>SAMEA104315436__coassemble_1150_pt1 | contig 19519 bp, 13 predicted proteins | sample SAMEA104315436__metabat2_high_PE_030 | metagenome-assembled genome bin SAMEA104315436 (sample SAMEA104315436) | gut metagenome | biome: Monkey gut; feature: monkey-associated habitat; material: faeces | place: China | collected 2013
ACAATCCATAAAAGCAGAGAACGCATAGGATACGCTCATAATTTTCAATCGGTACATGCCAAGCTCGATTACCGCAGGATCAGAAGTAAATAATAACAGGAAATTTGGACCCATAAAGAGGATCGTAAGTCCGAGAATCAGTCCGATAAAGAAAGAATAGGACAGACTTACAAAGTAACTCTTTAAGACACGGTCCTTTTTCTTTGCGCCGAGATTCTGTCCCATGAAGCTGCTGCAGGCAACATAAAAGGCGGCCATGACTTCATATACCGGTCCGTCTGCATTGGCGGCAGCAGAGTTGGCGGCAACCATAGTTGCCGAGAAGCTGTTGACACCAACCTGGACAAAGAGATTCGCAAACATGAAGACCATATTTTGTAAGCCGGAAGGAAGTCCCAGCTTTAAAATGGCAGTCAGCTTATCCTTTAAGACAAGAGCGTGTAAGGTCTGATGGCGCAGGGAAATCGTGTATACGTTGTCCCCATGCGTAATGGCATAAGTGATTAATATAGCAGAGATATACTGCGAAATAATACTTGCAATGGCAACACCTGCAACATCCAGATGAAAAACAATGACAAGCAGCAGGTTTAAGGCAACATTAACGACACCTGCAATGGACAGGAAATAAAGTGGTTTTTTCGTATCTCCGGCAGCACTTAAAATGGCATTACCGCAGTTATACACACCAACGGCGGGAAGCCCTAAGAAATAAATCCGCAGATACAGGACCGCACCATCGATCAGCTCGGGTTTGGTATTCATTAGAGAAAGAATTCCACGGGCACTTGAAATTCCGACAATGAGAAGGAGGATTCCCATACACAGGCAAAGCACGTAAGCGGTTGTAATGGTTTCCCTTGCTTCCTTCTTATTACCGGCGCCGATGTGGAGGGCAACAAGTACATTGATTCCACCGCCGACCCCGATTAAAAAGCTCGTAAATAAAGTTACAAGTATTGATGTGGAGCCGACAGATCCCAGTGCATTGCTTCCGGCAAATTTACCGACAACAGCAATATCTGCCATATTGAAGAGGACCTGCAAGAGGTTGCTCAGCATTAATGGCAGACTAAATAAAAATATTTTTTTACCTAAGGAACCTTCTGTTAAGCTTTGTTCTAATTGTTTCATTTCTTCACCTGTGGTAAAATGTAATTAAGTGCGAAGCACGGGCATGTGAGTCTTATTTATACAGCCAATCCATTCTATACCGAAATACAAAGAGATACAAGAGGAATCTGTCATGGAAATAACAGAAAATAAACAAACAGAAATCATAGAAGAAAGCAAAGAAGAGAAAAGTCTGCCCAAACCGAAGAGTCTGGATGATTTCCTTGATCTTCTGCGTGATGCCAAGGGGCTTATGAGCCGGTATCGTTGTGCGATCATGGAAGTGGAGACGAAGTTTAAAGTGTTAAACGAAGAGCTTTCTTTGCAAAGCGACCACAATCCGATCGAAAGCATCAAGTCCAGATTGAAGTCACCGGAGAGTATTTATGGGAAGCTGAAGAGAAAGAACCTTCCGATGACGCTGGATTCCATAGAGGGTAATCTGTTTGATATTGCCGGCGTGCGCGTTATCTGTTGTTTTATTGATGATATGCAGACTGTCTGATCCGGCAGGATGATGTGACATTAATTGAAATGAAGGATTATATCCGGAATCCCAAGGGAAACGGATACCGGAGTCTGCATCTGATTATCAGTGTTCCGATTTTTCTTCAGAATGAAAAGCGGAATATGAAGGTAGAGGTACAGCTACGGACGATTGCCATGGAATTCTGGGCGAACTTAGAGCATCAGATGCGTTATAAAAAGGAGCTTTCTCCGGAGCTTTTGGAGAAGATTTCCACAGAGCTCAGTGCATGTGCAGAAACCAGTGCAGAGCTTGACCTGCGGATGCAGGAGATCCGGTACACCATCGAACTTTCCGATGAAAATAATGAGTAAGCGGATAAAGATAATAAATTGAAGGAAGGGTTTCGTATGTATGATGTAGTGATTATTGGGGCAGGGGTAAACGGAAGTGCCATCGCGAGAGAATTGTCGAAGTATCAGTTGAAGACGGCAGTGCTGGAACGTTGCACGGATATCTGTGAGGGAACCTCGAAGGCAAACAGCGGCATCGCACATGCCGGGTATGATGCCAAGAGCGGAACATTAAAGGCGAAGCTGAATGTAGCAGGAAGCCGGATGATCCGGCAGCTTTCGAAGGAGCTTGATTTTGCATATGAGCAGAACGGTTCCCTGGTGCTGTGCTTTGATGAAAAGGATCGGGATAAATTAGAGGAGCTTTTACACCGCGGAGAACAGAATGGTGTGGAGGATCTGCGTATTGTAGAAAGAGAGGAGCTGCTAAAGCTGGAGCCGGAGATCGGCGATCAGGTAGTGGCTGCTCTTTATGTGCCTACAGGGGGAATTGTCTGTCCGTTCGGACTTACGATTGCACTTGCAGAAAATGCAGCAGTGAACGGCGTGGAATTTTATCTTGGAACGGAAGTAACCGGAATTGAGAAGGTCTGTGCAGACACAGCACCGGAAGACAGTGGAAGTGGAGCATACCGGATTCACACCGTGGCTTCGGATGGTACGCAGAAGGATTATGAAGCAAAGGTAGTGATTAACGCAGCCGGCGTTTATGCAGACCGGATTCATAATATGGTAAGTGATCAGAAGATCGAGATTGAACCCCGCAAGGGAGAATATCTTCTTTGTGACAAGAGTGTCGGAAAGATGGTGAGCCATACGCTTTTCCAGCTCCCTACCGCACTGGGCAAGGGAATTCTCGTAACTCCTACGGTTCATGGCAATCTGCTGATCGGACCGACCGCGGAGGATCAGGAGAACAAAGAGGGCGTGGATACCTCAAGTGCAGGTCTTGACCTTGTGAAAGAAAAGGCAGCATTAAGCGTGAAGGAAGTGCCTCTTCGCCAGGTAATTACCTCTTTTGCGGGACTGCGTGCAAGACTTGTGAAGGGAACAGAGCTTAAAAATAAAGAAGGACTTTATTACAAAGAGGGCGACTTTATGATTGGGGAAGTGCCGGATGCGCCGGGATTTATTGATGTGGCGGGCATGGAATCTCCGGGATTATCATGTGCTCCGGCGACAGGAGAATATGTGGCAGATCTTGTTACCGGGATTTTGAAGCCGCAGAAGAATGACAACTTTATTGCGACCAGAAAGGGAATACCGAGCATGGCGCTTGCAACCGATGAAGAACGGCATGTACTGATTCAGCAGAATCCGGCCTATGCGAATATCATCTGCCGATGCGAGATGGTATCTGAGGGTGAGATTCTGGATGCCATTCATCGTCCGCTTGGAGCAACGACGACCGATGGCGTGAAGCGTAGAACGCGTGCCGGTATGGGACGATGCCAGTCGGGATTCTGTAATCCGAGAGTGGTAGAGATTCTGGCACGGGAATTGTCCGTGGACGAAAGCAGAATTCAGAAAGCACAGGAAGGATCTTATTATGTACTTCCGGAAGAAGATGGGGAGGACTTGTAGGATGAAAGCAGAACTTGTTGTTATCGGTGGCGGACCTGCGGGCATGGCAGCAGCCCTTGCTGCAGAAGAAAAGGGAATTAAGGACATTCTGATTCTTGAAAGAGATAAAGAGCTTGGTGGAATTCTGAACCAGTGTATTCACAATGGTTTCGGACTTCACACCTTTAAGGAAGAACTGACAGGACCGGAATATGCGAACCGTTATGTGGAAAAGGTAAAGGCTTCCCGTGTGAAATATCTGCTGAATACCATGGTGGTAGATGTGCAGGGAGGTAAGACCTGCGTGGTTACCGCAATGAATAAGGAACAGGGCATGTTTCAGATTGAGTGCAAAGCCGTGGTGCTTGCCATGGGATGCCGGGAACGTTCACGTGGAGCCATGAACATTCCGGGATATCGTCCCGCTGGTGTGTTTTCTGCCGGAACCGCACAGCGTTATGTCAATATCGAGGGGCGGCTTCCGGGCAAGAGCGTCGTTGTATTAGGATCCGGAGATATTGGCCTGATTATGGCGCGGCGTATGACACTGCAGGGCGCGAAGGTGAAGCTGGTTGCGGAGATTATGCCGTATTCGGGCGGCTTACGGAGAAATATTGCACAGTGTCTGGACGATTATGATATCCCGCTGATGCTCAGTCATACCGTGACGGAAATTCATGGAGCAGACCGGATTGAGGGAGTTACGATTTCCAAAGTGGATGAGAACCTAAAACCAATTCCGGGCAGTGAACAGTATGTGGAATGTGACACTCTTCTGCTTTCCTGCGGGCTGATTCCGGAGAACGAGCTGAGTATCCAGGCTGGCGCACAGATGGATTCCATGACACAGGGACCTGTGGTTAATGCAAAGCTGGAAACGACGGTGAAAGGTGTTTTTGCCTGCGGAAATGTTCTTCATGTACACGATCTTGTGGATCATGTATCGGAGGAAGCGGTTCATGCAGGAGAATATGCGGCAGAGCATATTTTACAGGGAGAAGAGGACTGGGGAGAAGCGGTCAGACCGAAAATTCCTGCGAAATCCAAGAATACCATTCCGGAAGGATTTGATAAAAACAGTCAGGTGATCTGTATCGGATGTCCTCTGGGATGTCTTGTTACCGTTAAGAAAAACGAGGGCGGAACGCTTGACATTACGGGAAATACCTGCCCGAAGGGTGAGGCTTACGCACGGAATGAATTTACGGCACCTGTCCGGACACTGACCTCTTTAATTAAGGTAGAGGGCAGAAAAAACCAGGTGGTTTCCGTGAAAACCAATGGTGAAATTCCGAAGGGAAAGATTGACGAATGTATGGGGATTCTCCGTAAGGCGGCGGCAGCAGCGCCGATCCGGGTAGGGGATATCCTGATTTCCAATATTGCGGATACCGGAATCGATATCGTGGCAACATCTGCAATGGAATAGGAGGTATACAGTATGGCAAAATATCTTATGGCATTGGATCAGGGTACGACCAGCTCCCGTTGTATTCTTTTTGAAAAGAACGGAAAGATTCACAGCATGGCACAGAAGGAATTCTCACAGATCTATCCACAGCCGGGGTGGGTGGAGCATGATCCGAGAGAAATCTGGGCTTCCCAGCTTGCCGTTACAACAGAGGCCATGGCAAAGGTCATGGCACAGCCGGAGGACATTGCGGCAATCGGCATTACGAATCAGCGTGAAACGACGATTATCTGGGATCGGAAGACCGGAGAACCCATTTATAATGCGATTGTATGGCAGTGCCGGAGAACCGCAGACCGGATTGATGAACTGGCAGCACTGGGCTACAGTGATTTGATTAAAGAAAAGACAGGACTTATCCCTGATGCATATTTCAGTGCAACCAAGATTGCATGGATTCTGGATCATGTGGAGGGCGCCAGAGAACGTGCAGAGCGTGGGGAGCTGTTATTTGGAACCGTGGACAGCTGGCTCATTTATAATCTTACCAAGGGTGAGGTTCATGTGACGGATTATACGAATGCATCCAGAACGATGCTGTTTGATATTCATAAACTGTGCTGGGATAAGGAACTGCTTGCTCTTTTCCGTATTCCGGAATGCTTGCTTCCTGAGGTAAAGCCGTCAAGCTGTATCTATGGCTATACGGAGAGTTCGGTTTTAGGCGGCACGATCCCGATTGCAGGAATTGCCGGAGACCAGCAGGCGGCACTTTTCGGACAGTGCTGCTTTGAAAAGGGACAGGTGAAGAATACATATGGGACCGGATGCTTCCTGTTAATGAATACCGGACGGGAAGCCATTACTTCAAAGCATGGACTGCTTACTACGATTGCGGCAAGCACCTCTGATCAGGTGGAATATGCACTGGAAGGAAGCGTGTTTGTGGCAGGCGCGGCAATCCAGTGGCTGCGCGATGGCATGCGGATGATTAAAAAGGCATCGGAAACCGAGAAATATGCGAATGGAGCAGAGGATACCGGAGGAGTTTATCTGGTTCCGGCTTTTGCAGGTATGGCAGCACCCTACTGGGATCCTTATGCGAGAGGAACAATTGTTGGAATTACCAGAGGCTGCCAGAAGGAACACTTTATCCGGGCAACGCTGGAATCCATTGCTTACCAGTCAGCGGACGTGCTGCATGCCATGGAAGAAGATGTGGAGGTATCCATTGCCGGATTGAAGGTGGATGGAGGTGCGAGCGCGAATGATTTTCTGATGCAGTTTCAGGCAGACATTCTGGAGGCAAGAGTTTACCGGCCGGAATGCATTGAGACAACGGCGCTTGGTGCGGCATATCTCGCGGGACTTGCCTGCGGTTACTATAAGGATAAGGAAGAAATTAAAGAAAACTGGCAGTTGTCAACGGAGTTTACCCATCAGATGGGAGAAGAGCATCGCAGACAGCTCCTGAAGGGCTGGAGGAGAGCGGTTCGCTGTGCGCTGGCCTGGGCAGATGATGAAGACTAGTTTGCAGGGGCAAAGGAGAGGTGTTGGAATTACTATGGGTATGAGAGAAATTTTAAAGGGAACAGTGATTTATGAAAGCGGTCAGAAGCTGAACGGACTAATGATGATCATGAGAGGAACGGCAGTCGTTGCTTTTGACGGCGGGTTTTATGAGCTGCATAACGGAGATGTGATTGGTCTTCCGGACCTGATTCATAAGGAAGCGAATTTTCGATATGTGGCAAAAGAAAATCTGGCAGTTGTGGATTATCCGTCGAAGGTACCAGAGCTGCGGAAGTTTTTTAAGGAGCATGGAGAGGCAGTTCATTATTTTCAGTCGTCCCTGTTCCGACAGTTCAATGAACTTCTGCTTCGCTATAAAGAAGTGCAGACAACCTGTGATATGATGCAGGATTATCTGACCGGAAGCTATGAGAATTATATGCGTATCTGTGAGAACAACCACATTTCGCCGGGAGAACTTGAGCGCTATGAGGAGTTTTTGGATATTCCGCAGGAGGAGAAGATTCCGGACTGGATTTCGGGATATTACAGCACGATGGAGCAGATGCTTTCCGTGTGGGATAAAAACAATACGGATATGAACTTCGTAATCGGTTTTATGTCGAAGACCTGTGATGACATGAATCGCATGGCAGGGCTGTATGGAAGAATGAAAGATCATATTCAGGAGGTTTGTGAGCTGCTGATGAATGAGAGCGGTCTGGATCTTCTGGAGCTGTATCTATCCCTTTATGAAAAAATTGTAAAGAAGAACGGCTTAAAGGATGTTTCCGTAATGTTGGTAAAGAAAATGCTGACGGGAACCTTAAGTCAGCTCCAAAAACAGGGCTATACACAGAAGGAGTTCTTTGCGGCAAGAAAAGAAGACTGCGAGAGCAGGATGGCACAGATTGGTGAATTGGTGAAAAAGCAGGCAGAGGAAGCGGCACAGCTTGATGAAGATATTGTTGGAAAAATCAAGAATTCTCTTGACCAGATCTTCCAATATGCAGAATGTGAGCCGGAGTTTGCAGCAGAATACCGGGAGCGTGTAGAGGCCTACAAGCATCTGGTGAATAAGAACAGCACCGAGGACGATGCACGTATGCTGCGTGCGCGAATTACGAAAGGCTTCAATAAGATTTATATTCAGGCGTTCCAGAAAAGCGTGAAGGATACCGCTATTCCCAAGGTGGTGAAGATGTTCTTTAATTTCGGTTATATGGATGAGGAACTGGCAGGAATGGAGAATGAAGTTGCCCTGTACCGTATGGCGGAACAGATTCCGACTGACCCCAAGCGTGGTGTTTATTCTTATTATGAATGGCTGATGGCGATTTATCATGGACAAAAAGAGCCGAGCCGTAATGAATTCGACATGGACTACGCGGATTATCTGCATGAGCAGCAGCGCCTTGCAAAGATTACCAAGGAAGAAGAGGCAATCTTATTACGGACACCGGAATCCAGAGTTATGTATGAGCTGGAGAATGTATTCCCGACGGTGAATAAGACAACGAGTGGACATATCAGTACCTACTGTCCGATCTTCTCAGAACATAATCTGTTGAAAACACTGGATTCGGCGGTTGTAAGTGCGGACCGTGTAGAACAGATTATGAACGGGATCCGGAATGCGGATTACAGTGCATATTACCGGGAAACGATTTATACCAATCCGGATGAGGGAATTTCCAAGGAATATATTCATGTAGAGGTACTTCCGGATTTCATTCTGATGCCGAATATCGGAACCAGGGGAATTATGTGGCAGGAAATTGAGGGAAAGAGGAGAACAACATCGGCAAGAATGATGCTTTCCCTGTTCCATCTGGAAGATTTACAGATGTCAGTCCTGCGTTTAACCGGACAGTTCCGCTGGGAGATGTGCAAACGTGAACAGGGAGCCAGATGGAATGATGTTTCGGAACGTTCCCTTACCAGTGAATACTTTGATTATGCACAGTTTTATAAGAAGAATAACGAGCTTTCCTCCGATGCCAAGGAGAAGATTAAGAATGATCTGGTACGTGCGAAGAATAACTTCAAGGAGATGTTCGTGAGGGATTACTGTGTCTGGGTGCTGTATGAAAGCAGCGGCTCTCCGAGACTGAACAAGGTAGTAAGAGGTATTCTGTTTACTTACTGTACTTTTGCAAAGGAGATCCGTGATAAACTGGAAATTAATCCCATGTATAAAGAAATGATCGCACGCTATTACGTGAAACAGGGGCAGAAGAAGCACCGTATGGATAATCTGATTCAGAAGCAGAGGAACTGCGGGAAATCCGTGCCGGATGAAATCCTGAAAGAACAGGAATTTTTAGATATGTAAGCTGGTTTTCAACCTTGACAATTAATTAATTTAATTTATAATTTAATTAAATTAATCACTTTTTAAGTTGGTAAATTTAGCTAAACAGTGACAAAAATGATTGTTAAAAATGACAAAAAGAATTTAAATGAGGGCTATTATGGGCGTACAGCAATATGAAAATCTTTCTAAAGATGTAAAGAAGTTGTTTAAGCTGGACACGAAGGATACCAGCTATGTCATTGCCGTTGTGGATGACGAGCAGTTTCTGGGACACGTGTATTATGGACAGAAATTAAACGATTATCATCTGGATCATCTGCTGAGAATTCAGGAGGGACCTTTTGTTCCTTCCCGCAACAATCGTGACCGCGGATCTTTCCTTGACAGTTTTCCGATGGAATATCCGGCACATGGTCTTGGTGATTATCGCGAGGACTGTATCAGCATCCGTACCAAAGAGGGAAATTCCGGTCTTTCCTTAAATTATGTTTCTCATAAGATTATAGCAGGAAAGCCTGCCTTAGAAGGACTTCCGGCTTCTTTTGGAACAGAGCAGGAATGTGAAACCCTGGAAATTACCTGCAGGGACAGCCATACCGGGCTGGAAGCAGTTCTGATGTACACCGTATTTGAAGATGTGGATGTCATTACCAGAAGTGTGAAGGTGGTGAACCCTTCCGAAAAGACCTTATTCTTAACGAAGGTGATGAGTGCCTGCCTGGATATGGATAACCGCGATTTCGAAGCGATTACCCTTCATGGTTCCTGGGCAAGAGAGCGTCATATCCAGACGGTTCCGGTAAGCCATGCAAAACTTTCCGTAGAGTCTGTCAGAGGCGAGTCCAGCCATCAGGATCATCCATTCATGGCGTTAAAGACGAAGGGCGCTGACGACGATCATGGTGAAGTTTATGCGATGAATTTCGTATATTCCGGTAACTTTAAGGCTATGGTACAGAATGATCAGTTTGACCAGCTCCGTATGATGATGGGAATTCATCCTGAGGATTTCAGCTGGAAACTGAATCCGGGAGAAGCTTTCCAGGCTCCGGAAGTAGTTATGGTATATTCTGCAGGCGGACTTGGCACAATGACCAGAACCTTCCATGACTTCTACCGCAATCATCTGATCCGTGGAGAATATAAGGACAAGAAGCGTCCGATCCTCATTAATAACTGGGAAGCTACTTATTTTGAATTTAATACAGAGAAGCTGATTGCGATTGCAAAGCAGGCTTCGGAACTTGGCATTGAGATGCTGGTTATGGATGATGGCTGGTTTGGTGACCGTTGTGATGATAACCGTGCGCTTGGTGACTGGGTAGTAAATGAAGAGAAGCTGCCGGGTGGTTTGAAGTATCTGGTAGATGAAGTAAATAAGCTTGGCATGAAGTTCGGTATCTGGTTTGAGCCGGAAATGATTTCCCCGGATTCCAACCTGTACAAGGAACATCCGGACTGGGCCATTGCCATTCCGGGACGTGTCGGAACCCGCAGCCGTAACCAGTATGTCTTAGACCTTTCCAGAAGAGATGTCTTAGAGCATACCTATGAGAGCGTGGCAAAGATTTTAAGAAGTGCAAATATCGAATATGTGAAGTGGGATATGAACCGTCAGCTTACGGATATCGGTTCCGCTGTCCTTCCGGCAGATCAGATGGGTGAGCTTTATCACAGGTATGTCCTTGCTGTATACGAACTGCAGGAGCGTCTGATGAAGGAATTCCCTTATCTGCTGTTAGAGAACTGCTCCGGCGGTGGTGCAAGATTCGATCCCGGTATGTTATATTACAGCCCGCAGATCTGGTGTTCTGACGATACCGATGCGATTGAAAGACTGATCATTCAGGAGGGAACTTCTCTTGTTTATCCTCTTTCTGCAATGGGTGCACATGTATCCGACTGCCCGAACCATACCGTAGGAAGGGTAACGCCTTTTGAAACAAGAGGATATGTGGCACTGGCCGGAACCTTCGGCTATGAGCTTGATGTAACGAAGATTCCGCAGGAAGACCGTGAAATGATTCCGGAACAGGTTGCGATGTATCACAAATATAACGATCTCGTCCGGGAAGGTGATTACTATCGTGTTGCATCCTATAGCCAGAACCATATGTTTGACTGTTATGGTGTTGTCCGCAAGGATAAGGAGGAAGCACTCTTTACTTATGTACAGGTGCTGAATCGCCCGAATTATCACAGCAGAAGAATTTTCTTCAAGGGACTTGATCCGGAGAAGCTGTATCAGATTGAGGGAGAAGAAGGAACCTATACCGGTGATGTCCTGATGAAAGCCGGATATCTTGTACAGAATCTCTGGGGTGATTATAAAGCACGTCTTATCCATGTGGTGAAAGCATAAGATAAACAGACAGGTTCAGAAGAGGGATGGCAAAAGCAAATGGCAAAAACAGTGAAACTGGCAGATATTGCTGCAATCGTGAATGTGAGCACGGTGACTGTTTCCAAAGCGCTTTCTGACCAAAAAGGGGTCAGTGAGGAAATGCGGGCAAGAATTAAACAGCTTGCCAAGGAAATGGGTTATCAGACACCGACGGCTGCAAGATTAAGCAGTAATAAGCGAACTTATAATATCGGGGTTTTAATTTCAGAAATTTACTTTGACCAGTCACAGTCCTTTTACTGGCAGATGTATCAGGCTGTGGCAACGAAGGCGGTATCCAAGGAATGCTTTACCCTCCTTGAAGTGCTTTCCATGCAGAATGAAAAGGAACTGGTACTTCCGAAGCTCCTTCAGGAAGAAAAGATTGACGGGCTGATCATCATTGGTATGTTATCCTCCGAATATCTGTCCCTGATCGAACGTAACATCAAAGTGCCTTATATCTGTCTGGACTTTTATGACCGGAAGCACGAATTTGATGCCGTGATCACGGATAATTATTACGGAATGTATAAGCTGGTGAATTATCTGTTCGAAATGGGACATAAGAAGATTGCTTATGTGGGAACGCTGCTTTCCACGAACAGTATCACCGACCGTTACATGGGCTATTATAAAGCAATGCTGGAGCATGGGCAGGAGGTGCCGGACGATTATGTGATTGATGACCGGTCGAAGGATACCAGGGCACGGCGCGTAAATTATGATTTCATTCTTCCGAAGGATATGCCAACGGCATTTGCCTGCAACAATGATGTGACGGCAATTGAACTGGTTGGATATCTGAAACAGAAGGGATACCGTGTGCCGGAGGATATTTCGATTGTGGGCTTTGATAATTATCAGGTTCCGGGAAGAGGGGATCTGGATATCACAACCTATGAGGTAGATATTAAGGAAATGGCGCGCAAGACTATCAATAACCTGCTGAAAAAGATGGTTGGTGAGCATTATAAGAAGGGAATTACCATCATTGAAGGGCATATGGTAATTAAAACAAGTGTTAAGAAGCTTAATTAAAAGAAATTTTGTCTTGAAGAAATAAAGTACCCGGGCCGTGCAGAAATGCACGGCTTTTGTTATTGTTAACAGACTTTACATGGATTTTACCAAAACATGGCTGTGGATTATACATTGGAGACTTACAATTACTTTGTGGGAGTATGACTACAGAGAAAGGGTACGGAAAACAAATGAGTGAAAATTTAAAGATTGCATTCGGGCTGTTGGGTGGTCTTGCGCTTTTCCTTTTTGGAATGAACAACATGAGTGATGCGCTTCAAAAAGCAGCAGGCGAAAAGATGAAAAAGATTCTGGAATTCCTTACGAAAAATCCTGTTATGGGTGCGTTGGCAGGAGCGCTGGTTACGGCTGTTTTACAGAGCAGTTCTGCAACAACGGTAATGGTGATCGGATTTGTAAGTGCAGGGCTGATGTCCCTGCCTCAGGGTATTTCGGTTATTTTTGGAGCTAATATCGGTACGACTATGACGGCGCAGCTGATGGCGTTTAAAATCAGTGATTATATTTATCCGATTATTTTTATCGGATTTCTGATGTTTTTCCTTGGAAAAAGAGAAAAGATTAAGAATCTGGGAATGGTGATTTTCTCCTTTGGATTGCTTTTTGAAGGAATTGAGATTATGGGAAACGTAATGAAACCACTGGCACAAAGTCCGGTGTTCACGGACCTCATGGAAAGAGTTTCAGATATCCCCATTCTCGGAGTAGTGCTTGGTGCGGTGATGACCTTAATTGTACAGAGTAGTTCGGCGACAATCGCGGTACTTCAGAGCTTTGCATCACAGGCGGGACCGGATGGAGTTACCAGTGTGATTGGGCTTGCAGGTGCAATTCCAATTCTGCTCGGAGATAATATCGGAACAACCATTACGGCATTGCTGGCATCCATCGGGCAATCCAAGAATGCGAAAAGAACGGCCGTGGCACATACGACCTTTAATATAAGCGGAACTGTTCTCTTCATGTTCCTGATTCCGGTGTTTACAAAATTTGTACAGTTTATTTCGCCGAAGGGAGACGAAGTAACTATTATTTCAAGGCAGATAGCAAATGCGCATACCACGTTTAATGTGGTCTGTACATTGATCTGGCTGCCCTTACTTCCCCTGATGGTTAAGATTGTTACCTTTATTATTAAGGGTGATGACAAAAATGAACTTGTGGAATCCAGGCCCCGTTTCCTTGATGAAAAACTGATTGCGCAACCGGTTGCTGCCATGTATCTTGCCTCTCGGGAAATCCGTCGTCTTGCAGATTATGGATCTGATGTGCTTAAGAAAACAAGGGTGCTCTTTTATGGTAATAAGAAGGAAATGGCATGTTCGGATTTTGAGCGCGGATATGAAACGGCGAAACAGCTTCAGGAAAATATTTCGTCATATATTACTAAGATGCTCTCAAGTGGTGCCCTTACCGAAGCACAGTCTGAACAGACAGCGGGTCTTCTGGTAGTGACCAATAATATTGAACGAATCTGTGACCGGTGTCTGGATATGTCACAGACACTTCATAAGCTGTCCGATAAGAAGAAAACCTTTTCACAGACAGCGGTTTCGGAGATTGGAGAGTGCTTTGATATTGCAGATGAACTTTTCCGGAAAGCCATTCTGTCGGTCGAAAATGGGGATGTGGATATGGTGAAAAAAGTGGCCAGAGACAAGGAAAAAATGCGAAAGGCGTATAAGAAAGAAAGCAAGGATCATTTTTCAAGAGTAAAAAAGAGAGACTGTGACGCGAACCTTACTTCTGATTTCTCCGGAATCCTTGACAGCCTTGACCGGATTGCAGACAACTGTATTGGAATTGCGGAAGAAGCAGCAGATCATATTTCCTTTGCAGACTTTAAAGATGAGGCGCAATTGGATGGAATGACTGTTTCTTAAGTAAGCAATAAGTTAAGGTAACAGCTTTCCGGACTTGTATTCGAGCGGGGTGCATCCCTCATATTTTTTAAATAAAGAGATAAAGTGATTCGTATTGTCAATGCCGACTGCGCTGCCAACCTCGTGAATGCGTAAAGAGGTGGTTTCGAGCAGATGGCAGGCAATACGGATTCTGCGCCGGTTCAGGTATTGAAGCGGCGTAATGCCGTAATATTCACCGAACTCCCTGCAAATGCGGTATTTGCTGATATTAAATTTCACTTCCAGGTCGTCAAGTGAATAATTTTCTTCGTAGTGTTCCTCAAACAGATCGTGGATCTTTTCTATATAGGAAGGAATTTTTCGAAATTCCTGCTCTTTCTTTAAAAATTCAACGGTGTATTCGGTCAGCAGGTGATTCAGGAGATCACTGGCACGAAGTTGTGAAATCGTTGTTTTTTCCGAATTCAGGTATAAAAGTTTTTCCAGATGTAAAACATATTCAGAGTGAGCCGTTGCGTTCAGCAGGCAAAAGGACTCTTCGGTAATCAGGCCTAACAGCTCTGCGGCATGTGCACTGTCAAAGAATAAAACCTGATATTTCCAGGGACTTACGGCAACATCAATCCGGAAACGCTGCCTGCAGTTAAGCAGAAGCAGGGAGTTTTCGGTCAGGGAAATAACATGCTGGTTGATGAGCAGTTTCCCACATCCCGCTGTGGTGTACAGAAGGAGGAAGCAGGGAAGCTGCTGAATATCGAAGGACCAGGAATTGCGGACAGCAAGATTTCCGCCGGAGTAAAAGTCAGAAGCGGTTTTGGCTGCGATCTGTTCATCCGTCGTAAAAAGATGTCCGAGAAAGTCCTCCGGCTGCATTGAAGATGAAGTTTTGGGTGTGGATAATAAAGCTTCTTTAAATATAGAAGTAAAGTCTGTTGTATTCATAACCATATTATAGGAAAAAGAAAGGGAATATGCAAATACCATTGTGCAATTGCGGCACCTAAATATAGATTTAAACCACTAAATATAGATTTTGAAGCTTAAAAAATAAGAAATTAATTAATTTTAACCTCTTAAAGTAAACGATTAAGTGAATTGAAAGAGGCAAGATATGGATAAAGTGTACAAAAAACACCGTTTAGAATTGTAAAAAAAGAAGAATTGAATAAAAGCAACAAAAATATAATATAAATAGCAATAATAAGTGATGATTAAAAAAATAAATTAAATATAATTTAAATTAAGTTACAAACGTAGCTTACAGGACAAACAAACTTTGTTCAGAAAAAAAGGAGGAAAAGTTATTATGAAACTGAAAAAAGTTTTAGCAGTCTGCCTTGCAACAGCCATGACATTTTCTATGGTAGCATGTGGCGGCGCAAGCACAGACACAACTCCTGCTGATACCTCAGCAGACACAGAAACAGAAGCTCCTGCAACAGAAGAAGCAGAAGCACCCGCAGAAGAAGAAGCAGAAGCTCCTGCAGCAGACGGAGAACTTACTTACTCTTCTATTACATTAGGTGAGGACTATACAGACCTTACAGCAACAATTAAGTGGCTTCATCATAAGACTGACCGTGCAGAAGACGGAACAATCGATAAGATGATCGCTGAATTCAACAAAGATTACCCGAACATCACTGTTGAAGCAGAAGCAGTTACCGATTACGCAGAAGATGCTCTTCTTCGTCTTTCTACAGGTGACTGGGGTGATATCATGTTCATCCCTGCAGTAGACAAGGCTGATTACGCAACATACTTCATGCCCCTTGATGACTACGATACACTGTCCCAGACACTGAACTTTGTAGATGCCCATCAGGTAGATGGCAAGGCTTATGGTATTCCTTACATGGCTGGAGCACAGGGCGTTGTTTACAACAAGGCAGTATTTGAGAAGGCTGGTATTACCACACTTCCTACTACTCCTGATGAATTCATCGCTGACCTTCAGTTAATCAAGGACAACACAGATGCAATTCCTCTTTACACCAACTATGCAGCAGGCTGGACCATGGGCGCATGGGATGCTTACCTTGGAGTTGTTTCCAATGGTGATGATACCTACATGAACCAGAAGTTCGTTCATACCGCTGAACCTTTTAAGGATAACGGTGACGGAACCGGTGCATACGCTCTTTACAAGATCCTTTACGATGCAGTTGCTGATGGCTTAATCGAAGACGACTACACCACAACTGACTGGGAAGGCTGCAAGGGTATGCTGAACAGAGGTGAAATCGGATGTATGGTACTTGGTTCCTGGGCTTATTCCCAGATGGTAGATGCTGACTCCCACGGTGAAGACGTTGGATATATGCCTTTCCCGATGAGCGTTAACGGAACACAGTATGCATTAGCTGGTGGTGACTACAGTTACTGTATTAATGTAAACTCTTCCGATGATAACAAGGCAGCTTCCCTGGTATTCATTAAGTGGATGACCGAGAAGTCCAACTGGTGCTACAATGAAGGTGGTTACACCGTAGTTAAGGGTGGCGAGAACCCGGATATGTACAAGGCATTCGACGGATGTACTACAATGGCAGATCAGCCTGCTTTAGCCGGAGAAGAAAACCTTCTGAACGACATGAACTCTGAATCCGAACTTTCCTTCAATGCAGGTGGTAACGATAAGGTTCAGAGAATCGTTGAAGCAGCAGCTACCGGATCTGAAACCTATGATGATATCATGGCAGACTGGACCAAGGCTTGGAACGATGCTCAGGCTGAACTTGGAGTAGAAGTTAACAACTAATCCATAGATTCGTTCATTACAAGTAAATCAATGAGCCAGGGGGAGTAATTCTCTCTGGCTCGATTTATCAGGGAGGTCACAAATGGCGGCAACTAATATTACAACACAAAAAAAGAAAAGATCATTTGGCGAGTGGGCCAGAAGCAGAGACGGGCTAAAGGTATTTGTTATGATTGCCTTTTTGATTGTACCTCTGGTATTACTGTTTGTATTTACCTATCTTCCGTTTGCGGAGATGGTAAGCTACAGCTTTTATAATATGAAATATACCGGTGCCCGTAAATTTGTAGGATGGAAAAACTACATGAAGGTGTTCCAGAGAAGCGACTGCTTCGGAGCATTGAAGCTGAGTCTGTACTATATGCTTGGATCGGTAGTACAGCTTGCAATTGCATTGTATCTTGCTACAATGTTAAGTTTTAAAACCAGGTTCGGAGATCTCTTTAAGGGATTTATGTTCTTCCCGTTCCTGATTAACGGTATTGCCGTTGGTTTTATCTTTAAGTTCTTCTACACCAGAGGATTCGTATTCGATACCGTTCTCCAGTGGTGTGGATTTCAGTTGGACAATCTTCCGTACTGGCTCAAAGACCAGAGTATTAACAACTTTTCTCTGGTAGGAACTTCGGTATGGCGTTATTTCGGACAGAACATGGTATTGTTCATCGGAGCAATCATGTCCGTGGATCCGGAGCTGTATGAGGCTTCCATGCTGGACGGTGCAAATAAATGGCATCAGTTCTTATATATTATTCTGCCGAGTATTAAAACAATTTTAACATTGAATGTTATCCTTTCCATTACCGGATCCTTAAGTGCATTTGAGCCGCCTTACGTTATTACCGATGGTGCGAACGGAACGGGTACTTACTTCGTCATCATGCACCAGATCGCACATACGCAGCAAAAGGTAGGTCTGGCATCCGCGATGGCAGTTGTGCTTCTGGCGATTATTCTCGTTGTGACGGTGGCACAGAAGCTGTTCTTCAAGTATGTCTTCAAGAATTCTGAGGATGAGGATATTAATGCAGCAGTGAAGAGAGAGAAGAAGCTTGCTAGGCTTGCTGCAAAGAAGGAGGGAAGATAAGATGACAATTTTCGGACATATTAAAAAATTCATTCTGATCTTTTTAAAGTATGCATCCCTTGTTTTCTTTTCCCTGGTTGCGGTTATTCCGCTGGTTTCCTGCGTAATTACCGCTTTCAAACCGGATGCAGAGTATAACAGTACGAATGTTATGACTCCTCCGTCGAGCTGGCTGTACTTTGAAAATTTCGTAAGTGCCTTTAAGAAAGCCGGAATGGGAAGAGCATTTATTAACTCCACCATCATTCTGATAGCAGTATTGATTTTATCTGTATTCATCGGAACGCAGCTTGCTTATGTGCTGAACCGTTTCAAATTTTTCGGAAACACCCTGATCCGTAACCTGTTCCTGGTTGCCTGTCAGCTTCCCGGTGTAGCAATGCAGATCGCAGTTTACGAGATGATGTATAAGTTAGGATTCATCAACAATATGTTTGGTTATATCCTGATGACCTGTGGTACGGATGTTATTTCAATTTATATTTACATCCAGTTCTTTGAGAATATTGATTATTCATTGGATGAGTCGGCAATCATGGATGGTGCATCTTACTTCACTATTTTCTACAAAATTTTGTTACCGCTGTTGAAACCGGCTATTGTAACCGCATGTATTCTGAAGGGTGTTGGTACCTACAACGAATACTATAATGCGAACCTTTATCTGCAGGATAAGAAGAGATATGCAACGGTAGCTACCTCCCTGTATACCTTCGTAGGACCTCTGGGAAGTAAATACAACCTGATCTGTGCAGGCGTTATTATTTCACTGCTCCCTGCACTGATCGTATTTATTACCTGTCAGAAGCAGATTTATTCCGGACTGACGGCCGGAGCGGTTAAGGGTTAAGAAAAACTATTCAGAGTCCTGCAAAAGGGGCTCTGAATAGTTCTTATGTATAAAATTCTTAAGAAAGATTGATTTTACGGAGGGCGGAATTATGATGGTGAATGAAATTCAGGATCATCTTACGCAGACAATTATTCCCTTTTGGAAGAATTTAAGAGATAATGAGCATGGTGGATATTACGGCTATATGACCTATGATCTTGCAGTAGACAGGAAGGCGGTAAAGGGATGTATCTTAAACAGCCGTATCATGTGGTTTTTCTCCAATGCTTATACCCTGCTTAAGGACGAGTCCCTTTTGGACGAAGCAAAGCATGCATATGAGTTTTTGAAGACTTACTGTCTGGATCGTGTGAACGGTGGAATCTTCTGGTCCATTCAGTACGACGGAAAGCCGGAGGACACCACGAAACATACTTACAATCAGGCATTCGCAATCTATGCTTTAAGTTCTTATTATGAGGCGTCAGGTGACGAAGAAGCATTAAACATTGCCAAAGAGTTATACAACATTATTGAAAATAAATGTACCGACGAAATCGGATATCTGGAAGCATTCAATAAGGAATTCCACTTGATTGAGAATGACAAGCTTTCTGAAAACGGTGTTATCGCGGACAAGACAATGAATACCCTGCTTCATGTATTTGAAGCATATACCGAGCTGTATCGTGTGGCAAAGCTGCCGGAAGTAGCGGAGAGCCTTAAATGGATCATGGATACCTTTGCAACGAAGGTGTACAATCCCGGGCTTCATCGTCAGGAAGTGTTCTTTGATGCAAACATGAACACGA
>SAMEA104315436__coassemble_1157_pt1 | contig 19442 bp, 18 predicted proteins | sample SAMEA104315436__metabat2_high_PE_030 | metagenome-assembled genome bin SAMEA104315436 (sample SAMEA104315436) | gut metagenome | biome: Monkey gut; feature: monkey-associated habitat; material: faeces | place: China | collected 2013
GGATAAACGCTGAAGGCATCTAAGCGTGAAGCCCCCCTCAAGATGAGATATCCGATTCGCAAGAAGAAGGTCCCTTGAAGACGACGAGGTAGATAGGCTTGGAGTGTAAGTACAGTAATGTACTGAGCGGATAAGTACTAATCGACCGGAAGCTTAACTTGGAAAGACAGATGTAAAAATGGTTCGGTATCGGTTTTGAAGGTATAAACCTTTATTTTTATAAGTTATGATGTAAGTAACCTCGAGGCAGAGCCTCTCGGTCGCGGCTACGCCGCTTATACATGTATAAGATTTTATTTATGTGTGCAAGCACCCAGCATAAAATCATATACATGTGCACTTACAAAGATAGCGCGAATAATCCTCGATAGCTCAATGGTAGAGCACTCGGCTGTTAACCGAGTTGTTGTAGGTTCGAGCCCTACTCGGGGAGTTTTTCCGTATCAGGAAAAGAAAGAGAATAAGGCTCCGTGGTCAAGCGGTTAAGACATCGCCCTTTCACGGCGGTAACACGGGTTCGATTCCCGTCGGAGTCATTTTTACAGATTATCATGCATAAGATATAGTAATCTGTAATTTTTAAATTTATATGGTATGGCGTGATAGCCAAGTGGTAAGGCCCCGGTCTGCAACACCGTCATCGCCGGTTCAAATCCGGCTCACGCCTCTAGGAAAAGCTTGAAACATTGAAATATCAGTGGTTCAAGTTTTTTTATGATTTAATAATTATTAAGCATAGAGAATTGGTTTGAAATGTACAATCTTAGATGATATGATGATGCTATGGATGTGAATTGAATGAATATGTAAAACTTAAAATATGATAAACACTTGTGAAGGAAGGAGAAAGAGTATGAACGCCATAGAACAGCTGCGTGAGATTATTAATAACAGCAATAATATTGTATTTTTCGGTGGAGCCGGAGTGTCTACGGAGAGTGGAATTCCGGACTTCCGGAGTGTGGATGGATTATATCATCAGAAGTATGATTATCCACCGGAAACCATTTTGAGCCATACCTTTTACCGGCAGAAGCCGGAGGAGTTCTTCCGTTTTTATAAGGATAAAATGCTTTGTCTCACGGCCGAGCCAAATGCGGCACACAGGAAGCTTGCAGAGTGGGAACAGCAGGGGAAACTGAAAGCAGTCATTACCCAGAATATCGACGGACTTCATCAGAAAGCCGGTTCAAAGAGGGTATTAGAGCTTCATGGAAGTGTACTTCGGAATTATTGCGAAAAGTGTGGAAAATTTTTTCATGCAGAGTATATGCTGCACGCAGAGGGGATTCCGAAATGTGATGCATGTGGCGGCAGAGTGAAGCCGGATGTGGTTCTTTATGAAGAAGGACTTGATCAGAATACGCTGCAGGAAGCGGTTCATTATATTAAGGAAGCGGATGTATCAATTGTGGGAGGAACTTCGCTTGTTGTATATCCGGCGGCAGGTCTCATTGACTATTATCAGGGCAGCAAGCTGATTCTGATTAATAAGACGGCAACTGCACGTGATGGAATTGCAGATCTGGTGGTTCAGGGAGCAATCGGGGAAATTTTTTCACAGTTGTAAGGATAGGGAAAGGGAAAATGAGCATTTTTTTGGCAGTAATTGGATGGATCTGTGTGATTTATTTTCTGTGTATTGCATTGTTTGTCGGACATGGAACGAACTTCTTCTTTGTATGGCTGGTTTTGGGAGTTATGGCACTGGGACTGTCTTTTTGCATGAAACGGGGAATCTGGCAGGAGCATGTACCATTACTGGTGCGTAGAATTTTCTGGTGCGTGGTAACGATTGGAGTAATTTTCTTTCTGGTTGTGGAAGGATTTATCCTGAGTGGCTTCGGGATGTCAGGTTCGGGTCAGGCAAAGTATCTGGTGGTTCTCGGAGCGCAGATGAAGCCCGATGGCCCATCTACGGTTTTGCAGTACCGGTTGGACGCGGCACTTGCTTATTTAACAGATCATCCGGAATGTCAGGTGGTTGTATCCGGTGGACAAGGCTCAGATGAGCATATCAGCGAGGCACAGGGAATGTACGATTACCTTGTTACGCAAGGACTGGAAGCAGACAGAATCTTTCTGGAGGATCAATCCGTAAACACGGTACAGAATCTCGATTATTCCGCACAATATTTTGATAAGGAAAAGGATGAGGTTCTGATTGTAACCAACAATTTTCATGTATTCCGGGCAGTCGGAATTGCCAAACGGGAGGGCTATCAGAAGGTATCCGGGCTTGCAGCACGTGGATACTGGTTTCTGTTTCCCAATAATATGCTGCGGGAATTTGTTGGTGTATGCAAGGATCTGATATTTCAGATATAGTAGGAGAAAACAGTATGGACATTCAGGTGGGAAATATTATAAAAATGAAAAAAGCACATCCATGCGGGAGTTATGAGTGGGAGGTGCTGAGAATAGGAGCAGATTTTCGATTAAAATGCATGGGGTGTGGACATCAGATTATGATTGCACGAAGTCAGGCAGAAAAAAATATCCGGGGAATTCGATAGAAATTCCCGGATATTTTTATGAAACGATATTTTATTTACTCTGTAAGGATTGAACCATGAAACAGGGAGTCCAGATAACGAAATCCACAATAACCATTGGCATCCAGAAGTTCTGATGCATTGGTACCGGCAGGAATCGTTACGGTATAGCGTATTCCCTGATAGGTATAATTTTGTGTGCGCCTTCAATAGTTCCTTTAAAAGCTTCAGAGAGCATTGTCCATTCCATAGAACTTAGATCGATATCTTCCTTCAAAATGAAAGTTTTACCGGACATATTTTGACCTTTACCATCAATACCAATATTTACAAGATAGGATAATCCGGCAAGTTGGCTGGCGGTGCTGATTTCGTAACTTGTTTTGGCACCATTTTCCCACCATGTGGTATCATAATTACCTGAATCCAGCCAGCGGTTTCCGGCAGCGTAAACAGAAGAAGTCCATAAAGTGCCGAGAAGCAGGGCAACACCTGCAATTGCAGCAGCTCTGTTAAAGGTTTTTCTGCAAGCCGGAATTCTGGTTATACAGGTAGCAGAATCCAGAGAGAATAATTTACATTTTTTAAAGTGGAGTTTCCTTTGTGCATCAGGGAATAATCATAGGCACAGAAGCTGTCAGCGGAATGGTCCATCTGCAGATGATAAAATTCGGTATCATCAGGACATGGAATTCTCAAAATGACATAATCATTAAAATCAACCAGAGCCCGTCTCTTTAAGGTCAGGTCATGGTCAATATAAAGTGCTCCTTCTTTCAGTACATTGTGACAGACTTTTACTGCATCTTCACGTGAGGCAGTAAAAAGGTAAAGCGATCCTGAAAGCATCGTACGGTGCGCTCTTTTATAATCTGTTGTGCGTTTTCACGGGTAGTATAATGATAGAGATATTTTACGGGCGAAATAACTTTCTGTAACTGCATATCTTTCTGTACCCTTCTTTGAATTTTCTTTTGATTGATCTGGTTCATATTTTCTTCTATATTATATAGTGATTTATAGCTGATTGTAAAGTGATATAAAAGACACAGAAGTTATTATACAAAACATATTTAAACGAAATTGCACAAAAATATAGAAAAAACAAGAAAATGCTTGAAGTTTTATGGAATACATGATATTATGAGTATCCGTGGTATGTAAAAAGACATACAAATCCTTGCTCCTGTTTCAGGACAGGGGCCAGAGACCAAAAGGAGGTAACTAGCATGAACAAGTATGAATTAGCCGTTGTTGTTAGTGCGAAAATCGAAGACGAGGAAAGAGCAGCAGTAGTTGACAAGTGCAAGGCCCTGATCGAAAGATTCGGTGGAACCATCACAAACGTTGACGACTGGGGCAAGAAGAGACTGGCTTATGAAGTTCAGAAGATGAAAGAAGCTTACTACTACTTCATCCAGTTTGACGCTGAGCCTACTGCGCCGATCGAAATCGAAAACCGTGTTCGCATTATGGACAATGTTATCAGATTTTTATGCGTAAGACAGGACGAGGCATAAGATGACCACTATGCCGGAAAGTAGAGGCAGGTATGAATAAAGTAATCCTTATGGGACGTTTAACAAGAGATCCTGAAGTTCGGTATTCTCAGGGTGAGAATGCAACAGCAATTGCCAGATATACATTAGCTGTAGACCGTAGATTTAACCGTAATAACGATGAGCAGAGCGCAGATTTCATTAACTGTGTTGCCTTTGGACGTAATGGAGAGTTCGCTGAGAAGTATCTTCGTAAGGGAACCAAGATTGCAGCTACCGGTCGTATCCAGACAGGAAGCTATACAAACAAAGACGGTGTACGTGTATATACGACAGATGTTGTTATTGAAGAGCAGGAATTCGCTGAAAGCAAAAACAATTCTTCCGCAGGCAATGGGGGCTTTACAGGCGGAAATAACAATGCACCTGCTATGCAGGATGCAGGTGGTGGCTTCATGAATATTCCGGACGGAATTGATGAGGAATTACCGTTTAACTAAGTAAGTTTTTTACTATGAATAGGAGGGTAACCACTATGGCATTTAATAAAGCAGAGAAGTCTGATTTTCCTAGAAAAAAAGGCGGTATGCGTAGAAGAAAAAAAGTTTGTGTATTCTGTGGTAAGGACAATGTAATTGATTACAAGGATACCGCCAAGTTAAAGAGATATGTATCTGAGAGAGGAAAAATCCTTCCCAGACGTATTACCGGCAACTGTGCTAAGCATCAGAGAGCTCTTACTGTAGCAATCAAGAGAGCACGTCACGTAGCACTGATGCCTTACGTTCAGGATTAATTTCAGTCTGAGTTTAAAGGGATGAAAGCCTTTACTTACTGTACATGCAGTAGGTAGAGGCTTTATTATGTAAAAATCCAATAGTCAAAATTGTGTTAAAATAGTCAAAAATAATGAAAAATAATGTTAAATAAGCATAGCGTGGAAATAAAGAAAGCAGAGTGAATAAACAAATGAACGAGAAACAGGATTTCACAACAGGAAGTATTCCTAAGAAAATGATCGGATTCATGCTGCCGGTGCTGGGGGCATTGATTTTACAGGCAATGTATGGTGCGGTCGATCTGATGATTGTCGGAAGATTTGGAACGACAGAGGGAATATCGGGAGTTACGACCGGGAGCAGCATTATGAATCTGGTGACCTTTACGGTAAGCTCCCTCACAACAGGTGTTACCGTAATCATGGGACAATATCTGGGAGAAAAACGACCTGAGAGACTGGGAGGACTGGTAGGAGGAGCAACGTGCTTCTTTTTTATTATTTCACTGGTTCTGACGGCTGTATTGCTGATTTTTGCAAGGCCGATTGCAATATTGATGCAGGCGCCGGAATCGGCTCTTGATCTTACGGTAACCTATATCCGGATCTGTGGAGCCGGTTATGTATTTATTGTATTTTATAATTTTATCAGCAGTATTTTCCGTGGACTCGGTGATTCAAGGATGCCTCTTTTATTTGTGGCAATTGCCTGTGTTGTTAATATTATCGGGGATCTTGTACTGGTTGCAGGATTCCATATGAATGTTGCGGGAGCGGCCATTGCAACTGTACTGGCACAGGCAGTCAGTGTGGTGCTTTCCATTGTCATTATTTTCCGGAAGAATTTAGGCTTTACATTACAAAAAGCGGATTTCCGGCTTTCCGGTGAAGTGTTTCATTTCCTCGTAGTAGGTGCACCGTTAGCTTTGCAGGAGTTTCTTACGAACCTTACCTTCCTTGCGTTATGTGCCTTTATCAATCGGCTGGGACTGGACGCATCCTCCGGATATGGAGTGGCACAGAAGATACAGTCCTTCGTCATGTTGATTCCTTCTTCCATTATGCAGTCCATGGCAGCGATTGTTTCACAGAATGTCGGGGCAGGCAAAGAAAAAAGAGCCGATCAGGCGATGCGTTGTGGAATTTTGTTTGGTGCGGCAGTCGGTGTTGTCATTGCCTATGTGGCATTCTTCCATGGTGATGCACTGGCAGGGCTTTTTACCGAAGATGCAGCTGTTGTGAAGAGGGCGTTTGAATTCTTAAGAGGATTTGCACCGGAAGCCATTGTCACAAGCATTCTGTTCAGTTACATGGGATATTTCAATGGACATTCGAAATCCTTATTTGTTATGATTCAGGGACTTGCACAGTCGTTTCTCGTAAGACTTCCGATGTCATATCTGATGAGTATCCGCCCGGATGCCTCTTTGTTTGGAGTGGGACTGGCAGCACCGTCGGCAACCGTGTTCGGAATTATTCTGTGCACAATTTATTATGTACATATGAAAAGACAAATGAAAGAAAATGTTGATTGAATAAAACCTTCTGATTTCCACATACTACCCATACAGTATTTATATGGAAATCAGGAGGTTTTTTGATATGAGAGCAACGGGAATTGTGAGGAGGATTGATGATCTGGGCAGGATTGTCATTCCGAAGGAATTAAGAAGAACACTTCGTATCCGCGAAAGTGATCCGATAGAAATTTTCTCTGGAAGAGAGGGAGAAATTATTCTGAAAAAATACTCTCCGATGGGGGAGATCAGTGTGTTTGCCAAACAATATGCAGAAAGTCTGGCACAGGTATCGGGAAGAGCAGCATTGATTACAGATCGCGATCAGTTCATTGCGGTTGCAGGCGGATTCCGGACATTTTTAGGAAAATCGATCAGCAAGGAGCTGGAGATTAAACTGGAAAACAGGGAGACGCTGATGGCAATGGCAGATGATAAAAAATTTATTCCGGTGGTGAAGGATAATACGGATGATTATGCGGAAGAGGCAATATGCCCGATTATCTGTGAAGGAGATGTGATCGGAGGGGTGATTTTGCTTAGTACAGCAGATAAGGAGAAAATGGGGGAAGTTGAGCTGAAGCTGATCCAGTCGGCAGCCGGATTTTTAGGACGACAGATGGAACAGTGATTTTTACGCGGACTTTACGTTAACTTTACAAAAACCTCTTGCAAGACTTTGCATTTGTCCTGTATTCTAAAATAGTGAAGTATTTTTGGACTGATTGTAAAATCCTGATGTGAGGTATGTAAAATGGACTTGTTTGATGTGTTAACGTTAATTGGTGGATTGTGTCTGTTCCTTTTTGGTATGAATGTGATGGGGGAGGCCCTGGAGAGCAGAGCGGGAAATAAGCTTCGCACCCTGCTTTCGAAAATGACGACCGGAAAATTTGCCGGATTCCTCACAGGACTTGGAGTGACGGCAATTATCCAAAGCTCATCGGCAACGACGGTTATGGTAGTCGGATTTGTAAACTCCGGTCTGATGAATTTACGACAGGCGATTCATGTCATTATGGGTGCTAACGTTGGAACGACGATAACGGGATGGCTGCTGTCGCTTGGTGGAATCAGTGGTGATAATTTCTGGGTGCGTCTCATGAAGCCATCCTCCTTTACTCCGGTGCTTGCATTGGTGGGAATTATTCTGTATATGTTTACAGGGTCTTCGAAGAAGAAGGATACCGGAGCAATTTTTCTGGGCTTTGCCACATTGATGTTCGGAATGGAAGCCATGTCCGGGGCAGTATCCGGACTTTCAGAGGTGCCGGCCTTCCGTGAACTGTTTATTATGTTCACGAATCCGATTCTGGGACTTCTGGCAGGAACACTGCTCACCTGTATCATTCAGTCGAGCTCTGCCTCTGTCGGAGTTCTGCAGGCATTAAGTATGACCGGACAGATTACCTTTGGGGCAGCTATACCGATCGTTATGGGTGACGCGATCGGAACCTGTATTACTGCAATGCTTTCAAGTATCGGAACGAAGAGAGACGCGAAGCGTGCAGCAGTAGCACACCTGACCTTAAATATCGGGGGTGCACTGGTATGGCTTATCATATACTGTGTGATCAGATCCGTCTTTGCGCCGCCGATTCTGACAGCGGTAGCAACACCGCTTGGCATTGCCATTGTGAACACATTATTTAAGGTTCTTAATGTTATATTATTTATGCCGCTCACCGGTTTATTGGAGAAGGTGGTTTGCATTCTTGTACCGGGAACAACGGGAGCAGAGAAGGACACTGAGCTGGACGAGCGTCTTCTTGCAACACCGACACTTGCCCTTCAGCAATGTCATACCATTGCCGTTGATATGGCAATGGATGCGGTGTCTTCTTTAAAGGAAGCATTGCGGAGCTTTGACCACTATACACCGCAGCTGGAGGAAAGCATCCGGAACAAGGAAGACATTACCGATCATTATGAAGATATTTTGGGCTCTTATCTGATTAAATTAAGTTCACAGAAAATCAGCAGCGAAGATGGTGAAGAGGTCACCATGCTGATGAAAATGATTGGAGACTTTGAACGGATTGCAGATCATGCAGTAAACATTCTGGAGGCCTCCGCAGAAATGAGGGACAAAGAGCTTATCTTTTCGAACAGCGCCAAGGAGGATCTCAAAGTGATCTCGGCTGCTGTGGAAGAAATTTTGGATCTGTCTTATGAGGCTTTTGCCGAAAACAGTATTGAAAGTGCAGTTAATGTGGAACCTCTGGAGCAGGTAATCGATGCCCTGAAGGAGGAGATGCGTACCCGTCACATTCTGCGTATGCAGCAGGGGAATTGTAATGTCATTGCGGGCTTCGTCTGGTCAGATCTCCTGACCTGCCTTGAGAGAACAGCGGATCACTGTTCCAATATTGCAGGCTGTGTGATTGATGTCGCGCACCATGAGCTTCACCTGCATGAGACCTTACAGGCGGTTCATGAGGACAGCAAGGAGTTTCAGAATAAATTTGCCATGTATAGCAAGAAATATGCTGTGCAGGAATTATAATAAAAAGAGCTTTAAAATAGAAAATCACATACACGGTAACATAGGTCCACATATTATAAATTACAAGTTTTATAATATGTGGGCTTTATTTTTTAGAATTTATGTGAGACAATATGATGCAACAGTACAGCCATGCAGATATGACTGGATAACAAGTTCGTGGGAGCTTGCTCACAAAGAACTTGTTATTCAGGCATATCTATAGGGCAGACGCCCGACATGAAATAAGTTGTCGGAAAGAATCGATCGATATGCCAATAGGTAGCAGCCGACAACTTATGAATGGCATGGCTGTATAAGATATTTGGAGGAATATTATGAGAAATTTTTTGAAAAAGGGATTTACTTTCCTATTTAGTACATTACTCATCGTTTCCCTTACAGGGTGCGGCAGAAGTGCAGATGGAACAGGGAGCACGGCAGGCGGAAACGGTGCTGCCAACATTGTGAATATCGGGGTTACCGGTTCCCTGGTGAGCTTCAATCCGTTTGTTATGGATATGTCGGAGATGAATCATTACAGCAGTGGTCTGATGTTTCTGCCTCTGGTGGAGTTGGATCAGAATCTGAACTTCGTGCCGATGCTGGCAGATTCCATTAAGACAGAGGATAACCTGACCTTTACGGTGCATATTGATGATGCGGCCACCTGGTCTGATGGAACACCGGTTACGGCGGCTGATGTGGAATATACCGTGCGGCGTCTGTGCAGCCCGGTGGTTGCCAATCCGTATATGATGTATTACGTGTTTGAAGGTGTCGATGACGAAACCGGATTTGTGGAAGAAAATGCAGACAGCATTGCAGGAATCAGGATTGTGGATGACAAGACCGTCACTTTTACGGTAAAGTCTCCGATGTCGCTGATCAGCTTTGAAAACGGATATGCCAGATATATGCACATCATGCCAAAGCATGTGATTGAGAAATTCAGTGAAGCAGAGCTTACGACGAATGAATGGTTTTCCCATCCGGATGTAGTGAGCGGACCTTATATGGTAACGGACTTTGATCCGGAGCATTATGTTTCCTATACGGCGAACACCAACTATTTTAAGGGTGCACCGAAAATTGAAAAGCTGAATTTTAAGATTGTAGAGGGCAGTCAGATTCTCGCAGGACTAAAATCCGGCGAAATCGATGTGACGCATCCGACCATGAGCAATATTCCGGAAACGGACTATGACAGCATGGAAGCATTTTCGAATGTAACGGTTAGCTATGCAAAGCCGGTCACACATCAGTCGGTATTTATCCAGACCGCGAATGTGACAGACAAAAGAGTCCGTGAAGCGCTGCTTTGCGGCATTGACCGGGAGAAAATCCTGAATGACTTAATGAAGGGACACGGGGAAATTGTCGATGGATTTGTATCCTCCGTAAGTCCTTATTATGACAGCAGTATCGTTCCGACCAAGTACGATCCGGAAAGAGCCAAGTCACTTTTACAGGAAGCAGGCTGGGATGGCAGTCAGGTATTGCGGTTTTACATCAATTCCAGTGATACGACATTTGCCAATGCGGCAGCGATTATGGTTGCACAATGGGCAGAAATCGGTATTCAGGTGGAAATTAAGACCGTTGATTTTGCAACGCTGATGAGCACGGCCGGTTCTACCGATTATGATCTGCTGGCTGTTCAGTATACCTATCCACCTGCGGATTACAGCCTGGATCTGGTTTATCTTTTGGCAGGAGAGGGAAGCTGGACCGGATATTATGATGAAGAAGTGGCAGCAGCCCTTGATGGAGTAATGACCTCCTCGGATACGCAGGAGCTGACCGGTTACTACCGGATCATTGATGAAAAGATGCAGGAGGATGTACCTTATTTCTCGGCTTATGTAATCGGGGCACAGAGTGTCACCGCCAATCGTCTTACAGGTGTGGAACAGGGCGTGTATGGCTTCTTTAACAATATACAGAACTGGGAAATTGTACAGTAATCCCATGAAGTTATAAATACACATATGGAGCGGAGAATGTCACACTTATTTATGATATCGGATCTGACAATTGCATTTACCGGGGACACCGGTACTCATGAGGTGACAGACCATCTTTCCCTTACACTGGATGAGGGAGAGGTTGTCTGTCTGGTTGGCGAATCCGGATGTGGGAAAAGTGTGACATCACTGTCACTTTTAGGTCTGCTTGGGCCGGGAGGAAAGGTGACAGAGGGAAGCATCTGTTATGAGGATCAGGATCTTCTTACGCTTTCAGAAAAGGAACTGGATCAGATCCGCGGGAAAGAAATCAGCATGATTTTTCAGGATCCGATGAGCTCCTTAAATCCGACCTTTACCATCGGGTATCAGATCATGGAGGGACTTCGGATTCATCTGGGATTAAAGAAAAAGGAAGCATGGGCGCGTGCCGTAGAGCTTCTTACCAAGGTTGGAATGAAGGAGCCGGAACAGGTCATGAAGAGTTATCCGCACACATTGTCCGGTGGAATGCGTCAGAGGGTGATTATGGCCATGGCGCTTGCCTGTAATCCGAAGCTTCTGATTGCAGATGAGCCGACAACGGCACTGGATGTATCGGTGCAGGCACAGATCATGGAGCTTCTGAAGAGATTACAGAAGGAATCCCGGATGGCAGTGCTTCTGATTACGCATGATATGGGAGTGGTGTCCCATATGGCAGACCGTGTCCTTGTGATGTATGCGGGACAGATTGTGGAGGAAGCAGAAGCAGAGGAGTTGTTTCGCCATCCATCCCATCCTTATACCCGGGCGCTTCTTGCTGCCATTCCAACAACCAGAGACAGCGAGGATCGTAAATTGTCCTCCATTCCCGGTATGGTTCCGGAAAATTATGATATCATTTCAGGATGCCGGTTTGCAGACCGGTGTCCTTTTGTACGACAGGAGTGTCATCAGAAGGTTGACCTGAGGGAGATTTCCGGGGGGCATGCCATGAGATGTATCTTACAGTGATGATTGTATTGCAAAGATCAGTTCAACAGACAATGCAGCAGGTCACTTCAAATGAATATTGTCCGCGAATTGATAAGAGAGAAGAGGAAAAACGTGTCTGAGCAGCAAATTCCATTGATACAAGTGAAGGATCTGAAGAAATATTACCCGGTGAAAACCGGAATTATTCCGCATGTCACGGATTATGTGAAAGCGGTAGACGGCGTGAGCTTTTCCATTTACGAAGGAGAAATTCTGGGGCTTGTCGGGGAATCCGGCTGTGGAAAGACGACGATCGGGAAGCAGCTGGTTGGTCTGGAAAAGCCGACGAAAGGGACTTTTTTTTATCGTGGGATGGATGTTTTAAACTGGACATCGAAGGAACGGAGCGTTTACCGCACGAAAATCCAGATGATTTTTCAGGATCCGTATTCTTCTTTAAATCCGAGGAAACATATCTATGAAATCCTGTCATCTCCCATGCTTTATCATGGAATTTCCACTAAGCAGACCGTCGAAAAGGATGTGAAGGAACTGCTTGAAATGGTGGGAATGCCGCAGTCTGCGCTTGGCAGGTATCCACACGAATTTTCCGGAGGACAAAGGCAGCGTATCGGCATTGCAAGGGCCCTGTCCCTGAAACCGGAGTTTATCGTATGCGATGAGCCGGTAAGTGCACTGGATGTATCGGTGCAGGCGCAGATTCTGAATCTGTTAAAAGATCTGCAGAAGGAACTGCATCTTACGTTATTGTTTATCGGGCACGGACTTGGTGCAGTGCATTATGTGAGTGACCGGATTGCGGTGATGCAGAATGGACGGATTGTGGAGATGGGAGATGCGAAAGAGATCTTTCATCATCCGCAGCGGGAGTATACGAAGATGCTGCTGAATTCCATTCTGGAACCGAAGGTTTCTCCGGAAGACAGGGACAGCTAAGGGATTTAATAAAAGGAACATACGCTGATGGAAAAATATATTTTAAAACGAATTTTGATTGCCATTCCGGTGCTTATCGGAATTACTTTAATTGATTATGCGATTATGTGTCTTGCCGGAAGTCCTCTGGAGATGTTAAAGGGCCCCCGGATTTCGGATGCGGCTTTGCAGGCAAAGGAGATTGCAGCAGGACTGGACAAACCGCTTATTGTGCAGTATTTCGTGTGGCTTTGGCAGCTCCTGCAGGGAAATTTAGGATACTCCATGAAGTCTTATGAACCGGTCAGTGCCATGATCGGAAGTCATATAGGACCGACACTGCTTTTAATGGGAGCCTCTCTCATCTTAAGTCTTCTGATTGCGGTTCCGGCGGGAATTTACAGTGCGGTAAAGCAGTATTCGAAAGGCGATTATGCGGTGGTAACGGCGTCCTTTATCGGAAGCAGTATTCCGAGCTTTTTTCTGGCATTGATTCTGATTTATATTTTTACGGTAAAGCTGGGAGTTCTGCCATCGAGTGGGATGAACACCCTCGGAATGGACGGAGGTGTGCTGGATACGGTCCGGCACATGGTTATGCCGGTTATTGTGCTTGCGGTTTCTTTAGCCGGAAGCAACATCCGTTATATCCGCAGTTCTTTTCTGGAAATTTTGCAGCAGGATTATCTGCGGACAGCCAAGGCAAAAGGAATTGGCTATAGGCGTGTGATCTGGAAGCATGCCATGCGGAATGCGCTGCTTCCCATCGTAACGGTAATCGGAATGCAGATTCCGATGTTGTTTGGCGGCGCCGTGATTATTGAGCAGGTGTTTTCCTGGCCGGGACTGGGAGTAATGACCATGACGGCGATTATGGGAAGGGATTACCCTGTGATTATGGGAGTGTGCCTGTTGTCTGCGGTTGTGGTACTGATCTCCAATCTGATTACCGACATTTTATATGCGTTGGTGGATCCGACGATTCAGCTAGGTTAATCATTCGGCAGCTTGGGAAGGAATATCGGAAGGAAGTATTGTGGGAAAGAATGCGGAAAGAGAGTTATGGACAGGAAGGAATGGCTGTTATGAAGCGGAATTTAATAAGTGAAACCTATCTGCAGACGGTCTGGAGACGGTTTAAACATCATCATCTGGCGGTAGCTTCCATTGTAGTAGTAGCGGTAATCAGTCTTGCAGCTATTCTGGCTCCGATCCTGGCACCCTTCGATCCACAGGCGATTGCAGGACCTTTCGGGGCAGTGCCATCAAAGGAATTCTGGCTGGGAACCGATGCTATTGGCCGGGATGTGTTAAGCAGGCTTTTGTATGCGACACGGGTTTCCCTTCTGGTCGGGGTGATGGCAACTCTGCTGTCAACCGTGATCGGCGTTGTGCTTGGTCTGATTGCCGGATACTTTGGAGGCGTGGCAGATATGGTGATTATGCGCTTTACGGATGTGGTGATGTCCTTTCCGTATATTCTGCTGGTGCTTGTTGCAGCGGCAGTTTTTGAACCGGGACTGTGGAACATCATTCTGATTCTCGGATTTGTGGATTGGCCGGGGATCGCGCGGCTGGTACGCGGAAATGTGCTTTCCCTGCGGGAAACGAATTTTATTAAGAGCAATCTGGTGGCAGGAATGCCGCTTTCCCATATTTTGTTTTCAGAAATTCTGCCGAATACCGTCGCACCGATCCTTGTATACAGTACAACTGTGCTGGCCGTGTCCATGCTGGATGAGGCGGCATTGAGCTTTCTTGGAATGGGCGTACAGCCTCCGAAAGCCAGCCTTGGCAACATGCTGAACGGCGCACAGTCTCTTACCGTACTGACACAGCAGCCATGGCTGTGGATCCCGCCCGGCCTTATGATTATTGTACTGGTCGTTGCAATTAATTTTATTGGAGATGCACTGCGGGATGCGGTCGATCCGAATTCAAAGAGCAGACAGATTTAAGTTCAATTTCAACTAAATTTTAAAGAGTATTTGATGAGAGCACTCAAAAATGATCCACTGGATCATTTTCTCATATACATGGCAACAAAAAAAGATCCAACAGGATCCTTTCGTATCATTTGTGACGTATATATGATAATAAAAAGACAAAATAAAGAGTGAAAATTCATTCCACACCTCATAATACAGTCTATCATATGGAAAAAGAAAAGTCTAGTTATTTCATAGAAAATCAGATATTCTTATTTTACCGGATAAAGTAAAACAAAAGTCTTTTGGAAAACATTATAACTTATAACTGGATTTGTGCACAGCCATGGGAAGGATACTGGATGGAGAAGAGAGAAGCGGGAAAGATTCAAAGAAAAAGTGATAAGGCAGTGAAGGAAGAACCGGATAAAAAGAACTCTGCGGAGTGGCAGCGGGAAGAGGAATATTTAAACCAGACGCTGGATATCGTGAAGCGTAATGTGGAAAATTACGAGAGCGAAATCCGTGAGATGAGTGAGCAGATTGAGGAAATGCTGCAACACTATCACGACAATGATGTAGAAGTCTACACGCAGATGAGCAACACGGTAACGATGCGGGATCATATGCAGTCTGCCCTGATGCGTAACCAGAAGGCAACAAAGAAGCCTTATTTTGGACGGATTGATTTTCTGGATGAGACACTTCAGAAGAAGGAATCCCTGTATATCGGCCGGGGAGGAATTGCAAAGGATACGACGCATCAGATGGTTGTGGACTGGCGTGCGCCCGTAGCGAATGCATATTATGAAAACGGCTTGGGCGAATGCAGCTATTGTGCACCGGATGGCAGGGAGCTTCCCATCCGTCTTGATTTGAAGAGAACTTATGAGATTGACAACGGAAAGCTGCTCGATTACTTCGACACGGAAGTCATTGCCAATGATGAACTTCTGACAAAATATCTTGCGAAAAATAAGCAGACAGTTCTGGGTGAAATTATCGCAACGATTCAGAAGGAGCAGAACGACATCATCCGTAAAACGCCGTATCACAACATCATTGTACAGGGGGGAGCCGGATCCGGAAAGACAACCGTAGCCATGCACCGGATTTCCTTTATTCTTTACAATTATGCGGAACGCTTCCGGCCGGAGGACTTTTATATCGTAGGAAGCAACCGGATTCTGCTGGAATATATTACCGGGGGCCTGCCGGATCTGGATGTGTATGGTATCCGGCAGATGACGATGGAACAGCTCTTCGTAAGGCTCTTGTATGAGGACTGGGATGAGCAGAACCATTCCATTCTTGAAAATACTGCAGCCACACAGGGCGGCATGGACAGAGGTACCTTTGAGTGGTTTCAGGCTCTGACGGAGTTTGGTGCAGGGATCGAGGCAGAGAGGATCTGTATGGACAGTGTCGTTCTTGACCGCAGGCAGTTCGTGGAGGGCTTAAAGGGCGGCGTGGCCGGTGTGTTTGATGAACGGGAAGGTGAGCCGCAGCCTTCGGATCTGGTGGAGCTTCTTAGTGGAAAGGCGATCCGGGATTATGTCGAACAGACGAATGCTTCCGTGCAGACGAAGATCAATATGCTGAACGAGCGGCTGATTATTAAGATCAAGGATGAGTTTCTGAAAAACGGCCTGCGCTATTCAGAAAAGGAACGGAAAGCGATTTTGAAGGAATACCGCGGCTATTTTGGAAAAAAGATCTTTGACACTTCTATTTTCGAGCTTTATCAGCGGTTCCTTCTGGAACAGAAGGAGAAGGGATATGAAGTTTCTGTTCCGGAGCAGGCATATGATGTGTATGATCTGGCAGCGCTTGCTTATCTGTATAAGCGCCTGAAGGAAACGGAGGTCATCAGCGAGGCGCATCATGTCGTGATTGATGAGGCACAGGACTATGGAATGATGGCGTATGCGGTTTTGAAATATTGCATGAAGGACTGTACCTATACGGTCATGGGTGATGTGTCGCAGAATATCCATTTCGGCTTTGGGCTGGCAGACTGGGAGGAGCTGCGGAAGCTGCTTTGCAGCCAGGATGGGGACAGCTTTGGAATCCTGAAAAAGAGTTACCGTAACACGGTGGAGATTTCGGAGTTCGCAACGAAGATCCTGCATCATGGAAGTTTCGAGCCCTATCCGGTTGAGCCTATTATCCGACATGGAAAAGAGGTAGAGGTTATGCAGCTTCCGACCAAGAGAGAGTTGTATGAAGAGACCGCCCGGAGATGCCGGGCATGGCAGAAGCAGGGACTTAATACGATTGCGATTGTCTGCCGTACACCGGAAAAGGCAGAGCTTGTTGCAAGACAGCTAGGCAGGCTTATTCCGGTCTGCGAAAGTAATCTGGAAAAGGCAGTCTTTTCGGATGGAATCATGGTTCTTCCTGTCGTGTATACCAAGGGACTGGAGTTTGATGCCGTGCTGATTTTTGATCCGGACAAAGAGGAGTATCCCGTGGACGATGGACATGCGAAGCTCCTCTATGTGGCGGCAACGAGAGCGCTCCATGAACTCTGCGTATTGTATCGTGAAGAACTGACCGGACTTATTGCCGATCCCCTTCCGGAGGAGAAGCAGAAGGAGATTGCCAGGAAGGTGCAGCAACTGCTGGGAGAAGAAGGAACGAAGCGGATCCGGGAGGCGCAGAGTTCAGGACAGAAAGTTTCATATAATCAAAATGGATTGATTACAGATAGAAAAGAAGAGCAAGGAAGAAAAAACACTTCAGGAATATCTGCAGAGTCAAAATACGATAACACGATAGAAAATAATAATATAATAGAAGATAATAAAGGTTCCTTGCAGTTAAATAAGAAATACGGCAATGCAATAGGAAAGAACGAAACACAGAACAAATTACGGGAAGAGTCGAGGAAAGAAACAAGCCGGGAAGCAAGCCAGGGAACAAGCCAGGAAACAAGCCAGGAAACAAGACGGGAAACAGAAGCCGGGTTTTCAGAGAATGAGCAGGAAAAAGAAACGCGGCAGGAAGTCATCCAGCCTCGTCCCAAGCTCCAGGTATGTCCGCGGGTGGCAGCTACTTTAAAGAAGCCGCAGATCGTGACACCTCCGTCACAAAGTATGCTGCTTACCGGTGTACAGCCCATTGTAATCAAGTCAAAAGAACAGAAAGCACTTGAAGCCATGCAGCGCGAACAGGAGGCAATCAAAGCACAGGCAGCAGAAAAGCTCCGTAAGGAGAATCTTCGTAAAAAGAAGATGCCGGGAGTTCCCCTGTTCGGAGATATGCCGGAGAATGACAAGCTGCGTCCGGCAGGACATGCAAAGATTGATCTTACCATCCGCTGGGTGCATGAGCGACCGGACGGCCTGTATCTCCAAAGCCGGTATGGTATGCTGCGGATCTGCCCGGTTTCGAAAGCAGCCGTCCGTGTAAGTTTTCGCAGAGAGGACACCTTTGATGCACAGAAGCCGATATATGAAAAAAATGGTTTGCAGTATGGTATGGCTGGTACTCGCACCGGCATGACAGGGACTCATACCGGTGCAGCAGATCCTATGGATTCGTATATTGATCTGCATATAAAGTGGAAATATCGTGACAAAGGTAGTATGGTAGAGATGACGACACCGGGACTTCTACTTGAAATTGATAAGGGAGCAGGAAGCATCCGCTTTCTTACGAAAGACCGGAAAGTGCTCTGTGAGGAGCGCAAAGCAGAGTGCCGGCTGATCGAGGCTGATAAGAGTTGGCAGTTCTTTGACTGGAAGAAAGAGAAGATTTCCATTCCAAACCGGGGCAACAGCCTTGGATTTTCCATGAAGGGCAGTGCCCGCTATATTCATGGTAAGGAAGGAGAGATGCTTCCCATGATGATTTCCGATCGGGGCTACAGTGTGGAAGTGTTGAACGAAGGTCCGGTCATCTGCTGTGATATTCCCACGTACGGATCTTATTTCCAAGTGGCGGGGACGGAAATTGATTATATTATGAGTCTTTAAGCAAATTAAATGGCAGCGAAGCAGGCATTTGGTTTGCAAAGCTCATTAATAGCCAAATATCTGAGTAGTATGAAGTTTGGATGTGTGAGCCGCTTGTAGAATAAAGCATACATGAGATTAAAAGATATAATAAAATAAATCAGGAGGATGACACAAATGACAAGAGAAGAATATCAGAATCGTGTATTGGGATGCTTTGTAGGAAAGAATATTGGCGGTACGCTGGGAATGCCTATGGAGTGGGAACGCAGTAAGAATGACGTTACCTATTATACCCATGACATCACCGGGGATCCACTGCCGAACGATGATCTGGATATCCAGATTCTGTGGCTGCTTGCCCTGGAAGAGCAGGGACTGCATATTGACGGTAAGATTTTGGGACAGTATTTTAATGAATACATGATCTTCACCCATGCAGAGTACGGTGTTGCGAAAACGAATCTCCGTGCGGGACTGCAGCCGCCGGTGACAGCAAATTTAAGGACAGCTGTGGTTCCTATATCCGTTCGGATATCTGGGCATGCTTATTTCCGGGAAACCCGGAAAAGGCGGCAGAATATGCTTTTGAGGATGCACTTGTGGATCATGGAAACGGAGAGGGCGTCTATGCAGAAGTATTCATGGCAGCCATGGAGAGTGCCGCCTTTTATGAAAAGGACATCCGTAAGCTGATCGACATCGGCTTAAGCTATATTCCGGAGGAGTGCACGGTAAGCAAGGCAATCCGTGATGCGATCCGTACCTTTGATGAAGGGATGAGCGTGGAACAGACCAGGGAATATCTGATGCAGCATTACATCGGGCATCTGGAGTGGCATGCGATTGCGAAAGAGGATGAAGAGAAGGGCTATAACGAAGGCCCGATGGGTTTTGATGTTCCGTCCAATATGATGATCA
>SAMEA104315436__coassemble_1428_pt1 | contig 14470 bp, 10 predicted proteins | sample SAMEA104315436__metabat2_high_PE_030 | metagenome-assembled genome bin SAMEA104315436 (sample SAMEA104315436) | gut metagenome | biome: Monkey gut; feature: monkey-associated habitat; material: faeces | place: China | collected 2013
CAATAAACTGATATCCTTCTCTATTATGCTCATTTTGATTGAGCATAATATCTACAATAAACAAAGAGATCTTCCGATGTTTCATACATTCAAAAGCTTCCCTGAGATTCGTATAACCGAACACATGGTACTCCAGCGGGCTGCAGTCTTCCACAATCTTAATGAGATATCTTAACGCTGCAGCCTCATCTTCTATAATTAAAATATTCTTTTCTTCCGTCTCCTTTGTATTTATCTCTTCCATAAGTATTTCCTCAAATAAAAAGCACTGGTTGTGCGTTATTACTTATACCATTCTAACGCAAAATCAGTGCTTTTTGTATATTCCCAATTTCTATTTTTCAAAAAGATCCACTACATCCACATTCAGGATTTCTGCCATGGCGCGCAGTTCAAAATCTGTAACTGTACGTTCATGATTTTCAATCCTCGAAATAGAACCGCGACAGACATATATGGCATAAGTTTCAAGTCGTTCTGCTAACTCCTTCTGACTCATATGTCTTTCAAGCCTGTATTCGCGCAATTTATCGCCTATGATGTTTTGAGCCTCATAATCAATAATTCGTGCCATACCTTATCCCCGCTTATTTTTGACACAAACATTGTATTATATACATCGCTTCAATATGTCCTGTGTTAAGACACAAGACAGAATATTTTTGCTTTTTTACTTAACATTTTAAATACATAGCACTTATACTCACTTTTTTTGACAAATAGATTTGCTTTTTATATTCCATTTACCTTTCAAACGATTGTCATGAATCGTTGCACTTCCATATAAAATCCGATATAATATTAGAGGTAAAAGAAGACAACATATCGATGAGAAAGTGATAAATAAATGATTTCCTTAATTATTCCATCCTACAATGAACAGGATAATATTTTTCGTACCTATGAAACCATTGAAGAAATTCTAAATCAGGCCAAAATTGATTTTGAAATCATCTTCGTAGACGATGGTTCTGTGGATAATACCTATGTAAATATTGCCAGGCTTGCGCAGACAAAAGCTAACGTCAGGGGGCTTTCCTTCTCCCGCAACTTCGGAAAAGAATCAGCGATTTTCGCCGGGCTTGAAGCTGCTGCCGGAGAATGTGCCGTCATTATGGACTGTGATTTGCAGCATCCTCCCACACTTCTTCCTCAAATGTATGAATTATGGCAAAACGGATACGAAGTGGTAGAGGCCGTAAAGTCCAACCGCGGTAAGGAAAGTGTTTTTCATCGTATGTATGCCAATGGATTTTATGGAATTATCAGCAGACTCACAAAAATTGACATGAAAAATGCTTCCGATTTTAAGCTTCTGGACCGGAAAGCAATTGACGCACTCCTCCTGATGCCGGAGCGGACTCCGTTCTTCCGTGCCTTATCTTCCTGGGTTGGATTTAAAACGGTCCAGATCCCTTTCGAAGTACAGGAGCGTGAAATCGGCACTTCCAAATGGAGCTTCTGGAGTCTGGTAAAATATGCACTGCGTAACATTACCTCCTTTTCCGGTGCTCCTATGCAGGTTGTTACCATTTTAGGCTGGTTTATGTTTATTCCGGCTTTCGGCTTTACGATCGAGGCATTGTTCCGGTACTTTTCCGGAACTGCTGTAGAAGGTTTCACTACTGTTATTATTCTGCTTTGCTGGATTGGAAGTATTCTGATGATCAGTCTCGGTATTATCGGACATTATATTTCCAGAATTTATGAAGAAATTAAGGCAAGACCGAGGTACTTAATCAGTCGGAGATGTGGATATTAAAAGAAAAGGAGCAACATCATGATTATATATCATGCCGATGATTACGGCATTTCAATAAATGCATCAAAAGAAATATTAACCCTTGTCCAACAAGGAAAACTATCCGGAATCAGTGTCATTCCCAATATGAGCTGCTTTGCAGACTGTATGGATTTGCTTCTTCCCGTAATGAAAGAACGTCCGGCTCTGACGGTTGCTCTGCATCTGAACTTTTTTGAAGGACACTGTTGTGCAGATCCTGTGGAAATTCCACTTCTTGTTGATGAAAATGGATATTTTAAGTGCAGCTGGATGTATTTCTTTAAAAGTTCGTACAACTCTGTGAGAAATGAACTGCGCAAGCAGCTTTCCACGGAGATCCAGGCCCAGATTCAAAAGCTATACCATGCAATGCCTTCGAATTATGTGCTATGTCTTGACAGTCACCAGCATTCCCATATGATTCCGGTTGTCTGGGACGCTCTGCGTGATGTCGTGATCTGGAATCATTATGAGGTACAGTATATCCGGATTTCCAGAGAACCTTTAACCCCTTATTTAAGCACTCCGGCTCTGTATCATACCTATCCGCCGGTGAATCTGATTAAAAATGTAATTATTCAATTTTGTACCTTATATACAAAAAGACATCCTATTATTTCAATGAAAGGAAGCTATTATTTATGGGGACTGATTATGGGTGGTTCCATGGATGCCGACCGGATCAACAAGTTAATGAATAAATTCCGGAAATACGGACAGGAGCCCGATACTTTGGAACTGTTGTTTCATCCCGGAATCATTCTTCCCGAAGAATTGTCTCCCGAATATAATAATCCTGATTTTAAAGCTGCCGAGACTTCACCAAAGCGGCAGAAAGAATACGAAAGCCTGATGAAATTATAAATTTCATCAGGCTTCTTTTAAAGAGACAACTCCTCTTCTTCTATAAATCTCTCTCTATTTTTTCTAATTCTTTCTCTTTCGAGATAAACTGATTTTACATTCTGAATCGCCATCTCATACGACATAACATGTGTCCCAAGATACATTTGCTGCAACACTTCACATGGTCCCTGTTCTAACATATCCTTCGGCGTCTCCTGTGGATAATCAATACTCCATACCCTGTATAGATAGCCGGCCCACTCCATAAAATCGAAAGAAAGTACTTCCCCTTTCTTAATCTTTACCTCAGCTTCCAGTGTCTCCATAAGATATTTTTCTCCAAGCCAGATGGAAGATATTTCATCATGATACATATGCACTGCAAGGTCTGAATTTAGCAATTTTTTTATAAAATCACGGGAATCATATCCTTTTTTACATGATAATACGAATAATCCGGCTGACATTTCACATTGTCCTGTGTGCACCGCTGTTAGCTTCATTGACGATTCCACTCCTCTATAATTTCATCAAAATATTTTACATTCTGAGCCCTGCGATACCTGGTGTTAAGTTGTCCAAACAACTGATCCAGTATCAGATTTCTATTTTGACTTATAGCCTTTGCCTGCTTTATCTCCTCCTCCGTCAAAGGGCTCTCCTGAAGAATTTTAATATGTGCTTTGTCGCAAGCTTCTTTTGTTTTGGCAACATATTGCTTTCCGAGACGCACCTTTTGCATTGCTTCAATCAATGCAGCATCACATAACTCTCCCATAAAAAATCTCTGCAATGCCTGCGTCATCTTATCATCTGCAATGATTCCAATGATAACATCATAGTTTTCATTATATACCCGATATTTCTTACAAAGATTACTATATTTTTCTTCCAAAAGCCCCCGGTTATAAGCAATAAACAATGCCCAGTCAATCTGATCATGAGGACTTTCTTCAAAGGTTTTAATTCTTAAACCTGTGAAATCACAATCTAATTCATAAAATATATTATCAGGATACCCAGCAATTAAACCTTTAGGTTGATCCGGCAGATCCCCCATATAGAACCCCTGTCCAAAGTCGCAGGCATCACGGCTCTTAGGTGCAATATCTCCTTTAATTCCACTCTTTGATCCATGGTATAGTATCATGTACATCCTCCTAAATTATTATACACATCTTCTACAAAATCAACACTGTTCTCTTGTCCACATTGTGTAATTATTTGACATAGAATTCATATGTACCCGATCCCAGTTCCATACTCTCCATGTCCGCAAGTTCTACTGTAGCAGTCGTATTTGCAGGAATCACTATATGATATTCATATCCGTCTTCCTTCTGTTCCCAGGAAACCTCTATCCTGCCGTACATGCTCTCATATGCTCCCCTTGCATAAGACCATTTTCCTGTCACTTCCGGTTTTATGTAGAAATACTTAAATCCCGGATGCTCTTCATCACTCTGAATCCCCAAGACATGAGTATAAAGCCATTCGGCGGGAGCGCCATAGGCATAATGATTTAGCGAGCCATCAAGAATCAGTTCTCCATCTATTTCCTGATAAGCAGATAAATATTCCGGTGTCGTTGTTGCACCCTGTGTCACCGGATATAGTAAGGATCGTTCTCCGGTATTACACAGTATCTCATATGCTGCATCCGAACATCCTGCTTTGCTTAATGCCGGTAACAGATAAGAAAGTCCTGCATACCCTGCATGAAATTCATATTGATTAAAGGTCACATTGTTCAACAGGCATTGAGCGGCTGTCTGTCTCAGATTTTCGGGAAACAGATGAAATTCCAGTCCCAAAGCATACGCCGTCTGGGAGTAACACTCAATTACACCATCTTCTGATACGTATTCCTTAATCCATGCATCGCGGAACTGTTCAAACAGTTGATTATAGTGGATAGCCTCCTGCTCTTTTCCCAGAATTGAGGATATCTTAGATAACAGATCTGCAGAGTGTGCACTCCATGCCGTATCTGTAAGCCCCTTGGGTGTACTTTCCACTGAAAAATGATCTCCATATCCCGTTTCTTCTGTCCTAAGTCCATTCTCTGAATGTTCCCCGAGATAATCCACCCATTTGCACAATGCCTGATAATTCTCCTCAAGAATACTGACATCTCCATATTGCGTATAAAGGTTCCATGCAATTACCATTGCTGCGTCTCCCCAGCAATTATTACCCCCGGCTCCTCCACGGCCCTCCCAGCCTGTTCCAAAATTTCTGGGTGCCATATCCGGAAAGGCTCCATCCTCACTTTGAAGATAGCGCAGTTCTGTCAGATACTTTCCGTAAAAATCATCACATACACTATTATAACATGCCATACCGGAGAAAATCTGCGCATCCCCGGCCCAGCCGTGACGTTCATCACGCTGTGCACAGTCGGTAGGATTATCCACAAAATTACTCCTCTGGCTCCAGACTGCGTTACTCCAATACTGATTCACCAGCTGATCCGAACACTCAAACTCTCCTGTGGGAGTCAGGTCAGAAGATAATACCATGCCGGTTACATCTTCCGGCGAAGGCGCTTCACTTAATCCTGTGATCTGCAAATACCGGAATCCATGATAAACAGATACCGGCTGGTAAGTCTGCTCTCCATCCACGGCGAGATAATAATCCGTTGCATCTGCGGTCAGTAAGTTCTCTGTCCATATTGTACCTACCGCATCATCCTTATTTCCAAGATTCTCCGTATTCAATACTTCCCCATAACGAAGTGTAACCAGATCCCCTTTCCTGGCGTTCATCTTAATCCTGCATACACCGGCAAAATTCTGACCAAAATCATATACATAGGTACCACTCACCGGCTCAGATACCGATATCGGCGTTAATTCCTGCACACAGCGGATTGCTTCATTGGCTTTACCAATATATGGTATTTCATTATATCGTGAATCCACATCATCTACGGCTGCCGGCTGCCACTTAACAGTTACTTTATTACCAGCATCTGTACCTCTATTATCTATACTTTCGCCCGTATATTCAGCTGTATCATCCTCTATACTATCCACGCCGTTAAAATCAATTGTCCTTGAGGCATCATAGAATTCTCCCTGATAGACATCATTTTCACGAATCGGACCATCCAATGTCACCTGAAATTGCTCATCTGTTCCATAGATCTGTTGTGTTCCATCCTGATAAGTCACAACAAGAGCTCCCCGAAGTGCATTTTTCTCTCCCCATGGGCTGTAAATCTCCGGATAGCCAACACCACGATCATACCAGCCATGAAATAATGTCATCCTCCAAATATGAGATGTAGGAGTCTTTTCTGTCTGTTCTTCCCCTTGTTTTTCTCCCATCAAAATATCTGTCACATCGTAAGTCATATACGATAAATACTGATTATATGCCAGCTTCCCGGGATCCATAAAATTATCCGTAACTGCCTGTCCATCAATTGAAACCTCGTAGCTTCCCAATGCTGTCAAATAGAGTCTTGCATGGTCAATTTCCTTCTCTTCCAATTCAAATGTCCTGTCAAAGACCGGTGCCGGATCTTCCATTCTCCCTGACAACATTAATCCTGATCCTACCTTGCAGCGGCCATTTTCAACTACAACATGATAAGGCGCAAAAATGGTACTCTCCTGTTCAAAAGCTTCCTCGTAACAAATATTTCCCAATTCATCCTTCACAACAATATCATCCAGATAAGCATATTGCGTACCACGGCTCTTGTAGTAACCAACGGCTCCCGGTGAGATACTCGGAATTGGGAACTCTCCAATGACACTGCCATTGATTACAACCTCCATCTGCTGATCCTTCACCTGCAAATTCACCTGATAGATTCCATCTGCTGCGGTATCTACATAAGCTGAAAGAAATTCTGTATTCGAACTAAGCTCTGCCATATCCTTGACTGTAAATACGGTTTCCTCATCCTGGTTCCGGATCTCACAAAGAGTCATAGAACCATATCGGCCATTCTCCGCGCCAAAAGCAAAACAGGCAGACGTATTCTGGACTTCCATTGTATATTGAATCGAATAGGTAGAAACTGCAGAGTATGATAGATCAGCATCCACTGTCATATCATCCATTGTATATGTTGTATCTATTGTATCGCTCAACTGCAAGTCTGAATTCTCATCAGCAAAAGTATCCTGAACAGAAATCCAATGTGCCTCCTCCGGGAAATCTCCCATCAATCCTGTCTCAAAATATGCTGCCTCTTCAGATGTATCGTTTTTATCCTCCTCATCCCAGACTTCTACCGTCCAGTCATATCTAGTCTGCGGCTTCAGTTCTTCTCCCTCATAAGGGATGGAGACAGAAAGATCACTTTCCACCTTTCCCGAATCCCAGACATAATTACTGATCTCTCGGGATTTGTTGGTAATTTCTTCATCTTCTGTGCCATGTTCCCATACCGTAATCCGGTATGCTGACTGACTTTTATCTTTCTCCTCCGAACTCATCTGCCAGCTGAACACGGGTATAGCATCATCAATTCCTATCGGATTGGTCCTGTAATTGACTTTTAAATTTGTAATCCAGGTTACTTTTGCAGCACCACATCCCTGTAATCCTATCGTAAATATTGTCATTACTACTATAATCCATAATAAATAAAATTTATTATAAGCACATTTCTTCCTATTGGTCACTCAATCTCTTCCCCCTCTTTTGTAGTAACCTTCAGTTTATCAGAACATACACCAGTATGCCGTATTCCCGTCTATAATAATCTGTTCCGCCGGGTCAAAGGAATCCCAGTTCTTCCCTTCAAAATATACAGCATATACCTCCGGATCCATCTCTACCCAGTTAAATTTCCGTCCGGTCATTACTTCCATAATAGAAACCGACAGAATTCCCAATGAACGCTCATTAATCTGATCCGAAGTATACTGGACTTCATCATAATATGCCGGGGCATTGATATCATTAATCAGACAAAGATTTTCAACCTCTACTCCATTCTCCTGCTCGTATTTCACAATATATTCATATGCCATTCTGACATACACTTTATCCAAAGTATTACTTACAAAATGATTGGTAACGATATAATCGGAAAACAAAAGCTGAATCAGCAGATATGCTCCGCAGCACATCGTAAGCAGCTCCCGTTTTTTCTTTGAATCAGCCAGAAGTACATATGCTGCTGCCAGAATCATTCCCTGTACCAGAAAAAAGCAGAAGGACATACGCGGCGGAAAATAAAAATGTTCTTCTGTCAACGGAATTACATACAGTAAAAGAACGCTTCCAAGACTGACAAGCTGTAAAAAAATCCATTCCGACCAGCGTTTTTTCTTTATGATTTCAATAAGCAGCATAATTTCCACAGCAAGCAACACCAATAAAGGAATCCACAAACCGGGCAGAAGACCTGCGGCATCCTTATTTAAGGAAACGAAGCTCTCCCATGCATCAGACAGCTTTACTTTGAAGTCACCAACCCCCGCCGATTTAAAGAACTGGCCTAATGCATCTACTTTAACCAGAAACAGAATACTGACCAGATTCAGAACTCCGACAAATACACAGATAAAAACCGCAAGCAGTTCTCTTCCGATCATCCTGATGCTTATTTTTCTCTCCTGCAGAAAAATATAGAATGCAATATAAATTGCCGCAAAAATTACCGCATACTGATAAAAACACGTTGCTGCCGCTAATGCTGTTACCATCAGGATATATCTTCTTTTCGCATAAAGCATGACTGCCAATGCACCCAGTAAGTATGCCATGGCAAAATAAATACTTACTTCACTAAACATTAAATTTTCCACAAATAAAACATTATATATCCATAGATTTATAACTAAATTGTATCCCACTCTGCCTGCCGGATCCTGAGGCTCCCATTGGGCAAAGGTCATCTGTACAATAACCATGGTTACCGCCAGTATAATGAAGCTAAGTCCCATAACAATACTGATATTCGAGGTGGTACGCAATCCGGCTCTCAGCAGCAGTTCATCAGCCAATGCTTTTAAGTATCGTCCCTGCTCCAGGTTCACCTGCACATCCGCATCCGCCGTTACCATATGTGTAATGGTATCTGATGTAAAGCTCTTTCGTAACATTCCTCCCCAAAATACAAGTAATGATACAAAGTTGAATATGAAATATTTCATATATTTCCCGGTAAATATCTTTCTGATCATTTTCTTCCTTTTCTCCCTGAATGAATTCATACTATTTTATCTTACAACATATTAGTAGTTTTTAAAAGAAAAACTCTTGAACAGAATTGAGTTTTTAATCTGTCCAAGAGTTTATTCTTATAAATATTCCCATATAAACTAAATTCAGTTATTCTTTGTTTCCTCGTTGGAAAGAATCAGCTTTGCCAATGCATCCGCATAAATCTGACGCCCTTCCGCGGTCAGATGGACTCCGTCTTCCAAATACCAGTCTGCCGTATAAGAGTCAATTCCCAAATCATAATATGTGTTTAAAAATAAAGTCTGTTGTTCTCCGGCAATATATTCACACGTTCCCATATAGTCACGGAGCGTTCCGGCTCCCTTATCACACATATTACTATCTCCCACTAAACGTGTTCCATTAAAAAACAGGCAGTAATGGGGCGGACATAATACAATGGTACAATCCGGTGCAATGTCTCTTAACAGCGTAATTGCCACTCTCAGGGCTCCGGCGTAGGTATAAATGTTATTCGGTTCATCATCATAGCTTCTCGGAGCACCTTCAAAGTAATCATTAATACCGTATTCAATAATAAAGTAATCCGTTTTACTAAAATCGACATTGGGATTATCCAGGATTTCCTTCGTTCTGGTTCCTTCAAAAATATCGGTAGGGATCTGCTTACGCATGGCCTTGACAACACCAAGCAGACTTCTGGAATCCCATTTATCATCTTCAGCGGAATCAGTCAGTTTAAGAGTTGCCCTGGTTCCACCGATTGCCAGGTTATATACATCCGCATCACACTGAACCGATGTCAGATATGGAATTCCCGTGCCGTCACGGTTATTATCAAAAATACTATCTCCCAGGAAAACCAGCTGCAAATCCTTACCCTGCGGTTCTGTCTGGTCATCATCCGTAATCACCTGCTCATGCTCCGGAAATACTATATCATCCGGATTCACCTCAGCAGCAGGCTCCTGTGTCGGACTCGGAGACGGTGACGGCGACTGTGTCTGCTCCTCTTTCACTTGCTTAATCACTTCACCCAGATCAATGGAATCCTCATTTTTAGCCTGATTATCCGTTGAAGCTCCGATTTCATCTATTGCACTCTTTGCAGAACAGGAACAGCATAATATCATAACTAAAATAATTGAAATTATTCTCATATATTTTTTCATGATGAACCTCCTCGATTTCCAAAATTTCTGATTTTAACATACCACTTATCCGTACAGAATGAAACCCGTTTTTTAAATATTAAGATTTATGTACCAAATCTTAAATATATCTTAAGAGTTATCGTATTCTATAATAGTTATATACTCAATTTTCCGAAAAATATTCCATTTTACTGTTTCTTTCCGGATCTGATATAGTATGCGGCCACTACAGGCATACTATAAATAATGGGAATGCCGGATTCTGCGGCCTCACTAATGCCCTTATCCATTTTGCCCGATTCTTGTTGCCTGATCCGCAACCTCTCCATTCTCTAATGCAATTTCATAAGCCTTCTGCATTTGTCCGGCATCATCAAAGCTTAAGACAAACCAGTCTTCATCATCCAGTACAACTTCTCCGTTGCCGTATTTATAAAAACAGCACTCATTAATATCTCCGAAGCTTCTCTTATATATTGCATAAAAAACCTCTCCCTCCGGAAGCGATGCTGCATAGTCGATCCGGTTACTCCAGGTAATCATTTCAAAGGTTTCATTATACATCAAAGGTCTTACATGCACCTTACCGCTTGTTAATTCCGTAACGGAATTGGCTGTCCAGAACTCTGCGTACCCCTGCGTATACCCATTCTCCACAAGAAAATCTGCAAGATCCTGGTTTTTTGCCCGTCCCTGATGAGGTGTATCAATCTGTGTTTTCATCGTTCCCACACTTGCCCCGATGATCAGCACCGCCACCACAATTCCTGAAATTTCTCTCATATGCGGCAAAGAAAATTCCTCAACATCTGCAGCAATCTGAAATGCCACGAAGCCAAAAATCATAAAAGGAAGCCAGAACCTTGGTTCATTCATATCCGTCATGTGTCCGAACGCCAGTCCACAGACTACAAAACCACCAATATAAGAAGCAAACAGAAACTCCTGTCCCAATGTCATTTTCTTTCTTAAGAAAAACAGGCGGATCGTTACAAATAACAGCAAAAGAGCAATGGCAATCCCACAGGCACTACTGACTCCTTTTACGCTGAGAAGCCTTACATTACCACCATAGCCAAACAGACCAAAAAAATCGGAAACACTGGAAATCCAATGGTTTAAGGAAAAGTTCTCTGTCAGCTTCATCGTGGTATTACTTTGATATTCATACTTTTTCATTAAAACCAATAAATTGTATGCATAGCCTGCCACATTAAACAGCAATCCATACAGAATCCATCCTGTCAGCTTCAGTTCCTTATTGCATACCGCAATCCACTCTTTCAAAGAAACCGGATGTTTCTCATAAGTATGAACTATCAGAACGAAGAAGATTCCCGCACAGACCGGAGCAAATAACATCATTGTCTCCCGGATTCCGTTGACTCCTCCTGCCAGCGACAGGAAGCCAAGCATGAATGCACAGACAACCTGACCTGCCATTGCCTTACCTGATATCCCTTTCCAGCTTTTCTTTGAAAGAAACAAAATCAGTCCAAGAATATAGCAGGTGAAGAAATCATATACCAGATATTGGCCACCATATAATCCCAGGAACAGTCTCCACATACCTACCGGCCATAACAATGCCGCAATGCACCATATTCCATGATTCTTTACTCCCATCTGCCGAAGCATGAAAAAGCATCCCAGTGAATTAATTATATAAATCAATGCCGTTCCCACAACTCTGACCAGGTGCCAGTTATCAGGGAAAATCAATAATAACGGTCTGAAAATAATCTGCATAAAGAAGACATGGATCTCTGTTGCATAGTACCAGTTCTTACTTAACAGAAAATCTCCTTCCTGATTCAGCAGATCTGACAGAATCATCTCTCCACCCATATCTCCGTCCACAAGGCTCCGTCCCGGCCCCATATGATACAGAAGCATCAGCAGGAAGCCCCCAACCAGCCATAGGTAAGGGAGCATCTTCCAAATTCTATTTTCTTTTTTTTGATCATTCATAATAACTCTAATTCCCCTTCTGTATTTTCTCACTCTTTTTTATGAATTTGCTCAGAGAGGTTTGTATCTTCACCAGTCCTTTAAAATACTGCATATAAAAATGCTTCTGAACGTACACCACAGCTCATAGCCACCTGAATTAAAATCATCATCAGATAATAGACACCCCAGCGTATTACTATATTGTGCCGGTTCAGCCATGCAAACATATCGATCTGCTTTTCCGACATTATGCTGTGAACCAGTACGATAGCAATCGCTGCCAGTACAATCATCAGCGTCTTTGTCGTCAGTGTATCTGCCATCAGTTCCGACATACTGCCGGCGAATCTACCGGGATCCAAATGCAGTATCGTATTCCGGAACGCTGTCATACAGTCTCCGAATCGAACAATACGGTCAAAATACCATCCGATATTTACGATCATAAAGGTTCGGATGATCCGAAACACATGAAATCCCTTTCCTTCTTCCCTCACATGACATACCTGCTTCATTTTAATAAACAATGGATCAAAAAGTTCTGCAAGTGCAATCATAATTCCATTATAAAGGCCCCAGAGAATATAATGTGATTCTGCCCCATGCCAGATGCCTACAATAAAGAATACCAGAACATTTCCGATGCATGCCGGAATCACTCTTCCCACATGTTTACCTAAGTTTTTGATTCCCCACTTGCCAAGACGCTGCATCGCTTTTGTCAGTGCAAATGGATAAAACACATAATCCCTCATCCATGCTCCAAGGGAAATGTGCCATCTTCTCCAGAAATCCGCCAGAGATACGGCAAAATATGGCTGTCGGAAGTTCGGCATCATTTCAATGCCAAAAAGTTCTGCAATCCCGAGCACAAGATCAATTCCTCCGGAAAAATCCGCATATTGCTGTGCAGAATACATAAGAATTCCTGCCACGATCACGCTTCCCGGCATCTCACTTCCGGGTGCATCCAGAATTGCTGCCACAGCTCCACTCAGCAGATCTGCAACTGCATATTTCTTAAGCAGACCAAACAGCATAAGAAACAATGCATGTTTCACTTTTTCCCAGCAAAAAGAATGTTCCGCATCAAACTGAGGCTTCATCTGTCCGAAACGGTTAATCGGTCCCTGAATTAGTTGTGGGAAAAAGGATACAAACAATAGAAACTTAAAGAAATTCTTTTCCCCTTCTCCGGAATCCCGATACTGATCGATTAGGTATCCCATAGATTGAAAGGTATAAAAAGAAATTCCAAGAGGAAGTAATAATCCTAATGAAACTGCTCCCCGATCAGGATGAAGCATCTGCCAGATTCCATCGTATAACACCTGCCAGTACTTTAGATATGCCAGAATGCCAAAATTAATAAGTAAAACAAGAAGAAGCGTTCTTTTCTTCTTTCTGGTTAAAACAGTCTTTAATTCCTTCTTCTGCTCTTTCGAAATGCCTTCCTTCTTCTTTGCCTCTTTAAATTCCAGTGTAAAACGGAACATCATCCTTCCTGCTATCCAGGTGCTAAGAGAGGTGATTCCGATAAAAAGAAGATTCACTACTCCGAAAAAAGCATAAAAAATCATACTTGCTGCAAGCAAGGCGATCCACTGATATTTCTTAGGCACAATATAATATACCAACAGTGTTATTCCCAATAACACTACAAACTGCAATGAAAATAAGCTCATCTTAATTCTTCATCCTTAATCTCAATCTGATTGGTAATCTTTCCGTCTGCCTGTACGGTAATCAGATATCCCTCTTCTGTCCGCTTCACTTCACACTGAGGCACAATACTATGATTGTTCACCATTGGGATCGCAGTAATGTCTTCACCCACTTTTTCGATATGGGCTCCAAGTACTCTTGGCTCCTCCATCTGCTTCTTCTCTTCGTAGCTCGCATAAAACAACTCCGAATCACTGATATTTCCCTTCATATAGCCGGCAAAGCACTGTGCAAAGGCACGTGCACCATCCTGGTTCAGATGGTTGTCATCATTAAAATAACTGTCACGGTCAATGCCGGACGCCTGAGATCTTGCCAGATTAAAGTCTACATACGCAATATCATACTCTGCCAGAAAGTCTTTGATCGTCTGTACATAATCATCATAATTCGCAACAAGCGCCATATTAAAATCCGTAACCGGAACGCTCACAAAGGTCAGTTGAATATTATTTTCCTTACAAAAAGAAATAATCTCACGCAGATACTGCTGCTGATTATCCGGTATCGTGAAATTTTTCATCTCCGGAGTCTCCGTGGTCCATAAGCTTCCATCCGGAATTACAGTTCTGGACGCAATATACCCCTTTCCGGCATAAGAGCTGTCAATGTCTGTATAATTCCGATATCCGGGTTTCATTTTCTTACCAATAATTCTGACACTCTCTGCAGGATTTCTGGTATATCCCCGTCCCTTATGCAATGGCATGAAGCTGTTCACGTAATACTCTGATGTCGTTGCATTCAGTAAATACTCTGCTTTCCGCACAGAAGGCTTCATATAGTCGGATATAATGTATATACTCTCCAAGTTAGGTAATTCCCTTGTTACGATTGCATAATCCAGATCCAC
>SAMEA104315436__coassemble_1436_pt1 | contig 14368 bp, 15 predicted proteins | sample SAMEA104315436__metabat2_high_PE_030 | metagenome-assembled genome bin SAMEA104315436 (sample SAMEA104315436) | gut metagenome | biome: Monkey gut; feature: monkey-associated habitat; material: faeces | place: China | collected 2013
TAAGCAATGATCTGACGAGGATTTTACATTGTGGAAATGCACACCCGGAACAGACAAAATGTGTGCATATAAATATTGAGAACAAAACAGCTTGATTATATAATACGAACAACAAATCAATCAAAGAAAGCAAACGAAAGCAAAGGGGCTGACCGGAAATCTGAGGTCGGCCCTTTTTGTATATAAGGAGTGATTTCTATGGAAAAGTTAAAAAATCTGCTTTGTCAATATGTGGATGAACATCAGGAGGAGCTTATCAGGATCAGTTCCGGGCTGGTCCGGATACCAAGTGAGGATCCACCAAGTGATACACACGCCATGGTAGAATATCTGATTGATGAAATTAAAGATATTGAAGGTGTGACATATCAGACTTACACCAGGGTAGAGCCAAAGATTAGTCTGATTGCATGGTTAAAGGGCAGCAGGCCCGGAAAAAAACTTGTTTTTAACGGTCATATTGATACCTTTCTGGTAGGAAGCCCGGAAGGATGGGAGGCAGATCCTTTTTCGGGACTTGTGAAAGACGGAAAAGTGTTTGGAAGAGGATCGTGTGATATGAAAGCGGCCATTGCGGGATATGTTATTGATGAAAGCAATGGCAGCCTATAAAGAATATTGGAACGGAGAGATATGCTTCACATTTGCAAGTGATGAAGAGTCGGCGGGAACCTATGGAACCAGGGCAATCCTGGACGAGATTCCGGAGGCAATGGGAGATGCAATGATTAATGGCGATGTTGGTTCTCCGAGAGTTCTGAAATTCGGCGAAAAGGGATTTCTCGATATGCAGATCATTGCAAAAGGAAAAGCTGCACATGGCCTTCATAAATATAAGGGAATCAATGCGATTGACCGGTTGATGAAGGTTTTAACGGAAATCGAAGCGTTGGAAGAGCAGGAGGTAGTGATGCCTGATGTTGTTTTAAATACGATTCTGGAAAGTAAAGAAGTTTCAGAATCCCTCGATTGTCCCGGTGAAGTAGAAAATATGCAGCACCTGACCGTTAATGTTGGGCAGATTGAGGGAGGGTATATTTACAGTACCATTCCTGCAAATGCAAAGGCGCAGATTACAATAGGAATCCCGATAGGAAAAACTTTAGGAGAAGTGAAGGCTCAGGTGCTTTCCATTATCGAAAAGAATGAGGGAATCAGTTATAAGATCTATTCGGAAACAGAACCGAATTACTCTGATCCGGAGGGGGAAATTTTCCGGATCATGCTGGCAAATGCAAAAGATATTAATCAGGAAGAGACGGTTATCAGTTTAAGGTCCGGATTTGATGATTCCAGATTTTACAGGTACAAGGGAATTCCGGCTGTACTTCTTGGAGTAACAGAGCATGCCATGGGAGATGCAAATGAATATTTTGAAATTGAGGATATGATTAAAGTGACCAAAATATATGTCACAACGGCATTTGATTTCCTACAATAATATTTTCATATGGTAATCATTTTTGCATATATGCAAAATGAAAAATAAATATCAACCTGAGTTGATAAAGAAAAGGAGACGAGGATTATGAAAAAAAGAATTGTTGCAGCTATGTGCAGTACACTTTTGGCAGCAGGTTTATTGGCCGGATGCGGTTTGGCATCAAATACAACACAAACGGCGGCTGACAATGATGTAATTAAGATCGGCGCTGTTGTCCCGCTTACGGGTGATGTCCCTGCGCTTGGAGAATCCGCCAAAAACGGTTATCAGTTAGCAGTAGATAAAATTAATGCAAATGGAGGTATTGATGGAAAGCAGGTAGTCATTATCTTTGAGGATGATGAAAATCAGCCAAGTAAAGCTCCGACAGTAGCCCAGAAACTGATTACACAGGATCACGTAGTTGGTATTGTGGGTGCAACAAACAGTAAATGCAGTATTCCGATGGGACCAATCTGCACACAGAACTCAATTCCTATGGTATCACCGACTTCTACGAATACAAAAGTTACAACTGATGGTGGTGAGTACGTATTCAGGGCATGCTTTATCGATCCGTTCCAGGGATCGGCATTGGCATCCTTTGCGAAAAATGATTTGAGTGCAACAAAAGTTGCAGTTCTGTTCAATAATGCGGATGACTATTCAAAAGGTCTTGCAGAGGCCTTTATGCAATCTTTTGAGGAGCTGGGGGGAACAATTGTTGCACAGGAATCCTATGCAACAGGAGAAAGCGATTTTAATGCACAGCTCACCAATATCAAAGAGGCAGCTCCGGAGGTACTTGTTATGACGGACTTTTATTCTACCGTAGGCCTGATTGCAAAACAGGCAAGGGCGCTTGGCATTGACGCTACATTCCTTGGTGGTGACGGATGGGATTCTACAGACCTTGTAAACATTGGTGGAGAAGCAATGGAGGGTGCTTATTACTCTGTTTTCTATTCGTCTGATGATACTTCGGAAGCAGTAACGGCATTCAAGGAAGCTTATGGTGCAGCTTTTGGAGGCGCCGTTCCGGATGGTTATGCAGCATTATCCTATGATGCGGCAATGATATTAATGGATGCCATTGACCGGGCTGATTCGACAGATGGAGCAGCTGTTAAGGATGCATTGCTGACAACCAATTTGGACTGTGTATCCGGTAATGTAACGTATGATGAAAACCGTAACCCGATTAAACCGGCCACGATCTGTACAATAAAAGACGGCAAAGCTACTTATTATTCAACCGTGCAGCCGTAAAAATAACAGAAATAAAAAGGAGTGATGGAGTATGATTACTTTCTTTCAACAAATGATAAATGGTTTATCGCTCGGAAGTGTATATGCATTGATTGCGATTGGCTATACCATGGTATATGGAATTATTAAAATGGTTAATTTTGCGCATGGCGAAATTTTTATGGTAGGTTCATTCCTGGGTTTGTTAGGAGTGTCGGTATTCCATCTTCCTTTTTTTCCCGCACTGTTGTTTTCAATGGCGGGAACAGCGGCAATAGGAGCTTTTATTGAAAAGGTTGCTTATAAACCTCTTCGAAAATCAAAGCCGGTTACCTTGTTTATTACAGCAATTGCGGTATCAATGTTTTTGAAAAATTTTGTTAAGCTGGATTTTCTGGCAGGTCCGAATCCACACCCGTTCCCGGATGTTTTGTCTGTAGAGAATTATAATATAAAGGGTGTTTTGGTTTCGTATATTCAAATCGTAGTGCTCATTACGGCAATTGTACTTGGAGTAATGTTACATTATCTGGTCAATCAGACCAAGATCGGTTATGACATGCGTGTAGTTGCTTATGATAAGGATGCAGCCGCCTTAATGGGAATCAATGTAGACAGGGTAATCACAATCACATTCCTGATCGGCTCCGCTTTAGCGGGTGCCGCAGGTGTGCTGGTTGGTATCATGTATCCGAAACTTGATCCATCCATGGGAACACTTCCCGGTATGAAATGCTTCGTGGCAGCAGTTCTTGGAGGCATTGGCGAGATTCCCGGAGCGATTCTTGGAGGAGTGATAATCGGTCTCGTAGAAACAATGACAAAGGCCTATATCTCATCAAGTCTGGCTGATGCAGTAACATTTTCATTACTGATCATAGTATTACTTGTCAGACCGACCGGTCTTCTGGGCAAAAAAGTATTTGAAAAGGTGTGATGCTTATGACGAGGAAGAAAAATCTGTTAAAAACGGTAATTATGCTGGTTTGTATCATTGCGTTATATGGAATTATGAAGCTTATGATTGCACAGGGAATGATAAGTGCTTATGCCGAGCGGGTTGTTATTACTACGGGTATCAATATTATATTGGCACTCAGTTTAAACCTGATCATTGGATATACCGGACAGCTTGCATTGGGACATGCAGCATTTATGGCGGTGGGGGCTTACCTGTCAGCCGTTTGTTCTACAAAACTGGGTTTGCCGTTTGGAATTTCCTTAATTCTGGGAACCTTAGCCGGAGGCTTTACGGGATTTGCTATTGGATTTCCGGTTCTTCGGTTAAAAGGTGATTATTTAGCAATCTGTACTATGGGATTTGGAGAAATAACAAAAGTAATTATCCAGAATATTGAATATATTGGTGCCGCCAGAGGTTTTTCCGGAATTAAGCTCTTTACTACATTTGACTGGGTGTTCCTGTTTGTTGTGTTGGCTTACATATTGATTCGGAGGATAGTCGGTTCAATTTATGGCAGGGAAATGATCTCAGTAAGTCAGGATGAAATTGCGGCAGAGGCAATGGGTGTTAATGCTTTTAAGACAAAATTATTTGGATTTGTCATTGGCTGCAGTATGGCAGCGTTTGCAGGTGGATTATATGCACATTATATTATGTTTATTGATCCGGTTTCATTTGACTTTAATAAATCAACCGAAATACTGACATTTGTTGTACTCGGCGGTATCGGAAGCACAGCGGGATCAACCATCGGTGCGGTCATCCTGTCAATACTTCCGGAAGCACTGAGAGGCTTTGGTGATTTTATTAAGAATTATCGAATTTTATTCTATTCCATTATTATTATTACTCTGATGATTTTCAGACCACAGGGAATAATGGGACACAAAGAAATTTCAATGAAAATGTTCCTGAATGTGGAAGATCTTTTCAAAAAAAGAAAGGCCGGTGAGAAAGATGGCGTTACTGGAAATTAAAGATTTAGGAATTCAATTCGGAGGTTTAAAGGCTGTTGATGATTTTCATTTAACAATAGGTTATAATGAACTTGTCGGATTAATAGGACCTAATGGAGCAGGAAAGACCACGGTTTTTAACATGATTACCGGAGTCTATCAGCCGACAACAGGAAAAATTATTTTTGACGGCAGCCTTATTAATGGTATGAAGTTATATGATGTCACCAAAAAGCATATGGCCAGAACGTTTCAAAATATACGTCTCTTCAAAGAAATGAGTGTTCGGGACAATATTAAAATGGCATGTGGTGTGAATAACCGGTATAATGTGTTTGACATGATTTTTCATACGCCCCGGTATATGAAAGTGGAAAAGAGCATGGATGAAAAAGCAGATCAGTTATTGGAACTGTTTCATTTATCGGATAAGGCGGATCTGGAAGCGCAGAATCTTCCGTATGGAGATCAGAGGAGACTTGAAATAGCCAGGGCACTTGCAACGGAACCTAAGCTTTTGCTGCTCGATGAGCCTGCTGCGGGTATGAATCCACAGGAAACGGCAGAACTCGGGGAGTTTATCAAATGGATTAAGGAACAGTTTCAGATTTCCGTACTTCTTATTGAACACGATATGAAACTTGTTATGAGTATTTGTGAAAAAATTACGGTGTTAAGCTTTGGCCGGATTATCGCGGAAGGTGAACCGAAGGAAATCCAGGAGAATGATCAGGTAATTGAGGCTTACATAGGAAGGAAGAATGCTCATGGATGAGAAAAAACTAATGCTGAAATTAGATAAAGTAAATGTCTTCTATGGCAATGTACATGCATTGCGGGATGTCAGCCTGACCGTAAATAAGGGAGAAATTGTTACGCTGGTCGGAGCAAACGGAGCCGGAAAAACCAGTATTTTAAGAGCAATCTCAAATCTGGAGACCGTAAAAGAGGGAACAATTGAATATAATGGCTGCAATATTACAAATATCGGACCACATAAAATTGTAGGGAAAAAGCTGATTCAGGTTCCGGAGGGCCGCAGAATTTTTGGCGAGCTGACAATAGAAGAAAATCTGATGATGGGAGCATATTTACGAAAGGATCGTGCGCAGATCCGCAAGGACTTAACCCATGTGTATGATCTGTTTCTGCGCTTATATGAAAGAAAACTACAGGTGGCTGGTACCCTGAGCGGTGGAGAACAGCAGATGCTTGCGATTGGCAGGGCTTTGATGGCTAATCCGGAGCTTTTGTTATTGGATGAACCGTCTATGGGACTTGCACCGATTATTGTGGATCAGATTTTTGATATCATTCAAAAAATTCAAAAAATGGGAACGACAGTTCTTTTGGTGGAACAGAATGCAAATATGGCACTTTCCATTGCAGACAGGGCGTATGTGCTTGAGACCGGGCAGATTACCATGAGCGGATCGGCTAAGAGCCTGCTCGGAAATGATGAGATCAGAAAAGCGTATCTGGGGGGATAAGATGTGATGAAAAACAAGACAAAATCGGCATTTATTGTGATTGATATGGAAAATGGATTTATAGATGCTTCTGCACCTCATTGCATCAGGAATGCGGCAGCTACCGTACCTGCGCTGATAAAAGCAATTGATGCCGCCAGATCGTTTGGAATACCGATATTTTTTGTGAAACGAATCTATCGGGCAAATGGCAGTGATGTGGAATTAACACGTTATCAGAAATGGAAGGATGGAGGAAAGGCCATGACCCCGGCTTCCGAAGGCCCGAACAGTGCCATGGCACCGGAAGGTCTTCGGCCATTACCGGGGGATTATACCATCATCAAGCCAAGATGGAGTGCTTTTTTTCAGACGGAACTTGATTTGATTTTACGACGGCTGGGTATCCGGAATGTGATATTAACCGGAACGACGACACCTAACTGTATAAGAACCAGTGCCTATGATGCAAATTCACTTGATTATAATGTAGTAATTATTGAGGATTGTTGTTCTTCACAGACGGAGGAGATACAACGGGTAAATATTGAGGACATGAGAAGAATGGGTGCTGTTATTCTTGATTCGGATGAATTTATTAATGATTATATACATTGCCCGATTGTTGATCTGGCTGCGAAAATCAGGGATGAAATTGAGGAATCCGGAGAAATTCCGGAGGATTTTGATTTTACCGGGAAGGAAAGTGGATGGAAGGACAAATGGTAATTGCGGATTAGAAAAAGTTACCATATGCGGGCTAAGAGGAGTTAAGACGATGAAAGAACTGATGGATTTATTTCTGACATTTGCCAAAATCGGAGGGTTTACATTTGGTGGAGGATATGCAATGCTGCCGATTTTACAGAGAGAAGTTGTGGAAAAGAAAGGATGGGCAACGGAAGAGGAACTGATGGATTATTATGCCATTGGACAGTGTACCCCGGGCGTTATTGCAGTAAATACGGCAACCTTTATCGGGTATAAATTTAAAGGAATTACGGGTGGCATTATAGCAACTCTTGGGTGTGTTTTTCCCTCACTTGTTATTATTGTTATTATTGCAGCCTGTCTGCAGACCTTTGCACAGTTTGCGGTAGTGCAATATGCTCTTTCCGGTGTCAGAGCCTGTGTCTGCGCTCTTATATTGGATTCTGTCATTAAACTCGGTAAAAAATCTGTTGTGGATATCTGGACGATTCTCATTGCAGTAGTTGTGTTGACCTGTTCTCTTCTGGCAGATATACCGGTAGCGGTTCTGGTGGTCGGAGCCGGTGCTGTGGGGATTCTGGTCAAATCTGCTCTGGTTAAGAAAAGTGCAAAGGAGGAATAGAATATGCCGATCTTACTTCAGCTTTACATCGAATTTTTTAAAACAGGTTTATTTGCCATTGGCGGTGGATTGGCAACGCTTCCTTTTTTGTATGAAATGAGTGAAAAAACAGGATGGTTTACAGTAAATGATATTGCAAATCTTGTGGCAGTATCCGAGTCCACTCCGGGACCGATGGGAGTTAATATGGGAACTTATGTAGGCTATACAACAAGTGGAATGATCGGTAGTGTGGTTGCGCCTCTTGGCCTTATTACACCATCTGTTATTATCATTATTATTATCTCCCGTTTCTTAAAAAAGTTTAAAAATAATAAATATGTAAATTATGCATTCTATGGTTTGCGTGCTGCTTCCACAGCGTTGATTGTTGCAGCCGGTCTGAGTGTTGCAAAACTTGCTTTTATTAAAGAAGAGAATGTGTTTTCCCATTTGTCTGCTTTGCCAGGCCTGCCGGTCGGTTCACTCTTAGGGATGGTAAACTGGACTTCTTTATTGATTTCTGTTGTTGTATTCATTACCTTTCGAAAATTAAAAAAACATCCTATTTTTTATATTATAGGCTCTGCTCTTGCGGGTGTGCTGTCAGGGGTATTGCTTGCATGAAGCAAATATGCTAAAACCATTTCATAAAGTACGGAAACTCAAGTTGTGTAACAATTGACATTTCATGCGAATAGTGATAAATTACTATTATTGTGACCCATGAGGGAGTAGCAAGCGTATATCGTAGCAAGTCAACATACTGACCATCCGGTCTGGCTTGTTTTAAATTGCGAGACTCATGTATAGGAAGTAACTATACATGCAGTCCATATATCGAATTGATTGGAACCCAGATATAGTTACTGCTGTATCTGGGTCTTTTTATTAAGAGTAAACCTATCGGAGGAACAAACAATGGAATGGAACGTATTATTTTTCTTGAACAGTGCCCTGCTCGGGGTTGGACTGGCTATGGATGCCTTTTCGGTATCGCTTGCAAACGGTCTGAATGAGCCTCACATGAAAAAAAACAAATCCTGTGGGATTGCCGGTGTCTTCGCTTTCTTTCAGGCATTGATGCCTATGACCGGATGGATCTGCGTTCACACAATCGTAGAGTATTTCCATGCATTCGAAAAATTTATCCCGTGGATTGCCCTGATTCTTCTTGCCTTTATCGGTGGAAAGATGGTGGTTGAGGGAATCCGCAGCAGGGGAGAAGATGTGGAGAAAACAAGGCTCGGCTTCGGAACACTGATGGTACAGGGAATTGCCACTTCCATCGATGCCTTATCGGTTGGATTTACCATTGCAGAATATGGTTTCGCCATGGCACTGACCGCATCCCTCATCATTGCAGCGATCACCTTCTTTATCTGCATTACCGGACTGGTCATTGGTAAGAAATTCGGAACGAAGTTCTCCAATAAGGCCTCTATCCTCGGCGGTGTCATCCTCATCGCCATCGGACTTGAAATCTTTATCACCGGAGTATTCTAAAGCAGAAGTGAATCAGGAAAAGAATTGTGAAGAAATTGCAGACGCCCTGCGGTTATCCGCAGGGCGCTTATCATTTTAGGTGTCTGAATAATGATATCGACAGGCAAGGATATACACACTATTTTCATCTGTCCTGTAAATCAACCGGTCTTTGTCATTGATACGCCGGCTCCAAAATCCTGTCAGATTTCCGGTTAATGGCTCCGGCTTTCCTATTCCTTCGTTGCCGTTTCTTGCTATATCTTCAATCAGCTGATTGATTTTCTTTAATGTTTTCCGGTCTTCGGTCTGCCAGTAAACATAGTCTGCCCAGCCATTTTTCGTAAAGACTTTATTCATCCGCCAATACCTCAGTAAGAGAATGCTTCGAAATCTGTCCTTTCTCCAACTGTTCCTTGGATTCCATCAACCAGTCATAGTTCGCCTTATTTCCCATAACGTGCACATTTTCCATCAGATTATTGTATGCCTCTTCCGACAGCATAACGACATTCTTGTTATCCTTCCGGGTCACAATCATTGTTTCATAATCATCCGTAACCTTATCCATATAAGCTTTCATATTATCACGTAGATTCGTATAATTCACGGCCAGCATCACAATCACCTCTCTCAAACGTACAGTTTTCTGTACTTTTAGTATAACGTACATAATCCTGTACGTCAAGTATCTACCATTTATTATATGCAATTCTGTAACAGTTCAGCCATGCAGAAATGATTGTGCAAGATGACTGAGGGAGCTTGCTCACTAAGGGCAGCTTATACAAGCATTTCTATAGGGCAGACGCCCGACATGAAATAAGTTGCCGGAAAACACTTATATTTGTCAGCCAATTTGTACAATCCGACAGCTTATGAAGGGGCATGGCTGAACTGTTACGTGACTCTTAAAAAATCATGCTACACCTACATCGAAATCCATCCAAATGCATTTGCTACAGAGCTGATCAGAATAATTGCTGCAAATACCGGACAGAGATACTGGATCATAAAGTAAAACACCTTTTTTCTACGGAATCTGCTTTCTCCATGCAGCACCTCCTCTTCCACACGCTTCACACCGATCACCTTCGATACCAACAGGCAGGTCGCAATCGCTGCAATCGGCATCATAACGGAATTTGTCAGAAAATCAAAGAAATCCAGGAACTGCATGTTGATAATCTTCACGCCACCCAGCGGGCCATATCCTAAGGAAGAAAGGGTTCCAAGCAGCAGCATGATCACACCGATTAACACCGTCGATTTCCTTCTGCCCCAGCCCAGCTCGTCCTCAAAGGTCGATACGGCACTTTCTGTCAGTGCAATCGAGCTTGTGATCGCCGCGAACAATACCAGAACGAAAAAGACAATTCCGATGGCTGTTCCGAATCCCATGCTGGCAAATACCTTCGGAATGGTGATAAACATCAATGCCGGACCCGCCTGCAGCGTGTCCGGATCTCCACCGGAAAAGGCAAACACCGCCGGAATAATCATAAGTCCTGCCATAATAGCAATCAGCGTATCAAATATCTCTACATTTCTCGTAGAATCCTCGATAGAAATTTCCTTTTTCATATAAGAACCAAAGGTAATCAGAATTCCCATGGCAATCGACAGGGAATAAAACATCTGTCCCATCGCAGAAACTACCGTCATCCAGGAAAAATTCTCAAGATTTGGAACAAGAAAATATTTCACACCGGCAATTGCTCCCGGTCTTGTCACGGAATAAACCGTAATAATGAGAGACAACACAACAAGCACCGGCATCATAAATTTGGAAACACGTTCAATTCCGTTACGCACACCGGCAAAAATAATTCCAAGAGTAAATAACGCAAAGAAAATAAAGCAGATTTCCGTGGAGGCACCGTTCGAGATAAATTCTGAAAAGTAACCATCCTCTGCAAGCCTTGCACCATTTCCAAGTGCATATTCCACAAGATATTTAATGACCCAGCCGCCGATTACTGAATAATATGGCACAATCAGAATCGGAATAATCGCATTGATCCAGCCCCCGAAAGCCAGCCATCCGGATTTGCCAAAGGACTGATAGGCTCCTACCGGGCTTTTTCCGGTCATTCGTCCGATCGATGTCTCTGCCACAATCATTGCATAACCGAATGTCAATGCCAGAATAATATAGATTACCAGAAAGATACCGCCTCCATACTTTGCAGCCAGATAAGGAAATCTCCAGATATTCCCCAAGCCCACGGACGCTCCCGCCGCTGACAGCACAAAACCGATCTTCCCGGAAAAGGAACTTCTCTTATTGTTTTCATTTTTCATATGTCTTCTCCATCCCAATTAAAATCATAAGCAGTTCCAGTGTAACATATCCGCTTATGAAAGACAATGAAATGGTTTTAGCATGTTTGCTTTATATTGTTACACAAAAAAGTTCTTGAAAATGTTTTAGAAATGCTTCAAAAGTTTTATATTCCGGTATTCCTACGTGAGGGCAGACAGAACTATCTGTTAGAGAGCCTGCAGGGATTCTAAGGACTGCCGGGCTGCGCTCCGTCGGAACTCCCGGGGCGTCATATGCATAAACCGCTGGAAGGTCCGGTTGAAGTAGCTGATATTATTGAAGCCGGTCTGCAGTGCGATCTGGCTGATCTCGCGGTCTGTTTCCAAAAGCAGCTCCGTACTTTTGCTGATGCGGAAATAATTCAGGTATTCAAAGGGTGTCATGTGCGTTACCGATTTAAAGGAACGGCAAAGATACCCTTTGCTGATGTTAAAGATTTTTTCCAATTCATCCAAGGTAACAGTATCATTATAATTTGCCTGCAGGTATTTCATAATGGATTTAGTGAGCCCGGTACGGTAATCGGAATCCACATAAGCTTCTTCCTGATTTACGATCGCATGTGAAATCATCAGATGGCAGGATTTAAGGAGAGCTGCCTTGATGAGCAGTTCATAGCCGTAGGGCTTTGTAAGAAAGGCTTCGTGGATCTCGTCCAGTACCTCACGCAGCGTGAATTCCCAGGCAAATGCCGGATTGATGACCCGCGAGGTTTCATAAAGAGGGGAAAACTGTACACCTTGATGGAAAAGCGGATCTAAAAACTTCTGTTGGATAATGTCGTTTCCAAGGCTGTAGAGCAGATCCGGGTGGAAAACGATCGCGTAGAAGTCCAGTGCTTCTCCGATTTCACAGGTAACAAGGTGAAGGGCATTGGCAGGAATCAGGCAGATGCTTCCGGTTTTCAGGGAAAAGGCTTCCTCCCCTAAATACAGACGTCCATTTCCGCGTTCAATGACCAGAATTTCCACTTCTTCATGCCAGTGGCAGCTCACCCGTTCCGTGAAGGTGGTGTCGGACTGGATATCATAGAGCATAAACGGAAACAGGGAATTGCCGTGAATCCGTGTCTCACGTAATTGTGGGGTGTTATTTGTGATGCTTTTTTTGAGGTTGTTTTTCATGAGACTCCTTGTGAGCATTAGAATATATGCATCTTCTTATTAATGGTTATATATTTATCGGACAGAAGTGTGTTCATCTGGATATCAATATTGTGTTAATATCATGCAATAAAATTCAAGTAATATGGTTAAAGTATCATTATACTGTCATTATAAAGAATAAAGAGACAATATGCAATCCCTCATGGGGCATAGATCTGAAAAGCTTTATAATGCGTTGGAAGGGACAGTGCAAGAAAATACTATTTTATGCTATAGATGTTCTGCTTATAGATGTTCTGCTTATAGATGTTCTGCTTATAGCTGTTCTGCTTATAGATGTTCTGCTTATAGCTGTTCTGCTTATAGATGCTCTGCTTACGGTTGTTTTTTATATAATTATACAGATCTACCAAGATTGGACATAATTCTGAGAAAATAGCAAGAAATATCCAAAGTTAAGAGCAATGCAGGTGAAAAAAGAATTGTGCAGGATAGAAATTGGATATAAAGAAAAGAAAATGACAAGAAATATCCAAAATCAATGATAATGTGTGTGAAAAAGGAATTGAATCTGATGAAAATTGGATATAAATAAGGAAAGTAAGGTTTTTTATATCCAAAAATAAAGGAAAACATCACTTATCTATCTTGAAGACAAAGAAATTTTGGATATAAAATCCTAAAAAGTCAGGTATATGTCCAAAATGAGACTTGGCATGCATGAAGTAAAATGCAATATATAAAACAGAACACAATGCACGAAGCAAAATGCAATGCATAAAACAGAACACAATGCATGAAGCAAAATGCAATACATAAAACAGAACACAATGCATGAAGCAAAATGCAATATATGAAACCAAACACAATACATGAAACCAAGCACAATACATAAAACAAAACATAAGGAGGATATGATATGAGATTCTTTAAAGAAAACAACAGTTTATGCTTCAGGCATCAGTATGAAACCATGAGGATCACCCCATGGGGAAAGAATGCGTTACGCGTGCGTGCGACAAAGTATCCACAGTTTACACAGCATGACTGGGCACTGGAAGAAGCAGTTCCCGATACTTCCGCAGAAGTTTCCATTGAAATCAATGCGGACAACACTGCATCCATTCAGAATGGGAGACTTAGCCTCAAAATTGATGCATCCGGTATCCTGACCTATTACCGGGATGGTAAGAAATTCTTAAAGGAATATCACAGAGACTACGATCAGCCGTCCTGCCCCGAAAGCCGTTGTTTAAGGATCCGTGGCAGAGAGTACAAGGCAATCATCGGTGGAGACTATACCTTAAAGGTTCGTTTTGAAAGCAACAACGGAGAGAAAATTTATGGAATGGGACAGTACCAGCAGGAATATCTGGATCTGAAGGGCTGTACACTGGAGCTGGCACAGCGCAATTCCCAGGTAAGTATTCCGTTTGCCGTATCCAGTCTCGGTTATGGCTTCCTGTGGAATCATCCGGGTGTAGGAACGGCTACGTTTGGTAAGAATTACACGGAATGGGAAGCAAAAGCAACGAAGCAGATGGATTACTGGATTACCGTAGATGACAATCCGGCAAAGATTATGGAGAATTATACCGAAGTAACAGGAAGAACACCAATGTTCCCGGAAGAACTGCTTGGTTTATGGCAGTGCAAGCTTCGTTACCGCACACAGGAGGAAGTGTTGGGAGTTGCCCGTAAATACAAGGAGCTAGGCATCCATATTGATGTGATTGTGATAGACTTTTTCCACTGGACCAGACAGGGAGACTGGCAGTTTGATAAGAAATACTGGCCGGATCCCAAGGCAATGTGTGAAGAGCTTCATGCAATGGGAACCAAAGTGGTTGTTTCCGTATGGCCGACCGTGGACAAAAAGAGTATTCATTTTGCAGAAATGCAGGAGCGCGGCCTGCTGATCCGGACGGAGCATGGCGGCAACCAGACTTATGATTTCCAGGGGGACTGTCTGGAAATCGATGTAACCAATCCGGAAGCGGCAGAGTATATCTGGGAGAAGTGTAAGGAAAGCTATTACGATTACGGAATTGATCTATTCTGGCTGGATAATTCTGAACC
>SAMEA104315436__coassemble_1531_pt1 | contig 13248 bp, 7 predicted proteins | sample SAMEA104315436__metabat2_high_PE_030 | metagenome-assembled genome bin SAMEA104315436 (sample SAMEA104315436) | gut metagenome | biome: Monkey gut; feature: monkey-associated habitat; material: faeces | place: China | collected 2013
TAAGCGCATGTATTTGGAAGAGATCGTAGAAGGCATACAGCTTGAGAATGATAAATTTGAATGCAAGAGTATCCTTAACCGTGAGGATGTCGTAGGCTGGTTGAAAAGTGTTGCAGGATTTGCCAATGCATCCGGTGGTGATTTTTATATTGGAGTAGAAGATAAAACAAATAAATTGATAGGTTTTGACCGAAAAGGTGCAGATAATGAGCGCAATTATTTTAATAATCAGGTGAACGAGCATCTGACTCCGAGACCACAGATGAAGATTTCTTTTATCCGGTATGAAACAAAAAATGGAGAACGGTTCATTATTCGTGTATCCATTCCGGAGTCTGTCGTAAAACCAATTATTTTGAAATATAAAAATATTCCATCCATTTTTATGCGGAGAGATGGGTTTACCAATGGAGCAACATACGAAGAAATTATCGAGATGAGTATCAAAAGTAAGAATACGCAGTATGACCTTCTTGTTTCCGATATCTCCTATGAACCAGATCAGTTTTCTACTTTGCAGGCGTTTTATCAGGATCACAATAATGGAAAAGAGCTGAAACAAAAATTTTTAAAATCCGTTGGCTTCTATAATGAGGAGGGTTTTCTGTTAAATGGGGCAGTGTTGTTTAAGGATGATTATTCCGGAGAAAAAACAGGAGTCCAGTGTTCAGTTTTTGGAGGCTTTAATAAAGGGAGTGAACGAATTATAACGATTAATCGTTTTCAGGGAAATCTCATTGCTACCATTCAATATATGATGGATTTTGTAAATCAGAGGATGAATCATTCCATGATAAAGCTGGATGATGTAAGAAAAAATATTGACTCCTATCCGCAGCGTGCTTTGTTTGAAGGAGTCATTAATGCGGTAGCTCATCGGGACTATTATTTGGACGGAACCCAGATTCAGGTGGATATGTTTAAGGATCGTCTGGAAATTTCTTCTCCGGGAGGTTTTTACAGAGGAGAAAAGCTGGGAAAGACGTATGACTTGTCCGGAATTATTTCAAAACGAAGAAATGAATTGATTTCCGGTATTCTTGTTGCCTGTAATGTAATGGAGGCGGCCGGTACAGGATTTGACAAAATTATTGAGGAATATAAAGAGGCTGATGAGGCACATAAGCCATATATTTATTCTTCTTCGGATCATTTTACGTTAGTTTTACCGGATCTTACTTATGAAAATGGAATTAAAGACAGTAAGATCCCTGTGTTGGAGTTTGCGCCGGTTCCTAATGGAACGGAAATGGATGAAAAAGTTTTATCCTTCTGTTATTATCAGGCTCGTAAAGTAGCGGAAATAGCAGAATATCTGAAGGTCAGTGATTCCACCTATCTTCGTAAACAGGTATTGGGTAATCTGGCAAACAACGGATATTTGGAAAAGAGCAGACTTTCACGGGCTATGTTTTATAAGACAAATCCGGAAATGGTGGAAATAAGATAGAATCTAAACAAAGAATCTGAAAACGTGTTATAATGTAATGAGCGCAAAAGAAAAACAAGCGGCTCCGAAGGAGACATTTGTTTTTCTTGCGCTCATTAACGAACATGCGCACGGCGAAGACGTGCAGAGAGTGCGAAGCACGGGCATGTGAGTATAGTTGAGCCAAAACAACCATAATAAAAACGAGGTAAACACTTATGGATTCTACTTTAAAACGAACCTGGGCAGAAATCGACTTAGATGCCCTTTCTCATAATTATCATATGTTACGCAATAAGATTGGTTCCAATGTCAGATTCTTAGGCGTTGTAAAGGCGGACGCCTACGGACATGGATCGGTTCAGGTGAGCCGTCTCTTACAGGAGCTAGGTGCCGACTATCTTGCGGTAAGCAGTATCGATGAAGCCGTTGAGCTGCGTCATAATGGCATTACGATGCCGATTTTGATCCTCGGACATACTCCGAAGGAGCAGGTCAGCCAGTTAATTAAATATAACATTACACAGGCGGTCACCTGTAAAGCAAAGGCTTTGGAATACAGTGAAGAAGCCGTTCGTTGTGATAGCACACTTAAGATTCACATCAAGGTTGACACCGGAATGTCCCGGCTTGGTTACCTTTGTGATGGGGATTACTTTGAAAATGGTGTGGAGGGAATTTGTGAAGGGTGTTCTCTTCCGGGACTTGACGCCGAAGGAATCTTTACCCACTTTGCTGTTTCGGATGAACCCGGAGAACAATGCCGTGCTTATACGGAGCATCAGTTCCGGCTCTTTACCGATGTGATTAAACAGGTGGAGGAACGCCTTGGGAAACGATTCGCTATCCGTCATTGTGCCAATACCGGGGCCGTAGCCCGTTATCCAGAAACCTATCTTGACATGGTTCGCCCCGGACTCCTGCTCTATGGATACGGAGAATTTGCCGAAGAATTGAATTTGAAACCGGTCATGAGTCTGAAAGCACCCGTCAGCACGATTAAAACTTACCCTGCCGGTACTGCGATCAGCTATGGCGGCATTTATGTCACACCGCATAAGACACGTATGGGCGTCATTCCTTATGGATACGCCGATGGATTTTTCCGCTGCTTATCCAATAAATGCAGCATTATGACCTCCGAAGGTCCCGCCCCCCAGCGTGGAAAAATCTGTATGGATATGTGTATGATCGATCTGACCGATAAGATGGGCGTGGATGTCGGAAGCGAAGTGGAAATCTTCGGAAAGCAGAATTCCATCAACGATTTAGCTGCCGTTGCAGGAACGATTCCCTATGAACTCACCTGCGCCGTCAGCAAACGTGTTCCCAGAATTTACTACCGGGATGGAAAAGTGATTGAGAAAGAATTGTTGTTACGTGGATAAGATGAAGAAGCAGGAGCGCTAATGCCCCTGCTTCTTTTCAGCCATCGGGGAATTTAGATTCTTTGACAGATCCAAGTACATTCAGTATAGTAATCTTAAGGGTATAGAATGATCTTAAGGAGGGTTACGGAGATGTCCCATATTACTTTAAACACAGCCATTCATGAAATTTTCCATCATCCGGAGATTGGGGATCTGAATCAATATCTGATTTACTGTCTGAACAGGGATCTCTGGCTGAATGAACATGTAAATGCCATCATGGATCAGCCGCTTACGGCAGCAAAGGAGATTAACTGGTCGCCGGAGGGGATCGAGAGAGGAATGAATTTTCTTCTGGATGAATTGGAACAAGATAGGGTGAGGCAGCATTTTATTTATTCGGAAGAGGAAGCACAGGAAGATCCACAGAAAAAGGAAGTCTGTCTGTTGGAACTCCAACCGGAAAAGGTACATCCGGAGAAACCGGTGATTGTCCTTGCATCGGGTGGTGGATACAATTCGGTCTGTAACATAGCAGAGAGCTTCCCGACAGCAAGTCACTTTGTGGAGAAAGGGTATTCAGTGTTTGCATTGAGTTACCGGGTGTCCTGTGAGAAGACAATGATCGCGGCACTGGAGGACTTAAAGAAAGCAGTTCGCTGGCTCTTTCAAAATGATACGAAGCTGGGATATGATCTGAAGCAGTACGTCTATTTGGTTGGCGGTTATTCGGCAGGCGGCAATCTGGTGTGCAATTACGGAGCACCGAATATTGGATGGAAGGCAGCAGACTTACCGAAACCAATCTGCCTTTTCCCGATTTACCCGTTTATTGATTTGTTTGAATGGGGAGACAGACCAGAAGGAGAAGCCGAATTTCTGATTCGCCGGTTGGGAGAAAATTATAAAGATCTGCAGCATCAATATAATGTGGCAGAGCATGTGGATGGTGACTACCCACCCTGTTATATTGCCTGTGGAAGGGATGATGCAACGGTTGGTATTCGGGATTCAGAACTCTTAAAAACGTTACTGGATCAGGCAGGAGTTCCGGCAATTCTTGATGCAGCAGATCATGCAGCGCATGGCTTTGGTGATGGGACAGGTACTGCGCTGGAGGGCTGGCCGGAGCGGGCACTTGCCTTTCTTGAAAAAATGAAATAAGTTTGCGACCGATCATGATAAACAGGAAGGTTGATGTGGCAATACAATGAAAATATTTGATGGTAAAAGTGTGTTTGACGGAGTTGCGATTGGGAAGATTCACATTCTGAAAAAGGAAAAACGTAAGATCCTTTGTACGCATATTGAGGATGTGGAAGAGGAGATTGCAAGAAAGAATAAAGCAGTTGAGGAAACCGATGCACAGTTAAAGAACCTCTATGAGAAAGCGTTACAGGAGGTTGGTGAGGTCGGAGCAGCGATTTTCGAGGTCCATCAGGTGATGCTGCAGGATCCGGATTATCAGGAAGCGATTGAGAACCTGATCCGTACCCAGGAGGTAAATACGGAATATGCGGTTGCGACAACCTCCGATAACTTCGCAAATATGTTTGAGATGATGGACGATGATTACATGAAAGCGAGAGCCGCGGATGTACGGGATATTTCCGAACGGTTAATTGCCGTATTATCCGAAGAAACGGTGGATCTGTCAAGCGGAGAGGAAGCGGAGATCATTGTAGCCGAGGATCTGACACCCAGTGAAACGGTGCAGATGGATAAGAGCAAGGTGCGTTCCTTCGTAACACGTCTCGGCTCTGCCAACTCCCATACAGCGATTCTGGCAAGAACCATGAATATTCCGGCACTCATCGGAATTGATTATGAGGAAGAAATCGATGGAAAGACGGCTGTTGTGGACGGCTTTCAGGGAACCCTGATTGTGGATCCGGATTCGGAAACCCTGCTTTCCTATGTGAAGAAGGAAGAAGAGGAGCGTAGCAAGCAGGAGCTGCTTCTTACCCTTAAGGGCAAGGAAACCGTTACAAAAAGCGGCAAGGCGATTCAGTTATACGCCAACATCGGAGGTTTATCCGATCTTCAGTATGTGTTACAGAATGATGCAGCCGGAATCGGACTTTTCCGCAGTGAGTTCCTTTATCTGGAAAAGTCGGATTATCCGACAGAGGAAGAGCAGTTCCAGGTTTATAAGTCGGTTGCACAGACAATGGCAGGAAAGAAGGTCATCATCCGTACCCTCGATATCGGTGCGGATAAGCAGATTGATTACTTTGATCTTAAGAAGGAAGAAAACCCGGCAATGGGCTTCCGTGCGATCCGGATCTGTCTGAAACGGCCGGAAATCTTTAAAACACAGTTAAGAGCACTGTATCGTGCGAGCGTATACGGAAATATTGCGATCATGTTCCCGATGATTACTTCCGTGTGGGAAATCCGGAAGATTAAGGAAATCGTGGAAGAAGTCAAAGCGGAACTGCGTAAGGAAGATATCCCGTATCATGAGATGGAATTAGGGGTGATGATTGAGACTCCGGCAGCCGTCATGGTGAGTGAAGAACTGGCGAAGGAAGTACAGTTTTTCAGTATCGGAACGAATGACCTGACACAGTATACCCTCGCGGTAGACCGTCAGAACGGAGAACTGGATGACTTCTATGATGCACATCATCCGGCAGTCCTTAAGATGATTCAGATGGTCATTGAAAACGGACATAAACAGAATATCTGGGTGGGAATCTGTGGAGAATTGGGTGCAGACCTGACACTGACTGATACATTTCTTGACATGGGAATTGACGAGCTGAGTGTTTCTCCCTCCAGAATTTTACCGATCCGCAAGAAAATAAGGGAGCATTCGTAGAATATAGGGCGTAGAATATAGGAGAAAATACCTCTTTACGATGCTCATGGATTGTGCTAGAATGCATGATAAATAATTACGTGAATGAAAACAAAGCCGTTTTCCAGGTAAATGCCCGGGAGACGGCTTTTTCTTTTTCAAGAGGGAGGAATAACAACATGAGCAACAGCGAGCAGGTAAAAGAAGAAAAGGAACAGCAGGGCTGTACTGCCGCGGAGGTCCTTGTGAAGTGTCTGGAAAAGGAAGGCGTGGAATACGTTTTCGGAATTCCGGGGGAAGAAAACTTAGATATGATGAATGCACTGGCAAAGTCCAGTATCCGTGTCATTGTGGTGCGGCATGAACAGGGAGCTGCATTCATGGCAGATATGTACGGAAGGCTTACCGGAAAGGCGGGCGTGTGCTTTTCCACGTTAGGACCCGGTGCGACCAATCTGATTACCGGCACGGCAGATGCAAACTCGGACGGAGCGCCGCTTATCGCAATCACGGGACAGGTGGGAACGGAGCGGATGCACCTGACCTCCCATCAGTATCTGGATCTGGTGGAATTGTTTGCACCGATCACAAAGCGGAGCAAGCAGATTGTAAATCCGGATTCCGTCAATGAAATCATGCGGATTGCCTTTAAATATGCGGAGAGTGAAAAGCCGGGAGCCTGCCACATCGATCTGCCGACCAACGTAGCGAAGATGAAGGTGACACCGGGACTTGCAGAAGAGCCAATTAACAAGCCGGTATGTTCCAAAGAATATGCTTCCTTCAGCAGTATCGATCAGGCAGCAGCCATGATTTATAAGGCAAAGCACCCGGTAGTGCTTGTCGGACACAGCGCAGTGCGGAATCATGCGGGAGAAGCGCTTACCAGCTTTGCGGATGAACTGAAGATTCCGGTAGTAAATACGATGATGGCAAAGGGAATTATTTCATATAATAATAAATACTCCATGTGGACTGTCGGTATACCGCAGAAGGATTACCAGAATAAGATTCTGGATATGGCAGATCTTGTGATCGCGATTGGATATGATATTGTCGAATTCGCTCCTGGAAAATGGAACGGAGGAGGAAAGCACAAGATCATTCATATCGACCAGCGTCCGGCTCACATCAATATGCTTTATCAGCCGGAGGTACAGGTGGTCGGAGACATTTCCTATTCACTGCAGCAGATCCAGTTCCGCTGTGAGCAAAAAGAGGAACCGGAAGAAATTCTGGAATTGAAGAAGGAAATGGTGAAGGAATATGAAAGCTTTGCAGACGATAAGTCCTTCCCGATGAAGCCGCAGAAGATTCTGCATGATGTGCGGAAATTCATGGGAGAGAATGATATTGTGATTTCGGATGTGGGTGCTCATAAGATGTGGATCGCCCGTGAATATAATTGCTATAAGCCCAATACCTGTATTATTTCGAATGGATTTGCAACGATGGGAATTGCCGTTCCGGGAGCGGTGGCAGCGAAGCTGATTAATCCGGATAAAAAGATACTTGCGATCTCCGGTGATGGCGGCTTTATGATGAACAGTCAGGAATATGAAACGGCACTCCGGGAGGGAACCCCGATTGTGACACTGATTTTTTCGGACGCCAGCTATGGCCTCATTAAATGGAAGCAGATCGACCGTTTTGGAAAGCAATGTTATGTGGATTTCACGAACCCCGATTTTGTGAAATATGCGGAAAGCATGCATGCGAAAGGGTATCAAGTGGAAAAGGCAGAGGATCTGATTCCGATTCTGGAGGATGCCTTTAAGCAAAATAAGCCATGCATCATTGACTGTCCGGTGGATTACAGTGAGAACACGAAGTTGTCCGAGTACCTGCAGGAAAAATTTGAGTAGAATTCGGGAACCCTTTAAAATGTTGGTGAAGCTTACCACGTTTTAGAGGGTTCTTTTGACTTTCAGGCTGGATGCGGTTGTTGAATTCTTTATGGTTGTTCAGGGAAATTGCAGCAAGAAACTGTGGTATTGTGGTATGGAGCAGCAGGAAAAAGTGTATGATGTAGAGGATTTTGTATTTGCTTATAGAAGGAGAAAAGATTAAACTAAAAGAAACAGAATTATTCCATATCATATTGAAAAATGGTTTGGATAAACGATTATGCAGATCAATTATGTAAAACGTGTTCATTTATAAACCTTGTTGGGAAAGGAATCAAAAAGGAAGCATTTATGAGTAATAAAAAATACAGTCTGTTATATCCGCTTGAATCGTCAGAATATAAGAAGCTCAGTCCGACGGCTTTGCACGATCTGGGACTGGATCAGATCTGCAAGCAGTTGACGCCGAAGGAATCGGAGCAGAATCTGATTATGAATACGATGTCGAAGCTGTGCGCGGATCCGTTTGTGACGCAGTACCGCTGTGATATTTTCGAGGACATGATTTATCATAAAGAAATGCGTGAGTCTCTGATGAAAATTCTGGATAAGATTAATTTTTTGAAGGACTATGGGTGCCTGAGCAAAGAATATGAGGAGCACGCAACGGTCTGGGATCTTCTGCATCGTCTCGACGAAATCAATGATTATATCCAGTGCGTGGATGCCATTTATCATTGTCTGGAGGATAAAGCGATCCATTCACAGGGGCTTGTCGGACTGCGCAATTACGTGAAGGAGCTTTATCACAGCAACGGATTCGGTGAATTAAGGAAAGATATTTCCGAACTGAAAATTCATACTTCCCGGGTGAGGAGTATCACGGTCGGCATTAATCTGAATGACCGGTTCGAAGCAGATGCGGTCGGACTTTTATCCATCAACAGCAAGTCGTTTACGAAAGCCGGTGTACTGGGAAGCTTTTATGATCATATCACTTCGAAGGATAAAATCAGTGAGAGCACGGAGTGGAAGGAGAATTATAAGTTCCAGCAGGTAGAGGCCGGAGACTCCAATGCCGTTACGGAGGCCATGTTCAAGGTGGGAAACTTCAATGCCATGGCAAGGAATCCGGTAAATGCAGCAATCGGGATTTCAACGATTGCGGATAATGATCCGTCCAGGGATGTTACCCGGTATATGGAGCGAATTGTGAACCATATGATTTCCGGAATGGTGCGCAAACTCCGCGAAACCCTCAACAAGTATGTATCGATTACGATAACCGACATGACCGATCTGATTCCGGAATTACTGTACTATATCAAGTGGGCAGAATATATGGAAAAGCTCCGGCAAAAGGGAGTCCGGCTTGTGAAGCCGACAGTGGCTTCGAAGCAGACAGGAGAAGCCGGTGCGGACTTTACCATGAAAGCAGTCGGAATTTATAATCTGAAGCTGGTGGCAGCGGAAGATGCCGACATGACGAATGTAGTAACCAATGATCTCATTTTTGACCGGGAGCATCGGGTCTATATCCTGACCGGTGCAAACCGCGGAGGAAAGACTACGATCACACAGTCCATCGGACAGTTGTTTGTGCTTGCACAGGGTGGTATTTATGTTCCGGGAGAAAAGTTCTGCTTTGCCCCGGCAGATAATATCTATACGCATTTCCCCGCAGATGAGGACAAGACCTTTGACCTGGGACGTCTCGGGGAGGAATGCAAGCGGTTTAAGGAAATGTATGCCGATGCGACGAAGCACAGTCTTTTCCTTATGAACGAAACCTTCTCTACCACATCGTTCGAGGAAGGGTATTACATTGCACGGGATTCAGTCAGAGCGATTTTAAAAAAGGGAATGCGGACGATCTACAATACCCATATGCATAAGCTGGCGTTTGATATTGATGAGATCAATGAAGAAGACTTCGAGGGAAAAGCCTTTTCGCTTGTGGTGCACAATGAGGGAGAAAAACGCTCCTATAAGATTGAAATTGCACCTCCAATCGGCAAATCCTTTGCAAGTGATATTGCAAAGAAGTATGGCGTGACGTATGAGATGCTAACACAGGAGGGATAAATCATGTTTGGAAGACCGGATCATACCTATAATGATATTCGTGAAAAGTCACTGATGCAGTGGCTTAATGAAATGGAGCAGCATCCCGATGTTGCGGTGCACGGAGGCGTGAAGCTCGCCAGGGAATATGTGGATCATCTGAAAACGGAGATCGCACGTCTGGAAAGCGAGAATGCATTAAAAGCAGAATATCTTAAGAAAATGAAAGAAAAGAAATAGAAGAAACAGGAGGTTTTCTTTTTACTTCTCAAGAACACTGACGGTATCAAAGCTGGTAACCTGATATCCCTGCTGCTGATAATTATTCTTATCCTCTTCGGACAATCCGTATAAGAGATAAATGCCGTTCTCACCCGTTGGATAACTGTGAAAGATATAATTCTGGCATTGACTGATATCCAAAAAGGCAGCCGGATAATTGGTATATTCCACAGAGGCTTTGTATTCATCCGGGGTGATTGTTGAAAATGCCAGGATCTGGGGATAAATAAATGAATCTCCCACATGAATTGTCCTTTCAAAGTTGCTGCGCTCTTCTGCATAGAGAACGGCCGGTTCGATACCTTTCTTGAAGTATTGACTGATATTATCTTCGTATGTTGTAAAGTAAAAATACTCAAAAGAAACAAATGCCACCAGGTATAATGTTGTGATCACCGCAGCTGCATGAGGAAATTTTTCTTGAAACAGCCGGATATACTGCTCAATTCCAATTGCCATAAAAACGAGAATCCATGTATGAATACAATTGATCCGGTTGACGTTGACATGAATCAGCATGCCGAGAATCACGGCCAGCAGGAACTGGATCATGAAGAACGTATATCCATGATACGTTCGATCTTTCAGGCTTTTCCAGGTTCGTTTCACACAGACGGCAAGACCGGTTACGGTAAATACCAGTCCATATTTGTAATAAAGTCCGAATTCAGCGGTACTATTCCAATAGCAGTCATCTTTTTCCGTTAAAAGAAGCTGAAGCAGGGCGTTAAAGTTCTCCGGAATATCCAGAACGGAAAAATCCGAACTGCGGAAATAGGTGAGACGCGGAACGGAGAACCACGGCGTTACAATCTCCGGCAGGATATCCATATTTACGAGATAAAAAAGAAGAATGGGAATCGCAAACAGGAGAAAGGTGATAACAGCAATTACAATATATTTTGTAATCTTTACCTTACGCACATATAAAAGATACAATCCCTGTAATAGAATTATCATGGGAACGATCGGCCATACAGCAGCATAGCAATACAGGCTCAGTCCGTAAAATACAGCAGACAAAATGAAATAGGGCTGCTTTTCGATTCCATAGATAAAAAACAACAGTCCGAACAGCAGAAATCCAACGACCAGATTACTTTCCAACGCCCATCTGGAAAGCATAATATGCCAGGGACTGATTGCCAGTAGAAACATGGCAAGTAAGGAACATTTCCAGTTTGATACTTTGCTGACAATTTCTTCTATGGCGAACAGAGACAATATTCCGATCAGCAGCTGGGGCAGCCGGAAAACCCAGGTATGCATGCCGAAGAGTGCAATGAACGGCATCATCAGATAGGTATTCAGGGCATTCATGCCGCTTCCCCACGCGGTCAGATACATGGGACAGGGGTATCCGAAGGAGTCCTTTCCGTAATGCAGCAGGGACCAGGCCTCCCGTGCAGCAAATGCTTCATCCTGGTTAATCCCGCCCGGCACATCCCCGAACATCCATAACCGTGCTGAAACCCCGAGAATTAGAATGAGGATAAATAATAACTGCTGAAATTTTTCCGTCGATAATTGTATATTTTTAAATATGCCTTTGTTCATATCAGGATCCTTTCTTCCGGAAAAGCGTAGCATAAACAATTCGAAAAAGCAAATGTCAATATTGTGTCAGAACAGTAAAAAATAATTAAAGAATGGAATAAAAAAGCATTATATGCTATCATTATAATTGAAATGGGTATGATCAATACCGGAAGTAAACAGTAAAATAATAAAGAAACGAAAGCAGTAACAAAAACGAAAAGAAAGGGTAGGGTAATAAAATGAAATTCAGTAACGGATGCTGGTTACAGAAGGAAGGATGCAGCTGTTTTGCACCTGCAGAAGCTTACTTCACCAAGATCGAAGAAAAGAAAGTCACCATCTGCGCACCGACTGCGCACATCGTGACAAGAGGAGATACCTTAGGCGGTATCAACCTGACACTGGAGATTACCTCTCCGGCACCGGAAATCTTAAGAGTGCGTACTTATCATTATAAGGGAGAAGTGGTGAATACCCCTTCCTTTGAACTGGAACTGAACGAAGAACTTCCGCTTGATGTCATTGATACCGAGGAAGAGATCAGCATTAAAAGCGGTGAGTTAACCCTGGTTATTACGAAGAAAAACTGGTCCATGACCTATTACCGCAACGGCGAGATGATTACCAGAAGTGCAGGACGTGACCTTGCACTTATGAAGACCGATTTCAAGGGCTTTGCCTATAACGATACCGACGCAGAAGAGACCTATATGCGCCAGATGCTTTCCTTATCGGTTGGTGAACTGGTATATGGTACCGGCGAGCGTTTTACTCCTTTTGTGAAAAACGGACAGAGCATTGACATCTGGAATGCCGATGGCGGTACAAGCACCGAGCAGTCCTACAAGAACATTCCGTTCTTTATCACCAATAAGGGCTATGGTGTTCTGGTTAATCATCCGGAGAAGGTTTCCATCGAAGTTGCAACCGAAATGGTAACCAGAACCGAATTTTCCGTACCGGGCGGCTATCTGGATTACTTCCTGATCAACGGACCGACCATGAAGGAAGTGCTGACACGTTATACCGACCTTACCGGTAAGCCGTCGCTTCCGGCACCCTGGACCTTCGGACTGTGGCTTTCCACTTCCTTTACCACGAACTACGATGAAGCAACCGTTATGAGCTTCATTGACGGAATGTTAGACCGTGGAATTCCGCTTAGAACCTTCCATTTTGACTGTTTCTGGATGAAGGAATTCCATTGGAGTGATTTCGTATGGGATAATCGTGTATTCCCGGATCCGGCAGGACTCCTTAAGAGAATTAAAGCAAAGGGACTGAACATCTGTGTCTGGATCAACAGCTACATCGGACAGGAATCCGTACTTTTCGATGAAGGTATGGAAAAGGGCTACTTTATTAAGAGAACGAACGGCCAGGTATGGCAGTGGGATATGTGGCAGCCGGGTATGGCAATCGTAGACTTTACGAATCCGGAAGCTTATCAGTGGTTCCAGAGCAAGCTGGAAGTGCTGCTTGATATGGGTGTTGACTGCTTCAAGACCGACTTCGGTGAGAGAATTCCGTCAGAGGGCGTGGTTTACCATGATGGCTCCGATCCGAAGAAGATGCACAACTACTACACTTATCTTTACAATAAGTGTGTTTATGAATTATTGGAGCGTAAGAGAGGCAAAGGACAAGCTATTCTTTTTGCACGTTCTGCAACTGTTGGCGGTCAGAAGTTCCCGGTACACTGGGGCGGTGACTGCTGGTCCGATTATGAATCCATGGAAGAAAGCTTACGTGGCGGTCTGTCCTTACTGATGTCCGGTTTCGGCTTCTGGGCGCATGACATCGGCGGTTTTGAAAGCACCTCCACACCGGATGTATACAAGAGATGGTGTGCATTTGGACTTCTCTCTACCCACTCAAGACTGCACGGTTCTACTTCTTACCGTGTTCCGTGGG
>SAMEA104315436__coassemble_1685_pt1 | contig 11851 bp, 7 predicted proteins | sample SAMEA104315436__metabat2_high_PE_030 | metagenome-assembled genome bin SAMEA104315436 (sample SAMEA104315436) | gut metagenome | biome: Monkey gut; feature: monkey-associated habitat; material: faeces | place: China | collected 2013
CTTTACCTGATGGAATCTGCCCTCACAGATAGACAGATAGATGACATGGTCATCGTCGGTTGCTTCTGCTTTTGCAGGAAGGGTAAGTGCAGCTTCCCCGATGTTGACACCTGTTTCCAGGCGAAGAAGATCTTCTTTTGTTACGGATTTTTCGCAGGTGACAAGATAGGTTTTGTAAATTTCCTTTTTCGGGGAAATCAACTGATGGGATAGGGCTCCATCAGTTGTAAGAAGGAGCAATCCTTCCGTATCCTTATCAAGCCTCCCTACCGGAAATAAATCCTTACGAAGTTCGGCAGGAAACAGGTCAAGAACGGTCTGTTCCCTGGGATCTTCTGTGGCACTGACACAGCCCATAGACTTATTCAGCATATAGTAGCGGTTACCAGGAAGGCAAAGCTCCTTTCCTTTAAAGGTGATGGTATCTGCTGCCGGATCCACCTGAAAATCAGCACTTCGAACCGCCTGTCCGTTTACGAGAACAAGTCCTTTCTTTAGATCTGTTTTGACCTGGCTGCGGGAACCGGCACCGGCATTACTTAAAAATTTATCAATACGCATTATAAGACCTCTTTTCTGTCTGGCTGACAGGATGAAATGATACATCAATAAGTGGAAAAATTTTGGGACACTCATATCATTATGATGTTGGGGCGAAACTATATTTTGCTACTTATATCATTATGATGCTGGGTCAAAACTATATTTTGCTACTTATATCACTATGATGCTGTGGGCAAAAGGTATTTTGTCCTTAACTAGATATCCACGAATTGCTCTGCTGCAAAGCAGCTCCCACAATTCTCATACATCATTATATAGGAAATTTTTTTCTGTGTATATATCGATCTGTTACTGTTAACGTAGCTTTGCTCACTCCTGAATAAGCTCCACCAGACTCACCTTCGGTTTGCCAAGTGAACCTATATGGTTCGCACTAAGCCCGAAGTAACCTCGCTAAATGCTCTGCTTAAATCATGTTCTTACGCAGCCTGACAACAAGTATCTGGCTGCGTAAGAACTGTAACGACATATTCACATATCAGGAGCCAGAACTTGCCGCCAGATACTTGCATCCAGATACTAGTAGTCAGAACTTGTAGCCAGATACTTACTTTCAGACTATGCAACTGTCTTGTAGGTAAATGCAATTACTTTGAATTTGGACATATTACTGTGTCAAAATTAATTTATGTCCAAAATTAAGAGAATAACATTGCGATAGGGGCTTATTTTGAGGTAAATTGGACATAAACAGAGTAAATGAAGTGATGATGTCCATAAATCAGGGAATTATTGGATATAAATGTGAAAACAAACCTCAATATGTCCAATAGGATCATGAAAAAGGGGATAGCAGAAAATGATGGAAGCAGACACAAATAAAATAAATGCAGTACAGGCAGAAGATCAAGGTCCCAAAATGCAGACACACATAATGCAGACGCAGAAAACACAGGAAAAGAAAATACAAAGCCTCAAAATGCAGACACACATAATACAGACACAGAAAATACGGGAAGAGGAAATACAAAGTCAGAAAATGCAAGTACAGAAAATGCAGCAGTATAAAGTACAAAGGCAGAAAGCAAGTCGTCTTGCGGGACTTGACACGATCCGGGGAATCACCTTATTAAGCATGATGCTCTATCATACCTGTTGGGATCTGGTGTTTCTGTTTGGAAAGAAGATCCCTGGATATAGCGGCTTTGGAGGATATGTATGGCAGCAGAGCATCTGCTGGACGTTTATTCTCTTGTCCGGCTTCTGCTGGTCGTTGGGGCATCATCGTCTTAAAAGAGGTTTGATTGTATTTGGATCAGGAATTCTGATTACGTTCGTTACCCTGCTGGTAATACCGGAAAGCAGAGTCATATTTGGTGTGCTTACCCTGATTGGAAGCTGCATGCTTCTGATGATCCCCATGGAAAAGCTTCTGCTGAAGCTACGCGCGGAAATCGGTCTTGTAGGGAGTTTTCTGTTGTTTCTTCTTTTTCGAAATGTAAATACAGGTTATCTGGGATTCGAAAATTGGAATATACTTAAATTGCCGGATGGCTTTTATGAAAATTTGTTCACCACCTATCTTGGATTTCCACAGAAAGGATTTTTTTCGGCGGACTATTTTTCACTGCTTCCGTGGTTTTTCCTGTTTTTTACAGGATTTTATCTCTATCAGCTCGTACAGAAAAACCACATGATGGAAAAACTATTTTCATGGAGAGCTCCGGGTTTTGATGTGATAGGAAGACATTCACTGCTGATTTATTTATTGCATCAGCCGGCGGTGTTTGGGATTTCATGGCTGCTTTTTCAAATATAATTTCAGAATGACTGTTGCCATTTTAAGTATGAATTAAGAATGAACTTGCAATTAAAAATGAATTTGCGGGAATTCTTTGACAGATACACAGACATGTTGTATATTTTTAAAGATATAAATAAAACGAAAGCTGAGTCCGCAGCGGTTTTATGAGTGGATTCAGAATAGTTATGAACATTTGTATATCCAGAAAGGATAGAGTGACAGAATATGTTTTTAGATGCTTTAACAGATACATTCATTGATGGAATCAAAATTCTTCCCTTCTTATTTGTGACCTATGTGTTGATGGAATATATTGAGCATAAAGCAGGCAGTAAGGCAGAGCGTTTCGTGAAGAAGTCCGGCCGGCTCGGCCCTGTCGTGGGAAGTATTTTAGGAGTGGTTCCCCAGTGTGGATTTTCGGCGGCAGCAGCGAACTTTTATGCGGGAAGAATTATTACACTGGGAACATTGATTTCGATTTTCCTGTCCACATCGGATGAAATGCTGCCGATTCTGATTTCGGAGAAAGTATCTCCGGTATTGATTTTCCATATATTGGGAATGAAGATTGTGATTGGTATGATTGCAGGATTTGTAATTGATCTGATTCTGCATCGTAAGGGAAAAGAAGAGAGTGAAATGCGCATTGAACATATGTGTGACCATGAGCACTGTCATTGCGATGAACAGAATATTTTCAAGTCCGCGCTCGTTCATACCTTACAGATCTTTGCTTTTATTGTGGTGATTTCTTTTGCACTCAATATTCTGATTGCTATTGTAGGGGAGGATAAGCTTGGAAGCTTTATGACCTCTGTTCCGGCTCTCGGCATCCTGCTTTCAGGACTCATTGGACTGATTCCGAACTGTGCAGCCTCTGTCGTGATCACACAGCTTTATCTGGAGGGACTGCTCACGATGGGATCCATGATGGCAGGACTTCTTGTGGGATCCGGAATCGGACTGCTTGTGCTGTTCCGTGTGAATGAGGATATGAAGGAAAATTTGAAGATTACGACCATGCTCTATGTAATTGGTATTGCATGCGGATTTCTGATTGATCTTATTTTATGATGCCAGGGTCAAAAGGTCTAAAAACACATGAGCTTGCTCATAGGTGGTTGAAAGACCTTGGGACCCGCTCCGATATGAGCATAAAAGTGGGATGCTAATCCCACGATATGCGAATATTGAATAGGATTGTGGGAGTGCAAAGCACGGAACAATCCGTAGGCATCATAGTTGGGAGCTTTTGATCCCCAACATCATTTTATAAAGAATGGCTCTGAATCGTTTCAAATATAATAAATACCGGCAGCTTATGAATGAGAAGGGATGAACTGTTACAGAATATGGTAAAATGAAAACCCGGCACCTGCGTATACAGGATGCCGGGTTTCGTATAGGGAAAAAGGAAGAAGTTATAAGCTTTTGTAATTGGCCTTCACAATATCCTGTGCAGGCTTTCCATAAATATCATATCCACTGTGGGAAGCTGCCTTGTCTAATGGGTATTGTTTACCTGCCCAGTCCCATAAGCAGAAGCCCTGAATCCAGGGACGCTTGCGACAGGCCTCAAACATGGAGACATACCAGTTCTTCTGCTCGTCCAGATCGACCTCACCACGTACGGTCCAGTCGTTCGGTGCCTTGGAGGAACCGTGAGTGGACATACAACCACATTCTGCGAAGAAGAAAGGTTTGTCAAATTTCTTCACAACAGCTTCAATGCGGTCAAGCTCCTGTTCCCAACGGTCGGGAGGATAATATCCGCTGGAGGAGATGGCGTCCACACAATCCCACCAGTCTACGTTGTGTTCCTGATATTTATCGGTATTATAGGTAATCATACCATGATATACCTTACGGATCTCGGCGATGAGCTGACGCCATTCAGCACTTCTTCGCTGGGGCATTACCATCTCACAGCCGGGACTGAAAATTTCACATTTGGTTTTTTCTGCAATTTCAGCAAAGTGGAGCTGAAATTCCGTATAGGATGCAAACCAGTTGCTCCATTTGGGCTCACAGGGAACATCCTCATCAAAAAAATTAATATGTGCACGCCAGGTACCGTTCTTACAATTTACAGTAGGCTTTAAGAAAACATGCAGTCCTTCTTTATGAATATGATTAATCATACTGATCAGTTCCTTGTCGGAAACAGTTGCATCGGAGGTAAAATCAATTTCTTCTGACTGCGGAGTTTCCTGAAGCGCATTTGGAACCAGTACAATATAGTTGGCGGCTGTTCCTTCTATCAGATTTTTTAAACTGTTCTTAGCTTCCTTGCTGCTAAGACTTCCTTTGGGAGAAAAAGGGGAAAAGGTTATTCCTTTAATAAATTCCATAGCAGATTCCTTCCAAATTAATAATTAAGCTATAAAGATGTCAAGTGATAAAGGGTTAAGTTATAAAACTCTTTCATTACTATAAAACTATAGCACTGCCAATAAATATCCGCTATAATATAGTTGCGCAAAAATTGTATAAATCTATTTGTAAGAGGTTTGTGATGCAATACTTATTTGAATACTGTGATAAATTAAAATCACCTTACGAAGCTTTTTTTTATGATACCTCCTGTATGCCGTTTCCGATCCGGTCTCATTGGCATTATTTTATGGAAATGATTCTGATGGTAGAAGGAACCGGGCTGATCGACTGCAACGGACGGACTTATGTGATTGAACCCGGGGATCTGATGATCTTTCCTCCGGAAGCGCTGCATGCTGTTTATACAGCAACCAACTTTGACCTGAAATATGAAGTTATTAAATTTGACATCAGTAAACTATATACCGAGAACAGCTATGCACCTGAGTTGAAAATGATTCTTGAAAGCATCAATAAGAGTCCGGAAGTGGAACTTTGCTTTAAGGAAGAAAGGATCCGGGACTGGAAGGCAAGGGAAATCTTTTGCAGATGCCGGGAGGAGATTCAGAAGAAGCAGTTTGGCTATGATATTGTGATTCACAGTCTGATTTCTTCGCTGATCGTCCAGATGGTACGGGTCTGGTGTGAGAATGGTTTTAATACCGATGCGGCGATGGCAATGAATCTTGAGACGGATTCCATCCGTGGAATTACCTCTTATATTGATGCACATATTGGAGAGCAGATCCGGGTAGAAGATCTGGCGGATATGTGTAACATGAGTTATTCCTATTTTGCAAAGAATTTCAAGCAGTATTATGGAAGATCCTGTAAGGAATACATTGAATTTATCCGGATTAATAGGGTGGAGGATCTTTTACTGTTCACAGACTTTGATTTAAGCTATATCAGCCAGGAAACCGGTTTTTCCGACAGCAGTCATCTGATTAAAATTTTCCGCAAATGGAAGGGTGTAACCCCAAAGCAGTTTAAGAAGAATCACGGGAAATAAAGAACGTAAGATTTGTTGTTGCTGGCAATAGGTGATATAATGAACATACAGGGTAATAATAATTCCATGGGGGTTTACTTATGAGTGGGAATGATTTAAATCTGCCGAAGGGCAGTACACAGGAAAAGGATGATCTGACTAAGCTGTATACGCGATATGCAGCAAGAGAACGGATTTTGGAACGGCTTCTTAAGAATGCGGATGAGCAGGGGGTGCTTTTGCTGATTGATCTGGATGATTTCTGCAGGATTAATCAGCAGTATGGGCAGACCTATGCCGATTCTGTGCTGAAGCAGATTGGAAGTCAGATACATACAAACTTTATGGTCAAGGATATCGTTGCACGGATGGCATTTGATATTTTTCTGGTTTATTGTCCGGAATTAAGTGATACCGGAAAGGTTGAAAAGCTTATCCGAAGGTTGAAGGACCGTCTGGAAAAGTATATACAGCTTCGGGATGAAAGTGTGATCCGGTTCAGTGCAGGTGCAGCAGTGTTCCCGAAGGACGGAGGAGATCTGGATACTCTTTATGCCCATGCGGATTCAGCTTTGTGGACAGCGAAGAGGCATGGTAAAAACAGACTGTACTTTTACGATGGTGAACAGACGGATGCCGATTACCGGGGACAGACCTACCGGAAGGTCAGTGAACAGGATAAGCTTATGATAACCGGAGATCAATCTGTTACCCGGATCAATCGCGAATTATTTGATTTTTGTTTTGATGTCCTGTGCCGGGAAAAGAATCTGCAGCAGGCTCTCTATCTGGTGTTTGAGGAGGTCTGTCGTTATTTTGGGTTTGACCGGTGTATTCTGCGTGAATATGACACACTTGCACTGATAATGCGTGTTACCAATAAATGGGTCCGGGAGGACGATGGCGATGATGCTTCTGTCATTGAAACCTTTGGGATAGCCGATCTGTCGGCAGAAAGCAAAGCTCCTGATTATTACCTGATACAGAACGGACATTCCAAGTATAAAGATTATACCGAAGAATTCAGCAAATTATCCAGAATCCCGTTTTCCTGTATTGTGTTTCCTTTGTGGGAGGGTGAGGTAATGCGTTTTGCCATCACCTATGAGATCTGGGAAAAGCGTTCCTTTACAGAAGCAGAAATCTTTACTCTTCGCAGCATTACGAAAATGCTGTCCAGTTTTATTCTGCGTTTCCAGACCAAGACAGAGCTTGAAAATGAGTACAGGATCGGGTGTGTGGCAATGGAAGCACAGAAAATTGACTATTTTGTAACCAATCTGCACACCCATGAAATATATTATTTGAGTCCGTCTATGCGTGAGATATATAAGGATCTTCCGAAAGACATCAAGTGTTATGAGGTGATGTTCCGGAGGGATACACCGTGTGAAAACTGTCCGATGGAAGCCTGCAGGCCGGATATGGAGGAAAACACGGTTGAGTATTATGATATTGATGAGGATAACAGCTATACAATTACAGCAACCAGAATTCATGATACCGGATTTGAAGATGATTTTATAATCTGTAAATCTGATGTGACATCTTATCTGCAGAGGGTGAAGGGAATAGACCGGCTGACCGGTGTGATGAGTTATGAAAAGTTCCGTATGGAGGCGCTGAGACTTCTGAAACGTAAGAAAAAGGGTTTTGTACTGGTTTTCCTTGGAATACAGGATTTTGCAAGAATTAATGATGAGTACGGATATGTTACCGGAGATGAAGTGTTAAAGGCTCTTGCGCAAATGATTCAGCGGGATCTGTCAGAGGGAGATCTGTTTTGCCGGGTAAAGGGAGATGATTTTATTATTATCATGAATTCATGCCCGGCAGAGACAATTTCACGCAGGGTTCATTATTATACACATGAACTCACTATGCATTTCAGACGCAGCTATGCAGGGATAACCATCAATTGCTTTGGCGGTATTTATGCGATCTCTCCGGAAGAAACGGATATCAACCGCTCGATTGATAAAGCAATGAAGGCACGGAATATGGCAAAATTTAATTTTTACGAGACAAGTGGAATTTACGTGTATACCAGAGAATTTGAGACTCGTGAAAATGAAAAGGAAGCCATGAACCGGATTATGAAGGATGCATTGGAGAATGGGGGCTTTTGTGTCTATTTTCAGTCAAAGGTGGATATTACTACCGGAAAGATCAGTGGTGCGGAAGCATTGGTTCGTCTGAAGGATAAGGATGGTAAGCTGGTTCCGCCGGGAAAGTTTGTCCCGCTTGCCGAAGAGACCGGTATGATTGTGGAGATTGACCGGTTTGTGTATGAAGAGACCTTCCGGATGATTCACAAATGGCTGCAGGAAGGAAAGAAGGTTCCGGTGATTTCAGTGAATCTGTCCCGCCTGCATCTGATGGACGATCATCTGCCGGAACATATGGAGGCTTTGTGTGATGTGTACGATTTACGTCCGGAGCAGATTGAGCTGGAGATTACCGAGAGCGTCTTCTTCCAGGATGCGGATCGTCTGATTGATATGATTAAGCGGTTAAAGGCTGTGGGATTTGTGATTTCCATGGATGATTTTGGTGCTGGATACTCGACACTTAACTTTATGAAATCCCTGCCGGTTGATATTATTAAGATTGATGGCGGATTTTTTATGAAAAATAAGATGGATGATAAGAACAAGGCAGTTATCTCTGCAATTATGCAGCTTTCCAATAATCTGCACTTTAAGACGGTTTCCGAAGGCGTGGAGACGGACGAGCAGGTGGAATTCATTAAAGAACAGGGAGGAAAGTATGTGCAGGGGTATTATTTCTATAAGCCGATGCCGCCGGAAGAGTTTGAGGGACTGCTGGAGGAGAAGGAATAAGGTGGAGCATGCTTGTGGGCAATGAGCCATGTTGGAAGCCTGGAGGCAAGGTGGTGCTTGTTTGTGAGCAATGAGCCATGCCGGAAGCCTGGAGGCAAGATGGTGCTTGTTTGTGAGCAATGAGCCATGCCAGAAGTCTGGAGGCAAGGTGGTGTTTGTTTGTGAGCAATGAGCCATGCCGGAAGCTCGCAGGCAAGCTGCTTCGCTTCTGCGGCATTCGCCGTATTAAAAATAAAAAGAGAACATTCCCAGGTGAGCGAGCTCCCCGGAATGTTCTTTTTTATTTTTAGCATGGCTCATTGCTCACAAAAAAAGCACCATCCCCAAGGCTCCTGTGTCCTCAAAAATGGTACTTACAGTGGACCGCCAGGGGTTCGAACCCTGGACACCCTGATTAAGAGTCAGGTGCTCTACCAACTGAGCTAGCGGTCCGTATCTTTTGTTGTTTTAATACTTCATTTGCAACGCAAGTGTTATTATAGTATAATGCCTTTTGAAATGCAAGTACTTTTTTAAAATTTTTTAAGAAATTTTAATTGTGCCCGAAAACCGCGAAAAATCGGGCAGTCAGGAGCATATGATGATATTTGAAACTCATGCACATTATGATGATCCGGCCTTTGATGAGGACAGGGAATCTCTTTTGCTGAAACTTCCAGAGGAAGGAATTACGAGAGTGGTTAACGTTGCAGCCAGCCTGAAGGGGTGCCGGGACAGCCTGTCTCTTGCGGAGAAGTATGATTTTATTTATGCATCCATCGGGGTGCATCCTTCCGATACAGGGGAATTGACAGAGGAAGATCTTGCCGTTATGGAGAAGCTTTGTGCGGAGGAGGCACTGCAGCAGGGGGGCAGGGTTGTAGCGGTTGGTGAGATTGGCCTTGATTATTACTGGGACGAGCCGGAACGGGAAATTCAGAAGAAGTGGTTTGAGGAGCAGATGGAACTGGCACGAAGGACATGCCTTCCACTGATTATTCATTCGAGAGATGCGGCAAAAGATACCGTGGATCTTATGCAGGCACATCATGCCGGGGAGATCGGAGGAATTGTGCATTGCTATTCCTATTCGGCGGAGCTGGCTCGTACCTTTCTTGATATGGGATTTTATTTTGGAATTGGCGGAGTCGTTTTAACAATGGAAGAAAGCTTGCAGAAGTGGTAAAATATCTTCCGTTAGAAAAAATTGTTCTTGAAACAGACAGCCCGTATCTTTCTCCGGTCCCGAACAGGGGAAAGAGGAATTCTTCATTAAATCTTCCCTATGTGGTAGAGAAGATTGCAGAATTGAAAGAGATTACTCCGGAACAGGTCATGCAGGTAACTTATGCCAATGCAGAACAGGTTTACGGATTCCGGAAAAAGAAACAGTAACAGGAGAAAACGAATGCCGACATTAGGAAATCCCACGGGAACGATTGAAATTTTAAAAAAATACAATTTTAACTTTCAGAAGCGATTCGGACAGAATTTTCTGATCGACAGTCATATTCTGAAAAAGATTGTGGAATCCGCAGAAATTACGAAGGAGGACTGTGTACTTGAAATCGGACCGGGAATCGGAACGATGACACAGTATCTGGCAGAAAGTGCCGGTCAGGTGATTGCAGTTGAAATTGATAAGTCCCTGATTCCGATTCTGGAAGATACTCTGTCTCCTTATAGTAATGTAACCGTGATCAATGAGGATATTCTGAAAGTGGATATTCGAAAGCTTGTGGAAGAACGGAACGGAGGAGAGCCGATCAAGGTTGTGGCGAATCTCCCGTATTATATTACGACACCGATTATCATGGGATTGTTTGAAAGCCATGTTCCGCTCGACAGCATTACAATTATGGTCCAGAAGGAAGTGGCAGACCGCATGCAGGTAGGCCCCGGAACGAAGGACTATGGTGCGTTGTCACTTGCGGTACAGTATTATGCACAGCCGGAGATTGTGGCCTATGTTTCTCCCGGCTGCTTCATACCTAAGCCCAATGTGGGGAGCGCGGTAATCCGGCTGAAACGATATGTTGAGCCGCCTGTCGAGGTAAGAGATGAAGCATTCTTATTCCGGCTGATCCGGGCGGCTTTTAACCAGAGAAGGAAAACATTGGCAAATGGAATCGGTAACGCCCAGGATATCCCCTGCAGCCGGGAGCAGGCACAGGAAGTTCTTGAAAAGCTTGGATTTTCGCCGTTTGTCCGGGGAGAAGCACTGACCTTACAGGAATTTGCACTGCTTTCCAACGAAATTTTCTACAAGATCTATGGGTAATGTTGGAAGAACGTGCCCATATCTTGTTCTTTTTTGCGTTTTATTTTTGACATCTTATACCCCGTATGGTAAACTGATAACGTAACTATGTATGCCTTTCGGCAGAGAAATATAGAGGTGACTACCTTGGATAAATATGAATACAAAGTACGTGCAGACGAGATTAAATCCTTAATTTCAGAAGGCGAATACGAGGAAGCAGTTAAAATCGCAGATTCCATTGACTGGCGCAGGGTAAAAAGTGTCATGATGCTCTGTACCATCAGTGATTTATATAAAATTAACCGGAGATATGAAGACAGCAGGAATATTCTTCTTCTGGCCTATGAGAAGCAGAAAGGCCGGCTGATTGTATATTCTCTTTGTGAGTTGTCTATCAAGCTTGGAGAATACGTTCAGGCCATCGAATACTACAAGGAATTTGTTCAGATTGCACCGAAGGACAGTGGCAGATACATTCTGCAGTATAAGCTGTACGAGGCACAGGATGTGAGTCTCGAAGAACGGATTGAGGTTCTCGAAGAATTAAAACGCCATGATTATCGTGAAAAATGGGCTTATGAGCTGGCTTACCTGTATCACAGGGTAGGTCTTGAAAGCAAGTGCATTGAAGAGTGCGATGAGATGATTCTGTGGTTTGGGGAAGGCAGATATGTTCTTAAAGCATATGAGCTTAAGATGCTGCATACATCTTTAACACCGGAACAACAGCAGAAGTACGAGGAATTAAAGAGTCATAACGGAATGCGTGCTTCGGATCTTGCGGTAGATCAGGCGGCCGTGCGTGAGGAAGCAAAGTATGAGACCGAGGATGAAGGTGATGATGAATACAGTCGCCAGATGAATCAGCTGACGGATGATACAAAGCAGATTCCGAAAACGGAACAGGCTCCTTCTTCAGCAGATGATCTTGATATTCAGGTCAAAACCGTTGATGTCAGCCAGTACAACACGATTAATTTACAGAAGGAGCTCGCGGAGAGTATGCGGGAGCTTTTGGAGAATAAAACCGAGGAGATGCCGGCAGGTGAAGTAAACGATTTGATGATGACACAGATGTATGCGCCGGTAGA
>SAMEA104315436__coassemble_1720_pt1 | contig 11593 bp, 6 predicted proteins | sample SAMEA104315436__metabat2_high_PE_030 | metagenome-assembled genome bin SAMEA104315436 (sample SAMEA104315436) | gut metagenome | biome: Monkey gut; feature: monkey-associated habitat; material: faeces | place: China | collected 2013
GGTGCAGAAGGTGACTGGAAGGTTGCTGCCATGGTGCGTCTGATGAAGATTATGACCGGAGATTTAAAGAATCCGAAGGGAACCTCCATGCTGGAGGATTATACCTATAATCTGGTAAAGGGTAAGGAAGGAATTCTTGAGGCACATATGCTGGAAATCTGTCCAAGTATTGCAGAGGGACCGATCAGCATTAAGTGCAATCCATTAAGCATGGGTGATCGTGAGGATCCGGCAAGACTGGTATTTACCTCCAAAGAAGGTCCTGGTATTGCCACTTCCTTAATTGATTTAGGAAATCGTTTCCGTTTGATTATAAATGATGTAGAATGTAAGAAAGTAGAGAGACCGATGCCCAAGCTTCCGGTTGCAACGAACTTCTGGACTCCGAAGCCGGATATGTACACCGGTGCGGAAGCATGGATCCTTGCAGGAGGAGCACATCATACGGCATTTACCTATGATCTTACGGCAGAACAGATGGGTGACTGGGCCGCAGCAATGGGTATCGAGGCAGTTTATATTGATCAGGATACCAAGATCCGTGACTTTAAGCGTGACCTGATGCTTGGAGAGGTATTCTATAAGTAGGCACTAAGAAAAACAAGCGACTGCGAAGCAGGCATTTGTTTTTCTGTGCCACTTAACGAACATGCGCCTGACGAAGGCAGGCAGAGAGTGCGAAGCACGGGCATGTGAGTCTAAGTAGGCTAAAGGCAAGATATGAGCGACTGCGAAGCAGGCATTTGTGTCAAAATTACAAGGAGGTATTACAATGGACGCAGCACAATTAATTATTGAGGGAAAGGGTTACTTAGGTATTGAGTTTGGTTCTACCAGAATTAAAGCCGTTCTGGTGGATAAGTCAGGAAATGTATTGGCATCCGGTGGACACAGCTGGGAAAACCGTTATGAAGATGGTGTCTGGACCTATTCTCTGAACGATATCTGGGATGGCTTACAGGATTGTTACAAGGATCTTAAGGAGAATGTGAAGAAGGAGTACGGTGTTACCTTAAAGCATTTTGATGCCATCGGATTCTCTGCGATGATGCATGGTTATCTGGCGTTTGATGAGAATGATACCATTCTGGTTCCGTTCCGTACCTGGAGAGATACGATTACAGAGGAAGCAGCTTCAAAGCTTACTGCAGAATTTAACTATAACATTCCCCAGCGATGGAGCATTTCACATCTTTATCAGGCAATCCTGAATGGGGAAGAGCATGTTCCTTATGTGGATTTCTTTACAACACTGGCAGGCTATGTTCATTGGAGACTGACCGGAAGAAAGGTACTTGGAGTCGGTGATGCGTCAGGTATGTTCCCGATTGACATTCACACCGGGGATTATGATCAGGCGATGATTCAGAAGTTTGATAAGCTGGTTGCGGATCAGAATTACCGCTGGAATCTCCGTGATATTCTTCCGAAGGTGTTAGCAGCAGGAGAGGAAGCAGGTATGTTGACTGAGGAAGGAGCCGCCCTTCTTGATCCAAGTGGTGATCTGCAGGCAGGCATTCCGCTCTGTCCCCCGGAGGGTGATGCAGGAACCGGCATGGTCGCAACCAACAGCGTTGCAAAACGAACCGGTAATATCTCTGCAGGAACCTCCATATTTGCCATGGTAGTTCTGGAAAAGGAGCTTTCTAAGGTATATCCGCAGATCGACCTTGTAACCACACCGGATGGCGCACTGGTTGGTATGGTACACTGCAATAACTGTACCTCAGATATCAATGCGTGGGTGAACCTGTTCAGGGAATTTGGTGAAATGTACGGTTTAACCTTTGATATGAATGATCTGTTTACGAAGCTTTACAGTGTTGCATTAGAGGGTGATCCGGATTGTGGCGGAATGATTTCCTATAATTACTTTTCCGGAGAGCCGGTTACCGGTTTTGATGCCGGTGCACCGTTGTTTGTGCGTGATGCCGAGAGTAAGTTTACACTGGCAAATACCATGAGAATGCACCTGTATTCTGCACTTGCAGCCTTAAAGTCCGGTATGGATCTGATGCTCAAGGAAGAGGGTGTCCAGGTGGATGAATTATTCGGACATGGCGGTTATTTCAAAACAAAAGGTGTCGGACAGAGAATTGCGGCAGCAGCAATGAACGCACCGGTATCGGTTATGGAAACAGCCGGTGAGGGTGGTGCCTGGGGTATTGCTGTTCTGGCAGCTTTCCTTGCAGAGAAGAAGGATGGACAGAGCCTTGGCGAGTTCTTAAATGAGGAAATTTTTGCTGGAAACAAGGGAGTTAAGATGGATCCTGTGGCAGAGGATGTTGAAGGATTTGAGAAGTTCATGGAGAAGTATATGAAGAATCTCCCGGCTGAGAAGGCTGCTGTTGAGGCACTGTAGACATATTTTAAAAACATGTAAATGTTGATAAAGATTTAAGAATAACGATAAGATAAACATCTTAAAGTAAGAGATAAATATTAAAAGGAAGGTTCTGTCATGTTAGAAGAATTAAAACAGAAGGTATACGAAGCAAACATGCTTCTTCCGAAATACGGTCTGGTAACATTTACCTGGGGCAATGTGAGTGCTATTGACCGTGAAACCGGATATTTTGTGATCAAGCCAAGTGGTGTGGATTATGAAATTATGAAGCCGGAAGATATGGTGGTTATGGATCTTGAAGGAAACCGTGTGGAAGGAAAGTATAAGCCATCTTCCGATACACCGACCCATCTGGAGCTGTATAAGGCGTTTCCGGAAATAGGTGGAATTGTACATACCCATTCTTCTTATGCAACAAGCTGGGCACAGACCGGAAGAAGTATTCCCTGTTATGGTACGACTCATGCGGATTATTTCTATGGAGAAATTCCCTGCGTGAGATGTCTGACGAAGGAAGAGATTAACTCTGCTTACGAAGAAAATACAGGACACCTGATTGTTTCGGAATTTAAACGTATGAAGAAGGATGTAATGGCAGTTCCTGCAGTGCTGTGCAAGAATCATGGTCCTTTTTCCTGGGGCAAGGATGCAAAGGAGGCCGTCCACAATGCGGTGGTTCTTGAAGAGGTTGCCAAGATGGCATATCGAACCGAGCTGATCCACCCGCAGGTAGCACCTGCTCCACAGGAATTACAGGATAAGCATTATTTCCGTAAGCATGGTGCGAATGCATATTACGGACAGAATTAACAGGATATTGAGAGGGCATAAAGCAGATGAAGATGAAAACAGCACCTATGGGGTGGAACAGCTGGGACTGTTACGGAGCAGCTGTTACAGAAGATATCGTACGACAGAACGCTGCGTTTATGGCTGAGCATCTGAAGGAGTACGGCTGGGAATATATTGTAGTGGATATCCAATGGTATGAGCCTGCTGCAGAAACCAATGAATATCATCCTTTTGCGGATGTAGTGATGGATGAGTATGGAAGACTGCTTCCCGCAGTAAACCGTTTTCCTTCCGCAGCAAATGGCGCAGGCTTTGGACCATTGGCAGAATATGTTCATTCTTTAGGATTAAAATTTGGTATTCACATTATGAGAGGGATTCCACGACAGGCTGTACATCAGAACACGAAAATCATGAACAGTGACAGACATGCCCGGGAAATTGCCAAAACAAACAGTATCTGTGCCTGGAATACGGATATGTATGGTGTAGATCCAGAGAAAGACGGGGCACGGGAATACTATAACAGTATTTTCGAATTATATGCTTCCTGGGGTGTGGACTTTATCAAGTGTGATGATATTGCACGGGAACTGCCACATGAGGAAGCCGAACTGATTATGCTGAGCAAAGCATTACATGGATGCGGAAGACCCATGGTATTAAGTCTGTCTCCGGGACCAGCTCTTTTAGAAAAGGCAGAGCTTTATAAGCAGATTTCCAATATGTGGAGAATCACCGATGATTTCTGGGATAAGTGGGAACTGTTATATGATATGTTTTCAAGAGCAGAAAAATGGTGTACCCATGCAGGTGCAGGGCACTGGCCGGATGCCGATATGCTTCCGGTCGGACCGATACGGCAGGTATATGATGTGAATAACTGGACGAATTTCACACAGGATGAGCAGATCACCATGCTGACACTCTGGAGTATCATGCGTTCTCCTTTGATGTTGGGAGGAGAGCTGACAGGGTTTGACGAATTCACCATGAATCTGGTAACCAATTCTGAAATACTTGCCATGCATGCAAATGCACGGCATTCGCATCAGGTGTGGAGACGTGAAGTGGATGGCATAGAACATGCATTATGGATAGCTACAGATGCAAGAGGCGGATGCTATGTTGCAGTATTTAATCTGGGTGATGAGGACAGTAATATTTCCATACCGCTTGCCGATCTGGAGATTTATGATGGAGTAAATGGAACGGAGCTTTGGAGCGGAGAGCACGTGGAAGAACCAAAGAGCCTTAGTGTGTCATTAAAGCGTCATGGTGCTAAGGCATATCATTTCGATCTTATACGAAACTGAAGAATTATGCAGTTATTGCAGGACAGATAAGGGAACTGGCAGCCTGGTTTTGTGATTAGTCTTACCAGAGGCGGATCATTTTACAGGCTGCCAGTTCTTTCCCTGCAGCTGCTTTTCAAGTGCATTTTGCTTTGCAAGTATGGCGTTTACCTTATCATAGAGATCTTCAATCATGATTTCGGTTTTGAGATTGACCTTATAATCATTTTCAGCACGACGGCGATCCTTTTCCTCCTGCCGGTTCTGACTCATCATAATAAGCGGAGCCTGGATAGCAGCTACACAGGAGAGGACGAGATTTAACAGAATAAATGGAAACGGATCAAAGGCTTTGGCTGCAAGCAGGGTATTGATAACCATCCATAAGATCAGAACCCCGGTAAAAGCAAAGATAAATGCCCAGCTGCCAGCAAACCGGGCGATGGCATCCGCTGCCCGTTGGCCGATGGTATATTTCTCCGTCGCCCGTGAGGTATTTTCTGAAATCTTACTGTCAGCAAGCAGATTCAGAACCTCCTCATCGGTCATATCGTGGCGGATTTCTTTAAGGACTTCTTTTAGTAGTTTGCGATTTTCTTTCATGCTGATTTTAGTCTCCTTTTGTTAATTCCGGTAAGTCTGTGCAATCCGGCAACTTCTGATGAATGGTATGGCACCGGACAGATATCAGTTATTATATTTTACTGTGAGATTGTGATATTATCAATAGTGAAATGGAACAGAGAAGAGCAGGGAGGAGTTGAAAAAAGCAGCCTGAAAAGAAGTAAAAGTAAAATAGTAAAAAGAAACAGAACGAAGAAAAATAGCAGAGATAAAAACAGAAAGGAACAGATAATGAATGTAAATCCCATTACAAGATTAGACTATCCGGATCCGGATGTGATCCGGGTGGGAGACACCTATTATATGGTATCCACAACCATGCATTTTATGCCGGGCTGTGAGATCCTGCAATCCTTTGACCTGATGCACTGGGAGCATGTAACTTATGTTTATGAGACGCTCGATCATACAGATTCCCAGCAGTTACGAAACGGTCAGAATATTTATGGACAGGGTATGTGGGCAGCTTCCCTACGCTATCATGAAGACCGGTTTTATGTCTGTTTTGTGGCGAATGATACCCACAAGACTTATCTGTATACCTCAGAGAAAGTATCCGGCCCATGGAAAAAGCAGCTGATAGAGGGTTTTTATCATGACTGCTCTTTATTATTTGATGAGGATGGCAGAAACTATATTGTATATGGAAATGATGAAATCTGGATTACCGAATTGAATGAGAACCTGACTGCACCGAAGAAGGACGGATTACATCGTCTGCTGATCAGTGATCACAAGAATCCAAAGCTTGGCTATGAGGGTTCCCATATTTATAAAATAGATGGCTATTATTATATTTTCCTGATTCACTCCCTGAGAGACCGTTGGATGAGGACGGAAGCATGTTTTTACAGTGATTCCCTGGAAGGAGAGTTTACAGGTGCCGATGTGCTTTGTGATGACCGTGGATATTGCGGGCAGGGCGTGGCACAGGGAGGAATCGTGGATACGCCGGATGGAAAATGGTATGCGGTACTATTTCAGGATTCCGGCGCAGTGGGACGGATTCCGGTCCTGATTCCGGTTACCTGGAAGGATCATTTTCCGGTTTTCGGTCAGAACGGACATGTGCCGGAGGAAATAGAGATTTGCAGCACCAGACCGGATTATATTTATCAACCGTTAGTGGGAAGTGATGATTTTCATAATGGACTGCTTCCACACTGGCAGTTTAATCATGATCCGGATCCATCGTACTATCATCTCAATCCGTTGCAGGGGAGCTATACCATTATAACAAGGGAAGTCTGTGCAGAGCTTACACAGGCTGTAAACACCATTACACAGCGGATGAGTTATCCCTCCTGTGCAGCAGAAGTAACCGTTGACGCTTCTGAACTGAAGGAGGGCGATATTGCAGGCCTGTGTGCCCTGCAGGGCTGTTATGCCGCAGTTGGCATTACCAAGCGTCAGGGAAAATATGAAGTCCTTATGCTGGATAAAAGAGAAGACGGCATATTGAATGTCACAGATGGAATTGTTGTGGGATCTCATCAGATTGATTTTCGTCTTGAAGCAGATTTCCGCAACATGAAGGATGAAGCGCGTTGTTACTGCCGGGTTAATAACGGTGACTGGCTGCCTATCGGATCCGTGCATAAGTTGTACTTTAAGCTGGATCATTTTACGGGATGCCGGTTTGGTCTGTTCTGTTATGCTGTAAAGGAAACAGGAGGAAGTGCCTGTTTTCGGGAATTTCTGTATCATGATGTGGATGAAACAACTATAATAAACTGTTGCTGTAAAGAGAAAGGGAATGCATATGAATAAAATAAACACGCCGTTGGACTTAAAAAGCCTGAAGATCACCGATTCCTTTTGGAAAAAGGAGATGGAGCTTGTAAGGAAAGAGGTTATTCCTTATCAGTGGGAGGCATTAAATGACAGGGTAAAGGATGCAGCACCCAGTTATTGTATGCGTAACTTTAAGATTGCAGGTAAAATGAATCAGGAAAAACACCGGTTAGGAAAGGCGTATGAAGAACCGAAATATACCTTCCGTGGCTTTGAAGCACTTCCGGAGGATCCGGAACATCTGGAAGACAAGTTTTATGGGTTTGTCTTTCAGGACAGTGATTTTTCAAAATGGATTGAAGCAGTTGCTTATTCCCTGACACAGTATCCGGATCCGGAGCTTGAGAAAATTGCAGATGGGGCGATTGATATTGTCTGTGCGGCGCAGCAGGATGACGGATATCTGGATACCTACTATATTATTAATGGTAAGGACAAGATTTTTACTAACCTGAAAGACAATCATGAGCTTTACTGCTTTGGTCATCTGACAGAAGGAGCAGTTGCTTACTATCAGGCAACCGGTAAGGATAAGCTGTTAAAGGCAGCAGAACGCTTCGCGGATTATATTGCCAATTATTTTGGTGAGAAAGAAGGAAAATGCAAGGGATATCCTGGACATGAAATTGCAGAGATGGCACTGGTGCGCCTGTATGAAGCAACCGGTGAGGAGCGTTATCTTCAGTTAAGTGAGTTTTTCATTAATGAGAGAGGAACACGGCCGTATTACTTTGATATTGAACAGAACCTGAAGCTTACGGAGAAAGAAAAGAATGAATTGCGCTATCAGTATCATCAGGCACATTTACCGGTTCGTCAACAGGACGAGGCAGTAGGACATGCGGTTCGTGCCGTGTACCTGTATTCCGGAATGGCTGATATTGCGAGAATTACAGGAGATGAGTCACTCTATAAGGCCTGTGAAACACTGTGGGATAATATTACCAATCAGAAAATGTACGTAACCGGTGGCATTGGAGGGACTCATATCGGAGAAGCCTTTTCCTTCCCGTTTGACCTGCCGAATGATACTGCCTATGCGGAAACCTGTGCATCCATCGGGCTTGTTTTCTTTGCAAGGAGAATGCTGGAAATTACACCGAAAGCAAAATATGCAGATGTAATGGAACGTGCTTTATATAATGGAATTTTAAGCGGTATGGCACTGGATGGTAAGAGTTTCTTTTATGTGAATCCTCTTGAGGTTAATCCGGAAAGCTGCCATAAGGATGAGCGTAAATTTCATGTAAAACCTGTAAGACAGAAATGGTTTGGCTGTGCCTGCTGTCCTCCGAATCTGGCGAGACTATTAAGCTCCATCGGTTCCTATGCTTACACGGAAAATGAGGATACGCTTTTCATACATTTGTATATGGGAAGTATTCTGACAAAGAAAGTAAAGGATCAGGATGTGGATGTACAGATTCAGTCCGAATTTCCCTGGAATGGTAAAGTAAAAATTACAGTCCGTGCAAAGGGGACAGACTTCAAACTGGCATTACGGATTCCCGGCTGGTGTGATTCGTTTACCTTACAGTATGATGGACAGACCATTCATGGCTTGACGGATAAAGATGCGGATACATCAGTGGTGGATTTCAAGAGAACCAAAATGGAAGATGGTTACCTGTATATCAATGGATTTGATCAGGAGGAAGAAACGATTACTTTGGATTTCCCGATGGAGCCGCAGTGGATTGTGGCAAATCCTGCGGTAAGAGAGGATGCCGGTAAGGTGGCATTACAGAGAGGACCCATTGTATATTGTCTGGAAGAAAAAGATAATGGTGCAGATCTGCATCTGCTTTCGGTAGATCCCACGAAACAGCCGGTTTCTTTTGATATGAAGATTCAGGAGGAAGAGGTTATTGCGTTAAAGGCACAGGGACAGCGTGTAATACAGGATTCTTCAGATCCGGATGGCGGTCAGTCGGCTCTGTATGCGGAATATTATGTTCCGGAAAAGGAATCGATCGAGCTGGTTTACGTTCCTTATTATACCTGGGCGAACCGTGGTGAAAACGAAATGCAGGTATGGACAAGAACTGTTTAATAAATACCGTTCTGTAATAATTGTAATTTAATCAATTTACTGAAGGTATGGAATGAACTTGGGTATCGTATACTCTATATAATATCGTCTTTGATAAACTAAAGTGTTGAAAAGAGCAGTTTGGGTATAAAAACGTTATATTTTGTGTATATTTGCACTAATAGAATATGATACGTAGCTAAAATTGCTTAAAAGATCAATTAAAACATGTTTTATTCGAAAATTTTCGAAAACATATACGAAAACTGTCCGATTACGGTTGTAAAACTTGTGGAAATCTCCTATAATGATATTTATATCGGATACGATATGAAGGGAGGTTACACGTGATGAAAAAGGGTGCGAAAGACAAAAAGTTTTTCAATCTGAAGAAAGCTTCATCAGATACGAAATTAAATGAGACAGTAAATGAGGCTGAAGTAATGTCGCCTCCTTCTGAAGACACGCTTTCTGAAAATGTAAAGAAGAAAAAGGGCTTTGATTTTACAAAGTTCAGCAGGAAGAAAAAAGAAAGAAAACAGCAGATGGAAGAGGGTCTTACCGAAGTGAAGGAGAGGGGCAGGAAGGTTAAGAAAGATCTTAAGAAGGCTCAGAATGAAGTCCGTGAGGATGTTAAGGACACGGTGAAACAGAAGAAGGACTCCAATCTGAAGTTTGGTATCTTTGGTCTGCGGAGTAAAATATATCTGTGTTTCCTGGTTCCGATTGTTTTTATGGTTGTCGTAGGTTTTGTTTCATACCGCTATGCAGAGGATGGATTGAGTGAGAAATACATGGAATCTACCCAACAGACAGCAAACATGGCAACAGACTATATGGATGTAAGCTGCTCCGGTATTAAGTCGGAAGCCATGCAGTATGCTTTTGATGGTGATCTTGAGAAGTATTTCCTTGGACTAATGGGTAAGTCCGCGATTGAAAAGGCGAACTATTACAGTGACACCAGAGTGAAACTGGCAGCATCACAGACGGCGGATTCTTTTATCAATGACATCCATATAATTACCATGTCCGGCAATAACTGCATGACAACGAAAACGTCTGACAAGATTGATGGTTTTTATAAGGATTTTCTTTCAGAAATTCAGGAAATGTCACCGGATGCATCGAGTATCAAAAAGTGGATCAGCCATCATGATATAATTGATGAAACATTTGGTACGAACAGCGATGATTATTTTGTTTCCTATGCTCTGCAGTCGAGTCAGAAGATGGGATATATTGTAATTGATGTAAACAGTGATGCAGTTCGTGATCTGTTAAGCGGTATGGATTTGGGATCCGGAAGTATTATCGGGTTTGTAACAGATGAAGGAAAAGAGATTGTCTGCACCAGAGATGATGAGGACAAGGTTGTTTTCCTTGATGAATCTGTTTTCCCCGGTCAGGACTTTTATGTTGAAAGCTCCGGCAGCGATGAAATGGCCGGAAATATGGAAGTAAGATACAATGGAAAGCATTATCTCTATATTTACAGCCGCAGCGAAGCTACCGGAATTTCCTTCTGTTCTTTGATTCCTTCCAGTGTAGTAACCGGACAGGCAGAGAAGATTAAAAATATTACCATTGCGTTCGTTATCATTGCAGGTATTATTTCCCTGCTGATCGGTACCATAATTGCTCAGGGAATATTAAGAAACATGAGAAGAATTTCCAAGCGTCTGAATCAGGTGGCAGAAGGTGACCTTACTGTTCAGGTGGATGCCAGGGGACGTGATGAATTCCAGTCTCTTGCGAAGACGGCAACCAACATGGTTCATAATAATAAGAAGCTTGTTATGAGATTGTCCGGAACAGCTGCCCAGCTGGAAGCCTCTTCCGATGATGTACATAATGTATCAAGCAGCATTAACAATTATTCTTCTGATATTACCAAGGCAATTGATGAAATCAGTATTGGCATGACGAAACAGGCAGAGCATGCCGAAGAATGTGTAATTAAGACCAATGAGCTGTCTGAGAAGATGAAGGCCATCAGTGACATGGTGGAAAAGGCAGAGCAGCTCAGTGATAAAACGGAAAACATGATCAGGAAGGGTACTGAAATCGTGGAAGTGCTTTCCACGAGAGCGAAGGAAACTTCAGATATTACGAATAAGGTTGGTGAAAGCATCAGCCTGCTAAAGAAGGAGTCTGAAACGATTAATGGATTTGCACAGACCATTAACCAGATTTCCAAGCAGACGAATCTCCTTTCCTTAAATGCTTCCATTGAAGCAGCAAGAGCAGGAGAAGCCGGAAGAGGATTTGCTGTTGTAGCACAGGAAATCCGTAATCTGGCAGATGATTCCAGTGTGGCAGCAGGCGAGATTAAGAATAAGGTTGAGATTATTTCCGCACAGACGATGTCTACCGTAGAGAGTGCGAAGAGTGCGGAAGAGATGGTTGCGTTCCAGCAGGAAGCAGTAGGACAGGTTATCGAGGTCTTTAAGGAAATGAACGATCAGATGCAGGAGCTTTTCGTGAACTTAAAGGAGATCGGCGATTGTACCGCTTCTGCGGATGTGGAGAGAAACGAAACACTTGATGCCGTAGAGAATATTTCCGCGATTATTCAACAGACTGCAAGCAGCTCTTCACTTGTTCATGATATGGCCTTAGAGCTTCTGAACAATGTTGAGAAGCTGACACAGACCGCCGGAGTTCTGGATGACAACATGAATGGTCTGAAAACTGAAATTAATGCCT
>SAMEA104315436__coassemble_1723_pt1 | contig 11557 bp, 8 predicted proteins | sample SAMEA104315436__metabat2_high_PE_030 | metagenome-assembled genome bin SAMEA104315436 (sample SAMEA104315436) | gut metagenome | biome: Monkey gut; feature: monkey-associated habitat; material: faeces | place: China | collected 2013
AGGGCACACACTCGTTTCATCATGTTTATTGATGCAGAACAATATGGCAAAATCACAGAACCATATTCTAATCCTTTGGATTTATGAACAGTAACGCACCTTACGATAATTTCATCGCCCTTTACCTCTGGCATTCTACTATCAACATTCTTCTGACTTACAATGTTCGCAGTCAAAATATCAACCAATGAATTAATTGTTATTGAATCCATATTAGCAGCATTGATTAACTCTTCAAACAACAAATCAACGTTCAACCTATAGTTATCCTGCTTTAAGTTATTATCTTCTCCGTACTGAACCCATGGTTTTAAGATGTAATATATCTTTCTGATTACTTGCAAAACAGGCATGGTTCTAAGTGATCTGATTACACTATTCCAATCTTTCCAACGATCATCATCCGATACCGATAAAGCTCTGTTAATCATTGCCTGTAACTCTTTTGATTGACTTGTGTCTGTAGCTTTTGATTTCTTCCAGCTAGTCTTTTTTTCGTTTTCTCGAATACTATACATTCGAGCCTTATTCATTCCTCCATCAATAAAGTTTGATGAGACAAATGCGTATAAATAATCAGCTTCATCAAAATGTAAAAGAGCATTTGCTAGTTTTAACATATCTAACGCTGGATCTGACATATATAAATCACCACCAGTATTAGTAATCACATCAAATCCTAATTGCTTTCCTTCTTTCTTGATTTTCTCTGCCTGCCAGTTTTCTCTAACCAGAATAGCAATTTCTCTGTCTTTATCCGAAAGACGCTTTCCATATTTTTTTTCAATCTTTTCAATTAATTCTTTTTGTCTTCTAACCTCTTCAAATAAAGCAGGAATCCTCAAGTTTTCTTCAGGAATACTTATTTTTTTATAATATTCCTTTGAATCCAAGCCATCATTATAATCTCTTGTACCTATTAGTCTGTCCGAGTTTTCTTCATCAGCATCGCTATACATCAATAGCATTTCGTCATCAACTTTCTGTTTTCCCATTGAAGAAAATGATTCATGAAAAATATTTAATAGCCGTGAATCAGTACGATAATTCTTATATAAAGAAAAACATTTCCACTCTGGAGAGTCTTTATAATTCAGTTGGTCAAATGCATTTTCCTTTGCCCCCCTAAATCTATAGATACACTGTTTTACATCTCCTACAACAAACAGCTTGTACTGAAGCAACTTTGCAATCTGCGAAAGCGCTTCGATCTGTACATCATCAGTATCCTGAAATTCATCAACAAACATAAACTGTGGCCGACCTGTTTGCATCTTAATAAGTCTATTAATATTCTCTTCATTTGAAATACACGCTCGAAGCATTGACATCATATTATTCAAATGCAACATATTCTGTTCTTTCAAATAAGCATCATATTCATTTTCTATTTTGGGAACTACCTCAGATAATAAATCATGCAATTCCCCATTCTCACTGCCAGATATTGCTCGCCCAAAATTATCTTTAGTAAGCGAAGCAACCTCTATACTCTGATTGTGTAATCTATTCAATAAACTCAAAATATGCTTATTAATCAGATATACTGGCAACCCCAATCTTTTTACATAATCTGATCCGTATTTCTTCTGTCCTGCAACAATATATTCATCTACGTTTCTAGCTATTATCTGTTTACGTTTATACTCGCCTGACGTAATGCCTAAATCCACGCCATACCCAAATTCGAATCCTAACTGAGAAATAATCTTCTTTGCATATGAATGTATTGTGCTTATCTGCATTCCTTCAATTTGATTAATAAAAGCTAAGTAATCTGTATCTCCTGTTAACAGATAGTAGTTATTGAAATATTGTTTGATTTTATCTTCCATCTGATTCGCTGCATCATCAGTGAAAGTAATCATAACTATTCGATTTGCCATTTCCTTCATTGCACAATTTTGTGCATGGCAAATATACGCAATCCTAGAAATCATTGTAAATGTTTTTCCGGTACCCGCGCCTGCTCTAACAATTATGTTCTTCTTTAAATCAGAATGTTCTATCCTATATTGCTCGATATTAAAATTGCTATTCTTATCAGCAAATTTGAGATATTCTATTTTGTCGTCATCAATTTTTCCATCAATAACTTCAAAATAATCCATAGTCTGTGCATAGTCAGGAACTAAATATGCTGAACAATTAAAAACCATGAATGAATCATTTATTTCCGTATCCTTCCGTTTGGATTTCCCCGTAAAATCAATTTTCAAATCGAGCTTATCTGAGATTAGTCCTTTGCCATTAAGAACAGCATCTATCTCCTTACGAATGGCTAATAGCTCATCTTTACTATTTACCATCAGATACAACTTTGTTCCTTTTGAATATTCAGCTGCAAGTTTTTGTATTATCCCCACCGCTTTAGGATTATGAGGAATATGTGCAAAAATAGAATATGCAGATTTATTCGGTGCCACTTCTCCCTCAACCAAATCTGTATCTTCCACTGACATATCTTCAAGTTTCAAATTTGATTCAAAAATTTGACGTGTTCTAAACATCAACTCTTTATCAAAACTAGATGAATGTTCACGCTGACCCTTCCTATTCTTCATTGCCAGATTCATTTTAGAATAGAATGCAGCTTTACTCTCCAAATCCTCCTTAACAATTGAGATTTCACTCTCGCATACAGGTTCAATACCCGCATCCTCATACTCTTGTCTTGAAAGATTTGGAAAACAAACCATCTCAAATATCAATGGATTTTTTCCTGTCTTATTTCTTACTTTTTGACGCATTTTATAGACATACCCGCGAGCTTGATCAGTTGGATTTTCTTTTGACTCTTCAGGTTCCCCAGTTTCCTCGTTAAAGGTTCTAATCACAATGCAATCACCATTTTCAACTCGTAAAATAGTATCTCTCTTCCAAGCCTTTACTTCAAAAATAATAATTCCTATATTCGGAGCCAAGAGGCAAACATCAAATTGCGCACCAAAAACAGGACGATTCCTATAAATCACATAAGAATCATCAAAATATTCCATTAACTTCTTTATAAAAAAATCTTCGCCCCAATTATCAGACTTGATTTGAGATCCAATGAATTTTGCCATACCAATCCCCTATCCTATTTATTCTCATCAGGAATAATCTCAACAATGTCATCCATCTTACAATCCAATGCGCTACAAATTTTTGCTATTACTTCCATCGTAACATTCTCATTATTTGCAAGCTTTGTCATTGTACTATTACCTATCGAAGCCATCTCTCGTAAATCTTTTTTCTTCAAATCGCGATCAATCATTAGCTTAAACAGTTTTTTATAAGATACACTCATCCTGTCTCCTTTTTACAAGAAAATACCTCAAACTTTATTATGATAAATTATACCACACATATTACTAAATAGGGGATTTTTTCTTGCGGATTGGGATGTTTTTTGAAACTTATCGGAGCATGACGGATTTTATTACATTCTCACTAATAACATTGTTGTTTCCTATAGGATATTTCTATTGTAAAATACATCTCATTCATAATCATAGTCTCCTTCCTCACATTTTACTTAATCAAAATCATAACCATCCGGATCTAATCCGGCATCCTCAAGAGCTTCTCTTCTTTCATCCTCGTCCATTAATTCAAGCTCATCTGCATCGAGTCCTGCTATTTCCATATTGCAAATTAAATCATCATCCTCGCTTGAATCTGTAAAATCTCCGACATCTCCAAATAATGCAATATGTTCTTCTCTGCTGCCACAAAACATTTCTTCAGCAAACATTCTTTCTGCACCATCAACTTCTCCATCCCCGTTAAAATCCATCCAATCTCTCATGGCATATCCTCCACTCTTAAATCTTATTCCTATTGTTTTCCTAATTATTGATATCCTATAATTATTTCTTGTATCTGATTTTACCAATCTTCATCTTCCATCGTATCGTCCACACCGGCAGCATAATCATCATCGCTCCAGTAACGGTCCCAATCGTAGTCATCGTCTTCGTAAACATCATTGTATCCATCATCATAAGAGTCTATAGAACTGCAACTTTTCTTTGTAGAACTGTTGGCGGATGAGTATGTCTTCTTACTGTTTGAAGTAGACTCGCTGCTTTTCCCACTAGAAGATGTACTACTGCTTTTATTTGTTGTTGAACTGCTATAGCTACTGGAACCGGAACTCTTATAGCGATAGGAGCTGTTATAGTCTTTTTAAAGTTCTCCGTCAACTCTGCATTCCCGATAGTACGGACACTTCAGACAGCACTGACCACACTTTTTCTTTTCTATCCTCTTTTTCCTTTTCAGCCAAAAGATTAATCTGTCCATCATAATTCTCCTGCGTTTTTTGTTACTCACCTTTTTTATTTCCTTTGTCAATTCTACTCTACCTGAAATGCTGTCCATTAAAAACACCAGCATTTTTTGCTTTCATGTAACAAAAAAACGGGCAACCACCGCAGTCCTGTCTGCAGCAATTGCCCAATCTTCCTAACTACTATTTAATTCATATTTTCAAGAAACTTTCTGGCAAACACTTTCATCTGCTCTACTACTTCGCTTGGTCCGGTTACCTTTACATCTTTACCAAGACTGAATATCCAACCAAAAAACTGAGGGCTTACATTCACATCCACATGAAGCTCACTGTGTTCATCATCGATTGGTCGAAAGGAAATGTCCTTGCCAAATCTGTCAATGAAGACACCACACATAAAGTTGGCAAATTGTATTTTAACTTTTGCCTTCTGCCCCTGATACATTCCAAAAGTTGCCTTCGAATACTCAGCCATATCAAAGTTTCGAAATACCTGCTTGCCGGAACGCTTCTCTTCTTCGACGGAGATATGCATCATCTTATCTACACGGTAGTGCTTAATCTTACTGTCCAAATCATCAAAAGCTACCATGTAATAGTTCTCGTCATCCCAGGTAAGTGCCCAGGGACTGACAACGAACCAGTCTCCATTATGTCTTGGAACGAGCTTTTTATTAATATCCCATTTAAAATATTTGAATCGGATTTTTTTGTTCTGGTTGATTGCAGTATGTATATCATCAACGTTGTAATATACGGACTCGTTCATGGTCTTTACACGATCGTTGATATACACCTGACGTTGCAACTGCTTCGCCTGATGCTCACTGACAAAGCTCTTGATTTTTGTAATCAACTCACGGGATTTTGTCTGCGTGATAAACTTTGAAGACTGAATTGCGTCAATGAGCAGCTTCACTTCTGCAAGTTCAAATTCTCTGGCTCCCACATGATAATAGGTTTCCCTGCCAATCTGTTCCTTGATGATCTCCACACCAAATTTTTCCGCCATATCCTGAAAGTCTGTGTAGATACTTTTTCTCTCAGCTGTAACATCATATTTTTCTAATTCTTCCATAATCTGTGGCATAGTAAGACTATGCTCGTCATCTGTCTTTTCCAGCATGATTTTCATAAGATAAGTGAATTTAAACTTCTGGTTCGTTCCCCTGGACATGGATTCTACCTCCGTATCAGCTTCATTACCTTAATTATCGTCTTCCCACATCATTTGGTACACCCTTATTCATCAGATTATGGAATTTTATCGGACAGCATTCCTTTTCTTTTTTCTCTAATAGAAACTCCACTCCGAGGCCAACACCTTCCACTACTTGTTTGAATTTGACGTAAGCATCAGCGGGAAGGGACTTTTTAGGCAATAAAAATGCACCACCATGAAGATGATGCACTCTGCAAGGTTCATCTATATTGAAATTAAAGCTTTCAACTCATCTGTGAAAAACTCTTTCTCAATTTGAAACAAGTCCCTCTTTATTTCATAAAATAATTTGTTATATGTACTTTCTCCATCAGACTTCTGCAAAATAAACATGATTTTCTGTGGTCTTGAGCAATAATCTGTAATGGAATTATTTAAATACATTGTATTCGCGTCTCTTCGTGGATTACAATCTTCTCTGGTAACCTATAAAATACAGACAGATTGCTACATAACTATTATATGTTCTTCATTGTGATTTTTCAATTTGTCTTTGATAAAAGTTCCTAATAGCTATAAGACCCTATTTTGTTTTAATGCTTACTTTCTTTCCCGAAAATGCAATTCCAAATTTCAACACATCTTGAATGCCATCTTCTTTCATTTCAGCATCATATCTCTTCTCATCAATCTGTGCTAACGCTTCATCTGCAAGTCCTGAAAGCTCATCTATGCTTAAGTTCTTCTTCCACTTAAGCTCCATGATAATTCCCGGATATTTATCTTCTCTTGGAAATAGACTAATATCGTACCGCCCATCCCCTGACTCTCTGTTTGACTTAATCTTATACTGATTATCCATCAAAGCAATCAAGCCAAGAACCAAACCATGATAGAAACCTTCTGCTCCGTCATCATAGAAGCTAATGGATTTATCCATATATTCAGCAATTGCTTTCTGTAGTTTCTTATAATCATTTGCATAAAGACTTTCCGCAATCTTATTGGCAGTCGTTCTTGTGATAACTCCAATCTGTAACAAGTGCGACAATATCTCACTCTTATATACTGCTGCAATCTCTCTGTTGGGAATAGATACCTCGCACAGGTAAGAACCATCGGCCTGCAATTCTTTCTTTGGTGTTTTTAAATAACCAGCTACTAACAGTAAACTATAAATATTTGCCGGTTCCTCTGAAAGAGATCTGTAAACAACATTCTGATCTATTCTGGCAATCACTCTTTCGCCTTGTAGCAAAGAATAAAGTCTTTCTGTAATATCATCCGTTGCCACCTTAAGGACATCTTCCAGTATTTCATTCTTTCCGGTATTTACCCAATAGGCCCGTGGAATACAACCCTTTGAAATGTAATTAATTACTGACCAAGGATTATAGATCTCTGTAGATCCGAATAAATATCCGTCATACCAATCCTTCAGCTCTGATTCTTTATCCAGGACACCATAATACTCCAGCATATCTCTGACTTCTGAAGCAGTAAATCCAAAGAACCGATCATACTCTTCATCCATCACAGAATTCACTGTTAAATTATTCAAGCCACTAAAGATACTCTCCTGAGCAATTCGAAGAATACCAGTCAGAAATCCATATGTCAGATTCTTATTATCTTTAAACGCTCCAGAGAAGAAATTCCTCATAAATCCAATTATTTCATCATAGAAATCCTTGGAATAACATTCCTGAATCGGTGTGTCGTATTCATCTATAATAATAATTGGAGCTTTTCCATAATGCTTGGCAAGCATCTGTGATAGTTTCTCCAAGGATGCTGTCAAATCAACCTCTGAAGCATCACCCGTTAAAATCTTTGCAAAATACGTCTTTTCATACTCAGCAAGTTTATCACTAGCCGCAAGTTCCTGATGTCTTCCGAACTCCTCCTGCAGAAGCCCTCGGATTCTTTCAAGCGTTGCCTTCCAGGAATCAAATTTAACATCCTTAAATGTAAGGAAGATAATGGGGTACTGTCCCTGATGCTTACGATATTCTTCTCCACATCTCCAAATCGCCTTATCCTTAAAATGTTTACTGGTATCCTCTTCTGAAATCTCAAAAAAAACTCTAAGCATATCCATGTTCAAGGTCTTTCCAAAACGCCTTGGTCTTGTGAATAAAGAAACCAGTGGCTTCTGATCCAGGAACTCCTTTATGAGTAAAGTCTTATCTACATAGTAATATTCTGACTGTGCCCTGATATAATCTGAAATACCAATAGGTAATGGCTTTCCTATTGCTCCTGCTGATTGTCTGACATACTTCCCAGATGTGATTCTTCCATCAACAGGCTTCGTGGCATCATCAGGAATTTGCCACATTCTGCCTACCTTTATAGCACCATCAATCTTGCCTTTTTTGCAGAGATCATTAATGGTACGCTCTGATAATCCCCATTCTATCGCTATCTGTTTACAGCTTTTCATCTAGTTAGGCTCCAATCGCTTTTATTAAAAGTATATATCTTTCTACCGCATATTATACACATTTTTCCGCGATATATCAATATTGTTTCGATATATTGCGGAAGTGAATTGTGGTATACTATTTATAGTTTATGGGGTCTGGTACTCTAAACTATGAATTATAACTTTTCTAATTTTTTCATGCACATCATAATATCTCTATAAAAATGGCACCATATAAACAGGAATATAGTTAATCCCATTTTCCCACTTATAATCCTTTGTGTGAATGACATATTTATCTTTTATGCGGCTGCTGAATTTGTCACAGAATATATCCAGTGATTTATGACTTCTGTAATTGCCTGATTTCACCTCAATAGGACTTATTTTATCGCCTACTGACATCAAAAAGTCAATCTCATACAATCGATTAGATACCTCATTTGCCATTGTATAATAAAATAGGTTATTACCCTTTGCAATTAACATCTGTGCAACAACATTTTCATAGACATATCCAAGATTAGATTCCAGTTTATCTGAAAGCAATTTGTTATATATCACATTTTCAGTGTATTTTTTATCTTTATATATAAGTGTCACAAAGAGTCCCACATCAGATAAAAACAGCTTATATCTTCCTGCATCTTTTTCAAGAGACATTCCTACCTCAGGATTATTTGCATGGTAGGCAATATTCACAGTAAAGGAACTCAGCATATCCGGTATTAATTCACGCACCCTGTCTGACCTTATTCCTTCTCTCGCATTTGACAAAACGTATCTTGATGCATTACCGCTTAAGCTTGCCGGAACAGCATCATATATATCACCTGCAAGTCCCGTTCCATCTATCTTAACAAAGTCTTCTTCGTACAAATCTATAATTTCTCTTTTGGTTTCATCCACTGCCTGCAGATTATTCTGTTCTATATATGTTTCCACTGCCTGCGGCATTCCGCCAACCAGCATATACAGTCTGAAATTACGCATAAGATTCCTGTGCAATGCATTTCCCGCTGATTTCTTATTCTTTAGAAGTGTCCTTATTGTATCGGCTGTTACCTCATCCCCGACAGCCCACAGAAACTCTTCAAAATCCATAGGATACATAGATATCTTATGTTCCTCGCTGGGAATTAATATATCTTTTGTGCTCTTCTTAATAGACAAAAGTGACCCTGTTTCAATGTATTTGTATCTACCATCAGCCACAAGATATTTAATCGCCTGCCTTGCCTTTGGAAGAAGCTGTACTTCATCAAATATTATTACCGACTCTTTCTCATATAACCTTACCCCTGTAAACTGCTGTAATTGCAGGAAGAAAAAATCGAGATCATACATGTCATCAAATAATTCTGTGATTTCCTTACTTGTATGTGCAAAATCAATCAAAATATATGACTTAAATTCATTTTTCGCAAACTCCTCTGCAATAGTGGACTTTCCTATTCGTCTTGCCCCTTTTATTAAAAGTGCATATTTATCACTACGCTTATTCTTCCACTCAAGTATTTCATTATATATTTTTCTTTTAAAGACTGATTTTCCCATATATTTTTACCTCTCTCAAAGACATTATAACGCAAATCCCACTTTGTGTAAACGCATTTTATCTACAAATCCCACTTTGCAGATTTTAATGTAATACGCAAATCCCCATTTACTTATGAACACAATTAACGTCAATCCCGTTTCACTACATCAGTAATTATCATAACAGATTTTCGTTTATGCTTTCCCCGATTTTTTATCACCCATATTATTACCCACTTTATTACCCATAATATTAATCCAATGAGTTAAGCGACAAATGAAACATATTTTTGTCTCTGTAGTATCTTGTACTGCATATTCCGCTCCATCGGGAATCTAATTCCGCTCGAAACGGGATGGTCTTTTCCGCCCGTTCGGGAAGTCATTCCGCTCCAAACAGGAAAGGTTTTAATATATGTTATAGTTATTTTCGTAGTTAAAAAATTCATTACGAAAGGAGCTATGACTATGCATGACTACAACACAATTGTTGGCGTTATCAGCCTTCGAATACCAATTGTAGGGTTATCTCCCTCTCCACGTTTCAATTCATCATACATGCGGATGTACATATCCATCTGTCCCACATCAGCGTGAGAAATTTTTTCAGTTTTCAAATCAATCAACACAAAGCACTTTAACGCTTCTTTCTCATACCAATCTCTAGCATCTTTATCATTCACTTGCAACAAGGTACGGTAATGCGTCCAAGATAGAAGTAATTTTCCACTTGCCGAGTGGAAAATCTCAGGATACGTTTTGTAAAACGAATAAAAATGATACAAATTTGTTTTCGTGTATCCTTTTCCATATTCCGCAGTCAATTCTTTTGCAAAAGAACTTGGATTAGAATGTGCTATCTTAGGTATCCTTTCTTCCTGTTCCACATTCTATGGCAATATCTTGATCCATCCTTCTTCTGAATAATAAATCTTCAATTCTTTTGTACTCCTTTTGCAGACACATACTTTCTCTCCTTATGTATAATTCTTAATCATATTTATCAAACTATTACTATAATAATAAATAAAGTCCTCATAACGAGGACTCTATCACGCACAAATCTTCTACTAATATATCTTAATATATTGCTATACTATGATTATAGATTATGCTAAATCACATACTATCCCCATCCATTCACTACATTTTCTAATAAATATAAATTATAGAGATAGAATTACAAATTCAACTCGCCACAATCAAACACCTCTAGAAAATAAATACGAATCCTCATCTTCCCTTGCTGCTACAAATGCTTTTTCTAAATCTATATGATAATAATCAGCCAATCGCATAACCTGTGCTATAATATCTGCCATTTCGTTACCAAGACACTGATCCACATCCTTAACATCTTCTGTAAGTGCATAATATTTCTCTTTAATCATTACCTGTTTAGCTAATTCTCCCACCTGCTTTGATAACTCAATCATAGCACCTTCTGCTTTCCATTCCTGCAATTCAATTTTATTGAAACGCTTTACAATTTCTCTGTACATTTCTTCCATTTCCTTAAATGTTCTACTCATTTTTTTCCTCTCTAATATTAATAATGTCTACTACGTACATTAATTATACCAAAACATTACATTCATTGTAAAGAAACGGGAGTTTATTCCTGAGCCCAACGCCCGCGCGGCTCTACCACGCTTCTTCTTAGAAAAGACCAGAAAGAAGTGGAACAAGAGTAGTACCGATAAGTGCTACACCGCCACCAGCCATAAGTAGCTTCATTCCCTGGGACTTTGCTTATGTGTGATAAAGAAGCAATAGAAGTGCAAAAAATTTTGCCGTTCCTATCCGACACTTGGCCATTGTGTCGGATAGGTCGGGCGGTTATTCGGGCAAGTCAATCTTGCCGACAAAGCTGTAATAAATCTCAATGTCCTGCCTGCGGGTGCCGTTCTCGTCATAGCTGCACTCATGCACGACGATTTTCTCAATCATTTCCCGCAAGAGGGTGGGGGTCAATTCTTCAAAAGCAAGGTGCTTTCTCACAATCCCCATGAATTTCTCGGCGTTGACGGTGGCGGCCTGCGACTTGGAAAGTTCCTCCTGCAAAGCGGCAGCCCGGTCTTTCAGTTCCCGCTGCTCCTGCTCATAGTCCGCCGACAGCTCCATGAAACGCTCGTCGCTGATTTTG
>SAMEA104315436__coassemble_1731_pt1 | contig 11502 bp, 8 predicted proteins | sample SAMEA104315436__metabat2_high_PE_030 | metagenome-assembled genome bin SAMEA104315436 (sample SAMEA104315436) | gut metagenome | biome: Monkey gut; feature: monkey-associated habitat; material: faeces | place: China | collected 2013
CTTTCCGTTCGGACTCAGGGAAATGGAAATGGGATATCCACTTTTATCCATGGAAACCTTGGCATGTACAATTGCTTCGTCCGTATTGGAGTTTCCATTATATACATTAATACGTGTGGCACTGGAATCATCAAGGACAGCTGCCACAACTCCGTTTTCCGCAACGCTTAAGCTCCGGATCGGGAGGTTCGTGTTAATGGTTCCCCGGATCCCGTTCTTATCCATTACATAAATTTTTCTTCCATTATAATCTCCCAGTGCACAGACTGCACCCGAGATGGATAAAATGGGAGACTGCATTTCATAAGACTGGTTCCAGATTGCCTTGCCTTTGTTATCCATACAGCTGGCACCATCCCTACTATAAAAAAGAATATTGCCATCAAGATCTTCTGTTTTTGTTCCCTGTACAATTGTAACAGGAACGTTAGCAATGGTATCGCAGGAGGTAAATACCTTGTCTCTCCAGGCTATAACCAAAAAAGCAATAACCGCCGCCACCACAACAACAGCCAGTACCACACGGTAAAAAACCGTAAGCTTATGCCCACGGATTTTTTCCTTGTAGTTGATTGGCTGGGGATTTCCCTGTCTTTTTTCTCTTTCTTTTAAATAGTCACGGATGTTTGCCATCGAACCTGTCACCTAACAAAACTGATAAATGGTTGTTGTTTCATATTTTCTGGAGGGTCCAAATACAGCCTGCGGGAATTCCGGCTTGTTGGCTGTATCCGGATAATACTGTGTTTCCAGACAGAAGCCGCATCTTGGTCCATATTCTGCTCCGTCCTTACCCGTGCACGGGCTGATGCAGTTTCCTGCATAGAACTGTACTCCCGGAAGATCAGTGTATACCTTCATCGTACGCTTACCGGTGCTTTCCACTGCTGTAGCAATTTCACGTATTTTTCCATCGTAATGATCCAGTACCCAGTTATGGTCATACCCATGAACCATGGTAAGCTGCTCTTCGTCTTTTGCAATATCCTGCCCGATCTTCTTGGCTGTTGTAAAGTCAAATACGGTTCCTGCTACCGGTGCAAGCTCTCCTGTCGGGATTGCTCCTGCTACGATCGGTGTATAACGGGATGCCCTGATCTCCAAAGCCGTGTCTTCCATATTGCCTGCCTTATGGCCTGCCAGATTAAAGTAACTGTGATTGGTCATATTGATAATGGTATCCTTATCACTTTCCGCCTCATAATGCAGCTTAAGTTCATTCTCTTCGGTCAGGGTATAAGTCACCTGAACGGTTTTGTTTCCGGGGAAGCCCATGGAGCCGTCTGCATCAGTTATTGCAAAGGTTACGCAGTCTGTTCCTTCGGTCACATCATATACTCTCTTGTGATATCCTTTTTCGTAATCACTATGTAAGTTATTCGCTCCATCATTCACAGCCAGCTGATATTTCACACCGTTTAAGGTAAAGGATGCATTCCCGATACGGTTTGCATTCGGTCCTACGGTTGCTCCGAAAAAGCTGCCGTTCGTAAAATAATCCTCAAGATGATCATATCCCAATACAATATCTTCTGTATTTCCTTCTTTGTCCGGAACAAATAAATTCACAAGAATTGCACCATAATTAATAATGCCTGCTTTCATACCCTTGCCGTTTGTCAGCCAGTACTTGTAAATTTCCTGTCCTTCCTTTGTTTTTCCAAATAATTCTTTGGATACTCCCATAATACTACTACCTCCCTGTTTGTTTTAACTGATCCCTGTTTTCACAGTTACTCTTTTATCATAATTGCCGTCACATTTCCAGACCCGTTGAAAAACCACTGTTTACAGCTACAATTCAACACGTCCATCCAATGCACGCAGCAAAGTGATCTCATCAATGTATTCAAGATCTCCACCTACAGGAACTCCACTTGCAATTCTGGTTACTTTAATTCCGGTAGGCTTCACCAGCTTGCTGATGTACATTGCGGTTGTTTCCCCTTCCAGGCTGGAATTGGTTGCAATAATAACCTCCTTTACCGGACCTTCCAGACGGGCAATCAGTTCCTTCAGCCTAATCTCATTCGGTCCGATTCCCAGCATGGGCGAGATGGCACCATGCAATACATGATAAACCCCTTCGTATTTTCCGGTCTTCTCATAGGCTGCCAGATCACGGGTTGTCTCCACAACCATGATGGTTCCGTGATCCCGGTTGGGATTGGCACAGACCGGGCAGATTTCCCGGTCGGTCATGGTAAAGCATTCCTTACAATAGCATACATTCTGCCTTGCTTCCCACACCGTGTCCGTCAGATGTTTGACTTTATCTGCCGGCATGTTCATCAAATGAAAAGCAAGTCGCTGGGCAGACTTGCTTCCAATTCCCGGGAGCCCTGCAAGCTCCTCTATTAACTTGTTCATATGCCCGCTATACAAGTCCATTAGGAGGGAAGGCCTCCTCCTAGACCACCGGTCATTTTGTTCATCACCTCTGCATTGGCATCCTCTGCCATACGAAGTGCTTCATTCGTTGCTGCCATTACAAGATCCTCTAACATTTCCACATCATCCGGATCTACAACTTCCTGGGAAAGCTTCACCTTCGCAACTTCCTTCTTGCCGGTGACAGTAACCTCCACAGCTCCGCCGCCTGCTTTCGCTGTAAATTCCTTTGTTTCTAATTCTTTCTGACTTTCTTCCATCTGACGCTGCATTCTCTGTGCCTGCTTCATCAGATTATTCATATTACCGGGCATACCCATGCCACCCGGAAATCCTCCACGTTTTGCCATTTAATGTACCAAACCTTTCTTAAATATACTGCTATAACATACTGTTACATTGTACTATCATCTGTACACAAATTTCAACCACAACTTCTGCGCAGCACCGACAGGTCTTTCTCTACTGTTGTTACTGCTCACTCGTACCCCGTTCCGGTGACATCTATTCAAAACTTCCGGGAATCTTATCCAGTTCCTCAATTTCCATATCAATTGTCTGATCCACAAGCCGCGTCAGATCCGGATAAAGATCTTCCGGATTTCTGCCATTCTCGGCACTCTGTATGATGATCTCCATATCCTTACCGGTCACACTGCCGATGACTGTCTTAAGCTGATCCCGGTTTTCCTGCCGTTTGAAGTAATCGGACGGCAGCCCATCCTGTACTACAACCAGCAGCTTTCCATCACCGGAAAGACTCGGATAGGCATTCTTTAAATAGAATTTCATCGGATTTGCCGTTTCATCCACAATTCTGGACCAGCGGTTTACCACATTCTGAATGTCCTCCGGAATCGCTTTGGGAAGCTCGGCTTTTCCAGCCGGTTTCTCTACCCCCTGCAAAGGAGCTGTTCCATTCCCCGGAACCGAAGCATTGCCTGCCCCCGGATTTACTGCTGCCATCGGGATGCCCTTTTCAATCTTTTCTTCTACCTGACGGATGCGGTCTGCCAGAGAGGTCGTATCCGTTTCCATGGCAGGACGGCATAGCTTAATGATTGCCATTTCAATGAGAATACGCTTCTGGGTTGCATAGCGGATCTGTCCGGAAAGCTCGGACAGAATACGGATGTACCGCATAATTGTATCATTCTCTGCAAGGTGTGCTTCCTCCTTGAGGCGCACCAGGTTATCCGAGGATACATCGATGATATCCTCTACCCCGTCCGCCGATTTAATCAGCAGAAGGTTACGCAGATACCATGCAAAATCCGTTACAAACTGGGAAAGCTCCCGCCCCTGTAGAACAATGTCCTGTAAGACACCCAAGGCTGCTGCCGCATCGCCTTTCAGAATCTCACGCAGCATACGGCTGAACACCCCGGTATCTACTGCACCCAGAACATCGAGCACTTTATCATAAGTTAATTCCTGTTCAAAATAAAACGCAATACACTGATCAAGCAGACTTAAGGCATCACGCATGGAACCGTCTGCCACCTTGGCAATATAACGGACTGCTTTTTCTTCGATCTGCACCTGTTCCTTCTGTGTCAGTTCTTTCAGACGGTCTGCAATCGTATCAATGGAGATCCGGCGGAAATCGTAACGCTGGCAGCGCGACAGAATCGTAATCGGAATCTTATGCACTTCTGTCGTTGCCAGAATAAAGATGACATAGGCCGGCGGCTCTTCCAATGTTTTCAGAAGCGCATTGAACGCTCCAATCGAAAGCATATGCACCTCATCAATAATATAAACCTTGAATTTTCCTTCTGCCGGAGAATAATTGACCTCTTCGACAATCTGCCGGATACTGTCCACGCCATTGTTGGATGCCGCATCAATCTCGATTACATTCATACTGGTTCCTGCTGCAATGGACTTGCAGATCGCACATTCTCCACACGGACTGCCATCCACCGGATGCTCACAATTGACCGCTTTTGCAAAGATCTTGGCAATTGTGGTCTTACCGGTTCCACGGGTACCGCAGAACAGATAGGCATGGGAAGTCCGCCCGCTTTTGATCTGGTTCTTTAATGTTGTGACAATATGTTCCTGTCCCTTCACATCCTCAAATACCGTCGGGCGAAACTTTCGATATAACGCTGTATAAGACATTGGTCTGTCTTTCCTTCCTTAAACTGCTTAATCACCAAAGCTGATGCCAAGATGCTTTGCTTCACGGATAATCGAAGCATCCGGGGATACCATCTTCAGCTTACCGGCTACATCCTCAAGCGGAACCTTGACCACCTCACGGTTCTTGTAGCCAACCATAAATCCATATTCACCCTTTAAAATGAGTTCTCCTGCCTCTGCACCTAAGCGGCTTGCAAATACACGGTCATACGGGCAGGGACTTCCACCTCTCTGGGTATGTCCCGGAACGGTCACACGCACTTCCTGACCGGTTCTTTCCTGAATCTGTGCTGCCAGTTCATAGGAAACCGACGGGAACTTGTAATTCTTCATTTTCTCTTTGTATTCTTTCTTGCTGAGCTTCGCATCTTCCTTGGAAATAGCACCTTCGGCTACGGCAAGAATCGTAAATTTGCTCCCCTTCTTATGACGGTCATTGATAGCATCTACTACCTTATCAATATCGTAAGGAATCTCCGGAATCAGAATGATGTCTGCTCCACCTGCCATACCGGCATTCAATGTCAGCCATCCAACCTTATGTCCCATCACCTCCACAATAAATACACGTCCATGGGAAGCTGCTGTGGTGTGAATGCAGTCAATACATTCGGTTGCAATGTTGACGGCGCTCTGGAAACCAAAAGTCATATCGGTTCCCCACAGGTCGTTATCAATCGTCTTCGGAAGTGTCACGATATTCAATCCTTCCTGACGAAGCAGATTGGCTGTCTTATGTGTGCCGTTACCGCCAAGAATCACGAGACAGTCCAGACGAAGCTTATAATAGTTCTGCTTCATGGCTTCCACTTTATTTAATCCATTTTCATCGGGGTCTGTAATGGTCTTAAACGGTGTTCTGGAGCTTCCAAGGATCGTTCCGCCCTTGGTCAGGATTCCGGAAAAGTCAGAGCCGGAAAGCATACGGAAATTTCCGTAAATCAATCCGCGATATCCTTCTAAGAAACCATAAATCTCAACATCCTGTTCACTGTTGGTAAGGCACTTTACCACACCTCTCATTGCGGCATTCAATGCCTGACAGTCACCACCGCTTGTCAACAAACCAATTCTCATCATTGTAGACCCCTCCTGTGTTTTCTTCTGTTGTACTTACAGTCCAGCCATACCCATTCATAAGTTGCCGGATTGTACATACCGGCTAAAATTTTTTAATTTATGCATGACTGAACTATTATACTCATAGTATACACTATTCTTATGGAATACTACAACCTTGACTTGACGCACAAGAAACATTATAATAGGGATTGTTATGGACAAATATGGAGTTGTATCGAAGCGGTCATAACGGGGCGCACTCGAAATGCGTTTGCCCTCCGGGGCACGAGGGTTCGAATCCCTCCAACTCCGCGCAGAACCCGGTTCACGAAATGGTGAACCGGGTTCTTTTATCTCCCGTACGGTTGGTTTATTCAGTTCCTGCCTTTGTGTCATCTTCCACATTCTGCGGCCGGCTCAAAACCACTTTTCCATCTTTTACCGCCACACTCACCTTATTATCCTTAAGTCCGATCTCTTTGAGGAGCTCTGCCGGAATCTGTACGCGGCCTGCCTTATCCACAATTGCGAATTCCTCCTGTGTTTCCTCGGTATGCCAGTCAATATTGCTTTCTTTCAGGCGGTCCGCATATTTTTCTTTGAGGACCCGTTCACTGCTGATCTTACCGTCCCGGATCGCCACGACACGCTTTACCTTCCGGGAAAGTGCCACATCATGCGTGACAATCAGAATCGTCTGCCCTTCTTTGTTCAGTTCCGTAAACACATCGAAAATATAATCCGCCGTCTTCGTGTCCACGCTTCCTGTCGGTTCATCGGCAAGCAACAGCTGTGGAGAATTGGCAAGGGCAATCGCAATGGCAATCCGCTGCTGTTCCCCTCCGGAAAGCATCTGCAGGCGGCTGTTCTTCTTATGCGCCATCCCCACACGCTCTAAAAGCTCCATGGCCTTTTCCCGTTTATTCCGTACCGAGGACAGATACATCGGCAGCATTACGTTCTCGACCGCAGACAGATACGGCAGGAGATTCCTTCCGTTATTCTGCCACACAAATCCGACCGTGTTACGCTTATACAGTACCAGTTCCTTCTCCGTCATCGTAAAAAGATTCCTGCCGCACACCTGCAGGGAACCAACGGTAGGCCGGTCCAGGCCTCCGATCATGTTAAGGAACGTTGACTTGCCGCTTCCGCTGTTTCCGATAATGGCGGTAAGCTCGCCGCGTTCAATCGTCAGAACCAGCCCCTGCAATGCCATGACCTCTGTTTCTTTTGTTTTATAAATTTTCACCAGGCTCTCTGCCTGCACCATTGCTTCAGCCATGCTGTCTTTCTCCATTATCAAGCTCGATAATCTGGTCTCCGGCTCCCATCAGTCCGACATCGTGTGTCGTCATCACTACCGTAATACCTTCCCTGCGCGTCATTTCCTGAAAAATACGGGTAATCTCTGCTGCCATGGCACTGTCAAGCTCTGCCGTCGGCTCGTCCGCAAGGATCAGCCTGGGATGGTGTGCAAAAGCCCGTGCAATGGCAACACGCTGCTGTTCTCCACCGGACATTTCTGCCGGCATATGCGTCATACGGTTTCCAAGCCCGACCATTTTCAGGCATTCTTCCACTCTTTCCTGTCGTTCCTTCGGGGATTTCACGCCACTAAGCCGCATGGAAAATTCCACATTCTGAAACGCATTCATGGTAGGAATCAGGGAAACCGCCTGAAATACAAATCCCATCTGTTTACGCCGCAGCTCTTCCCGCTCATACTCCGACATTGTGGTAAGATCTTTTCCCTCCATACAGATTCTGCCGCTCGTTGGAAGGTCTAATGCCCCGATAATATTTAACAGCGTGGTCTTTCCGGAACCGGATCTGCCTTTCAGTATGGTAAAGGTTCCAGCCTCAATCTGCGCATCAATATCCTTCAACGCCTGAAACGTTCCTCCCGGAACGGGGAATATCCGGTTAATATGCTCCATTTCAATCATTACACTCATTTTAAACCTTTCTTGACCGTCTGGGACGGTATAACAGTTATTCCTCACCCAGTTTTAATGTATTGGATATATTCAGCTTAAATAATAGAGCCATAAGTACAGCAAGGCATAAAACTACCACAAACAGAATTACGCCATAGAGCCGCAGCATATCCGCAGGATCCGTAATCAGCTTCATCGGAAGCACCTGATTGGATGCCGCGTAGGCAATCTGCACCATGGGAACATACATTTTCGAAGTAAGCTTTCCGATTCCGATTCCTGCCAGAATGGAAAACACACCCGAAAAGATCTGTTCGTTGAGCAGCATATGAATCAGCTCACCCTTGTGCATACCGCAGGCACGCAGGACACCGAAAATCATTTCCCGTGACCGCACCGACATAATCCAGTAAATCAGATAGCCCACTGCACACAACAGAATCGTAACCAGAAATCCCATGGTAAGCACCCCGTTCGTTCCCTGCAGCAGGGGATCACAGATCGCAGCCTCCACATCCTTGTCTCTATCTATATATTTAGAAAGCTTTACATCATACTCCTGCATCCATCCGGTTATTTCCGAACTGTCACTGTCCTCCTTCAGAGTAATCCATACCTCATACGGAGTCACTCCCCACTTCTGGCACAAAGACGCATAATGGGCAACTACCATATAATGATCCTCCGAATATGCTGTTCCATCCGGATTCAAGCCCATTTTGACCGGCGCGTACCCTGGAAAATAGTCGAAGAAACCTACTATTTTTCCCGTTCCCGGGTTTTTCCTGTTATCATAAAAAGACAGGGAATCTCCCTCCTTACATCCTAGCTTATCCCGAAAATTGGCAGAAACCAGTATTCCATCTTCCTCTACCGCCAGTTTATTCAATAATTCATAATATTCTTTTCCCAAAAGCTGTTCGCCAAGAGCCGTATTCTCACCAAATTCCCTGGTATGAATCCCCATCAATGTAATAATATCTTTTTTACGGGAACCGGATGTCATATATGCCTGGTCATCACAGATAACCCTGGTATAGCTCCGTGCGCAGTCAAGCGAAGCATACTTCCCAAAATCCGGCTCATAATACATAAATTCCACATCCGGATTTTCAGAAGCAAGTGAACTGTTATCGCTCCATACCTCCTTAATAATGATATCTGCTCCATCCAGATATTCGGCATTCTCAATCGCATTCTGCAAAATCGTCCTTGCTATGGTAGCATGATACATTCCAAGTGAAATCGTCAGAATCAGGAACAGCATAATAAACTGCTGTTTACGTCCATTCTTGCGGTTTTCCATAAAGGAAGCGTAGCTTGCACTCTTCCAATGATTCTTCCCAAGCAGATAAATCAGCTGCACCAGATACGGCTGAATGCGTAAAAACAACAATCCAAGTCCCAATATAAACAACGAAGAACTGATATACAAAAGTGGATCCAGTGATTCTCCCATCAACACGCTTTCCTCAATCTGTGCTTCACTTTTATGGAATGAATAAAATCCATAAAGGGAAACTGCGGTCAGAATCACGTCAAGATACAGCCTCTCCCAAAGATATTTTCTCTTTACCGCATTCTGCTGTTTCAAATGAACAATGGACACCTTGCTATGGCGTATTGCCGGAATCGTCATGATGCACAAAACTGCCGCCATGGCAGCCAGCGTATACATCAGCGCCTCCTTTCCAAAGTGCACCGTAAGCCGCAAAACTCCGGTAAACTCAAGAAAGCTTCTGGCCGATCCAAGTGCCCGGCTGAAAATCATACCTAAGGGAACCCCAAGTATTCCTCCAAGCAGTGTAAGGAAAATGCTTTGATAAAGATATAATCTGAAAATCTGTCCGCTGGAGCTTCCACGACTTTTAATAACAGAAATTTCGTTTTTTTCCATCTGATACATTTGTCCGGAAATCATAAACAGAAAAGCTGCCAGCATAATCAGAACCGGGATCTGGAGTATGGTAAGTGTAGCACGGATTTTGGTTTCTTTCTTAATATATTCCTCCAGAATATTCTGATATCCCGGCCGTTCCGTGGCCACCCGGTACATGCTTTTCTCTGTAAGATAGCTGGTGTACTCCACAATATGGGGCACATCCGTATATTGAATCCCCTGATAATCAAACAGAGCATAAAACTTACCGTTAAGGGTGTATTTCTCAATATAATCTCCCATAAACAGCTCACGGAACAGTTTCTCACTCATCAGACAGTAGCCGCTTTTCTCACCAATGTGCTCCTGCCAGTAATAATCCTCATTGTCATCTTCAACATAAACACCTTTAATATAGATGCGTATCGGTTCACCATCTGCATCATAAACGCGGTCAAAAGCAAGTGTTTCTCCTACCAGCAGTTTCTGGCTCACCATACAGGCCTGGCTCACCACTACCTCAATTGCACCATCCGGCGTAAGGCCATCCTCGGAGTAGCATTCTCCGCTGACAATCCTGATATGCTCTTCCAGATCGGTCATAAAGCCAAGCCGTGTCGATATTCCTGACACATCATCCCGATTCATCAGGGATACTGCATCCGTCTGTAAAAGATAATAATGGGAAATCGTCTGCTTTTCCTTTACACCGAGCGAATCATAGAGGGTTTCCATCAGATTTTCAAGTTTCTGTATCGCTTCTCCCTTGTCTCTGGACTGGCTTGTAACAGAAAAGCGCAATACGGCAGGCCACCTGGAAGTTTCAAACAATTCATTCTCAAATTCATCCTGAAGCATCCGGTTGTATGCAGCTTCCTTATAAAGCGGGAAACAGATCACCGTTGCAATCAAAAGTACACATCCCAGCAGGAGACACAGATTCATCCATTTTTTATGCCATATTTTCTGTAACATTATTCGAAGCATATTTCCATTCCTTCCGTCAAACCTTCTGCCACTCCATAGTTCACCTGATCCGAGCCGCATGGTACAAAGCTCATATAGGTTGCATCTCCATTATCCAGCTTTACTTTTACGTAGGTGTGCCCGTTCTGCATGGTAACCGCCTTTTTAGGAACCAACAGAATATTTTCCACCTGTCTGGTGGTACAGGATACCTCCATGCGGCTCCTGCTCCATAAACCACTGCTTTCCTCTGTACTTAATGCCATATCTCCGATCATTTCCTCTGGAAGCTGAATCAGGACTTCTTCTGTTCTCATTTCACTGCTCAGGAAATTTCCATTTGTTGTAACCACTTTTCCTGTCGTTGTTTTCTTCTTGCCCTCTTTATCTTCATAAGTGATCGTCAGTTCCATTCCATACTTCAGCAGATTCCCCTCATCCTTTACAGTCAGATAACATTGTTCTGCCTTTGCAATCATAAATAATGTCTGATCCTGATAAAGCGCTCTCTCCTCCTCATAATCCGGCATTCCTACTACAATGCCGTCTGTTGGGGAACAAAGCTCCTTAAGGGAATAGTCTGCTTTCATCTGATCGATTTCTTCCTGTAGTTCTTCCCGTTCTTTTTGAAGCTTACTTATTTCCCTGTCAAACTGTTTCTTTTTCTTCTTATCCTTCTCTTTTGCATTCTTTTCCTGAAGATCCGAAATACGCTGATCAATCCGTTCCGTTCTCGTCACCTTTGTCTGCAGGGAAACCTCATCCGGCACCACATAAACATTGGCAAGAACCTCTCCCTTTTTAACCAGCTGGTTATTATGTACCAGACTCTCTACATAGTAACACGTTCCGTATTCTATCGGATTTGCCACAATTTCATAAGAAGGATAATACAGATAGGCCGCCGCTTCAAAGCTGTTCCCAATACTTCCTTTTTCCAGTTTCATGGTCTGTTTGTCAGCAGTCATCGTATTCCCTGACAACACTCTGTCCCCTTCTTTAAGTCCTGACACAATTTCGGTATATACCCCATCTGTCATGCCGGTTACTACCGGAGTATATACACTGTTTCCATCTGCCAGACAATACACAGAATTACCATCTCCGTCTTTATGT
>SAMEA104315436__coassemble_1834_pt1 | contig 10816 bp, 11 predicted proteins | sample SAMEA104315436__metabat2_high_PE_030 | metagenome-assembled genome bin SAMEA104315436 (sample SAMEA104315436) | gut metagenome | biome: Monkey gut; feature: monkey-associated habitat; material: faeces | place: China | collected 2013
TATCTTATATGAATAATCTAGTTGTGCCTAAAGTGATACGGAAAGGTGACACTATAGCATTGATATCTATATCTGGTGGACGAGCCGGTGATGAAGATATGCTATATAGATTTCAAATCGGAAAACAAAGATTAGAAAAAATTTGGAATGTGAATGTCGTTCCAACACCTAACGCCTTAAAGGGGAGTCAATTTTTATATGAGCATCCTGAAGCAAGAGCAGACGATTTAATGTGGGCTTTAAAAAATAATACTGTGAATGGAATTATTTGTATGATGGGAGGAGATGATTCCTATCGTGTATTTCCATATATAGATTTAGACGTTATTAAGAAAAATCCGAAAGTATTTATGGGATATTCTGATATTGCTTCATGGATGGCTGTTTTTGCAAAAGCCGGAGTAAGAGCGTACTATGGTCCCAACTTGTTGACTCCGATTGCGCAACCTATAAAACTGGATGAATATACGCAAACGGCAATTACCAAAACTATTTTTTCTACGAATATTATCGGTGAGGTTACTCCTTGTGCAGAGGTTACTAATATTGAATGGAGAAATGTGGATATAGAAGACATTGTGTGGAAGCCGAATACTGGCTATAAAGTCTTGCAGGGCAAAGGTACTGTAAGAGGAAGACTTTTTGGTGGTACAGTAGGACCATTAAGACAAATTATGGGAACAGAGTATTTTCCAGATAAAGACTTTTTTAAAGATTGTATTTTAGTTTTAGAAAATTGTGCACCATATGGTAGCATGCTGGCAAGTTTACATGACCTAAGAGCGTTAGATGCTGCCGGCGTATTTCAAAATGCTGCCGGCATTATAGCCGGAAAACTAAATGCTGAAGAAGAAAGTATGTGGTTAAAATTTATGAAGTATGAGGCAAAAAGAGAAGATATTCCCATATTAACTAATGTCGATTTTGTACATAGAACACCGATGACCGTTTTGCCAATGGGCGCTTTGGCAGAGATTGATTGTCAGAACGAAAAATTTGTAATATTAGAAGCAGGCGTTGTTGAATGAATGAGAATTTAGGGTGTAATTTTTATTTAGCAACACACCCGAAACTTTCAGTAATATGGAGAGATTAAAAGCTCACGAAGCTTTGGAAGTTGACGGAGAGAATGTAGATGAAAAATTATATAAGAACAAATATTTTCCCAATTATCATAGAAGTGATATTTATTTTATCGTGCTTTATTGTTCCGAGAGAGTATTACATATACACAAATTTTTGCTTTTATTTGATATTAGCAATATATTTTTGGTGTAGAAAAGATTTTTCGTTAAAGAAATGGTTACATAACCTAAAAAGCGGAAAAAAGTTTTGGAAGCATGTTATATTGACGGCATTAGGATTTATTGGTGCGTTTGTAATAACAATGGTTTTAGAGAGTATATTCCCGAATTTTAATACGGGAATGATAGGATTAAGGAGAAATTCGTGGATAACATTGATAATATTTGCTATATCTACGGTTTTACTTCCGCCAATTGTAGAAGAAACTTTTTTTAGAAAAAATATGATTTCTTTTGAAAGTAAAGTTGTACTAATCATTACAACATTATTGGGGATGTTAATGTATGCTCTTGAACATTCGCTTGCCGTTTGGGGAATTTTCTTGACAATGATTTGGGCGTTGCCTTTAAGTATTTCATATATAAAGACAAAAAATGTTTATGTACCGATGACTGCACATTTTATAGGTAATTTATTTGGTAATGGAATAGATATTATTTTTACAATTATTGCAATGATTTCAAATTAAGTAAGTTATGCGGAAATTTCAGTCTTTCGAAGAGATTGATGGAGTGAGAAAACTTTGAAGCTTGCGGAGGTTTTATGATATGAAGATTCTTGAATTTGGTGATACAAGTAAAAGTAAAATCATTCTGATACATGGATTCCAGTGCCCTTGGCAAGTATGGAATAAATACATAGAGTATTATAAGAATAAGTTTCATATCATTGTGCCTATTATGTCAGGACACAATCCTGAAGTGAAAGACGATTTTATTTCCTTTGAATCTGATACAAAAGAAATCGAAGAATATATTCTTTCTCGCTACGGAAAAGAGATATATGCGGTGTATGGAATGTCAATGGGTGGCGTGTTGACGGCAACTTTGTGGCAGAATAATAGATTATCCTTTGATAAAGTGATTTTTGATGGCTCGCCGTTAGTGTCTTATAATTCATTTATGAAAGTATTTATGAAAAAATTTTATGTTGATATTACGCATAAATCACAGCAACGGGATAAGAAAACAGTGGAGCAGGCTACAAAAGTAATTATTTCAGAAGATAATCTGGAAGACTTTTTGAAAGTGATTGATAATATGTCCGACGTAACTGTAGAAAATAGTATAGATGGAATAGCTGATTTTAAATTAAGTCAGGGCATAAATACTCCTGATACAGTGGTATATTTCTTTCATGGAACAGCAGTTAATGAAATGCTTGCAAAGAAATCTGCTAAGTTTGTTAAGAAGCATTATCCGAATACAACGGTAAAATGTTTTAAAGGTAAATTTCATTGCGAAAATGCATTGTTTAATCCGGAGATTATGATTGCGGAATTGGATAAGATATTTGATAAATAGAGAAATGGATTTGACGGAGGAATGTTATGATATTTAAGATAATTACACTTGGCTTAATGGCTACGTTTTATATCTGCTATTTTGTTAAGATGATAAGCCAAAGGAAACAGGGGATAAGTACAGACCAACTTGGGAAAGGAAAAACTGGGTTTGTAAAATTTATCGAAGTAACATTGAAAATATCAACGTATGTGCTTCTAATAATTCAGTTTATAAGTATATTATGGTACATAGGAACTGCTCATATTGCACTTAGAATTATTGGTTGTGTAATAACGGCAGTAGGTGTTCTAACATTCATTGTGTCTGTGGCTCAAATGAAAGATAACTGGAGAGTAGGGGTACAGCGAGAAAATAAAACAAATCTTGTTACAACAGGTATTTATTCGATTAGCCGCAATCCTGCGTTTTTGGGATTTGACCTAATGTATATAGGGATATTGTTTACATTCTTTAATTGGTATTTGTGTTTTGCAACAGGTTTTGTATTACTGTTTTTTCATTTGCAGATAGTAAATGTTGAAGAAGAATTTTTGATAGAAGCGTTTGGTGAAGAGTATATTAAGTACAGAGCAAAAGTATGTAGATATATAGGAAGAAAATTCGGAAGTTTACGGTCTGTAAAAGACCTTTGACACACGGAAAACATAGATGTCAATGCACTTTGATAGCGAAAATAAGACCTTTCGATTAGTATGAGTATGCAAGGAGGTGACGAGATGGAACTTGGAAAGCGAATAAAAATGCATCGTCAGGAAGCACATTTATCCCAAGAGGAGTTAGCCAATCGTGTTTATGTTTCAAGGCAAACAATCTCAAATTGGGAAAATGATAAAAGCTATCCAGATGTGAATAGTTTGGTATTACTGAGTGAAATCTTTCAAATTTCCCTTGACAATCTAATCAAAGGAGATATTGAAGTTATGAAAGATGTAATTCAAAAAGAAGAAATTGAAAAGATGAATCGCTATGGAAAATCCTACACTATAATGCTAATTGCAACTGCTGTTTCTGCAGTTCCGCTATTTATGTGGCTTGGTGTTTGGGCATTCATTCCTTGGGGAATCATTTGGGCAATCTCTATGTACTTTGCCTTTAAGGTTGAAAAGGTAAAAAAAGATAATGATGTTCAAACCTATAAAGAAATTGTCGCATTTTCTGAGGGAAAACTTTTGGATGATATTCATAAGCAACGAGAAATAGGCAAACGTCCCTATCAAAAAATTCTTTTAGTTATAGGTACTGCGTTGACAACATTTGTTGTTTGCGTTTTAATTGGTTTTCTGATGCACATCCTTTTGAACTAATAGTGATGGAACGCCAAATTTCAGTTTGACGGAGGAATCGTATATGAAAAAGTACAGAACGGTGGCTTGTGTCATTATTATGGCTATTGCTGCAATCGCAGGATTCTTTATTGGTGCCACATTGGATGAGGCAATGGGCGGAGCTATTCTGTTTTCGATGATTGCAGGAATTGCTTGTATTGTCTATAGCATTGAGAATCGTGAAGAATAACACAACTTCAAGTTTGTGGAATTGACAGAAACGGAGCAGGAATATGTTGTTATGCTATTATTGGGAAGAGAGGATTATCTCTTCAACACAGTGCCAGAGGCATCATGGAGAGTATTTGATTCAAGAAATGAAATCAGTGATTATGAGATATTTAAAATACCATATATTACGTTGAGTGAGAGGCTTTTTGGAAAAATACGAAATTTGACCTATCGGTATATGCCTAATCAGTTAACGCTTTTTCCAACGGAAACCAAACAATATGATATGTGGCTGCTAAGAGAGTTACTTAACAATTGTATTGCTCATTCTGAATATACCATGGGTGGAAGAATTATTTGAATGAATTTGAAGATAAAATCATTCTTACAAATCTAGGTTCTTTTTTGCCAGGAAAAATAGAAAAGGTGTTGGATCCCGGATATAATCACAACAGATTCCGAGAATCAGCAGAGGTCATCTTGGATACTTGTCAAGGATTTAAACAAGTAAGAAGCAAATTTTATCCAAGATTTATCCAAGCTGATGCGAAAAATCCTTTAAAAACAAGGGCTTTCTTGGTTAAATTGAAATGATCAAAGTAAAAAATAAGGTTTAACCAAGAAAGTTGACTTTGTAATGGCAATTATTATGTTTGCTTTATCACTTATTGGTGGATATAAAAGAGAACATTCTGGCATTGTATTATTCCGGAAGAGAGAATCCTCCGCATCCAGAGATCTGGATTAATTATTTTCTGCGAATGGTGAAACTGTATTCGAGAAAGTCTGTGACTTACAGTTGGCTTCTGAGGAGGAAGATATTGCAGGATGAGTGAGTTGATATAAGCAATAATAAAAGGGGCATGCGGCCATATGAGGCAGTAGCAGTTCTTGGCAATTCATGATATAGCGTAAAGCGGAAATTGGAAAGCAGCTGAAAGGTAATGAGGGATAAGAGTAATCGGGCAAATCCGGTTGCTCTTTTTATTTTGTATAAGCTATAATGTAACTATTCAGATCTCATTCGTAAAACCGCTGCTAACGCAGCTCAAGTTTTACTCATTGAGGTTACTTCGCCATATAAAATTGCTGTTCTGTATGAATGCAAGCATTCACAGAAAGCAATTTTGCATGGCTCTGAATAGTTACGATATAATGAGGATATCAGGATCACAATCAGGAGGAGCATGTTTATGGATATATCTGCTTTTATAGAAATTGCGAAAGAACTTCATGTTCTTGGAATTAAAATTACAAAGGATGGTGAGCCTATAAATGAATGGTATAGTGAAGAGGAATGCCGTAGAAATATTTATTCGGCGACGAAAAGCTTTACATCCTGTGCAGTCGGTTTTGCAGTTCAGGAAGGATTAATATCGTTAGATGAAAAACTGACAGACGCTTTTTCAGAAGATTTACCTGAGGTAATTGATGAGAATCTGCAAATGGCAACTGTTCGAGATCTGCTCACTATGTGTCTTGGACAGGAGCAGGGGAGTCTTATGGGAGCGCAACGTCCGCTATACCAGGAGGATGACTGGGTGAAAATGGCTTTAGCTATTCCCTTTAAATACAAGCCGGGGACACATTTTGTATATAACAATGTTGGCCCATATCTTGCAGGAATTCTTGTACAAAGACGTTCAGGTTGTGATCTGGTTTCCTATCTTATGCCCAGACTTTTTACACCTCTTTTCATAAAACGTCCGACCTGGGAGGTTGATCCTCTTGGAAATAATTTTGGTGCCGGTGGATTGTTTCTTACACTCTCTGAACTTCATAAATTCGGACTGTTTTATCTTAACAAGGGCAAATGGGAGGGCAGGCAGATTTTGTCTGAAAAATGGATAGAAGAAAGTACAAAGGCATCGGATACCGATTATTATGGCTATCTTTTCTGGAGAGGAGAATATAATTCTTTCAGGGCTGACGGAAAATATTCCCAGATTACCATGATTCTTCCGGATAAGAATGCGGTTGTATCTCTTGTCGCAGAATGCCGTCAGGGTGAAAAGCTTATGCGGGCATTATATGATCTTGTCTGCGCGATCATACCGGCATGAAAATGACAGTAAATCATATTTGAATGTTAAATAATTCACACAAAAACAGCGGTTTTGGCTGTAGTATCTGCTCTGATATTTATAGTTGGAGGATTTCTGGTAAAAGAATATAAAATAAATACATTGGGGAAAAAGGAGTATAAGAATGTTAAATGATAAAATAAAGGTACTGAGCTCAGAACACGATGTGATCAGTGCGGCCACATTGCATCTTGCAGCCATGTTGTTCATGCTGATGGATCATCTTTGGGCGACACTGCTGCCGGCACAGGACTGGATGACCTGTGTCGGGCGGCTGGCCTTTCCTGTTTTTGCCTTTATGGCGGTAGAAGGTTATTTTCACACGCACAGCTTTAAAAGGTATGCACTCCGGCTGCTGGTACTGGCTGTGATTTCCGAGGTCCCCTTTGATCTGATGTATGGTGGAACATGGTTTTATCCATTTCATCAAAATGTGATATGGACACTTTTAATGGGACTTTTGGGTGTCCGTATCATGGAAGCTGTGAGGAAAACGCAAAAAAAATGGGTATATGTGATTGTAGTGGCAGTTGTCCTTATAGCAGGAGCAGTGCTTGGAACCGTATGCATGGTAGATTACTATGGTGCAGGTGTCCTGACCGTATTTGTTTTTTATCTGTTCCGGGGACGGAGCTGGTGGTGTCTGCTGGGACAGGTTGCTGCGTTGTACTGGATTAACGTGGAAATGCTTGGAGGTCTGATGTATCCGGTTTCCCTGTTTGGAGCAGAGCTTGAACTATGCCAGCAGGGACTTGCCCTCCTTTCCCTGCCGCTTGTCTGGCTGTATCACGGAAGACAGGGGTATCACAGTAAAAAATTCCAATATTTTTGTTATGCTTTTTATCCGGTGCACATGCTGATTCTTGCACTTGTGCTGAGTTATATTAATCGGTAAAGGTTTATGTGAACAGCAGCATCCCGTCGAATTCCGTCGGTAACTGAATAAATCTTAGTATAGTGTTTTTAGAAAAATGATGATATACTGTAACTATTCAGAGTCATGAAAATCATGGAAACAGGTACGTCGAATGCCTGCATTTGTAAGAACCTGCGACATGATTTATATAATGCAACAATTGTACAACAGAGGGATGAAACATGGCGCCTAATAAACATAGAATCAAATTGAAAGGCCGGTTAAAAAGATATACACAGACGTCCGTGTATCTGGGCATATTGCTTATTTTAATTAATCTGGTGATTTATTTGCTGAGTATACCGGCAGGGCTGCTTCTTACCTGCTTTATTTTGATATACTTTGCACTTGTACTGTCCATGCAGTTTTATAATAAGCCGGTGATCCTGAATGAGATGGTCAGCTTCGCCACGCAATACGGACAGATTCAGAAGGTACTGCTGCAGGAGCTGGAAATTCCCTATGCCATTCTGGATGATGAGGGACATGTGATCTGGATGAATGTGGCGTTTGAAAATGTGGTACATAAGGACCGAGGTTATCATAAGTCCATTACCACTATTTTCCCAACGATCACAAAAGAGAAGTTTCCGGATGAGGAAGAACGTGCAGAGATAAGCTTAATCTATGAGCAGAGTAATTATCTTGCGAAGATGCGTAAGATCCTGACCGATGAAATGGTGCGGAACAGCGATGTTTTTGCAAGTGAAGATTACCATGGCTATCTGATTGCCTTTTATTTGTTTGATGAAACCGCACTTCGTCTGGCCTTGCAGGAAGTGGACGATCAGAGTCTGGCGGTTGGCATGATTTACCTTGATAATTATGAAGAGGCGCTTGCTTCGGTAGAAGAGGTACGAAGATCGTTGCTTACGGCATTGATTGAGCGTAAAATTAACAAGTACATCTCTTCCTTTGACGGAATCTGCAAGAGACTGGAGAAGGATAAATATATGGTGGTTCTCCGGAAGAAATCCATGGAGATGATTGAGCAGGACAAGTTTGATCTGTTAGAGGATGTGAAGACCGTTAATATCGGAAATGAAATGGCGGTTACCGTCAGCATCGGTATCGGTCTGGATGGTCTGACCTATGCGCAGAATTATGAGTTTGCACGCAATGCGATTGACCTCGCACTTGGACGCGGCGGAGATCAGGCGGTTGTAAAGACACCGAAGAATATCGTTTACTATGGAGGCAAGAGCCAGCAGGTAGAGAAGAATACCCGTGTCAAGGCCCGTGTGAAGGCGCAGGCTCTCCGTGAAATTATTTCCGGCAAGGAAAATGTGCTTATTATGGGACATCGTATCCCGGATGTGGACAGCTTTGGCGCAGCTGTTGGGATTTACCGGGTGGCAAGCACGCTGGGACGGCAGGCACACATTGTCCTGAATGAAGTCAGTACCTCTATGAAGCCGATGGTAGAACACTTTAAACATCATCAGGATTATGCGGACGGACAGATTGTCAGCAACCAGCAGGCAATGGAAATTGCAGGAAGTAATACAGTCCTTGTGGTTGTGGATGTGAATAAGCCGAGCATTACCGAGTGTCCGGAGCTGCTTCGGATGTGTAAGTCGATTGTGGTACTGGATCATCACCGGCAGGGAGCTGAGAGTATTGAGAATGCAACTCTATCCTATGTAGAAGCGTATGCGTCTTCTGCCTGTGAAATGGTTTCCGAGATTCTGCAATACATTGGAGAGACAGTTCATATCACACCGGAAGAGGCAGACTGTATGTATTCCGGTATTATGATTGATACGCAGAACTTTATGGCGAAAACCGGTGTCCGTACCTTCGAGGCTGCTGCGTTCCTTCGCCGTAACGGTGCAGATGTGACACGTGTGCGCAAGCTGTTTCGGGAGGATGCCCTTCAGTATAAGGCGAAGGCAGATGCTGTCAGTCAGGCAGAGATTTACAGGAATGCATTTGCAATTTCTACCTGCAGCAGTGAGCATCTGGAAAGCCCGACGGTTGTCGGAGCACAGGCAGCGAATGAGCTGCTTAATATCAAGGGTGTGAAGGCCAGCTTTATTATGACCGAATACCAGAATCAGATCTTTATCAGTGCCCGTTCCATTGATGAAGTCAACGTTCAGATTATCATGGAAAAGATGGGCGGCGGAGGTCATCTGAATACCGCAGGATGTCAGCTGGAGGGTGTATCGATTCCGGAGGCTATCGGTATTCTGAAAGGCACGCTGGATAAGATGATTGATAACGGAGATCTGGTGGTAGACTAAAGAAAGGGAGCAGACAGGAATGAAAGTTATTTTATTGGAAGATGTAAAGAGCCTGGGTAAAAAGGGAGAGGTTGTTAATGTAAATGATGGTTATGCAAGAAACTTCGTGCTTCCGAAGAAGCTTGGAGTAGAAGCAACCGGTAAAAATATGAATGATCTGAAGCTTCAGAAGGCCAATGAAGAAAAGGTTGCTAAGGAGCATTTAGAAGCAGCACAGGCCTTTGCCAAAGAGATGGAGAATGATCATGTGGTCGTTTCCATCAAGGCCGGAGAAGGCGGCAGAACCTTTGGCTCCGTTTCCTCCAAAGAAATTGCAACAGCATATAAGGAGCAGTGCGGCAAGGAAATTGATAAGAAGAAAATCATTCTTCCGGAACCTATTAAGAGTTTTGGAGTTTATGAAGTATCGGTAAAGCTTCATCCGAAGGTAACCGGTACCCTGAAGGTCAAGGTACAGGAAGCATAAGGCCGTTAAAGATTTGAAACAGTTACCAGGAGAATTAACATGCCAGCAGCAGAAGAAGCGCTGTTAAAACGTGTTCTTCCACACAGTATCGAAGCGGAGCAGTCCGTAATCGGTGCGATGATCATGGATCGGGAAGCAATTACCGTCACTTCGGAAATCATCAGTGGGGATGACTTTTACAGCAGACAATACGGCGTCGTATTCGATGCCATGGTAGAACTGAATGATGAAGGAAAGCCGGTAGATGTCGTTACACTGTCGGATAAGCTGAAGGAAAAGGATGTACCGCCGGAGGTCAGCAGTCTGGAATTCTTAAAGGATCTGCTGAATGCCAATTTTACATCGGCGAATGTCAGATACTATGCCAATATCGTAGCAGAGAAGGCAACCCTGCGGAAACTGATCCGTTTAAATGAGGAAATCGCGAACACCTGTTATACCGGAAAAGAGAATCTTGAAACGATTCTGGAAGATACGGAGAAGCGGGTTTTTGAACTGGTACAGAAGCGGAACACCGGAGAATTTGTACCGATCCGGCAGGTGGTTATGAACGCGTTGGACAAGATCGAACAGGCTTCCAAAAATAACGGAAATGTCACCGGTCTTGCAACAGGTTTTCTGGATCTGGATTTTCGTACGGCAGGAATGCAGCCGTCAGACCTTATTTTGGTTGCGGCGAGACCTTCCATGGGTAAGACGGCGTTTGTACTTAATATTGCGGAGCATGTGGCATTTAAAGAAAATTATACCGTTGCCATATTCAGTCTGGAAATGAGTAAGGAACAGCTCGTAAACCGTCTGTTTTCCTTAGAGTCCAGAGTGGATTCCCAGCATCTGCGTACCGGTAATCTGTCCGATGCAGAGTGGGAGAAGCTGATTGAAAGTGCCGGTGTGATTGAATCCCGTTCCTCCGGTATGAAAGGAACCTATATCAAGGTGCTGAACGACATGGTATTTGATGAAGTGGAGAAGCTGAAAAAGGAAAATCTGCAGTAA
>SAMEA104315436__coassemble_1909_pt1 | contig 10301 bp, 9 predicted proteins | sample SAMEA104315436__metabat2_high_PE_030 | metagenome-assembled genome bin SAMEA104315436 (sample SAMEA104315436) | gut metagenome | biome: Monkey gut; feature: monkey-associated habitat; material: faeces | place: China | collected 2013
GACATAAAGCGTCCCGGTTACCGCAAGCAAAACCACAACAACGATACCGGTAAACATAATCACATGATCTGCAGTACCAAGATTCATAAACCTCTGAAAGGCTCCCTTAACTCCATGAGTGTGTCTGCGGTAAGAAGCTACATAATGCTGATTATCCTCGTATTCGTCATCCTCGTCATAATCTTCCTCGTCGTAGTCTTCCTCCTCATAGTCTCCGTCGTCTTCGTAGTAATCGTCGTCTTCATAATACTCTTCGTCATCTTCATAATACTCTTCATCATCTTCATACGATTCTTCCTCTTCCAGATCGTATTCATCTGCCTCGTAGTATTCCGCGTCTTCGTCTATTTCTTCATCACCATAATACTCGTCAGAATCCTCTTCCTCATAGTATCCGGCTTCTTCATCCTCATAATATTCGTCCAGATCATCCTCGTCTGCATATCCTTCGGATTCTTCATCCTCATAATATTCATCAGAATCTTCGTAATCATTGTCCTCGTAGTATGCATCCCGGGAGTAATCATCCCATCCCTTACGTATCCTGCGCTGGCGCTTTTTCTTCATCTTCCTTTTAAATAAACTCTTCATTTAAACCTGCCTTATGTGTTTTTTCGCTAAATTACGATAAATTCTTCTTTGAAAAATCCAGATATTCATCTTGACATTCAAAACATTATGGTATATTATACCATTAATTTACAGTATGTACAAATCCATTTAATTCCTTTTCTGATTCTTTTGTAAAGATTCGTAAAGTTTGAGCTGCAAATGTAAAATCCATGTCAATTTTACCTGTAAAATGTGTGAATTTTTGCAAATATTATTGACGGCAGAATACAAATTCAGATAAACTCTACTTAAATCGCTTACCGCAAACCCATCAATCGAACAGAAAGGAGTCCTGCTATATGATGTATATTCATTACTGCAAGAACTGTAACCGCATTTATATGCTCAACGGCCATAAGTTAATTTGTCCCCGATGTACGGAACCGCTCGCGGAGCTTCGTATATCTTATTTAGATTATGTCGATCTGAATCTTGAACAACGAGCCGCATTTCTAAAATCCTGTGCAGATGAAAGCCAATTGTGTAAATTAAAAACCAATTACCGCATGTATAAGTACAGCAAATGGTATAAGGAGTTACAGGCTAACAACCCGGATCATCTCCCTGTCACCACATTGCTTGCCCAACAGGTCAATGGTAATAAATAAAAATTCCCGCAAGAATAATGACCATCCCAAGGAGCTTACGTTTCGTTATTTTTTCTTTGAAGAAGAAATATCCAAGAAACATGATCATTACATATCCCAGGGATTCAATTACAGGAACATTGGTAAAATCCAGTCCGCTGTACGAAGTAATGGTCAGAAACATTGACAGAAACATGAGGCTATAACCACAAATGACATATAAATTCAAATACTCACGGAGCGGAGAAGCATAGGTCTTCTCCGCACTTTTTTTTAGCAAAACCTGCGCGAAAGAAGCAATCATCACCGAAATAACCAATATAATCAGATAGATATTCATTCTGCTTTCTCCTTTCCTGCTACATTCCGGCAATCCGGGCGGTCTCCCGTGTTTAACACGTAAATTCCTGCCATGACAAATAAAATCCCAATCACTTTTCCGGGCGTAATCTCTTCATGGAAAATAAAGATTCCCCACACCAATGCCCACAAAAGGGTGATGGCCTTATTTGCATAGGCAACAGATAATTCAAACCGCTTAATCACCTGCTGCCAGAGCAGTGCATATACGCCAAGCAGCAATACCACAAGTCCCGCCGACAGAATCAGTTTCCAGTTAAGGAGCTGCTGTACCAGTTCTTCGGTTGATCCGGCATTTTTCGGTAAAAAAGAGGACGCCAGCTTCTGTGTCAGACTGGAAAAGCTATATATTAGAAATACGATCTGAAGCATCAGAAAATCTTTCCATTGTATTTTCTTTTTCATGGTCTGTTTTCATCCTTTTCAATCACTTTATATTTTGTTACCCGGCATCACTGATTCCATACTGCGATTTTTTCATGCAATGTGTCAAAATCATAGTGAGCAACAATCTGTCTCATCTCTTCGAGATATTCATCAATCGTTTTTTCTTCCGGCTGCTCATCTGTTTTCTGTAAATTCTCTTCCGTATTCTGCAATGCAGTCTGTCCGGCTGTTTCTTTTTCCTTACTTACACGGTACCTGCCATCCGCAAAACATTCTGCCATAAAGCGGTTAAATTTCGGATGATAGTGACTGTAGTCCGCATAATGGTTCAGATCACAGATGATATCCCCGCATGCTGGGAAAAAGTACACCGTGACATTATCATAAACATTCAGCCTCTCGGTAATATAACGGTACTCCTCGAGGGTTGCTTCCAGATGATTTTCTTCCAGCACATCATTCCAGTACAGAATACTGTACGGTGGGAAGAAAATCACGAACTCCGTATCCGGATTTTCCTCAATGTAAGGGCAGATATTGGCAGAAAGATTCGCTTCCACCGGTGACACATACTCGTCCTTCGCTGTCTCCGTTTCCACCTTCTCCGGCTGCTCATAATTCTGCAGAACCCAGTCCTCATTGTAATACTCCTCCGTCCACCAGCTTGCATAGATATGGGACCAGTTTGTCAGTTCCGGATCCACCATGGGACGAAGTACATACTGCAGCAGCACATCTTTATTCAGGACATATTGCACATCGTTCAGCAGATTATTATCATAAAGGTATTCCGGAATCGGATACTTGGTCTGTTCCACATCCCCGGTATAGGTAATCACGTCCACGCCTAAGAATACCTTCTTAACCTCCCGTTTTTCTCCATTCCACCTGCTGTTAAAAATCAGTTTCATAATATTGGACTGATCTTTCGGAAACGCTCCACTGTAACTGAGCTTCACCGTTTTCAATCCCATCAGTTCTTCAAACCAGTCGGTTTCAAAGTTGACCGTCATGGAAGATCCCAGAATCACACTGTCGTAGGGAAGGTGCTCTGCCATTCCCGGATTCTGCGTCAGCTGATTATCCACTACATAATTGAAATTCTTTAATGGCTTATGATAATGAAAAAAGGGATCTACATAAACCACAAGTGCGATCATCAGTACAAATGCCGTAAATACGAACGCAATAAATAAAAGCAATAATTTCTTATACTTTTTCGTATGACCGCCTCCTTAGATACCTATATTATTTAGTCTATTCAGAACCTAATTCGTAAAATCGCTGCTTACGCAGCTTTCCTTTTACTCATTTGGTTACTTCGCCATATAAATCCTGCCAAATATGAATCGGAATATAAACATTCCATTCATATTTTGTCAGAATTTGCATGGCTCTGAATAGACTAAAAGTTAAAATACAAAAACGTGCTGACTCCCGAGAAGGAAATCACACTCCACACAAACAATACGGCTGCAAGTAAAATCATTCCTACATTCAGTTTACACTTCTTGGCAATCTGGACGGCATTAGGTGTCACCCAGATTAACAGCAGACACACTATGAGAAACAGCACCATCACATAAAAGTAGCTGTTCGATGACCGATCCAGATGAAACACCTTAATCACATACCAGAATTCATCCAGATTAAAGGCTTCTGCAATGGTACGGCTCACCTTTCCGGATCCTCCCCGTACCAGTCTGTGCAGGAACCGAACCCCTTCCTTAACTGAAGACGCACGAAAGAATACCCATGCAACATTGACATAAAGGAAAGTCAGAAGCACGCATACTCCATGAGACAGCCCTCGAAGCATTCTGTGTATCCTTCCAGAATCTGCTTCTGTCCTGACATTGTTATCCTTCCCTCGTCCCGACACGGCACGGGTAATGACATAAAGCACGCCATGCATCATGCCCCAGACAACGAACTGCCAGCCGGCGCCATGCCAGATTCCGCTCACGAAAAAGACAATCAGGAAATTCACATACATCCGGAAAGTACCTTTCCGGTTTCCCCCAAGTGGAATATACACATATTTTGGCAGGAAATCCGTCAGCGTCTTATGCCAACGCTTCCAGAATTCCATAATATTCACCGCTTTATAAGGCGAGTCAAAGTTCAGCGGCAGATCATAACCGAAGAACGCTGCAACGCCCATGGCAATGTCACAATAACCACTAAAATCAAAATATAACTGTAAGGTATAGGACAGCATCACTACCCACGCATCTATTGCATTAAGTGCCGACACATTTTCAAATCCTGTTGCAACGGCCTGTCCTAAGGTATCTGCCAGAATTACCTTTTTAAATAGTCCAAGGGAAATCAGGATCACGTTGCGCAGAAGCTTCTCCCACCATTCGTCCTTCGTTTGCGTAGACCGCAGCGCAAAATTTTTAAAAACTGCCCGTGTCCGCTTTTTGTGTTCTTCTGTAGCTTTTTCATCACCTCTCTGTGCCTGAAAATCCTCCGGCAGCATGATCGGTCCCTGCATCAGCTTAGGGAAAAAGCTTACATATAAGCCATACTCACGCATTCCCATCGGTACAATATTTCCACGATAGGTCTCTACCAGAAATGCAATCTGCGTAAACGTGAAGAAGCTGATTCCCGGCGCATCCACTTCCATCCCCTGAAATGCCGGCAATAATCGTGCGTATTTAAAGAAGCACAGTACCGCAACATTCAGCACAATTCCCGCTCCCAATATACATTTTCTCTTTCTAACGGAATTATTTAGCTCAGAACCTGTCTTCTCTACAGTCTTTCCTGCTATCTTTTTCTTTGTTGTTTTCGGCTCTTTCGTCAAATCCTTGTACAGCAAACAGCCCCATACGTAATTGACGATGAGGCTTCCAAGCAGAACCGGAAGACACTTTGGATAGTTCCACCCATAAAAGATAAGGGAAGCCACGATCAGACAGAGGTCTACCCACTTCGTTTCAAGGTATCTTCTGCTCACCCAGAAGGCAATGAGCACGACCGGTAAATATGCAAATAAAAAGGGAAATGAATTAAACACCATATGTATTTTTCCACTCCGTAACAATCTCTGTCACTTCCGGATCCTCATAAATAACATAGCCATCCAATTTCTGCCTGCAGATAAGACCACAGGATTCCGGTGTCCGGTCCATCTGTTGATCCTCCCGAAAAACCAGATACTGACAGTATTGCTTACGCGTTTCTGTCAAAAGCTCTTCCATCGGAAGAACTTCATTATTTTTAATAATATCATGTACCGGTTGATAATAATTCCACCGCTCTACCAGCATGTCTCTTCCATACGGCATACGGATTGTTGCATCATACTGTCTTACAAAATGAATCATCTCATCCGGGAACAGTGCCGTGACCATATTATCTGCATCCTTATTTCCAATATAATCACACACATGTATCACCGAATCCGGAATATGATACAGATTCTCTGCTTTTGAAATATACGTTCCATGATAAACATACGTACCAAGCAGAATGATACACGCTCCGATCACTACCGTTCCAATCTTCCGGAAACGTGCAAACAGGGAACACCCGCCATAAACCGCTACCATACCCATCGGAATCGTCCAGATCACCCGGTAATATGTCTCTCCATCCAGGCCTGCTGCCACGAAAAACTTCCGGCTCAAGGGAAACAGAAATACTATCAGAATCAGAATCGGAGCATAGACAAATAAAGTCCGGATCGTCTTGTCCTTTTCACGGAACAACAGATAAATCCACGCAAGCAGGGAAAGCACGAACAATCCCCGAAGTCCTGTATACAATTTAAAAATCACAAGGCTTTCCATAAAAATTCCAAACATGTACGTGAGCCCAGCCCTTTCTATTTCCATCATCTAATCATCGGACACAACTCAAATCAAACCCTGATCACATTCTTACATCTTTCCAGGCAAATGTATCAGAATATGAAATATAAATTTAATGATTCCCAACTTACAACATCATATACAACACAACATAAGCACCACCCAGCACACAGCTCAGTCCTGTGCAAATCAAATCCCGAAATCTGCGGCTCCGAATGGTTAGTAATACACCAAGTCCCATAGTTAGTGCACAGCTTAACAGCACAGCTAATGAACTGCTCGCTCCTGCTGCCAGATTGAGCAGTGTAAGCAGAAGCCACATCCCCCTGCGGTCACTCTCATCCTCACGGAAAAGACACAGAAAGATCCAAAATACCGCCGGAACAATAAAGTTTCCCGCAAAGGACTTTCCCTGCCAGGTGCGTGTCAGGAAAAAGGTCTCTGCCGTATAAATTGACACATTCCCGAACATCTGCCAAAGTGCCATCAACGCCATAAACATCGGAAGCAGCCATTTTTTGTTACAAAATAGTTCACGCCCGATTTCATAATAGATGAGATAAGTCAGCGGAATCAGCAAAAGCGGCGCCACACTGTGCGCGACAATTGTTGCATGTATTCCGCACATCGTCCCAATAAAAGCCTGCCAGACAGGGAAAAGCGCCAACGCATGACGGGCGTCAAGAGGCACACTCACTCCCCGGTTGGGATCAATCCGGTATAACGCATCGGTCTGCTGTGCCGTAAGAGCCTGTACCACATAATACGCATCATCTCCGTCAAAGGAAGCCCTCGTAAATGCCATATAAAGCTGAAATCCTACAAGCACCAGAAACAGTATAAAAAGGATCCTTCCTTCCCAAGTATCACAGGGCTCCCTTCGAAGCCACGGGAAGTGCTTCATTTCTTTTAGAGCATCGGATATTTTCTTTACCTTCTTCTTTCTGTATAGCCAGAGCTCAAAGCCTGCTATAGCTCCCGATATCTGCAAAACGGCATACACAATCACCATTCTGGAATATCCATGATATACAGAAAACAGCATCACCGGAATTCCAACAATCTCCAAAAGAGTAAACGATATGAGATATCCTATTACTAAAGTCACGCCTGTCGTCTGCAGCTTTTCCGGCAGCTGATCCTGCACAGGTGCTTTTCGGAACAGAAGTCCCAATCCCGCAGGGATCACCAACAGCCAGAATAACAGACCAAGGATTTTCAAAACGATCATTCTTCCTTTTCTCCATATAACTCATCCCATTCATCACGGGGAATGGCTGTTACAGAATCCACATTATAATATGATTCATAAAACAGGTTGATCCAGAACCCCGGATCATCCGTCATATCCGAGTCATGCGCCGCACTGTAGGGATTCTGAAACTCCTCACGAAACTTTGGAACCACTACACTGCCGCTTCCCCCGTTGTCCTTACCGGCATTGATAATCAGTTCTATACGCTCGTTATTCTCACGGTTGATACGCCACAGGTTAATCATATTATCAAAATAGGTAAAGATCAGCCATAGACATAATACCGCTGCCAGTCCGTAACGCAATAAGGCCACCGTAAATTCCTTTTTATCGCAGTCATGAATTGCCTGAATACAGGCAATAAAAAGGAATACTCCCGCTCCATAATAGGCCCTTGGTGTTGGAGGTGGAATCACGATTAAAGCATAGCAGGTTGCCAGTGCCACCAGCAGAAAAACGACAGATTCATTGGATGCAACCGCTTTCCAGTCCTTCCACTTCTTTTGCAATACCAGAATCACCATCGCAACCAATAGAAAAATCAGCACTTCTCCAAACAATTCCTCAATGGATACCGTGATCTTATAAAAGCGGGAAAGCAGCTTTGCAAGCCCGGTAAACGTTTCATCCGTATCACCTGCACGGCTCCGGATTCCGGGACACAGCACCATTGCCAGAAGTCCGCAGGCAACTCCGGCTCCGGAAGTAATCATATACGCCTGCACTCTTGTTTTCACCCGTGTCAGCCACGATTCCCTGCCATCTTCCGTAGAATCTGCGTTCCAATTCATCAGATAAATCCAGGTAAAGAAAAGCCACGCCAGAAAAACACCACCGGAAGTATTCTCATTACACCATCCGGCTGCAAGTCCAAATACAAAGCCAGAAATCGCTGTAAGTACCGGATGTTTCATTGCCGTCGCGGTTCGTTCCAACTGATGCCTGTACCATACAAGGAATCCGACCATGATAACACTTCCCCATAAATAATTACAGGAACCGCATAGCCAGAGCGTAGTTTCCCCAAAACGCACCGAATATCTCCATACAAAAGCAAGGCTTAAAAGCAGGACAAAAATATCATGTTGTTTCTTTCTCTTTACGGAAGCATAAATAAGTAACACCAATGCCACAAACATCACGCTGTTTACAATATTGAACACCCATTTATCCACAGACAGGAAAACACGCAGATTGAACTGCCCGATCACCCTGCAATTATGGTATATATATTCTGAATATTGCTGTTTTACCAGATCCAAAAGGGATTGTGCCTGCTGCACTTCCATCTTATACGCAAAATCATCCGTATAATAAGGAGTGAGAATATTATAAACAAGAATCATCAGAAAGGAGCCGGCCACCACACCTGCAAAAATCCCTTTCCGGTGTTTTTCCCAAAAAGAAGTCATTGTACTTTCCTCCGCATGATATCAATCCATTTTAGCACGACTCCTGCCCTTATTGCAACGCTATAAACTTGACGCCCCACAAAATCGATGTTAGTATGTAACTATTCAGAGCCATGCAAAATCTGATAAATATGATCGGAATGCCTGCATTCCAGAGGAGATTTAACATGTCAGTAAAATATCATAATTTTGGTGGAGTCATCGGTTGGAATCTTCAGAAATATTTTCCTAACCTTTCTTCCAACAGCTATTTGAAGCTGCAGCGTTCCACCAGAAATAAATTACAGGAGGATTATATCAATTATTTCCTGTCCACGGAAGAACCGCCTATGCCGCTTGTGGTTAATTTGGAAACCATCAACCGCTGCAACAGCACCTGCTCCTTTTGTACCGCAAACAAGAATGCTGAAAAGCGTCCGTACAAGCGTATGGAGGATTCTTTATTTTACAGTATTATTGACCAGCTTGCCGACTGGGGTTATACCGGCCACCTGACACTTTATGGTAATAATGAACCCTTTCTGGATACCAGAATTGTGGAATTTCATAAATACTGCCGGGAAAAACTCCCACACAGCTTCATTTTCCTTTCCAGCAACGGTCTGCTTCTTAATGTAGACAAAGTCAGGGAAATTATTCCTTACGTCAATCAGCTGATCATCAACAATTACTGCAGAGATATGAAGCTTCATGATAACGTGAAAGAAATCTATGAATATGCGAAAGCCCATCCGGAAGAATTTAAGGATGTCGAACTGCTCATTCAGATGCGATATATGGATGCCGTATTAAGTAACCGTGCCGGAAGTGCGAACAAGATGAACGATGTAAAGATCATCAAAGAAACCTGTCTCATGCCTTATACGGACATGTTTATCTTCCCGGACGGCCGTATGGGAATCTGCTGCTGTGATAACTTTGAAGCTACTACATTGGCAGACCTTACAAAGACGCCACTCAAAGAAGCCTGGAATTCTCCGGAATACCGGAAGCTGCGTAACGACATCCGGACAAGCCGTGCAGACTATTCCTTCTGCAAATACTGCGACTTTATTGATGCCGGTCTTCGTATGGATACGGTAGATGATACATTACATCATAGAGAGGCTAATCATGGAGCAAGACAATCCCTATTCCGTAAATAAAAACATGATTTTAGCATTTTAAAAGCTGTTTTTCATAAAACAAACGTATAAAAAGTCCCCGATAAACGCTTTGATTTATCGGGGATATCTTTATATCTTTATTATATTGCACAATTTTCTACACTTTATATTCTATAACCAAGTTATTACTAGTCAACCTCAGCTTCATTTCCTTCTTCATTCGAGGTTTCATGATATTCCTGTTCCGTATTGACACTCCAGATGTTCTTCTTGTCTTTGCTTCCGGTTAAAATATTTTTAACTGCTTCAAAGGAAGTAACCATGGAATGATCAATATTGTTATAACGATGCTGGCCATTACGTCCAACACAGTACAGATTCTCAATGGAGCTTAAGTAATCCACAAGCTTGTCCATCTCATCATAGGTATCAAAGTATGCCGGATAAGCCTTCTTCACCTTCTCCATATGAACATCCAGCACCACATCCGGGCTGTCAATCAGACCAAGCTTGATCATTTCACTTACACCGATCTTCGCAAACTCCTCCTCGGTCATGTTCCAGTATTCATCGCCTTCATTGACAAAATACTCAAGCCCGATCCATACGGTATGTTCAAGATCCTTAATCATATAAGGAGACCAGTTATTGTAAATCTGAAAACGTCCCAGCTTTACATTACGATCCTGTACATAAACCCAACAGTCCGGAACAATATTGTTCACCGTCTTGATATTGGTTTTGTTTACCAGATTAAT
>SAMEA104315436__coassemble_1911_pt1 | contig 10292 bp, 9 predicted proteins | sample SAMEA104315436__metabat2_high_PE_030 | metagenome-assembled genome bin SAMEA104315436 (sample SAMEA104315436) | gut metagenome | biome: Monkey gut; feature: monkey-associated habitat; material: faeces | place: China | collected 2013
AGGATTACATCAACAATACTTATGACGGAGCTGTGATTCATTTTGAATAAGATGAAACACAAGATGGATTCTGTTAAGGAATTTTGAATAAGATTAAATGTCCCCCGAGGCTGTGTGATGGCTTTCGGGGGATGTTTTATATTTGATTACCAAGGTACTACTTGCAGTCCATATTTCAACATGATAAAGTATAAGATAACGGTGGCTGCATGAAGACAGCAGAGAATGGTACTATTTATTAATCATGCAGCGTAAAATTACATAGTGAAAATGAGGAGGAGATAGTATGTCAAACTATCCTAATTCAGGTAAGGGCCTGAAAAACATGTTTATCGCATCCATTGGTGCGATCGTATGCGCAGTATTGTTAGTAATTCCGATCGTGAATATTATTGCAGCAGTTGCAGCTCTGGTATTCACCATTCTGAGCCTGATTGGTCTCTGGACCGTTGGTAAGGATATTGCGGAATGTAAAATGGCATTCTGGTTCACCATTTTGTCCAGCGTGTTAAATGGTATTGCAAATAGTGTAAATAATGCATCTGCATCCGGAACTTCCGTAGTTGGTACACTTTTAAGTGTCGCAGGAAGTGCTTTATCCTTAGCGGTTACTTATTATGTATGTACTTCTGTTGCATCTGCATTAAGATCCTTTGGTGCAGAGGAAGCAGCAGCATCCGGTGACAAGGCATGGAAGATCGTGCTCTGGACAACAATTGCAAGTATTGTGGCAAGCATTCTCTGCCTGCTCCCGATCCTAAATATCATTGGAGCACTCCTTGCAGTAATCGCAGCAATCGCAGCAGTTGTGGGACTTGTGTTCTATATGATCTTCTTAAACAAGGCTTACAAGGCATTTGGTGCATAAGAGTTGCAATCTTAAGTTATGTGTTATGAGCCACATAATTGGATTAGATTTAGAATCGGGTAAGAATGAATAATTAGAAGTAGTAAGAAGTGACGGAGCCTTCCGGTATTGGTGTACTGGGAGGTTCTTTTTTAAACTGTTATATTGGCATATTAATGAAAAAATGGGCCTAAGTAAAGTAATTATGAAATGTGCAGATTGCGGTTTGTGCATAGGACAGATGCAAAGAACAGGTGTCAGGAATAGTGTAAACTGCGCATAAGAATAATAAATTTTGCGAATAATCAAAAAAAGGACAGCGGTTGTGTGGGTTTTGGTAATTGTGTTATAATAACAGGTATGTGAGATCAATAGATTTTGGAGAAGTTAAATGTCAGAAGAATTTGATGAAGAATATGAAGAACGCCGCAGACGGAGAAATGCGCGGAATGAGGAGATGCGCAGGCGCAAGAAACAGCAGCAGATGGTTCGTATGCTGGTGCGCAGACTACTACCCATTGCCGGAATCATTCTGGTTGCGGTAATTCTTATGATAAATGGAAGAAGTATTGTACGAAGAATACAGGGGTATTCCACTCCGACGAAAAATGACACAAGTGTTGCTGCTTCACCAGCAGTTTCAGAAGATGTGACACAGGTGTCGGAAGATTCCACGGGGGATTTACAAGCGGAAGCAGATGAGGCTCATACAGAAAATGTAGTAAACACAGAAACGCAGCAGGGACAAGCATCTGCTGATGAAGTGAACCTTAAATTACGGCAGTTAGCAACGAATGATCACAAACAGCAGGTTATTTTGTTAGGAGTCCAGGCTTCACTTCCGGATATGACAGCACTCCTGGGACAGGCAGAGGAAGAGCAGGCGCAGGCAGCAAAGGAGCAGAAGGTTTATACGGCACAGGCAACGGATGCAACGACTTCCGTGGATGATGAAGTACAGAGTACGAATGGCATTTTCATTGACCTTGCCACCGGAAATATTCTCTTTGACCGGGACGCACACACAAGAATTAATCCGGCGTCCATGACGAAGGTGTTGACCGTACTTGTGGCAGCAGAGCATGTAACAGACTGGTCGGATACTTTCGAGATTACACCGGAAATTACGAATTACAGCTATGTGCACGATTGCAGTGCAGTTGGATTTTCGAATAATGAAGTGGTTACCGTGGAAGATCTGTTCTACGGAACGGTGCTTTGTTCAGGTGGAGATGCAGCACTTGGACTGGCAACCTATGTGGCAGGTTCGCAGGAAGCCTTTGTGGATATGATGAATGAAAAGCTGAAGGAGCTTGGGCTTTCCGATACGGCACATTTTACGAACTGTGTCGGACTGTATGACGAAAATCATTATTGTACAGTTTATGATATTGCCATGATTCTGGAGGCAGCCATTGATAATCCGCAGTGCCGGGAGGTTTTGTCAACGAAGAAGTACACAACCTCGTCCACGCCGGAGCATCCGGAGGGAATCCAGATTTCCAACTGGTTCTTAAGACGAATTGAGGATAAGGATACCGGTGGTGAAGTGATCTGTGGAAAAACCGGCTTCGTGGCACAGTCTGGAAGCTGCGCAGTAAGCTATGGAAAGGATGCAGCAGGAAACGAATATATCTGCGCCACTGTGAACGCACACAGTGGCTGGCGATGCATTTATGACCATGTAGAGTTGTATAAGCGGTTTGCGAAGAGTGCAGACGGGGTAGCAGATGAGTAAACTATAAGCGGGGTAAATAGGTAACTAAGTAAATTAGTAAATAAATTAATCAATTAATTATAAGTAAATAAGTGAGTAAATAAATAAGTATGTAAGTAAATAAATAAGTATATAAGTAAATATGCAAGTAAGCTGGTCTGCCGGCTTACCAGAAAGGGACTTTGCTGATCGGAGTATCAGAGAAGTCCTTTTTTAGTTCATGTATATGAGAAGGAGCACCAGAGAATCATTTGAGAATATAGGAATGTATTTTGATTGTTGATTAATATTTTCCCCAATTTTTAAAATAGGACTTGCAAAATACCCCAATGGGGTATATTATAAATACCTGGTAGGGGTATATGAAATTGAACAACTGTGGGATATATAGTATACGCATGATATGTTACAGATATAAGATCTCAAATATATGAAACGTCTGATCTTCAATATATCAAATGCCTGATGAACAAGATGCGTGTATGGGTATAGGGAATTAAATAATTCACCAGTACCCAGTGAAAATTGAAGCAGAGGGTATGAACAACGAAAAGATGTGGAAATACCCAATGTAAAGCGAAGTCATGGGCATATGAAAAGAAAATGCTCATAAGTACCCAATGAAAATAAAGACCGAGGGCATAAAAGAATAGAAAGTCTGCATATACCCGATGGCAAGCAGAACAGTGGGTGTGCGAGACACAAAAGATCATATATACCCAATGTGAAGCAATGGCATGGGTAGAATGGAAGAAAAATTTTTTATATGCCCAATACTGAGCAAATACAGAATAGAAAGAGGAGGACAGCAAATGGGCAACAGGAACATAGAGCAACAGAAAGAGTTGGAAGTGCAGGAAGAAATGAGGGAAGAAATACAAGAAGTACAGAAGGAGGCCCAGCAGGAAAACAGCAATCGATGTTGCTATTGCATGGAGAAGCATACCTTACGTTCGGAAGAACAGAAGAAAGCATTGATTAACCGGTTGAAGAGAATTGAAGGGCAGGTGCGTGGTGTACAGCAGATGCTGGAAAAGGATGCCTATTGTAATGATATTCTGGTGCAGTCAGCGGCAATCAGTGCAGCGATGAATGCTTTTAATAAAGAAATTCTTGCGACACATATCCATACCTGTGTGGTAAGAGATATTCGCGAAGGCCGGGATGAGGTGGTGGATGAACTTGTTTCCACCATTCAGAAACTCATGAAGTGACCGAACGCAAGAAAACCAAGCGGCTGCGAAGCAGACATTTGGTTTTCGGTGAGGTCAACGAGCAAATATCCTGCGAAGCAGGATGAAAAGTGCGAAGCACGGATTTGTGAGTCTGAAAAGAACGCAAGAAAACCAAGCGGCTGCGAAGCAGACATTTGGTTTTAAGAATGGATTCTGAATAATTACGACCATATTTTCACATAAATAAAAGATCAAATAAAGAAGGTGACAGAGTAATGGAACAATATAACGTAACAGGCATGAGTTGTGCTGCATGCCAGGCGAGAGTGGAAAAGGCTGTATCCAAGGTGCCGGGTGTAACCTCCTGCAATGTAAGTCTTCTGACGAATTCCATGGCAGTGGATGGAACGGCAGCACCGGATGCCATTATTAAGGCGGTACAGCAGGCCGGATATGGAGCGAGTAAAAAAGGCGGAAACGCAGGAGAAGGAAATCAGGACGGTGGAGCACAAAACGATGTGGATGCACTGGCAGATCACGAGACACCGGTTCTGCTCAAGCGATTGATTGTATCCGTGGTATTTCTGTTGGTATTGATGTATTTTTCAATGGGACATATGATGTTTGGCTGGCCACTGCCCCACTGGTTTGACGGAAATCATGTGGCAATGGGACTGGTGCAGCTCTTACTGACAGTCATTATCATGGTGATCAACCAGAAATTTTTCATCAGCGGATTTAAGGGGCTGATTCACCGGTCGCCCAACATGGATACGCTGGTTGCGTTGGGATCTTCGGCTTCCTTCCTGTGGAGTGTGTATGCACTGTTTATGATGACAAAGGCACAGACGCTCGGAGACATGGATGCCGTCATGCAGTACATGGATGAGTTTTATTTTGAATCGGCAGCGATGATTCTGACCTTGATTACCGTCGGTAAGACACTGGAAGCCAAGTCCAAGGGAAGAACGACCGATGCCTTAAAGAGTCTGATGAAGCTTGCGCCGCAGAATGCAACGGTTGTACGTGACGGACAGGAGGTTACGGTTCCGATTGAGCAGGTACATCAGGGAGATATTTTCGTAGTCCGTCCGGGGGAAAATATTCCGGTGGATGGCGTGATCTTAGAAGGAAGCAGTGCCGTCAATGAGGCAGCGCTTACCGGAGAAAGCATTCCGGTGGATAAAACAGTTGGCGATGGCGTGTCCGCAGCAACCATTAACCAGTCCGGCTTCATCCGGTGTGAAGCGACAAGGGTTGGTGTAGATACAACGCTTTCCCAGATTATTAAAATGGTGAGTGATGCAGCAGCAACCAAGGCGCCGATCGCCAAGATCGCGTGTTCGTACCGGTAGTTATTTCCATCGCGGTGGTAACCTTTATCGTATGGCTTTTGATTGGAAAGGAATTCAGCTTTGCGCTGGCAAGAGGAATTTCCGTACTGGTCATCAGTTGTCCGTGTGCGTTGGGACTTGCAACACCGGTAGCGATTATGGTCGGAAATGGTGTGGGAGCGAAGAACGGTATCTTATTCAAGACTGCTGCAATCCTTGAAAATGCCGGGAAAGTACAGATTGTTGCACTGGATAAGACCGGAACGATCACCGCAGGAGAACCAACCGTTACTGATGTGATTCCTGCAGAAAGCATTACTGCGGATGAGCTGCTTTCCATGGCGGTTTCGCTGGAAGCAAAGAGTGAACATCCGCTTGCAAAGGCAATTATCCGCCGTGGTGAAGAGCTTTCCATGGAGCCGGCAGAGGTTACAGACTTTGAAGCGCTTCCCGGAAACGGACTTCATGCAGTAAATAATGGAAAACAGCTTCTTGGAGGAAGCCTGAAGTTCCTCAGTGAACAGACCGGCGTTTCGGATGAACTCCGCAGGCAGGCAGAAGATCTTGCAGAGCAGGGAAAAACACCGTTGTTGTTTGCACAGGATGGGAAAATACTCGGTATCATTGCAGTTGCAGATACCATGAAGGAAGACAGTCCGAAAGCCATTCAGGAATTACGGAAGCTTGGAATCCGTGTCATTATGCTGACTGGGGATAACGAGCGTACCGCCAATGCAATTGGTCGGAAAGCAGGCGTGGATGAAGTGATTGCAGGTGTCCTTCCGGATGGAAAAGAAAGCGTGATCCGCAGATTGAAGGAACAGGGCGTAACCGCCATGGTTGGTGACGGAATCAATGATGCTCCGGCGCTTACCCGCGCGGATGTGGGAATTGCGATTGGAGCTGGAGCCGATGTAGCCATTGATGCAGCCGATGTGGTACTGATGAAGAGCCGCCTGTCCGATGTACCGGCAGCGATTCGTCTCAGCCGTGCAACCCTGCGGAATATTCATGAGAACCTGTTCTGGGCATTTATTTACAACATTATCGGAATTCCTCTGGCAGCAGGATGTTTCGTTGCGTTCGGACTTACCTTAAATCCGATGTTTGGTGCAGCGGCTATGAGCCTTTCCAGCTTCTGTGTGGTATCGAATGCACTGCGGTTAAATCTGTGTAAGGTACATGACGGTTCCCATGACAGACCACTTCATAAGAAAACGACTGTGGCAGAAAATCAATCTGTACAGAAGAGCGGGAAAAACGGTGCAATAGATAAAACAACAGAAGGAACAACCGGATCGACTGTGACGGTCAAAATCAAAGGCATGATGTGTGAGCATTGTGAAAATCATGTAAGAACTGCGCTGGAAGCACTTCCGGAGGTTTCGGAAGCGGTTGTCAGTCATAAAGAGGGAACTGCAATTCTGACAATGGCAGGTTCACTCAATGAAAAGAAGATCAAAAAGGCAGTAGATGAAGCAGGATACAAAGTATTATCTATTAAATAATTAATAAATGGAGGAAAAGAAAATGACAAAGACAGTATTAAAAATTGATGGAATGATGTGTGGAATGTGCGAATCTCACGTAAATGATGCGATCCGCAATGCGTTTGCAGTAAAGAAGGTATCTTCTTCCCACGCAAAGGGTGAAACCGAGATTATCAGTGAAGAGGCTCTTGACGAGACAAAGCTTGCCGAAGTCATCAAGAACACCGGTTATACCTTAAACGGGATCAGCAGCGAACCCTATGAGAAGGAAGGCTTCTTCTCTTTCTTAAAGAAATAGGGAGTTATTTGTCCATGACCACATTTATAAGAAATTCTTCATCGGTGTTTGAAAACTGGGCGATTCCATTGTATTTTTCAGCAATCGTTGCAATGGAGGACAGACCGATGCCGGAACCGTTCTTGTGAGTGGACAGATACTGATGATTCTTCTGCTTTACTACACCGTTAAAGTTATTGGAGGACACCAGATACAGAAAACGGTCGTGCTCTAAGCAGATGGTAAAGTTATGATAACGGTTTTCTGTGGGAAGTGTCTGGCAGCCATGCAGGACGTTTTCCAACAGATTGCCAAGCAGGGAGCATAATTCCGGATCAGAAATCTGCAGATTCTCCGGCAGACTGATTTTCCAGTTGCGGCGGATCTGTGCCTGATCCATCATGGAAGCATAATAATTCAGCAGGGCGTTCGCGGGAACATTCTGACAGTAAATGGTCTGACTATCAGGCAGCGTATTGAGATATTCGGACAGATACCCAGTCAGCTCGTCGAAGGCTCTGTTTTGTACCATCTGGGCAATACTTGACAGATGCTGGCGGAAGTCGTGACGCTGGCGGGAGGATTCTGCAATGTAACGCTGCTGTGCCAGATACTGGCTTTCCTGCATTTCAAAAAAGCGGATGCGCTGTTTATCCTCCGCACTGCGCAGAATTTCTGTTGCCATGAGGTAAAAGATACTGTAAATCACGGCAAACAAAAAGAAAGCCAGGACAATATAACAAAGATACATGGCATAGACCCGGTTTACGTGCATGGTGCTGTATTCCCGGGGCTGCATGAGCAGGTTAAGGAGAATAAAAATCATCGGAACAGGCAAAGCAACGGCCCAGATCTTCGGGGAATCAATAAGATCCACCAACTGACTTAAAAATTTGGAAAAGACCGAACCGAAAATAAGTAGGAACAGGAAGCTGATAGCGACCTGAATCATGTTGACAAGGACACAGGGAGAGTATATATTTTCCCACGGATGAAGCTGACAATCAATGGAAAGCGCAATAATGGATGGAAATGACATCAGGGCCATAACCAGCAGGAATACCGAAGCGTTTACAGACAGATGGCTTTTTAATACATGTTCATAGCAGATGAACAGCAGTAAAATTAACGGAAGCAGCACGGCATTTACTGAAATATGAATTACGGAAGCAATCAGGGCGCCTGCCGGGATTACGATGGTAAGGACAAGGGCTGTAATGGCGGACATAAAATCCATATTAATCAATACACCGCGGCTCACAAGAAGAAAACGCGAGTCTTCCATAAGGGGTTTAGTGAAAACCGAAAAAGCGGAGTAAACAGAATATTCCTTCCCGGTGGAATCTATCAGGACTGTGGAATGTCCGAAAACCTGAAGCACAACGATATTCCCATAGAACAGTCGCATTTCAAGTCCGTTCGAGGTAAAGGAAAGATATTCCTCAGGCTTAGGGAGAAGCTTCATGGAATCGTCAAGGCAGGTAAAGAGCCTGTCCTGATTCAGAGGCTTCAACAGGTAATCAAAAGCGTGTACCGAAAAGGCATCGCCCATATGATCTTCGCTCGAAAGAAAGTCCTCACCACTACTGAAATCATCAATTAAAAAGGACACATGCCGGACATCCCGGTATTCTTCGAATAATTTCAAGGCCCGCGCACGTTCCTCGTCCAGATCATCTATAATTGCAAATCGCATAGTGTTCTCCGTTTCTTTTGAAATAGTTCTTCTGAATCTCATTATAGCAAAATCAAAGTGGTGAAAAAAGATTTTTCATGCTTTTTGTGGCGATATTGTTGACCGGATTGTTGTATGATAAAATCAGAGAGTAATATGTGTATTAATATAATAAGCCATACGGAACAGGTCGTTAAGGATGCGCTTTCCCTTGGCATCAACTTTTTTGACACGGCGAACGGCTATTCTGCCGGAACCAGTGAAGAGTATCTGGGACATGCGCTTAAAAAGAACATTGCCCGTCATCAGGTAGTGATTGCCTCCAAGGTGTATTTCAATCCGGGGAGACTGTCCTCAGAAGCCATTCACAGAAAGTTGTTCACAGAAAGTTCACAAAAAAATTAGCACTCACCTCTTGACAGTGCTAATAATAGGTGTTATATTACATTTAGAACAAAGGAAAGGAGATCAAAGATCAGTGAGGACCTTCCAAATGAGAAGTAATTGCAGATCAGATCTTCCACCGGGTTTCAAATAAATTTTGATAATTATGACACAGATCACATGGAATGGAGGAATGACTTATGATGATGCCTAGTGTATTTGGTAGAGATATTTTTGATGACTTTATGGATGGATTTGCATTTCCGGATGTGAACAAGGAACTGTATGGTAAACATGCAAAGAACGTAATGAAGACTGATGTCCGGGAACTGGATGATGGATATGAAATTATCGTAGATCTGCCTGGTTTCAAGAAAGATGAAATCGAGGTTCAGCTTGAGAATGGATGCCTTTCCATTTCGGCTGCAAAGGGTCTTGATAAGGACGAATCCGATAAGAAGGGTAAATATATCCGCAGGGAGCGTTACGCCGGAGCAATGAGCCGTAGCTTCTATGTTGGCGAAGATGTTACCGAAGAAGATATTCATGCGAAGTTTGAAAATGGTATATTGAAGCTGGATGTTCCTAAGAAGGAAGCAAAAGCAGTAGAAACCAAGAAACATGTCGCAATTGAAGGTTGATAGCAGTCAGGATTGGAATTTTGCCCCGGGATCATCCCGGGGCGTTTCTATTTGTTGATGTTTCAGAGTGTTACGAGTTTCGAACCATACAAAATGGCAGAGATTTGGAAAGTAAGTTATAAAAGCAGTTAAAAGTAGGAAAAGAAAGTTGTAAAAACAGAAAGAGGGTGACAGTTATGGCGAAGAAGAGAGATTATTATGAGGTTTTAGGAGTTTCAAAGACAGCGACCGATGCGGAAATCAAGAAAGCCTATCGGAAGCTGGCGAAGAAGTATCACCCTGATATGAATAAGGACAATCCACAGGCAGAGGAACTGTTTAAAGAGGTTACCGAAAGCTACAATGTGTTAAGTGATAAAGAAAAACGAAAATTATATGACCAGTTCGGTCATGCTGCATTTGATGAAGGAGCTGCCCAGGGCGGTGCCTACGGAAATGCTGGTGCCGGAGCCGGTGGCTTCGGAGGGCAGGGATTTGGAAATGGAAGCTTTCATTTTCACGGCAATCCCGGCGGTAATTATCAGGAATTTCATTATACGGGGGATAACCTCGATGATATTTTTGATGGAATCTTTGGTGGTGGATTTAAGAGCAGCGGCTTTGGAGGCAAAGGCTTTGGCAGTGGCTTCCACAGCAGCAGTTTTGGAGATGAAGAGGATCTGTTTGGAGGAAGCAGAGGTAGGCGCACCCGTGCAAGAGAGGGCGAAGATGTGCTTGCCAAGGTGGATGTCACTTTTGAGGAAGCCGCGCTT
>SAMEA104315436__coassemble_1913_pt1 | contig 10270 bp, 8 predicted proteins | sample SAMEA104315436__metabat2_high_PE_030 | metagenome-assembled genome bin SAMEA104315436 (sample SAMEA104315436) | gut metagenome | biome: Monkey gut; feature: monkey-associated habitat; material: faeces | place: China | collected 2013
TATATCGTTGTAATTGTGGCTATGTTAATGATAGGGATTTCAATGCTGCTCTTAATCTAAGAGATGCTTTAACTTACGAAGTTGCATAATAAACGCAAACGTAAGTATGTACTGCGGGCTATCGCAGGAATTTACGACTGTGGAGTGTACAAGAACTTGTGAGTAGCGTATTGTTTATAATCGCCAAAGCATACACATTGAAGCAGTAAGAAGTATCTGCAAGGACTTCAATTTCTCGATGTGTTTGAGTATATTTCAACACATTTTGAGTGGCAGCAGGTTAACAGATTAATATGAAGAACATTTTATATGAAGATAACGACATTCTGGTTGCCTATAAACCGGCGGGAATTGCAACACAGACTTCCCGGATCGGGCAGCAGGACATGGTCAGTGAACTGAAGAATTATCTGGTGAAAGCACAGAAAGAGGAAATGGCAGGAAAGAACGGGAAGGATGCCGTGAAGAAGCAGACTTTTCAGGAGCCGTATCTTGGACTGGTTCACCGTCTGGATCAGCCGGTTTCCGGAGTTCTGGTATTTGCCAAGAATAAAAAGGCAGCAGCCGACTTAAGTAACCAAATTTCGAATGGAACTATGAAGAAATTTTATTATGCCTTAATCTATGGGACTCCGATCCGTGAGCGGGACACTCTCGAAGATTATTTATATAAAGATGGGCGTGAAAATCTCTCCATTATTGTGAATGCAACCTTTCCGGATGCCAAGAAGGCCATTCTGAATTACCGTCACTGTTCTACCCTGATGGTATTGGAGGAAGGAGAAGAAGTCTCTCTCATGGAGATTGAGCTTCTGACAGGACGCCATCATCAGATCCGTGCCCAGATGTCAAATGCAGGAATGCCTCTGCTTGGGGACAGCAAATATGGTTCTGAGCGTTCGAAAGAATTGAGCCGTGATATTGGATGTAAAAATGTTGCATTATGTGCTTATAAGCTTAGCTTTAAGCATCCGACTACCCACAAGGAAATGGTTTTTGAGAGGGAGCCGGATGAGGAACTGTTTGATCCCTTTTTAAACGAAGGAATTCTGTAATTATTCAGTACAGGTCGAAGTATTTGCTGCTGAGACTGTAAGAATATGATTCAGTAATGCAAATTGCATAGAATACAAAGCATTCACCCATACTATTCCTATATTTGAACCGGTATATGTCTGCTACAGCAGAGTTGAATCCGGTGTGCAGGACTCACTTGTAAGTCCTGGATTGCATCATTTCGGAAAGTATGGGTATTTTTATGCAGCAGTTCTTTCATCAGAAAACGACACAATTCTTCCTTACGGTTTTGGCCACATACCTTTTTATGAAATACCTTAGTCCATTCATCACGCCGTTTTTAGCAGCTTTTCTGATCGTCTGGGCAATGAACCCTTATATTGAGCGCGTCCATCAAAACACCAGATTTAAAAAATCCTTTGTGGCAGGGCTTCTCCTTATGATATGGGTGATTCTTTTTATCTGGGTTTTATGGATTTTCAGTTTTATTGTGATGAACGGTGGTGGCGATCTTTGGAGCCGGATCCCTGATTATTTTTCCAATTGGGAAACAGCGCTTTCCTGTTGCTGTGATAATCTGGAAAGGCTGTTTGGCTTCAATGGGCAGAAGCTGCAGGGCTTTGTGATTCAGCAGATTACGGTTTTTACAGATAATTTCCAAACGAATATTATGCCGGTGATTATGGGAAAATCGGTTACTTATATGAAAGGAATGATATCCTGCTTTGCATTTTTTGCTGTTGTTTTTATAGCAGTAATGCTGCTTGTTAAGGATTATGGAGAAATTGCCCAAAAGCTTGAAGCACCGGAATTCCGGGGAATTCGGGAGGTATTCCGGAAGGTAGTGGCTTATCTGAAAACGTTTCTGAGGGCGCAATTAATCATTCTGCTTATCATCAGCGTCTTATGTGCAGTTACCTTAAGTCTGATCGGCATGAGCGGAGCGGTTTTTTATGGATTCCTGACAGGTTTTATGGATATGCTGCCCTTTATCGGAACGGGAATTATGCTGCTTCCTCTCGGAGTAATTTACTTTTTTACCGGAGAATACTGGAAAGCAATTGTCTGCGTCGTGCTGTATGGATTGTGTGCGCTGATCCGCGAAATGCTCGAACCACGGCTGATTGGGGACAAGGTTGGAATCTGGCCGATCGGAATTTTGTTTTCCGTGTTTGCGGGAGTCCATCTGTTCGGTGTTGCAGGAGTAATTAAAGGGCCTCTTTCCCTGGTAATTATTTGTGAAACCTTAAAATTTTTGTGGTATACTGGAGATTATGAAAAAGACGGCTAATCTACTGGTAACTGCATATTTATTACTGCTGTTTGTTGCGTATCCCTTCTATATGAAGGAAGGATATGTGGAGATTGGAAGAGCGAAGTATTCCTTCTGGATCCGGATTTCCTTAAGCACGGCAGCAGTTTTGCTTTTGTTTTTTGTGATCCGGCTGATCCGGGAGCTGAAAGAAAAGAACCTGCAGCTTCAGGCAACGGATATCAGCATTCTGGTATTTGCAGGAACACTGCTTCTTACCCTTGCCCTGGCGGTAGACCGTAAGGAAGCATTGTTCGGGACAGAAGGCTGGAATATGGGTTTTGTGCTTTATGGTGTATTGTGCCTGCTGTATCTGATGATCCGGCTTTTGTGGAAGCCGGACAAATGGATCATTTACCTGGCACTGTTGGCTTCCGGTGGAGTTTATCTGCTGGGGATTCTGGACCGGTTTTCCATTTATCTCATCCCGTTGGAAATTCGTAATCCGGTCTTTTTGTCAACCCTTGGCAACATTAACTGGTTTACCGGATATCTTGTGATTTTTACCGCAGTAAGTGCATCACTTTTTCTTTTATCGGAAGAAAAAGGAATGATGGTTTTCAGTGCTGTAATCACGCTGCTCGGGTTTGCGGCAGGATTCAGTCAGGGAAGCAGCAGTGTGTTTCTGTTTTTTGCAGGCTTATTTCTGGCACTTTTCTGGCTTGCGTCTTATGAAAAAAGAAGAGCGTTACGGCTTATGATTTTGTGGGCAATGTGGTGCGGATCAGCACAGCTCATCCGGCTTATGCGGATTCTTGTTCCGGAAGGATACCAGTATGATACAGAGAATCTGTGCGGGTATTTGACAGGAGGAAACCTGACGGTTTACTTACTCGTAACAGGAGGGCTGTTCCTTGTGGTATTCTGGATTTTACTGAAGTATCAAGAGCAGGCCGGCAGGTGGACACGGAGGGTGCTGCTTATTCTTGGTGGACTTCTTGGCACTTTTGTTGCAGCTATGATGTTTTACAGTTATTTTTGTGTTTCCAAAGGAATGGAACTGTCGGAGCTTTATGACCGGCTGCCGTGGGGAGATGATACCTGGGGAAATGGGCGTGGAATGACGTACCGGGCAGCCATGATGATTCTTGCGCAGATGACACCTTTGCAGAAGCTTTTTGGTGTCGGGCAGGACTGCTTTTCGGCTTATGCCTATTCCATCCCGCAGGTAGCAGACGAATTGTGGCAGTATTTTGGCAATGAGCGGCTGACCAATGCCCATAGCGAAATCCTGACGATGCTTGTGAATCATGGAATTGTCGGAACTGTCAGTTATCTAAGCATTTTTATCACTTACCTCTATAAAACCGGAAAACAGTCAAAAAATCCGTACAGCATCAGCATTGCAGTTGCGGTAATCTGTTATTTGGTACATAATATGGTTAGTTTTGCGAATGTATTGAATCTCCCATTTCTCATTATCCTATTGGCAATGGGCGTAAAATGGTGTAATATAATGATGCCAAAGAAAAACAAGCGGCAGCGAAGCAGACATTTGTTTTTCGGGCATCATTAGCGAACGAATATCCTGCGAAGCAGGATGAGGAGTGCGGAGCACGGATTCGTGAGCCAGACAGCCAAAGAAAAACAAGCGGCAGCGAAGCAGACATTTGTTTTTCAGGCATCATTAGCGAACGAATATCCTGCGAAGCAGGATGAGGAGTGCGGAGCACGGATTCGTGAGCCAGACAGCCAAAGAAAAACAAGCGGCAGCGAAGCAGACATTTGTTTTTCAGGCATCATTAGCGAACGAATATCCTGCGAAGCACGGATTCGTGAGCTTAACAGAACAAAAGTAAACGGCTTATAAGGGATGAATAGCCGGACAGAGGAGAATAACATGGCAGAGAAAAAGTTAGTAGAAGCAATTACCTCGATGAATGAGGATTTTGCACAGTGGTACACCGATGTAGTAAAGAAAGCAGAATTAATTGACTATTCCAATGTCAAGGGCTGTATGGTAATCAAACCGGCAGGATATGCGATCTGGGAGAACATTCAGAGACAGCTTGATGACCGTTTTAAGGCAGTTGGAGTAGAGAATGTATATATGCCCATGTTTATCCCCGAAAGCTTACTTGAAAAGGAAAAGGATCATGTAGAAGGATTCGCACCGGAAGTAGCCTGGGTAACATATGGCGGATTAAATCCCCTTCCGGAGAGAATGTGTGTCAGACCTACCTCTGAAACACTGTTCTGTGATTTTTATAAGAATGATATCCAGTCTTATCGTGACCTGCCGAAGGTATATAACCAGTGGTGCAGCGTTGTCCGTTGGGAAAAGGAAACCAGACCTTTCCTGCGTTCCAGAGAGTTCCTGTGGCAGGAAGGACATACCGCACATGCAACGGCAGAAGAGGCACAGGCACGTACCGAGCAGATGCTTAACGTTTATGCAGATTTCTGTGAAGAAGTACTTGCAATCCCTGTAATTAAAGGACGTAAGACCGAGAAGGAGAAGTTTGCAGGAGCAGAAGCAACTTATACCATTGAAGCATTGATGCATGATGGCAAGGCGCTTCAGTCCGGAACCAGCCACAACTTTGGTGACGGCTTTGCAAAAGCATTCGGAATCCAGTTTACAGACAAGGATAACAAATTAAAATATGTTCATCAGACTTCCTGGGGAGTATCTACCAGAATTATCGGTGCGATCATCATGGTTCACGGTGATGATTCCGGACTGGTACTACCTCCTAAGATTGCACCTACACAGGTTATGATTATCCCGATCCAGCAGAAGAAGGAAGGCGTTCTGGAAAAGGCAAACGAATTAAAGGAAGTATTAAGTAACTTCCGGGTAAAGGTTGATGATTCCGACAAGAGTCCCGGATGGAAATTCTCTGAACAGGAAATGCGTGGAATTCCGCTTCGTGTGGAAATCGGACCGAAGGATATCGAAGCAGGCAAGCGTGTGATCTGCCGCCGTGATACGAGGGAAAAGGTCGAGGTAGCATTTGATCAGCTTGCAGAAACCGTAGATGCACTGTTAAAGCAGATGCAGTCCGATATGTTAGAGAAAGCAAGAAAGCATGTAGAATCCCATACCTATACCGCAACAACCAGAGAAGAATTCGAGGAAATCTTCGCAACGAAGACCGGATTTGTAAAGGCAATGTGGTGTGGTGAGACAAGCTGCGAAGAGGCCATTAAGGAAAATATGGCAGTAACCAGCCGCTGCATGCCGTTCCATCAGGAATGTCTGTCCGATAAGTGTGTATACTGCGGCAAACCTGCAAAGAAAATGGTATATTGGGGAAGAGCTTATTAACTCTTCCCTTCATAATACAGGTAAAAAGAATGAGTCCAATCAGACAAATTGAATTACCCGAAGATGTAAAACAGATCATAAAAACGATTACGGAAGCCGGCTACGAAGCATATGCTGTAGGCGGCTGTATTCGTGATTCGGTTCTTGGAAGAATACCTGAAGATTATGATATTACGACCTCGGCCAAGCCCCTGCAGATCAAGGAGCTGTTTTCCCATACGATCGATACGGGGATCAAGCATGGTACGGTAACGATTATGCTGCATGGCATTGGTTATGAAGTCACGACCTACCGGATTGACGGGGAATATGAGGACTGCCGTCACCCCAGGGAGGTTATTTTCACTTCAAATCTGATTGAAGATCTGAAACGGCGGGATTTCACCATGGCCTACAACGACGAACAGGGGCTGGTGGATCCTTTTGACGGAACGGGGGATCTTCAGAAGCGGGTGATTCGCTGCGTAGGGAATCCGATAGAGCGTTTTACGGAGGATGCACTGCGGATGATGCGTGCGGTGCGGTTTTCTGCACAGCTCGGATATGAAATTGAAGCTGAGACGGCGGATGCTATCAGGGTGCTTGCACCGAATCTGAAGAATATCAGTGCAGAGCGGATCCAGACGGAACTGGTGAAGCTGGTGACCTCTCCCCATCCGGATGATCTGCGGATTGCATATGAAACGGGGATTACGAAGGTCATTCTTCCGGAATTTGACGTCTGCATGACTACGAACCAGAATCATCCCCATCATTGCTATACGGTGGGAGAGCATATTCTGCATTCCATGTGTGAGATCCGTCCGGACAAGGTATTGCGTCTTACAATGCTGTTCCATGATATAGGAAAGCCGGATGCGATTACAACCGATGAGAATGGAATCAATCATTTCCACGGTCATCCGGAAATTTCAGCAGCTTATGCACAGAAAATCATGCGGCGGCTTAAGTTTGACAATAAATCCATTTATTATGTGACGAATCTGGTAAGATACCATGATGTCCGGGTTGAACCATCGCGGAAAAGTGTGCGCCGTGCGGTAAATAAGATCGGTGATGATATTTTCCCGCTGCTGTTCGAGGTACGGGAAGCGGATACGCTGGCACAGAGCAGGTATAAGCGTCAGGAGAAGGAACAGAATCTTGCGAAGTTAAAGGAAATATATGAGGATATCGTTGCCAGCAGGGAGTGCGTTTCCCTGAAGCAGCTTGCGGTAACGGGAAGTGATCTGATCCGGGAGGCCGGTATTCCGGAGGGGCCGCAGGTCGGTGTGAAATTAAAGGAGCTTCTGGCACTTGTGATTGAAGATCCTTCCAGAAATACAAAAGAATATTTATTGTCTGCGGCAAAACAGTAATACTTTGCCGGAATCGTTCATAGGATAGACCATGACAGTGGTTAGGGGGATTGAATGTGAACGACAGATGCGTTTCGCTGCTTGACAATTATGATGTAGAAGTGCTTCGCACCACGAAGGGGCGAGGCGCTATTCTTTGTGAAACAAATCAGGGAATGCTGATTTTTAAAGAATATATGGAAAGAAGAAACAAAATCTTTTTGCAGAATGAGATTTTAGAGCTTCTTCAAGGACAACAGTTTCCGGCAGAACAGATCCTTAAGAATAAAGAAGGGGAGCTTCTCACCATGGATTTTGACGGAACGGCCTATGTTCTTAAGACTTATTTTGCCGGGAGGGAATGTGATCTGAGGGATTCCGGGAACTGCAATCAGGCGGTTCGCACGCTGGCGCAGCTTCATAAGACGAAGCTCTGGCAGGAGGAAAGTGCTCCTGTGGAAATACCGGAGAATTCTGTTTTGGAATTTAGTCGTCGTACCAGAGAATTGAAGAAGATCCGTCGGTTTTTGAAGACCAAAAGTCAGAAGTTGGATTTTGAAATTCTGCTCATGCAGAACTATACCTATTTTTTTGAACAGGCTCTTCAGATTGAAGAAGAAATGCAGAACTTTTCGGCCCTGCCGGTACCGTCCGGGATCTGCCATGGAGATTATCAATATCATAATATTCTGATTGAACAGGAACAGGCTTTTCTGATTAATTTTGAGAAGTGTGCCATTGGAGATATGACCAGGGATCTTGGTTTGTTTCTGCGTAAGATTCTGGAGAAGACTTCCTGGCAGGAAAAGCTTGCATTTCAACTGATTGAGGAATATGAAAAGGTTCGTCCGCTTGCCCATGCAGAGAAGATTCATCTGTATGGAAGACTTGCTTATCCGGAAAAATTCTGGAAAATAGCTAATTTTTACTATAATTCAGGCAAGGCATGGATACCGATGAAGAATATGGAGAAGCTTTACCGGCTTTTGGATCTGGAAGAGGAAAAAAAGACTTTTCTAGAGCATTATCGTGGAGTATACTTATAACTAATCAGATATAAGACATGAGGTACTTTATGAAGAAATTTCGAAAGCAACAAAATAGAATTATCGCGTTATGTATGGTGTTATGCATTGTCGCAACAGGATGCAGCAGTACCGGACTTGCACAGGAATCCACATTTGAGAGTTCTTTTGAGAATACACAGGAAGAACCGGTTGATATCTATGTATCCAGTGCTTCCGGAGTGGTTAAGCGCGTGGATAAAGAGGCGCAGACAATTACGATCTGTGAGTTGAGTCAACGGGAAGAGAAGACACTTTCCTATGATGGGGCAACTGTGCTTACGGATAAATATGGCGGTCCGCTGACTGTGGATCAGCTTATTCCGGGAAGTGTTGTGACGCTTGCTTATAACAGTAATATGGAAAAGATGGGATCTTTGCAGATGAATCCGGATTCATGGAATTATGGAGATATCCAGAAATTCAGTATGAATACCGGAAACCGGACAATTACGATTGGCCAGGAAGAATACCATTTAAGCGACCAGCTCCTTGTTTTTTCCGGCCAGGAGGAGATTCTGCCGGACCAGGTTTTAAGCCAGGATGTGATTTCCATGGAGGGAATCGGCCAGGAGGTTCTGAGCATCCGTGTGGATCGGGGACATGGTTATCTGGAGCTTAAGAATGAAGAGTATTTTGTAGGAGGCTGGATCGAAATCGGACAGACGGTAATTTCACAGGTTTCGCCGGAAATGCTGTTTTCGGTACCGGAGGGCAGTTATCGGGTACGGCTGACAACAGATCTTCTGGATGAAAGCCGTGAGGTGGAGATCCGCCGGGATGAAATCACGACACTGGATCTGGGAGATATCGAGAAGCCGGTTCCGGAAAGCGGACAGGTTACCTTTGACATTACTCCGGAAAGTGCTTCGGTATATATTGATAACAATCTGATTAACCAGTTTTATACATTGAAACTGCCGGTGGGAATGCACCAGCTTACCGTCAGTGCCTCCGGTTATGATACGGTCAGCCAGTATTTCGAGGTTACCGGTGAGGAGCCTTTAAAGCTGCAGATGAATCTCACACAAAGTAAGAGTTCGGTATCCGATAATGATATTTCCTGGACTTCAGATAAGAAGGAAGGTGCAACAATTACCATTCAGACTCCGGACGGAGCAGAGGTATATGAGGACAACCTGTATAAGGGTTATGCGCCGGTTACCTATACGAAGACTGCGGGAACACATGTCCTTACCTTCCGCAAGTCCGGCTATATAACGAAGAGTTATTCGATTGAAGTGGCAGACGATAATGAAAATGTGGTTTATTCCTTCCCGGATCTGGAACCGGAGAACGGCTCAACAGTCAGCGGAAACAGTGTTTCCGAAAACACGGCTAAGACACAGAGTACGGTAAGTGGCAATTCCGTGAGTGGAAACTCCGTCAGCGGAAATTCCGTCAGTGTAAAGTAGGAGATTTGGTGGAAGCGTTTGACAGTAAGGGAAACCTGTGATATAGTACGTCACATAAAACCCCTCGGGGAAGTGGATTTTTCAGGAGAGATCTTTTTTTCGCCACGCAGTGTTATCACTGCGTGGTGCTTTTTTGTGCAGAGCACTTAGTGAAGTCAAGCTGAAAGCGAAGGCTGAACTTAGTGCGAGCCATACCTGTGCACTTAATGAGAGCGAGCGTGAGCGAAGCACAAATTTAGTGCATAGATAGTGTGTGCAAAAGAAAACCAAATAGTAACAAGGAGAACTTAGAAACAATGGATCAGAATTTTATGAAGGAAAAGAAAATACTGCCGCTGGTGATTTCGATGTCGCTTCCGATGGTGATATCGATGGCAGTAAATTCCCTGTACAATATTGTAGACAGTTATTTCGTCGCTAAAATCAGTGAAAATGCGATGACGGCCCTTTCTCTGGTTTACCCGGTCCAGAATCTGATGACAGCGATTGCTGTGGGATTTGGGATCGGTATGAATGCCAGAGTAGCCTTTTGCCTCGGTGCAGGAGATAAAAAGCAGGCAGATCAGGCAGCAGTCACGGGACTTCTTTTAAGTATTATTCATGGAGTTGTTCTGATGGTGGTCTGCATGCTGGGAATGCCGAAATTTCTGTCTTTATTTACCGATAACGAAGAAATTATCCGTATGGGGCTTGTCTATGCAAATCGCGCTTTCCTGTTTTCCGTGATTATTATGCTTGGTATTTCCATGGAAAAGATTTTTCAGGCAGTTGGAAGAATGAAGGTTTCCATGATCAGTATGATGTGCGGATTTATAGCGAATATTGTGCTGGATCCATTGATGATTTTCGGAATT
>SAMEA104315436__coassemble_1918_pt1 | contig 10250 bp, 7 predicted proteins | sample SAMEA104315436__metabat2_high_PE_030 | metagenome-assembled genome bin SAMEA104315436 (sample SAMEA104315436) | gut metagenome | biome: Monkey gut; feature: monkey-associated habitat; material: faeces | place: China | collected 2013
ATAAAGATACCGCACATTCAGCCGGTTTAAAAATGCCGCATGATACACTGCCTTATGGCAGTTACGCGCCATGAGAAGTACCTTTCCCTTTGCTGCAACAGAAGCAATGGCACTTAAAAGTCCTCCGCTACTTCCATTAATCAGGAAATGCGTTTCCTCCGCTCCATACAGTCTCGCTGCACGCTCCTGTGCCTGCCGGATCACTCCCGATGCTTCATGCAGATTATCAAAGCCATCAATCTCCGTAATGTCGAACCGGTAAAATGTTGCAAGCGGTCCGCTTTCCGGATTTCTTTTGTGTCCCGGCATATGAAACGGATAGGAATCAGTCTGTGCATAGGCACTCAATTTCTCATATAAACCGTCTAGCATGCTTTCTTTACTCCGCTTCCCTCATCCTTTTTCTTCAAATGTACTTTCCGGTCAGCTGTCCCTTTCCGGATACGCAGGGTTTCTAATATCGAGCAGTATTTATCTGCCATACTGACCACCCAGGCCTCCCTGCAGAAGGGTGGAACAATGGTCAGCGGCCACATATGCTTTTTAATGATGTCCTGCTCTCTGGGCGTTAACTTATATTCCTTCTGGGCATTCCGAAGTGCAATTCCCGGATGATAAAATCCATGAAGAGACTGATAATTCTCCCGGTTCTTGTCATGCCAGTCATAAAGAAAATAGTCATGCAGCAATGCGCCCCGCACCAGATCCTTTTCCTGACAGTGAATTCCCAGCTTCCGGTTGATTGCCAGACTGTGCTGCGCCACATCCAGACAATGTCGGTGTACGGGAATTGTTCCATGCTGTACATAATTCCTCGTACTCTTAAAGTTATCTGACTGCATAATATCATCACCATACTGTTTCATCAGATGGTAAAGCTCTCTTCTTTTGTCAAAATGCTTCTTAAGTTTTTCAAGCTTTCTTTGTGAACGTTTCAAGTAAATCCCTTCTATCCATCATACATTCTGAACATACAACCGAATACTGTAATATAGTATACCACAGGTCATACTATTAGAAAATGAAACAGAGCTGATTTTTTGCAATTTACAAAAAATTTACAGAAAATCAGATTGGTCCCAGACTTGCATTTACTAAACGCTTACATAAAAAAATCAGTAAACTCACGCTTACTGATATAAAAAGAACAAATAATAAATATTAAGGCATAACAAATGCCCAGAACCGGAATCGAACCAGTGACACGAGGATTTTCAGTCCTCTGCTCTACCAACTGAGCTATCTGGGCTCGCTCGCATCACACAACTGGTATTTTACAATTCTGCTATGATATTGTCAAGAAATTTTTAAAAACTTTTACATAGCTTTTATATTTTTTGTTATTCTTATCTGATTCATCACTGAAAAACTTAGCCAATGAGGATTGCATCTTTCTCAGAATCATAAGTTAGGGTAAGCACACAGCCGTCCTCGGAATAATCCTTTACCGCAAGATTTAATTCATATAAGCTGCCATCTTCGGAGATCAGTTCAAGTACCCAGGGGGTATTCTGTACATCACGGTAGATGACAAGACCTGCCATACGCTGTGTGGGCATAAAGCTTGAAAGTGTTTCCAGTAAATCTACATTCTGGATCGTTCCCTTCTGGTGAAGGGACAGCCCTACGAAGGTAAGGTTCGTATCATTCACAAGGGAGACATTGATCGGGGTAAGAATCGCTGCATTTTCGGTATCCCGGATGTTATTAATTGCGGTCAGGTATTCCTCGTAGGTATTGATGATGGAGTCCATTGTGTCGATCAGCATATCGATTTCTTCATCGTTCATATCATTCAGATTGTAAGTGTTTACCTGTGTGATCTTTTCTCCAAGCGCAACCAGTTTTTCATCGAGGGAATCATTTTCAATCTGCTTATGCGCCGATACGACACGATTATGTATGGCAACCAGATTGGAGTAGGTGTCCTGCGCCTGTGCAATCTTTTCCGCAGATGGACCGCCGCATGCGGTAAGAAGCAGCGTAGAAGCTAACATTACACAGGATAACAGAGAACATAAACTTTTTTTTATGGGAAATATGCGTTTCATAAGCCGGATCCTTTTTAATAACTATTCAAAATTACATTCACAATATAAATCATGACAAATGTTTTTATGAATGCAGACATTCCTTGTTTATGGTGTCATAATTTACATAATTCTGAACAGTTACACCTTATCACAATGCTGGATTGTCTGCAAGGAATTATTTACTTTACAAGTATACGGCTGTTATAGGAACAGTACAACATTTTGACAGGTTATCTGAACAATCCATACTGTTATTTTACAAGGATATGAGATATAATCAAAAACATAGAGACATGAGTTCGTGGAAAGATATACAGAAAGGAAACCAGATGGAGAGAGCCTATAAACTGGAATTTGCGGGAGAACAGGCGGGGAGCCTGTATGTGAGCTGCTGTGGACTGTCTAAAACAGAGCCGCTGCACAGCTTTGGACCTGCGCAGAAGCCGTATTATCTCATTCATTATATTCTCCGTGGTAAGGGCAGATTTTCCCTGCGGAATAAAGAATTTCAGCTTTCTTCCGGGAATGGGTTTCTCATCCCGCCGGAGGAGCTGAGCTTTTATCAGGCAGATGAGAAGGAACCGTGGACTTATATCTGGGTTGGATTCCAAGGTGAGATGGCAGAGCGGATTCTACAGAACATCGGACTTACCGTGACGAATCCGGTTTTCAGTTCAGAACGCAGTGAGGAGCTATATCAGGCGGTTAAGGATATGATGGAGCACAATACCTATGGGATTTCCAATGATCTTCGCCGGAACGGACAGCTTCAGGTGTTTCTTTCTGTGATTGCAGATGGAGTCACCACACAGGAGTATGGAGAAGTGGACAGGGCAGATCATTATGTGGAACGGGCGATTGCCTATATTCGTAGCAATTACTGTAATCCGATCAGGGTCACGGACGTGGCGGATTATGTATGCGTGAATCGGAGTTATCTGTATACTCTGTTTAAAAATGCACTGGGCATGTCTCCACAGCAGTTCCTGACGAACTACCGGGTGCATAAGGCAATGGAGCTGCTAAGGACAACAGAGCTTCCGGTTGAGAGTATTGCTCTGTCCTGCGGATACACGGATCCGCTGGTTTTTACCAAGGCTTTTAAACATGTGAAAAGGATTTCCCCATCCGGCTACCGGAAAGAGGTGCGGACGGGAGAAATAAATAAGAATCAGGATTATTTAAAACAAATTGAAGGTGCGTTATTATTAAAAGGAGGAACGATGATGAAAGAACAGCTTTTAGCAAAATTCGGAGAGGTATTTGGCAGTACAGAGGGCGCAGCAGTTTACTTTGCACCCGGCCGTGTGAATCTGATCGGAGAACATACCGATTATAACGGAGGCCATGTTTTTCCCTGTGCCTTGACAATCGGAACCTACGGTGTTGCCAGAGTAAGAAAGGACAACATGCTACAATTTTATTCCATGAACTTTGAACAGTTAGGGGTAATCGGGTGCAGTCTCGAGGATCTGAAGCCGGAAAAGGAAGCAGACTGGACCAATTATCCCAAGGGCGTGATCTGGGCATTTGACAAGAAGGGTTATCCGGTTACGTCCGGTATGGACCTTCTGTTATATGGGAATATCCCGAACGGTTCCGGACTTTCTTCCTCTGCATCTGTAGAAGTTCTTACCGGATTTATTTTAAGGGATTTCTTCGGATTTGATGTGACGAATCAGGATCTGGCACTGATCGGACAGTATTCCGAGAATAATTTTAATGGCGTAAACTGCGGAATCATGGATCAGTTTGCAATCGCCATGGGGAAAAAGGATCATGCGATTTTCCTGGATACCGCAGACCTGTCCTACACGTATGCACCGATTCACTTAAGTGGTGCGAAGATCGTTATTGCATGCAGTAATAAGAAGCGTGGACTTGGCGATTCCAAATATAATGAGCGCAGAAGCGAATGTGAAGAGGCACTCCGACGCGTTCAGAAGGTAAAGAAGGTAGAGAACTGGGGAGCGCTCACCGAGGCAGAATTTGAGGAGATAAAGGGAGCCATTGGTGATGAAGTGCTGGAACGCCGTGCAAAGCATGCCGTATATGAGAACCAGCGTACCATAAAGGCGGTTGCTGCCTTACAGAATAATGACATCACTCTCTTTGGGGAACTCATGAATGCTTCCCACGTATCCTTACGTGATGATTACGAGGTAACGGGAATCGAACTGGATACGCTGGTGGAAGAAGCATGGAAGGTGCCGGGAGTGATCGGATCCCGTATGACCGGAGCCGGCTTTGGTGGATGCACCATCAGTATTGTTAAGAATGAAGCGATTGAAGAGTTTATTAAGCAGGTAGGCGAAGCCTATGAGAAGAAGATCGGTTATGCGGCAGACTTCTATGTAGTGGAAATCGGTGATGGTCCATGTAAGTTAAAATAAATATCCGCATGGGATGGCGGGATGTGAAATGTTTGAAAAGAGAGCGTGAACGGAGGATAGAATCATGCAGGATATGCAGAATGCGTTAATCCGTCTGGTGGCATATGGCAGAAATACAGACTTGTTGCCGGAGGAGGATGAAATTTATACCGTGAACCGGTTGCTGGAGCTGTTTGAAATCGACGAATTACAGGGAGAGCTTTCGGTTCACGAGCTGATTGAGGAAGCGCGTAAGGAGACGGGCGTTGAAGATCTGGAAGAAATTCTGAAGGAACTTTTAGACGGTGCCTTTGAAAAAGACATTCTGAAAGAGAACAGTGTCGTATACCGTGATCTGTTTGACACAAAGATTATGAGTATGCTGCTTCCACGACCGGGTGAGGTTATTCGTAAGTTCCGTGAGCTGTATGCGGAGAGCCCGAAGGAAGCAACCGATTATTACTATAAATTCAGTGGAGACACCGATTATATCCGCAGATACCGGATTAAGCGGGATATGAAATGGGAAGCACCTACCGGGTATGGGGATTTAACCATTACGATCAACCTTTCCAAGCCGGAGAAGGACCCCAAGGCGATTGCGGCAGCGAAGCTGATGAAGCAGGCCGGATATCCGAAATGTCTGCTCTGCCGTGAAAACGAAGGATATGCAGGCCGGATCAATCATCCGGCAAGACAAAATCACCGTATTATTCCCATTCAGATCAATGGAGAACAGTGGGGATTCCAGTATTCTCCTTATGTTTATTACAATGAGCATTGTATCGTATTTAACGGACAGCATGTACCGATGAAGATCGATCACAATACCTTCTGCAAGCTGTTTGATTTCGTGAAGCAGTTCCCGCACTATATTCTGGGATCGAATGCGGATCTTCCGATTGTTGGTGGAACGATTCTGACACACGATCATTTCCAGGGTGGAAATCATGAATTCCCGATGGCAAAGGCTCCTGTTGAGAAAGAATTCACCATCCCGGGTTATGAAGATGTGGAGGCAGGCATTGTGAAGTGGCCGATGTCGGTAATCCGCCTGAAGGCAGAGAATCCGGAGAGGATCATTGCCCTCGCCGATGTGATCCTGAATGCATGGCGCGGCTATACAGATGAGGCAGCCTTTATCTATGCCGAGACCGATGGCGAAAAGCACAACACCATTACACCGATTGCCCGTAAGAAGGGAGATAAGTTTGAACTGGATCTGGTGCTTCGGAATAACATTACGACGCAGGAGCATCCTTTGGGCGTTTACCATCCTCATGCAAATCTTCATCATATCAAGAAGGAAAATATCGGTCTGATTGAGGTTATGGGTCTTGCCGTACTGCCGGCACGTCTGAAAAACGAGATGGAAGAGCTGAAGCAGACAATTCTTGCAGGCAGTGATCTGCATGCAACGCCGACACTTTCCTCTCATGCTGCATGGACCGAAGAATTCTTAAAGAAATATCCGGTTGTGAATGCAGACAATGTGGATGAGATTATTCAGAAGGAAATTGGTCTGGTATTTATGCAGGTGCTTACGGATGCAGGTGTTTACAAGCGGACACCGGAAGGCATGGAAGCATTTGAACGGTTTATTAAGAGCTTATGAGTGTAAAATTTTTATTAGCAGCCATTAATAGCAAATATATTCACATGAACCCGGCGGTATACAGTCTTCGGACGTATGCGCTGGGTTCCGGTGCGTTAAATGCAGGAAATGCAGAGATTGCAATCGCGGAATATACGATCAATCAATCCATGGATGAAATCCTGGGCGATCTTTATGAACGAAAGCCCGATGTGATTGGATTTTCCTGCTATATCTGGAACTGGCAGATGACAAAGGAATTGATGGTCGAGGTGAAAAAGCTCCTGCCACAGACGGATATCTTTCTGGGAGGCCCGGAGGTTTCCTATGAAGCGGAAAAGATCATGGAACAGTATGGACGTGCCAATGAAGGAACTGGAAATGGGCCGGTCATCCGTGGAATTATCCTTGGGGAAGGGGAGAAAACCTTCTGCGAGCTGGTTGGGTATTATGCGCAGCGGGAAGATCATAATCTTCTGCAGGATATTCCGGGACTTCTTCTTGATACCGGATACACCGGAATGAGGGAGTCATTGTCCTTCAGTGAAATCCCGTTTTTGTATGAAGAGCAGAGGCTTTCCGGTAAGGGGCTTCAGGATTTCCGGAATAAAATTATTTATTATGAATCCAGCCGGGGATGCCCTTTCCGATGCAGCTATTGTCTTTCTTCCATTGATAAAACACTCCGGTTACGGGATCTTGACCGGGTATTTCCAGAGTTACAGTTTTTCCTCGATTGTAAGGTGCCGCAGGTAAAATTCATTGACCGTACCTTTAATTGCAACCGGGCGCATGCCATGGCAATCTGGCAGTATCTGACAGAACATGACAATGGCGTCACTAATTTTCACTTTGAGATAGCGGCAGAACTGATTACCGAAGAGGAACTGGAATTGTTTCAGAAGATGCGCCCCGGACTGATCCAGCTGGAAATTGGAGTGCAGACTACGAATCCTAAAACGCTTAAGGCAATTCACCGGAGTGCAGATATGGCACATCTGTCGCAGATTGTAGAACGGATTCGGACAGGTCACAATATTCATGTGCATCTGGACCTCATTGCCGGACTTCCGGAAGAGGATTATGAAAGCTTCGTACATTCTTTTAATGAGGTATATGCGATGAAGCCGGAGCAGCTTCAGCTTGGATTCTTAAAGGTTTTGAAGGGGACAGAGATTTCCCTGCGTAAGGAGGAATATGGACTGGTTCACCAAAGTATTCCACCTTATGAGGTTCTGTACACGAAGTGGATTTCCTATGAGGAGATCCGTAAGTTAAAGCGTGTGGAAGAAATGGTGGAGCTTTACTATAATTCCAATCAGTTTATTCATACGCTGGCAGCACTTGTAACACAGGTTAAGACACCGTTTGATCTGTATGAGAAGCTGGCAGAGCATTATGAAACACATGGTTATTTCATTAATACACCGGCACGTGTGAAGCGGTATGATGTGCTTTTTGAATTTGCCTGCGGACTTGTTCCTGAGCAGAAGGAACTGTTTCGGGAGCTTTTGACCTTTGACTTTTATTTGAGAGAAAATGCAAAGAGCCGTCCGGCCTTTTGCCGTGATCTGACGGGAGATTATGATGTGATCCGGCAGTTTTATGAGCAGGAGGAGGCTGCACCCCATTATCTGAAAGAGTATGCGCAATATCATGCCCGGCAGGTCATGAAGATGACGCATATGGAGATGTTTCATTATCCGGTCTGGCAGCAGGATGCGGATGAGTGGAAACAGTTGGAACGTCCGGTGATGGTATTGTACGATTATCAGAAAAGAGATCCGCTTACCGGAGACTGTGCGGCCATACCTATAGAGTAAACGAATGACTTATTAATCCCCACGGTTGAACTGTTATTCATATCTTTGCTAGAGTAAGCACATGAGTAAAAAGGAAGCTGTGAAGCAGCGGTTTTACGAATGTGGTTACTTTGCCATATAAAATTGCTATTCTGTTTGAGTTTATGCATGGCAACAGAAAGCAATTTTGCATGGCTCGGAATAGTTACACATATATTTAAAGAGAAAGCTTACATATGGGGATTTTTATGCTGCAGGTCTTATCCAACATTTCTAATATTATGATTCCACTTATCGTATTTTATATTATTGCCTATGGATTGATGAATGGCTGTAAGGTCTATGAGGTTTTTGTAAAAGGTGCGAAGGACGGCGTAAAAACAGTGGTCGGAATTCTGCCTACACTGGTTGCCCTGATGACCGCGGTCGGCATTCTCAGGGCTTCCGGCTTCTTTGATATCGTGCAGAAGGTATTTACACCTGTCAGTGATCTGCTTGGGTTTCCCTCAGAATTATTTCCCCTTGTATTTATGAAGATGTTTTCTTCTTCTGCGGCAACGGGACTTGTACTGGATATCTTTAAGAACTACGGAACGGATTCTTATATTGGCATGATTACCTCTATTATGATGAGCTGTACGGAAACGATTTTTTATACCATGAGTGTTTACTTTATTGCTGCCAAAGTCACCAAAACACGGTACACACTGGCAGGAGCCATGCTCTCTACAGTTGTGGGAATTGTGGCAAGCGTGATTCTGGCGGGAATGATTGTATAATTAAGAGCGAGGTTCTGTTTGTATTTGAGAGCAGATTTGTTATAATAATTACATGCGTGAGAAGATAAAAAGCAGAAAAGGACAAGTTGAGTAATGACCTGTCTTTTTCTATGTAGCAGGCAATATAGATAAGAAGGAAATGAGGATATACGAAGATGGAACTTGTAAAAGGAAGACCAGAAACGAATGAAGGAAGACTCGAAAGAGAAATCCGGGTATACGATCTGCTGGATTCTCTGAACATCCCTTATGAACGGATCGACCATGAAGCAGCCGAAACGATGGAAGCCTGTGCTGAAATTGATAAGGCGCTTGCCCCGGCGGTGATCTGCAAGAATCTGTTCTTATGCAATTCACAGAAAACAAAATTTTATCTGCTGATGATTCCGGGGGACAAGCATTTCAAGACAAAGGAGATTTCCCATCAGATTGACAGCCCGCGGCTTTCCTTTGCACCGGCGGAATTTATGGAGAAATATCTGGATATCACGCCCGGATCCGTAAGCGTTATGGGATTGATGAATGATCTGGATAATCAGGTACAGCTTCTTGTTGATGAAGATGTATTAAAGGGAGAATATCTCGGATGCCATCCCTGCATCAATACCTCCAGTCTCCGTCTTAAGACGAAAGATGTATTTGAAGTGTTTACCAAAGCTGTTCACCATGATTATATCGTGGTGAAACTGACGGGAGAAGAATAATAATTATTATTACATTCACATCATAATATTTGTCTGTAAATTCGATAATAATGGTTGGTGTAAATGGCTGCTTTGATCAGAAGTTGTATCCGGTTGAGGACAATAAAACAAGTATGGATCTTGATGTCCGGCGTTCAAACGATTATAATATTATTTGCCTGAACGGAGGTTTAAAATGGAGTATATTACAATCAAAGAAGCATCAGATAAATGGGGACTTTCTGTGAGAAGAGTACAGACCTTATGCAGCGAAGCGCAGGTAGAGGGTGCTATTCGCTTTAGCGGTGTTTGGGCAATTCCGAGCATTGCCCAACGTCCCGTTGATCATAGAGTTAAATCAGGACGATACATAAAGGCTAAAGAGAGTTATGCTACACCTATTCTCAAATGGGCAGGAGGAAAAACCCAATTATTGTCAGAAATAATGCAACGTATGCCGGAATCATACAATAAATATATTGAACCTTTTGTTGGGGGCGGTGCTTTGTTTTTCAGACTAAATGCCGAAAGATCTGTTATTGGTGATTTGAATCCGGAGCTTGTAAATATGTACCGTGTTGTGGCTTGGCATAGTGATCAAGTCATCGAAGCCTTAAAGGAATACCAAAATGATGAGAAAACCTTTTATGAGGTAAGAGCTAAAGACTGGACAAAGTGTGATGCCATTGAGGCCGCTGCAAGAATGATTTATCTTAATCATACTTGTTTTAATGGTTTATACAGGCTTAACCGGAAAGGGCAGTTTAATACGCCGTATGGTCATTATAAGAACCCGACCATATGTAACGCTGAAAAGATTATAGCGGCTGCGGACGTACTTAAAAATGCAGAGATTGTGTGTGGGGACTATTTGGATGTATTAAAAAAATATGCACAAAAGGACGATTTTATATTTCTTGATCCACCCTATGTGCCCATATCACAATATGCTGACTTTAAACGCTACACCAAGGAGCAGTTTTATGA
>SAMEA104315436__coassemble_1947_pt1 | contig 10045 bp, 10 predicted proteins | sample SAMEA104315436__metabat2_high_PE_030 | metagenome-assembled genome bin SAMEA104315436 (sample SAMEA104315436) | gut metagenome | biome: Monkey gut; feature: monkey-associated habitat; material: faeces | place: China | collected 2013
TTAAGAAAGCAGGAATCCCGACTGTTGTGTGGCTATCTCCGATTCTGCCTTTCATTAATGATACGGAAGAAAATATAAACGGAATTCTTGATTACTGTGTCAGAGCCGGTGTGAAAGGAATTATCTGTTTTGGCATGGGAGTTACAATGCGGGATGGTAACCGGGAATATTTTTACAAGGCTTTGGATGAACATTTCCCGGGATTGAAGAAGCGGTATATCAGAACTTATGGCAATGCGTATGAACTTCCAAGTCCACATAATGACCGGCTTATGGAAATTTTTACAGATGTCTGCCGGAAAAATAGGATTATGTATAAAGCAGAGGACTGCTTTTCCTATTTGCATGAGTATCCGGATAAATATGAACAGATGACGTTTTTTGATTTAATTTAGGAGCGAAAAAGAAGATCAGCTCAAACGACTTACAGAAAATGAATTAGATGGTTTTATTATGATGAGAATTAACCAACTTAGGGAAGAGGGTGCCGGGGAGTTAAACGGTATTCTGATTTTGAATTTAAATATAATGAAAACTTCATTCAGTATAAGCTTTAGGATAAGGCGAGGATATACACCTCGCCTTTTATAACTGTCTCTACATTTTTGATATGATATTCCTTATGATTTGCACTTGTCAAATTCAGGATTGAACTGATAGAAATTCTGTGAATCCAGTTTATCCTGAACGATCCGGAGCGCTTCTCCAAAGCGCTGGAAGTGGACAACCTCTCTGGCACGCAGGAATTTAATCGGTTCGCATACATCCGGGTCATCACGGACGAGACGCAGAATATTATCATACGTGGAGCGGGCTTTCTGCTCCGCAGCCATGTTCTCGAACAGGTCAGTAATTGCATCCCCTTTTGACTGGAATTCACAACTGTTAAAAGGGATGCCTCCGGCTGCCATCGGCCATACACCAACCGTATGATCCACATAATAATTTGCAAACCCGGACTCTTCAATTTCCTCCATGGAAAGGTTTCTGGTAAGCTGATGAACAATGGTGGAAACCATCTCGAGATGGGCTAACTCCTCTGTGCCGATATCCGTCAGAATGGCGGCAACCTCACGATAAGGCATGGAATAGCGCTGGGACAGATAGCGCATGGAAGCACCGAGTTCTCCGTCAGGACCTCCGTACTGGCTCATGATGGCCTGTGCAAGTGTTGCATTTGGATTTTTGATATTAACAGGGAATTGTAATCGTTTTTCATATTTCCACATAGCTTAACATTCTCCTTCCCATGGCCATGGCTGTAAAGCCCATTTCCATTCATCGTGTTTACATGCATCAATATCCTGAATGCTCAAAGGACCATACTTTGCAGCATATTCCTTCATAGCCTGATTTTTCATCCGCACATAATGCCTGGTATATTCGATTGCATCGCGGTCAGTCGGATGTGTGTCCAGATATTCGTTCATTTCAACAATCACGAAATCCATGATATCAATGTTGTGAAGAAGACGGCTCTGTTCGGAATTAAAATTGGTCATTTCACGCATCTCCTTCCCTTGAAAGGTTTTTCGAGCTCAGGGAAAAGCGTTCCTACTTTAAACGCTTCCTCGAGGTTTTCAAAAACGTTAGTCAGATGCTGCCAGGGAACGTATGCCATCGCAACCGGAAATTTATCAATATATTCACTTTTAAAACGATCCTGCATAATACTCCTTGTGTGCTGTTTTTATTACTATATTCTATGAATTTGTGCAGGATTGGTGTTGGAAGTTTGTAGATTTATGGAAAGGATGGAAATAAGTAGTAATTGCAATTGAGAAGATGAATGAAATATAATATAATTTAATTATAAAATTTTGAAGTTATGGAGGTAACTTATGGAGAAATTAACAAAAGAAGCTGAAGAAATATTAGTTGAGCGATTTGGAAAGGACAGTATTATTGCGTTGGCAACAACTATAGATGAAGTTCCTTATGTTCGTAATGTAAATGCTTTTTATGCTGATGGTGCATTTTATGTGCTTACATATGGATTATCAAACAAAATGAAGCAGATTGAAATAAATCCTATTGTTGCACTTGCTGGTGACTGGTTTACCGCACATGGAAAAGGAATTAATTTAGGGTATTTCGGGAAAGATGAAAATAAGGATATTGCAAATAAGATGCGAGTGGCATTTTCTGAGTGGATTGATAATGGACATAATAATTTTGACGATGTCAATACATGTATTTTGCGTATTGACTTAATAGATGGATTATTGCTCTCGCATGGAACACGATACGAAATTGATTTTTCTAAGTAATCATAAAATTCAATTGTGCAAACAATTTAAGGGTTCCATTATCTGTTATAATTTATTATTAAATTTTGGAAAACCATTATAAAAACTACCTTTTCTGTATGCGTGTTTTCCCTTATGTGTTCCTTTGGGGTATATCATTGCACAGGAATTTACGAACCCTCATAAGGGTAAAAATAAAGGAAGCAAAATTGGAGCGTATTTGATATTACAAACTATGGAATGAAAAATTTAATAAAATAAAAATGAAGGAGATGTGAAAAATGAGCTTATATATTGAACCTTTTACGTTTAATGATTCTGACATTGAAGGATTAAAAATAATCAGTGCAAAGATGTCAACTGATGATCGTGGAACTGTTCGTGAATTGTTTCGTGGCAGCATATATTGTGAAGTTCTTCCAGAGACAGTGACCGGATGGAAACAGATTAATTTAACCAGAACGAAGAAGGGGGCTGTTCGTGGGCTTCATGGAGAGGCAATGTCTAAGCTGGTTACTGTGGCTTATGGTTCTGTTTTAGGTGCATATGTTGATACAAGACCGGAAAGTAAAACTTTCGGAGCCGTTCAGACTGTACATATAACACCGGGGGTTCAGGTATTTGTCCCTCAGGGAGTATGTAACGGTTTTCAGGCACTGGAAGATACCGAATATCTATATTTCTTTGATAATGAATGGACTCCGGGAATGCCTGGTACAGCACTTTGTCCGTTGGATCCAGAACTTGGTATCGAGTGGCCGATCACTATCGATATTAGTAATCTTAATCAGATTTCTGAGAAGGATTCTAAAGCTCCAACACTTAAGGAACTTTGTAATATTTTGGGTATGAATTAAACAAGCAATACTCAGCGTACAATCGGAAATTTGTGCGAAGGGTGTATTTCACTCTGCAAGGCACAAATGAGATATTAGCCGAAAGGAGTATGAGATGGAAGAACGACATGGAGAAATTTTAATCTATCAAACAGAAGATGGATTGACAAAGATAAATGTAAAAATGCAAGATGAAACAGTTTGGCTTACACAGCAACAACTGGCAGAACTGTATCAATCCAGTAAGTCTAATGTTAGTGAACATATTAAGCATATCTTCGAAGAGGGAGAACTGGATGAAGAGTCAGTTGTTCGGAAATTCCGAACAACTGCTTCTGATGGCAAAAATTATAGTGTAATTCATTATAATCTCGATATGATATTGTCATCAGGAAATAGAAAATTATTAACAGGCGCTGGTAAAGTTAGTCATGATGAAGCGATGAAGAAAGCAAAAGAGGAATATAAGAAATATCAAGCAATTACTTTATCACCGGTAGAACAAGCGTATATGGAAACGATTAAAGATGCAGGTGAGTCTGCTAAAAAAAGGACTCGGAAATAAACACTTTTCCCTTGTTATCTGTTCACAAGGGAAAAATGTAAATTACATAGATGTAAAGTTTCCACCATTGTTCATCAGCTTACCAGAAATCTTGCTATGGAAGAAATTGAAGAGTTCGGGTTTGCAAATTACTATGTGGAGTATACGGTTTGAAAATACAGAAACAATTATAAAAGGCGAGGTGCAATATCCCCGCCTTAAATTTGTCTTGATCATTGAGACAATTCGACTACTGATCAGACATACTGGATATATAAAAGAAAAGCATGAAGAAATACCCAAACAAAGAGGGAGCATTGGGCATATAAGCGGAAAATGATGAAGCGTACCCTGTCACAGGAAAAACATTGGGTATGCCAGAGAAAAACCACGATGCGTACCCAGTCACAGAGAAATCATTGGGTGTGCAGGGCATAATTTCCTTTAATATACCCAGTCAGTCCTGAAGCTGTGGGTACAGGGATTTAATTATTAAGAAAATACCCGGTGAAGCAAAATCAAGGAATTAGGAATGCAGCAAGAAAATCAGATTTATACCTTGATTTCCGACCGTGTTTGTGTAAGAATATACAAATGGAAAGTATGCAATACTGGTAATGCAGGAAGCGATCCATATTAGAAATGATTTATAATTTTTATAATTTATAGAATACAAGAGAACAAGAAGTAACCTATAGAATCAGAGTAATCGTAATATATAGACTTAAAAGAAAATAAGAGGTTTGAGTATGAGAGGAATCGATACCCAGGTACGCAAAAACCGCAGACGTATTTTTAAAGAAGTAGCGTCTCTTGCGTATCATTCAGAAAATCTGAAGGACGACATTGAGGCACTGCCTTATAAAATTGTAGATTATGATGAATCCGAGTATCAGAGCATTTACAGGGAGCGGGCAATTGTCCGTGAAAGCATTCGTCTGGCAATGGGAATGTCCCTGCGGCCGGAGAATGCACCGGTTCATCTGACACAGGGGTTGGAAGAAAGTAATATTGATGAAAAGTATTACGAGCCGCCTCTCATGCAGGTCATTCCATCTGCATGTAATGCCTGCCCGGTTAATTGTTATATGGTTACGGACAAGTGTATGGGCTGTGTGGCACATCCTTGTCGTGAGGTGTGTCCAAGAGGTGCCATTTCCATGAAGAATGGCAAATCTGTTATTGATCAGGAGAAGTGCATTAAGTGTGGTAAATGTAAGGCGGTTTGTCCTTACGATGCAATTTCCCATCAGGTAAGACCGTGTCTTGACCACTGCGGCGTGAATGCAATTAAGAGTGATGATAAGGGACGGGCTGTGATTGATCCGGATCTGTGCGTATCCTGCGGTCAGTGTATGGTAAGCTGTCCGTTTGGTGCAATCGCGGACAAATCCCAGATCTTTCAGCTGATCCGTGCGATGCAGTCCGGACGGAAGATTATTGCGCAGGTGGCACCTGCCTTTGTTGGTCAGTTTGGTCCGAAGGTAACACCGGATATGATTAAAACAGCACTGAAGGAGCTGGGCTTTTATGATGTATATGAAACCGCTATCGGTGCGGATATGGGTGCAATGGCAGAAGCAGAGAACTATGTGAAGGAGGTTGCAACAGGAGAGCTTCCGTTCCTTCTGACTTCCTGCTGTCCTTCCTGGTCCATGCTTGCGAAGAAGTTCTTCCCGGAAACGATTGATAAGATTTCCAACGAACTGACGCCTATGGTAGCAACCGCACGGAAGATCAAGGAAGATCATCCGGATGCCAGCGTGGTATTTATCGGACCCTGTGCATCAAAGAAGCTGGAGGCATCCAGAAGAACCGTCCGTTCTGATGTGGACTTTGTAATTACCTTTGAGGAATTAGCAGGTATGTTTGAAGCAAAGGGACTTCTTCCGGAAGCTGTAGAAGCACATGACCATATGAACGATGCAACCTCTGCAGGACGTGGTTATGGTGTGGCCGGTGGCGTTGCAAGTGCGATCGAAAGCTGTATCCGCGAGTACTATCCGGATGTGGAAGTACACATTGAACATGCAGAAAGCCTTACCGAATGTAAGAAGATGCTGATGCTTGCCAAGGCAGGAAAGAAGAACGGATGCCTGATTGAGGGTATGGCATGTCCCGGAGGCTGTGTTGCCGGTGCAGGAACCAATATTCCGATTCCACAGGCAGTTAAGGAAGTGACCTCCTTCAAGAATGCGGCCGAGGAGAAGCTGCCCTCCAGGGAAGATTAAGAAAGTCATTGACATCCATATACTGCATTGTGAAAAGGCATTTACTCATAGAAAGTAATTTTGTATAGTTTTGAGCAGTAAAAATAAATGCAGCAGTCTCATACAATCAGGAAGAGCCGGTTGCTCAAACTATGAAAATGATCAAAAAATAGTTAAAATAATATAAAATGATACAACAGATTAGATGGCGTGAAATATTCAGGATTTGAAGTGTTTGAAGTTATGCATCACGCTGGAAAGAAGAGGAAACAGGGAAATGACGAAAATCAGAACAAGATTTGCACCCAGTCCGACAGGGAGAATGCATGTCGGAAATTTACGTTCTGCATTGTATGAGTTTTTGATTGCAAAGCATGACGGTGGAGATTTTATGCTCCGTATCGAGGATACCGACCAGGAGCGTTTTGTAGAGGGTGCAGTCGACATCATTTATGATACGCTTGCAAAGGCAGGACTCAGTCATGATGAAGGTCCGGACAAGGATGGAGGCTATGGCCCTTATGTACAGAGTGAGCGTATGAAGACCGGCATTTATATGAAGTATGCCAAAGAGCTCATCGATAAGGGAGAAGCGTATTACTGTTTCTGTGACAAGGAACGTCTTTCTACCTTAAAGACCGAGGTCGTAGAGGGCAAGGAAATCATGATTTATGATAAACACTGTCTGCATTTGAGCAAGGAAGAGATCGAGAAGAATCTGGCAGAGGGAAAGCCGTTTGTCATCCGTCAGAACATTCCCACCGAAGGAACGACCACATTCCATGATGAACTGTATGGAGATATTACCGTAGAGAATGCGGAACTTGATGACATGATTCTGATTAAGTCTGACGGTTATCCAACCTATAACTTTGCAAACGTAGTAGATGACCATACCATGAATATTACCCATGTGGTACGTGGTAACGAATACCTGTCTTCCTCACCGAAGTATCAGCGTCTGTATGATGCGTTTGGCTGGGAGTCACCGGTATACATTCATCTGCCACTGATTACCGATGAAAATCATAAGAAGCTCTCTAAGAGAAGCGGACATTCTTCCTTTGAGGATCTGTTGGAGCAGGGATTCCTTCCGGAGGCTGTTGTGAACTATATTGCATTACTTGGCTGGAGTCCGGAAGACAACCGCGAGATCTTTTCACTGGATGAGCTGATTAAGGAATTTGACTATCACAGAATTAATAAATCTCCTTCTGTTTTTGACTATATGAAGCTGAAATGGATGAATGGAGAATACATTAAGGCCATGGACGATGATAAGTTCTTTGAAATGGCAGAGCCGTATTTAAAGAGCACCATTACGAAGAATATGGATCTTCACAAAATTGCGGACATGGTAAAAACGAGAATTGAAGTATTCCCGGATATTCCGGATCTCATTGATTTCTTTGAAACGTTGCCGGAATACGATCCGTCCATGTATGAGCATAAGAAGATGAAGACCAACAGGGAAACTTCTCTTGATGTGCTTCGCAAATTACTTCCTGTTTTTGAACAGCAGGAGGATTACAGTAACGATGCGCTTTATCAGCTTCTGACCGGCTTTGCGGCTGAGAATGAATACAAGAACGGCTATGTACTCTGGCCGGTTCGTACCGCAGTATCCGGCAAGCAGATGACTCCGGCAGGCGCAACAGAAATAATGGAGCTTCTTGGTAAAGAAGAGTCCCTTGCACGTATCAGGAAGGGAATTGAGCTTCTTGAGAACTCCTGATGAAAAGCAGTTAAAGGCAATCACCCACGATTCCGGACCGGCACTTGTACTGGCTGGTCCGGGAAGTGGTAAGACCTTTACGATTGTCAGTCATATTCAATATCTGATTCGCAATAAGAAGATTCCACCGGAAGAAATTCTTGTTGTGACCTTTTCCAAAGCGGCTGCCATAGAGATGCAGACGCGGTATCTGGAATCTGCGGATTCCAATCCTTCCACAAATCCTGTCCGGTTTGGAACATTTCACAGTCTTGGTTATCAGATTTTAAGATCCACAGGTCAATTCCGAAATTTTTCATTGATTACAGATAAGCAGAAGTATCATTTCCTGGAGGTTATTCTGAAAAACGAAGGGCTTTCCTCTTTATGTACCCATGATCAGGAAACAATTCTTTTAAATGCCCTTGCAGCAAGAAAAGCAGGAGGTATAGAGAAGACATCATTGGAATTACTGGATGTGGAGACACCGGAATTTGATGCAGAAAAGCTGTTTGCCCTGTATCAGAGTGATCTGGAAGAACGGAGACTGTTGGTTTATGATGATCTGATTCTGAAATGTATTGAAATGCTAAAAAAATCACCGGCGGTTTTGAAACGGTATCAGCAGCTTTTTACCCATATTCTGGTGGATGAATTTCAGGATATCAATGCTTCCCAGTACGAATTAATTACGATGCTGGCACTTCCACAGAGGGAGCTGTTCGTGGTCGGGGATGATGACCAGTCCATCTATGGATTCCGTGGATCGAAACCGGAATTTATGAGGGAATTTCTTCAGCAGTACACAGATGTGAAGCGTTATGAACTTACCGCGAACTACCGCAGTGGGGAACGGATTGTTGCACTTGGCCGGAAGATTATTGGACAGAATAAAGAACGTTTCCCAAAAGAATTTCTTCCAAAGAAAAAAGGCGGTGAAGTCTCTTTTCAGCATCTGAATACCAGACGGGAAGAGGAAGAGCTTCTGGTGCAGGATATCCGGAGGAATTCGATGGAATGTCTGGATCAGACGGCGATTATTGTAAGAACAAATCTGGAGGCCAGACAGTATGAGGCTCTTTTGAAAGGAAAACAATTTCCGGTTACCGGAAGTGTAAAGAAGGAACAGGGAGTCTTTCAATCGGAAATAGCTGAGGATCTGTATGCATTCTTAAGATTTCTGTATGAGGGAGGTCACCGGAAGGATTTCATGCGCATTATGGATAAGCTGGAACCGGATCTTACGAGAAAGGCGCTTGTCTCAGAAATTGTAAGTGAAGAGGAGCTTATGTGTTATTACAGGAATAACGTTGAGATGCGGGGACAGATCCGGAAGCTGTTTTCAAAGCTTGCACTTGCCGGACGGCTGCAGACGCATCTGGCTATCCGGTTGTTTCGGAATGAAATCGGATATGACTCTTATCTGAAAAAGAAAAGCAGAAGCTATGTGGAATACGAAGATAAGAAGAAAATGGCACAGACCGTTCAGGAAGTGTTTGCGTCCTACCAAAGGACAAAACCGTTAGATGAATTTATCCTGCAATGTCAGAAAAAGGAAAATAAAAGCCCGATAGCAGAGCAGAGAAAGGGAATCCATGTAATAACCATGCATGCTTCAAAGGGTCTGGAATTTCAGCATGTATATCTGCCGGATCTGAATGAAGGGATTATTCCACCGAAGGGTGTTGTTGATGCAAAGCAGATTGAGGAAGAACGAAGGCTCCTGTACGTTGCCGTAACAAGAGCCCGTGAAAAATTGTTCTTATATGAAACCAGAGAGCGCAACCGTAAGGTAACGCGGTTTCTTCAAGATATCACTCTGTGATTTCATCAAACTCCTGAGTGTCCAGAAACTCATCGAATGCATCGGCAACCGCTTCGTATTCGTCATCATCATCGATATAATCAAGCACCGGTTCTTCATTGGGATCGTTCTCGTTTTCAGAGTAACGATAGAACCAGACTTCCCCATCTTCGTTTTCACCATTCTCATCAAGAGGGAGCAGGACGATGTAATCCTGATTATTTACGGTTAAGATGGTTACAATGGCACATTCTACAGAGGATCCGTCTTCCAGATCCAAAGTGACAGTCATTTCTTCATCGTTGCTTTCGGGCTGTTCAAATGTTTGACTCATGTAAATTCTCCTTTCGGTTTTTCCTTTATTCTACAAGGCTTTGGGACGAACTGCAAGAGTCATCTGCGAAGTTTTTTACACAGGGAATGGGATTTGTGTTAGACTAGACATAGAACGATTAACTAAAATCAGGAGGGAAAGCATGAGTAGTCTTGCTGTGACATATTTTAAGCCGTATCAACCCGGAATTGAGAGAACCGTTTCGGGCTTTCGGTTTGCCCTGGTCAATAAGAAGAACGGCTGCGAAAGTGGAATCCTTCTTTATGATGATAAGAAACAGGAACAGAGAATTCCTTTGAGCGAGAAGGGACGCAAGGGAGAGCTGTTTGGCGTGGAAATCCGGGGAGAGGCTCT
>SAMEA104315436__coassemble_1952_pt1 | contig 10002 bp, 9 predicted proteins | sample SAMEA104315436__metabat2_high_PE_030 | metagenome-assembled genome bin SAMEA104315436 (sample SAMEA104315436) | gut metagenome | biome: Monkey gut; feature: monkey-associated habitat; material: faeces | place: China | collected 2013
TCTACTTCTCTCTTTAAAATATATTCCTTACGATCTACACCAATCAGTTCAATCTCTGCAGCAGCCAGATTTACATTGGAAGGAATAATGGATACTCCCTCTATTACATCGTTTAAAATACATTCTTTAATGGAACATTCACTTAGCATTAATTCATAAACTGTATTTTCCAGATCATTCTTCTCTACACCAAATCCACTGGTTGTATTTCCCTGCGGATCCGTATCAATTACTAAAACTTTCTTTCCTTTTGCTGCTAATGATGCAGATAAATTAATGGAAGTAGTTGTCTTTCCTACTCCACCTTTCTGATTAGCAATCGCAATCGTTTTTCCCATTCGCTCTTCCATTTTTGTAACAAGTCAGCCATTCCATTCATAAGTTGTCAATCTACATTATTAACTTAGATATTCACTTCTGCATGGCTGTACTGTTATCCATTTCCTTTCTTATCACAGTGCATTATTGATTATATCACTTCTGAAAGTGATATTCTAGGATTTTTACTTACAAAAATAAACTTGTAGTCCTATTTTCCTGTTACTACAACATCTAGTGCTCTATTTTAAAGTAATTCTTATAAAATCAATGTTTCACGCTTTCTATATTTTCGATGTTTCACGGATTAGCTACAAGATTTAGGGGCTATGTGTTTCACGTGAAACATTATCTTGTGACTATGTTTTACAATAACGTTTCATGTTTCACGTGAAACATATTACTCATCTTTTAATGCGAAATCAGTCTAAATGCAGTACAAATAATGAATTTATATATTAAAAATAGTCTTAAAAAATAGGTATAATTAAGTAAGTGAGCAAATATAAAAAAACATTTTTCTTTTCTATGTTCATCGTAAAAAAGAAAATTATAACATACGAATTATATGAAGAATCAATACTAATGCAATAAACTTTATGGTGCTTCAAATATCAGACATAAACCATCCATACTCGTTATCCAGAAACAAGATATTCTAAGAGTAACCATGTAAATTATTTATCACAGACGCAGACGACCCAACGAACCATCCGGGTTCGATTGTGTCTCGTTCAGCCGTCCATGGCTGAACGCTGCTGTATAGAGGGTTACTCTAAGAATATCTAAGTTTCTTCCAAAGGAGTCTGGATAGGTTTATGATCTGATTTAATATACTTTCCAATTATAATTTTGTGAAATAAAGAGTTACAAATACAAATAAGTTATATATAATAGAAATAATAGATTTATAAATTAAATAGCTGAATTAAAAGTATACTAATAAATATCAAATTATTTAAAGTAGATAAGATATTACATAATAAACGAATGAGGTACAAGAACATGAGAAGAAAAGACAGAGAAATAAGTTCTAGAGAAGAAATTATAAAAATTATCCGGGAAGAAGGAATATGTCGGTTAGCTATAAAGGATGAACCATACCCTTATATTGTTCCTATGAATTATGGAATTGAAATTGATGGTGAACAGATCAATCTATATTTTCATAGTGCAATAGAGGGAAGAAAAATTGATTTAATAAAAAAAGATAATAAAGTATGTTTTGAAATAGATCGAAATCAAGGACTAGTATATGATACTAAAAAGGGCTCCTGCTCTATGCTTTATGAATGCGTCATAGGAAATGGCGAAATTGTATTTTTGGATGGAGATGAGAAAATCAAAGCACTTCGACTAATATTACAACATCATGGAAGAGGTGAAGATTTTTCAATCAGTGAGGCAATGGTAGAAAGAACGATTTGTTTCAAATTAGTAGTAAATGAAGTTACTGGTAAAAAGCATTAAATTTCATTTTTAAAAATTAAAATATAGAAATATACAAGTAATTACAGATGCTGATATTCTTAGAGTAACAACAACCAATATAAAAATATTATGATAAATTTACCAACCTTTTTAAAAAGCTCCGCACTATATTAATAAGAACGTTCTTAAAAGTGAGGGAAAGCAATGAATAAGCAAAAGGCTGACGAGCTTATATTCTCATATGTAAGGAAGATATTTGGATTTGCAGTATCAAAGCTACCCAAAATCGACGAGGCAGAAGAACTTGCGGCAGAGATAACCTTTCAGGTATATTCATCTTTATTAAAGCAGGATAAAATTGAAAATCCAGACGGTTACATATTCCGCATCGCACAAAATGTTTACGCAAAGGATATTGGCGGCAAAAAACTTACTAAAAGTATAAAAATAGACGATATATAAATTATAATATATCGTCTATTTTTTATCACCTATTTAATTTAACACAATACTCAAAAATGATCCACTGGATCATTTTCTCATATGCATGGCAACTCAAAGCATCACTTAAAATTAAAACAATTTCACAATATTATTTCGGATCGCAAAAACAGCTGCCTGGGTACGGTCGGAAACATCAATCTTCTTAAAGATATTGGAAATATGATTCTTAACCGTGCGCTCACTGATATTCAGATTCATGGCGATTTCTTTGTTAAACATACCTCCGGAAATCTGTGTCAGAATTTCCAATTCACGTTTCGTTAAAGCAGCAATCTTCTCCTTATCAATATCGCGGTTCACCAACCGGGAATTCAAAGAAGGAATCAGACTCGGCTGGATATAAGAATCTCCTTCCATTACTGACTGAATTGCTTTCTTTAATTCCTCTGATCCGGAATCCTTCAGAATATAACCATTTGCACCAATATCAACAGCCTGAACAAGATACTCCACTTCACTATGTACTGTCAACATTAAAACCTTAACAGGAATATTTTTCTTTTTAATTTCTTCCAGAACTTCAATTCCGTTCACATTAGGCATATTAATATCAAGTAATAAAATATCAGGCAGTACATGCTGTAACTTTTCAAGACATTCTGAGCCATCACTGGCCTGTTCAATCACTTCAATGGAACCATCAAATTCCAATAATTGCTTAATTCCTTCTCTAATTAAAGCGTGGTCATCAACCAACATTACTTTTGTACTCATAAAATTTTCCCTCTTTCATCTTATTCATCTGCAGCAATTTCAATTTTAATTTCTGTTCCCTTATTCAAAACAGAATCGATTTGAAATACTGCATGAATAATCTTTGCTCTTTCCTGCATCATGGATATGCCAAAATGATTTTCTTTTTTACTATCATATTCGAAACCAATTCCATAATCTTTAATGGTAACAAATAAATGATGATCCCTATTCTTTACTGTCAGTTCAATTCGATTTGATTTTGAATGAATAATGGAATTCTGTATAGCCTCCTGAATCATCCGGAATAAAACCAACAGCCTATATTCAGAAATCTTTGTAGAAACCTCATCTACATCTGTTACAAAGAAAATATCCGGATTAGATTCCTTTATATTCTCAATAAAATCATTAAGGCATCTGTCAAATCCTAAATCATTAAATGACATGGGACGAAGATTAAAAATCACCATCCGCATTTCATCAATAATTCCTCTTAAATTCTTTGAACAGGTCTCAAGCTCAAGCTTTGCATGAATCGGATCTTTATCAATATATAAAGAACATAATTCAATTTCATGAATCAAATGAGCCAGATTCTGAACTGTAGTATCATGGAGTTCCCGTGCAATTCGCTGACGATCCATTTCCTGAAGATCCAGTAATGCACTGGACAACTCATTACGATGTGCCTCCTGATCCTTAAAAACCTTTAATTCCGCGATTTTCTTTGACAGTTCTTCAATCTGACCTGCAGTCTTTTCATTTTCCTGAACTAAATGCTCAATCTTATCTTTTGCAGATGAAATTTCGTTTTTATAAATATCCTCCGTATTACGCGGAGAAAAATACTTCATATCTGCATCTGTTTCCATCAATGACTTTAAAAGCGTTTCTGTTTCCTGAATTTCTTCCTGATTCTTTATTACAAGACGATTTAACTCATTTCTTTTTTTCAAAAACGCATAATATATGTCATCGATAACAGAATTTTCATTTGTATCCATTATCTTCTCCCATTGATTTCTGCTAAAACTGAGATATCAAATCTGGTATATCTATGACTCTATAATAAAATTATACTTATCTATATCATATACTAAAAAACGTTTTTATGGAAGTAAAAAAACTAACATAATAAATTACACAATAGGTTCCTTGGAAGGCAGCCCGGCTTTCCTTGGATATTTTTTCGGTGTAGTATCTATCTTTTCAATCATAAACAAATTTCTGTAAATATCCGACTGTGGCAAATAAAATTCTACCTGATTCCTGTAATTACCACCCAGAACCTGAATGGCCTTTTGGGCCTGTTCATACTCTTCCGTTATTTTCTCGGATTTATAAGAAATAAAATAACCCTTCTTCTTCACAAAAGGAAGACAATATTCCGATAAAGTAGCGAGATTAGCAACCGCACGTGATACACAAAAATCATACTGCTCCCTGTATTCCTTTTGTTGTGCCAGATCCTCAGCTCTTCCATGAACTGCCAAGATATTCTCCAAAGACAAATCAAAAATCACCTGATTCAAAAACTTCACTCTCTTATTTAAAGAATCAAGTAAAGTAATTTTCAAATCAGGAAAAACAATTTTTAATGGAATACCGGGAAAACCGGCCCCGGTTCCTACATCAATTAAGGAATATTCCTTATGTGCAAGATCCGGAACAGCCTGGATCAATGAAACACTGTCTACAAAATGTTTCATAATCACTTCATCCATCTCTGTAATTGCAGTCAGGTTCATAAAGGAATTCCACTCAATCATCAATTCATAATAATTCTGAAATTGATGAAACTGTTCATTTGTTAAAGTGATGTGAAATTCTTTTAAGGAATCCGTCAATAAATCCCAGTTGTCCATAAATTACCCTATCTGCCATTTTCCTGGCTATATCCATAAACAAACTATATTAGGATAATAATATACCACATTTTTCTAAAAAATGCGCTATTTATTTTATACAACTATTCAAAGCCATACAAATTGTGACAATATAGTTATAAAATACTTGCATTAATATGGTTCTAAATTACTATCTCAATATATCCTCCGGGTGATGATATTTCCACTGTTCCAGATAAACAACCAGAACTGAAATATCTGCAGGGGATACACCGGAAATCCGGGAAGCCTGTCCTACCGAAACAGGTTTTAAAGCTTTCAGCTTCTGTCTTGCCTCAAGACGCAGACTTTCAATATCATCATAATTGATTTCCGATGGAATTTTTTTCTTCTCCATCTTTTTGAACTGTTCTACCTGGCGAAGCTGCCGTTCAATATATCCCTCATACTTAATTTCAATCTCTACCTGTTCGATCACATCTGCAGGAAGTTCTTTCCGGTCCGGATCAATTTCTGCCAGAATTTCATAACTTAATTCCGGACGGCACATCAATTCCGCAAGGGATGCTCCGGTTTTTAAGGTTGCGCTGTTATGATTTTCAAAGAATTCCTGATTTTTCTTAGAAGCACCAATCAATACACTCTTCAACCGGTTAATTTCCTGTTCAATCAGGGATTTCTTCGTTAAAAGAGCCTGATACTGTTCTTCCGTAATCAACCCGATTTCATAACCTTTTTCACGTAAACGCAGATCGGCATTATCCTGTCTTAACAAAAGGCGGTATTCTGCACGGGAAGTCATCATACGATAGGGCTCGCGGTTTTCTTTTGTTACCAGATCATCAATCAAAACTCCGATATAAGCTTCCGAACGATCTAAAATCAAAGGATTCTTTTTTAAAATATACTGTGCAGCATTTACACCGGCCACAAATCCCTGTACTGCTGCTTCTTCATAACCACTGCTTCCGTTAAACTGTCCACCACTGTATAAACCTTCCACTGCTTTAAATCCAAGAGAAGGATAAAGCTGGTTCGGATTAATGCAGTCATATTCAATCGCATAAGCATTTCTTACAATCTTACAATGCTCCAATCCAGGAACAGTCCGGTACATGGCAAGCTGCACATCCTCCGGAAGAGAAGAGGACATTCCACCAACATACATTTCATTCGTATGAAGTCCTTCCGGCTCAATAAACACCTGATGCCGTTCCTTATCTGCAAACTTAACCACCTTATCTTCAATGGAAGGACAGTATCTCGGCCCCGTACCTTCAATAATTCCGGCATAAATCGGAGAACGATCCAGGTTAGCACGGATAATTTCATGGGTCTTTTCATTTGTATAAGTAAGAAAGCAGGAAACCTGATCAATCTGTACATCCTCCGGATTCGTGGAAAAAGAAAACGGAACAACTTTTTCATCACCAAACTGTTCATCCATCTTACTGAAATCCAGAGAACGCTTATCCATTCTCGCCGGAGTTCCTGTTTTGAAACGACGCATTTCAATGCCCATTTCTTTTAATGAATCCGTAAGATAGTTGGCTGCCTGTAAACCATTCGGTCCGGTATAAGTAATTGCCTCTCCGCATAAGCATCTTGCCTTCAGATAAGTACCGGTACACAAAACAACTGCTTTACATTCATAAACAGCACCGGTAAAGGTCTGTACTCCAATGATCTTTTTGGTATAACCATTGGGATCTGCATTCGGTACTTCTTCCCATAACAGGTTACAAACTTCTGCCTGCTTAATCGTCAGATGCTCCTGATTTTCAAGCACCTTGCGCATGGCACGGGAATACTCTGACTTATCTGCCTGTGCACGGAGTGAATGAACGGCAGGACCTTTGGATACGTTCAGCATTTTGGACTGGATAAAGGTTTTATCAATATTTTTACCCATTTCTCCACCGAGTGCATCCAGTTCCCTTACCAGATGACCTTTGGAAGATCCTCCTACATTCGGATTACAGGGCATCAAAGCAATACTGTCCACACTCACTGTAAAAATCACAGTTTCAAGTCCCAGTCTTGCACAGGCCAACGCTGCCTCACATCCGGCATGTCCCGCACCGACAACACAAACATCTACTTTTTCACGAATGGTATTCTTATTGGTAATCATGAAATTTATTTCACCTCAACATTATCATAATGTTCACTTCTTTTATTCACAGGCTTCGCCCATTTTACTGCATTGGTAATAATTTTCTGAATCTGAGGATGATAATAAATCGGATATTCTTCATGTCCCGGCTGGAAATAAAAGATCTTACCCCATCCACGGGTAAAGGTGCATCCGCTCCGGAATACTTCTTCATTTGAAAACCATCCTAAAAATACCACATCATCCGGCTTTGGAATATCAAAGTATTCCCCATACATTTCTTCTTTTTCCAAAATAATTGGTTCGGTAATTCCTTCAGCAATCGGATGGGAAGGAGCAACACAGACAAGCTTTTCTCTTTCCCCATGCTTCCATCTCACGCACATACTCGTTCCAAGCAGTGCTTTCATCGGATTGGAAAAATGAGAAGAATGTAATGCAATCAATCCCATTCCATCTAAAACATGCTGTTTTACTCTCTGGACATTCTCTTCGGTTACTTCATCATGTGCCTGATGTCCCCACCAGATCAATACATCTGTATCATTCAATATTTCTTCCGACAATCCCTGATCTTCCATCCGTAAGGTTACACAACGCACCTGGATCTCCGGATCTTTTTCCAGAAACTCACGAATACATTCATGAATTCCATTCGGATAAACCTTTGCAACATGTTTATATTGAAGTTCTTCCAGGTATTCATTCCATACCGTTACCTTAATCATTCAGATGACCTCCTACTTTTAAACAATCTAAATAAATATCACCAATTCATCATTTATATCATAAACAATTTTCATGATCGGAACTGATTCAGCCAAGCAGCAGATATTTCAATGTCTTTTAACTGCTGACAGGATCCGAAATGCTCGATTGCAAAATAATCATCATATCCGGAAGCTAAGATTTTTTCAACAATTTCTTTCATTTGAATACATCCGCTTCCTACCGGGGAGGAATACATCTCTCTTCCTTTGACAGTGGCTTTGGGTGTTTCACCTTTTTTCACTTCAAAGGTCCGGTCCTTGCAATGTACATGTCCGATCTGACCTAGAAACTTCGGCAATACTTCAAGGGAATCTTCTTCACTGTATAAAAAGTTTCCGGTATCAAATGCACATTTAAGTCCATCCACATGAGTAAGGAAAAATTCTAACCCTGCAGCATCCTTATAATATGCCGGAGCATCATCAAAATCTTCCAAAACCATCTGAATTCCATTGTCCTTTGCATATTTCGACAAAATATTCAGACTTGTAATCATTTTTCTCACACAGCGGTTTCTTAAGAAAGCAAACTTCCACTCTCTATCCGTTAAGAATCCGGGAATCATCATAATTTTCTTAATGGAATGATCATCTGCAAAATCAATCAGATCAAATCCTCTCTGCAGATCATTTCCATGGGAATAATCAAAAAATCCATAAATACAACTGACTTCCATATCATGATCCTGAAGCAGTTTAAAGATCTTCTCTTCCTCTTCCATCAATGCTTTATCTTCAATTTCAATTCCTTTAATTCCAAAAAAAGCCACTTTTTGAAAAACTTCATCCATGGATTTTCCACTTTGTTCTGCAGCTTCCCGGATATGATCATAAAATACCGATATTTTCATCTCAGATCTCCATTTCTGTCTATTTTATAACTGTTACATCATTTTCCCATACAGAACTTGGAAAAGATTTCTGTAACCAGATCATCATCAATTTCTTCTCCAATAATTCTTCCCAAAGAAGCATAGGCATTCATCAGATCAATGGAATAGAAATCCTCCGGCATCTGATTAATCAGACTGTTCTTCACTTCCTGCAAACTTGACAGACTCTCTGATAACGCCTGCTTATGACGCATATTCGTAATCATAACTTCCTGATCGTTTCCAATTTTGCCCTTAAAGAATAAATCTTCCACTGCTTTCGAAAATTCATCAAATCCGGTATTTTCCTTGGTGGAGGTTTTAATGATCTTCGTCTCAGGACTAACCTTTGAATATAATTCTTCTAAAGACACCTTTGAATTCAAATCGGATTTATTATATAAAATAATACTCTTCTTGTCCCGGATTAATTCTAAAATTTCCAGATCATTTTCATCAAGTGGAACAGAGGAATCGACCACATAAACAATCAGATCTGCATCCATTGCATATTTCTTTGCCTTTGTTACACCGATCTTTTCAACAACATCTTCCGTAGAACGGATACCGGCCGTGTCAATCACATGAAGATTGATCCCGGATAACCGGATATTTTCTTCCAGGATATCTCTTGTTGTACCGGCAATTTCCGTAACGATCGCCTTTTCTTCTCCGGCAAGAAGATTTAATAAAGAAGATTTTCCGGCATTCGGCTTTCCTACAATTACGGTACGGATTCCATCACGAATTATTTTTCCGTTTTCAGAGGTTTCAATCAGTGCCGCAATCTCTTTGATTAACTGATCCACTTTTTCTTCCAGTTCTTCCGGATAGCCGTCCAGACTGATATGTTCCGGATCATCCAGAGCGGACTCAATAAAAGCAATTTCATAAAGAATATTAGCACGTAAATCCTTAATTTTATCAGATACACTGCCCTGCAGCTGTCTCATGGAATTTTTTAAAGCCATATCATTTTCAGATGCAATGACATCCATCACCGCTTCTGCTTCCGATAAATCAATTCTTCCATTTAAAAAGGCACGCTTACTGAATTCTCCGGGCTCTGCGAGTCTCGCACCATGTGCAAACAATAATCCAAGAATTTTATTAATAATTAATACACCGCCATGACAGTTAATTTCCACCGTATCCTCTGTGGTAAAGCTTCTTGGAGCTTTCATCAGGGAAACCATGACTTCATCTACGATTTCATCCTGATCATTCACAATAAAACCATATTGGATCGTATGACTGCTCATTTTTTCAAGAAGCGGCTGCCGTTTTTTATTTTTAAATAACGTATTCACAATAGGAACTGCATCATTTCCACTCACTCTGATAATTCCAATCCCGGAATTGCTGAGTGCAGTTGCTACTGCTGCAATGGTATCTGTTGTCATAATTATTTCCTTATATGTAACTATTCAGAGCCATGCAAATTATGA
>SAMEA104315436__coassemble_2038_pt1 | contig 9524 bp, 5 predicted proteins | sample SAMEA104315436__metabat2_high_PE_030 | metagenome-assembled genome bin SAMEA104315436 (sample SAMEA104315436) | gut metagenome | biome: Monkey gut; feature: monkey-associated habitat; material: faeces | place: China | collected 2013
CCGATACCGATACGGACACAGATACGGATACCGATACCGATACAGACACGGATACAGATACCGATACCGACACCGATACGGATACAGATACCGACACGGATACGGATACGGATACCGATACCGATACCGATACCGATACGGATACAGATACCGATACTGACACTGATACGGATACCGACACTGACACGGATACAGATACCGACACAGATACGGACACTGATACGGATACGGATACAGATACCGACACAGACACGGATGATGATGATGGTGAGGTTCTTGGTGCAAGAAGAGGTAATGGATCAGCAGTTCTTGGCGCAAGAAGAGGTGTTGAAAAAGCGGTTCTTGGAAAGAGGCGTAGACCTAAGACCGGTGATGGCATGGCATTAGCAGGTTGGCTTTTTGGTTTGGTTTCATCACTGGGTGCGGCTGGCGCATCGGGTAAAGCTTTAAAGAAATCCCGTAAAAAGGAAGAAACTGAGGAATAGAATTATTTCATTAAAACCTGCCGGCAAAGGTTATTTACCTTTGCCGGTTTCCTTATAAAAATATATTGATTAATGGGGGATACCATATGAAAACAATACCCAGAACAAAGCATAGCAATAAATATAATCAGGAGAAAAACCAGTTGATTTCAAAGGCTTTATTTGAAAAGAAACTGGATGCAATGAAAAGTTATGTTGAGGAATACTTAAAAAGTAATCCGATTGATGTTAAGTGTGAGGATATTCAGGATGAAGTTAAGTATACAGTGTTTCTTTCCGTTTCCGATGGGAAGAAAAGGGCCAGGGTATGTCATGCATCGGCTGCGGATTTTGAATCTTCCTTTATGCAGGTAAGGGAAAAGATAAGGACTGTTATTGATAAATACAGTCTTACACCGGTGTGGATCAAAATTGATGTTGTAGATTTTGTTCAAAAAGTTCCGTTTGCGAATTTAAAGAAAATTTTTTTGTCGGTAAAATATAAGGATTTTTTCAGAATGGGATTCGCACTGGATCCATGGATGGATATTGCTTTTTTGGAAGCAGAGGCTAACTCATATGGACTTTATGATTATTCGGTTATCCCTATGAAAGCATCGAAGCCCGGTCATGAGAATGTTCCCTGTATTAACATAGAGCAGGTGGAAAAGTACTTAGGATGGAATGGAAGACATTGTTCTCCCATTATCATGCCATTTGTTTATTTCTTTAACTGCAAAAGCTTTTTTATGGATACGGATAAGGAAATATATATGCTTTATAATGCGGGAATGCATTGTGGAAGAAGAACAATCGGGGAGCTTACGCCTGAGTTTGTAAAGGATATTCTCACTACCTCTTCCCAGTATTTAACAAGGCAGATGTTACCGTCAGATAAATTTATATATGGTTATTTTCCACGATTTAATGCGGTAATGACTTCTTATAATATATTGAGACATACCGGAACGGTATGGTCTATGATGTGTGCATATGAGGTCACAAGGGATAATTCTTTACTGGAAACGATAAATAAAGCAATCGATTATCTTCTTACACAAATGAGCTATAAGGATAATGAGACTGCATTTGTCATTGAAGCAAGAAGCAGGGAAATTAAACTGGGGGGAAATGGAATTGCTATTATTGCGCTGACGAAGCATATGGAAGTATTTGGTGATCGTGACTTTACGGATATGATTACGCTTCTGGCAAATGGAATTTTATATTTGCAGGATAAAGAAACCGGAAAAATGACTCATGTTTTAAATGCAGCCAATTTTGAGGTAAAGGAAGCATTCCGTACCGTATACTACGACGGAGAGTCAGCATATGCTCTCATAAAGGCCTATGATATTACCGGTGATCATGCGTATCTTGATGCTGCGAGGCGGAGTATCGATTATTTTATAAAAAAGAATTACGTAGTACACAGAGATCATTGGCTGGCTTATGCGATGAATGAGTTTACTAAGTTTGTACAGGAAGAAAAGTATTATACATTTGCACTCAGAAATGCATGGGAGAATCGTGAGAGGATAAAGAAGCAGCAAACCTCATATCATACTTATCTGGAATTATTGATGGAAACCTATGACATTTATCTCAGAATAAAGGAGCAGAACATTTCCGTCGATTATATGAATCAGATTGATGAGGATGAATTTGTTGAGATCATCAAGTATAGGGCATTTCATATGCTTGATGGGTATTTTTATCCGGAATATGCGATGTATATGGAAAGACCGGATAAGATTCTTGGTTCATTCTTTGTACGTCATGATGACTTCAGAGCGAGAATCGATGACAACCAGCACTTTATTGATGGTTATGCCAAGTATTATAAGTTGATTTTGCATAATGGAGAATGATTGATATATGTGGAAAAAGAAAAACAGTAATTTGGAAGTTCATGTTGGAATTCCGGATGGTTTTAAGGTAAAGGGTGGAGATGGCAGAGCTATTTCTTCCTGGAATGAAGTGAAAAATGCAGACGGTTATATTCTGTCTTATTACAGAGCCGGTGAACCGGATCTGTGTATTAAAACCAGGTATTCGCAAAAGCCAGAGAAAACCATTCTGGGGTTTCAAAACGGGGTGGAATATCTTGCGGATGTGTGTGCATATCAGTTTTGCGATGGCGTGGAAATCAGAGGGGATAAATCGGATAAAATTCCGTTCGTACCTGTTTCAATGAAGTTAAAGGCTCAAAATGTCATTTGTTTGTGTGAAAATGAATCGAAAAAAATAGAAGTAGAATATAAAAATACGATTCCCTCCGTTAGTTTCCAATCGGCGGATAAAGACGTTGCTGTTGTGGATGAGTATGGGATGGTAACCGCCAGAAGTAAGGGTATGACGGAAGTCATCAGCAAAATGGATAATGGAGAATGTACCAAAACCCGGATCGTGTGTGAACGGGATTTATCGAGAAATCAGAAATCGGATGCAGTGATCATGCTGATGGGAGATCTGATGTGTGCGGTAAATCATCAGCGTGTTGTCAGGAATAAGGAATTTGATTTTACTGGTTCGTTTGACGATATCAGGACAATTGTTCAAAAGGGAGATCTGGCAATCGGGGTACTGGAAACCATGTGTGATGACCATTCTCCGTATGAAGGTGAAGAATTGAGAATTTCATCCGGAAGTCCTAATTGCAATTCACCTTCAACATTTATCGGAGCTATAAAGGATGCAGGATTTGACGCATTGGTTACAGCCAATAACCATAACTGCGATACGGGGCCGGGAGGATTGAAAAATACAGTCTCGTTAATCAGGAGCAATGGTATGCAAAACATAGGAACACTTAATGATAATCCGGTTTATTTTTCCGTTAAGGGGATAAAAATTGCGGTGATTGCTTTGTGTATGATTAATAACGGACACGAAGCTAAGATGAATTTGTGGACGGAGGAGCTTGGCCGGTACAAAACAGAATTGTTTAAGCAGTATGTTGACGAGGCCAGAAAAAATCATGCGGAGTTCATTATTGCATATCAGCATTGGGGAAAGATGAACTCCTCTGAGGTAAAACCGTCTCAAAGAAAAACGGCAAAGGAAATGGCAGAAGCAGGTGCTGATCTGATTGTTGCATCACATCCTCATGTGATGCAGAATTATGAAATACTTACGACCTCCGATGGGAAAATGGTGCCATGCGCGTATTCATTGGGAAATTTTCTTACATCAATGAATGAATTTAGTGAAAACAGACTCAGTGCGGTTATGTGCTGCAAACTGCATAAGGGCTTGAATGGTAAAGTGTCGTCTTCCATATCGTTTATTCCGACGATAAGCAGAGATTATGATTCCTATGGTGTAAAGATAGAAATTGCCGGTGGAAAAGAAAGGGAAAGAATTGAGGAGATTCTGTCAAAGAATGCCGTGATTGTTTCATCGGTGCCGGAACCGGATGTTATGCTGCAAGGCTCTGTTGTGCTGAAAAAAATATTTTCTTATTTGCCGGAATGCCGGGTAAATCAGGATGCGTGTATTATTTCCCAGTTATCCATATTGAACGGCGAAAAACAGGAATTGAGGGAGCGGTGTGCAGAGAGGGTAAGGATTGATATAGAAAAAGACTTTGAACAGAGTCTTCTGAAAAGCCGGGCAGAATATGTGATAGTTGATTTTTATGCTGCCGCAGCGATTTCTCTTTATAAAATGGATGACAATTATTATACAGCTTCCGATGCTTTTGTTTTATCTGATTTTTACAAAAGAAATAAAGAGAAGTTTGAGAAACATACCCCTCCGTTTAGCGAAAGCTTCTGGAAAAAAGAGGTTAAAAAATATGCTGCACTTCTACTGAAATATTATCCTAAAGAAAAGATTGTATTAGTCCGTCTGAGCTTTTCTGAGACACTGGCAGTAAAGGGAGAGATCAGAAACGGGAAAAACAGGAGTGCTTTAAATAACCGGATTGGAGAACTGGAGAGCTATTTTATTTCAATTGTGAATCCCGTTGTTATTGATATAGCAGGGCATTATTTTGGAGATGCACAGTCCGCTTCACCATCTGCATTTGAGGAATATTTTTATCTGGATGCTGCCCATAAGCTGAGAGATATTTTTGACAGTAAGAGTCATCAATTTTATTATTCTGAAGAGAATCCGGAATTCAGAATGAATAGAATATTGAAGTATTATGATAATCTGATGGCGCGTGGTTATCAAAACAGAATGCTTAATCAGGGGCAGCTGGCAGATAAAATCATCATGTATTCATCTAAGGAATTTATCCGGTCACACTACCATGGAATAATGGAGTTGATGAAGCGCCATGTGGAAAATCTTGAAGAAGCGGTACTTTACCTCGAGGAAAATGAATTGAATAAGGAACTGCTGAATGCAGCCGAAGCAATTCAACTGATCGTAGAGAAGGATCTTTTAAGACCTTATGAATGTTATCGGATACTATTCATGTGGAAAATGCGGATTCTGAAAGATATGGCATTACATCTCTCAGAAATGGTCGGATTCAATGTCTGCGAGGAAGAGTGTGAAATTATCTTTCTGATAAAAAATAACGGGAAAGCTTTGGAGCAATATATATCCGCTAACCCCAAAATAAAGGTGGATATCTGGGGAAGCTGTATTTCCAGGGAGATAATGAATCGAAATAAGCGGGATATAGTGGTGAATAAATATATTTTCAAACAGCCGCATTTACTTGCCTTTGAAGCTCCGATCCCATGTGATGTTCCGAAGGATAACAGTTTATTTGAGAACAATTCCTGGAGAAGAAGGACCATTGAAGAAGCATTCCGGCATTCGGGAGTAGATGTCCTGAAAGCATCCACGGCTGACTGGATTGTAATAGATTTTTATGATTTGATCTGTAATGCAGTAAGGTTCAGAGGGCAATTGTGGGAAATAGATGATTTTGTTCAAAGAACCGGATTTTATAAGCAGGTATCAGGAGAATGCAGCCAGAATACATATTTCTTTGAAAACTATGATATGGAATATGCCGGTGAACAAATGACAAAGTTTGCCCGGTTTTTGCTGGAAAAATATGGTGAAAACATAATTCTTATAAAGACAGACCTGAAAGATACCTATATTGATCTGGATGATAAGCTGCAAAAATTAAACAACGGAAGCAGCGATCTGGAAAAGAGAAGGCAGGCAATCTTACAATATGAAGAGATGTTTGAGGATTTGACAAAATGCTATGTGCTCGATATCTCAAAGCATTATTTTGCATCGGATAAATTTCCTCTTGGTGGTGCTCATATTGTTCATTATGAAGATGAGTTCTATAATCAGTCATGCTCTGTCTTAATGCAGATTTTTTCCGGATCCGGGCGTAAATACTATGATGAGGCAGATGAAAGGTACCTGTTTATGAGAGACCAGAGGCTGAATCGCGGTTAGTATATAGAAGGAGAATTGTGCAATGGATAAAAGATGGCTCATATTGCTGATTATGATACTTATTGCCGTCCGGATCACAGGATGCGCAGGCAGGGAGACTGAAAATTCATCGGACTTAAGGGGGGCTTCCGGACAGGAGGTTTCCGAAGCAGAAGCGACAGGTACCATTGAGTTTTCTTCCTGGTCAGAAGAAGAGGCTGAGGAGCAGCCGGAATTCAAGCCTGCTGATCTGGCCTGCAAAATTCCGGATGGCTTTGAGGAACAGAGCGATGAAGCCGGACTTTATCTGCATAAATCCTTTCCGGAGGATATTTCCAGTATCAGCTACATCATTACGCAGACGGATGATACCGTGATGAAGATGACCAGGGAAGATTACAGGGAGGCTTATGCCAAAGAGCTCTATGATGTATATGGGGATGAAGTGAATATCATCATTCATTCCTTTGAGCATGTTAAGGTTGATCAGAGAAATGCCATAAGAATAACATTGGAATATGAGCTTAAGGGAGTGACCTATGAGCAGCTCAACTTTATGATCTTTAATGGGGATGAGGATCATATCGTGTCCTATACGCAGGAGGCGGGCGGTAAATGGATGGAGGAGTTTGAAAAATGTTCCGAAACACTTCATTTTGTGGACAGGGAATAACCGGTAAAGGAAAGACAATGCATTTTACCATGCGTATTTTGCATGTTACGGATAAAGTGTAGACAAATCTAAGGCAGGCTTATATGATGAAGGCAGGATGAATTTAAAATAAGATACGAGGGGGATAAGAAAGTGAAAAGCGGAGTATTGATTCAAAATGAAAAACAGGCGAATAAAGCGGTTGCCAAGGTGATGAGGATCACCTTTGTGATCTTTACACTGGTGTTTATACTGAATGTTGTCGGAATTTTTGTGGTTGATATGGGCACGATGATGGCGGCTTATATCGGAGGATCCATTCTGTTATGGCTTCCGACCTTTGTTGTAAATATTGGTAAGCAGCAGGGGAGTTATGTGAAATATCTGCTCACGATCAGTGCAGTAATCTTTGTTTCAATTGTAACGGCAACTCTGGGATATCATGCCGTGCTTTTGTTTATTTATGCTATTGCCATAGCAAGTCTGTATTTCTCGAAAAAAATTAATATCCTGACCACAGTGCTTTCGCTTGTCGGTGTATCGGTTGGGCAGTATGTCTGCTTTGCTTTTGAAATTCTGCCGGATAAGAATTTTACTACATTTTATAAATTAATTGTGTATGGTATTGTCCCCAGAGCTATGGTACTGATTGCAGTTGCAGCCATCTTTACCATGTTATGTGAGAGAACGGCGGGAATGTTATCCAATCTTATGGATGCCGAAGCTCAGGATCGGATGATCCGTGAGATGAAGCTCATGCAGGAAAAATCCAGGGAAACATCGGAAGAACTGATGAAAATGGTGCGGGAATTGTCTGAGATTACGGAAAGATCCATGGAATCCAACGGACAGATTGTGCAGGAAACAGGAAGTGTTCTTCAAAGCTTTAGCGAGAATACCGAAGAAATTACCGGAATGAATCAGAGGACGCAGGAGATTAATACAAGGCTTGCGGAACTTGGAACAATTAATGGACAGGTTGCCGAACTTGCGAAACATATCAGCGAACGTTCCGGGGACAATCAGAGAAAGATGGACGAGGCGACGGCAAGTATGGAACAGATCCATACAAGCACGAATGAATGTAAGGAGATTATCTCAAAGCTTGGAGAAGAGTCCAAGGAAATTTTGGGCATTATTAAAGTAATTACCGGAATTTCAAATCAGACTAATATTCTGGCACTAAATGCAACCATTGAAGCAGCCAGGGCCGGAGAACAGGGTAAGGGATTTGCTGTTGTGGCGGAGCAGATTCAGAAGCTTGCTGAACAGACGAAAACCGCGGTAGACGATATTGGAAGAATTGTTACAGAATCCGTTAGCAATACAGAACAGGCGGTTGCGGTTATGGAACAGAGTGTGCAGCTGACAGAGACCGGTATGGACAATATTCGTGAAGTCGGAAGCTCTACGGCCGTGATCACAACCTCGAATCAGCAGATGTCAGGACAGATTATGGAGATGGACAGGACGGTTGAGGATATCCGGTTACAGAGTAGTGAAGTAGCCAGAGGTATGGAGCAGGTAAGTACCAGTACCAGAAACAATTACAATGCAATTGAACATGTCACGGCTGCTACGCAGGAAAATAGTGCCGGAGTAGAAGCAATCGAGGAGCTGGTTGTGAGAATTCGCGCACTTGCAGATAAAGAGGATGCCGGAAACTGTTGACAGATGATTTTGGGTGTGTGATACTTTGAAATAAAAACAGACATAAGATGAAATACTACAAAAGAAAAAGTCTGTGCAAGGAAAGGACATCGAAAATGATACAGACAGTTTTACTATTTATCCTGGGACTTATTCTGATCTGCCTCGGAGGCGACCGGCTGGTGGATGCTGCCGTTGCAATTGCGAAGAAGCTTGGAATTCCACAGATTGTTGTAGGGGCAACGATTGTAAGTCTCGGTACGACACTTCCTGAAATTCTGGTTTCCACAACCGCAGCGTTTGACGGATCCGCATCGATTGCGGCCGGAAATGCGTTTGGTTCCATTATCTGCAATACTGCATTGATTGCCGGTCTGACACAGACGATCCGGCCGTCAAAGAAGATTGAGGCGGCGGCAATCCGTTGGAGAGGGATTTTCTTTTTTGCGGTATTGATTGGAATGAATATATATGCTTACCTGACTCAGAAATTTAACCGCCCGGCAGGTGTTGTACTGCTTTTATTATTTGCGGTTTATGCGTATCTTAATATTAAGAGGGCGGGTTCTGAAGGAGAAGAGAGTGAAGAAGAGGACGGGAAGAAGGAAAGCGGTCCGATCTGGAAGCACCTTCTGATTCTTGTGGTATGTGCCGTGCTTCTTTACTTCGGGGCTAATCTTCTCGTAGACAACGGTATTCTGATTGCAGAGGCGCTTGGTGTTCCTGAGCGTGTCATTGCTGTTACGTTTATTGCACTTGGAACATCCCTTCCGGAGCTGGTAACCTCTTTGGTTTCGATTATTAAGGGATATGGAAATGTCGGACTTGGCAACATTGTCGGCGCGAATATTCTGAATATGCTTCTGGTAATTGGTATCCCTTCTGCAATTGCAGGTATTCCGTTAGAACGTTCTACCATATTGATTGATATGCCGCTTGGACTTCTGGTGATGGCCGTATTATTAATCCCGATTCTGATCCGGAATAAATCATCCCGGGTACAGGGAATCGCACTGCTTGCCATCTATGCAGTATATTGTATTGCTTCCTTTATGTGAGAAAGGCATGTGTGGCTGTGAACAGGAATAAATGAGAAAAGGGAACTCCGCTATGGCGGGGTTCTTTTTTATTTAAAACAGTGTCGAAAGAGGTTGATTAAATAGGTACAAAGTATTACAATAAATAAAAATGTAATAGAAATTTTACAGAAATTTAATTTTTACGGAGTGAATGAATTAGGAATGCAATATACGAGAGAAACTGCGATTGAACGGCTGCTGAAAAGCTTCAGTTCCTGTTATGATATTCATCCGGTTGAGGACGACCGGATTCCCATCACAGCACGCTGTGATTTTTTTGAGCATTCGGGGAGATATGTGATATCGAAGAAAGCA
>SAMEA104315436__coassemble_2056_pt1 | contig 9428 bp, 4 predicted proteins | sample SAMEA104315436__metabat2_high_PE_030 | metagenome-assembled genome bin SAMEA104315436 (sample SAMEA104315436) | gut metagenome | biome: Monkey gut; feature: monkey-associated habitat; material: faeces | place: China | collected 2013
GTAAATGAGAAGCCATGCAATACGCCAGTCATCCATATTTTCTTTAAAAATCTTCTCTACCTGCCCAGCCATCTCGTCAATGTACTCTTCGGTACGGTTCAATAAGGTAGAAAGATACATGTAATAGCAATATAAGGTCGGATTATAGTTTCCTGCAAGAAGCTCATCCGCCTGCCCCAGAAGCCACTCGGCTTCATTCGTTCTCTCCTGGGTAATTAAGAGCTGTACCCGCATGAGCATGTAAGCAGGATTCTGCTCATCCAGCTCCTGCAGCCGGTCCATAATGAGACTCGTCTCATTCATCCAGGACGACGCACTGATCTGTTTCGTACGGAAAGCCTCGTAATACTGCATCAACTCCACGATGGCATGCTTCTTCTGCCGGTTTGCCTCATTGAGCTTGCGGTCAATCCGCTGTTTGTAAGCCATCACCGTCACTTCCAATGAGGTATATGCATTCGTGAAACGGATCTTTCCATAGTTCCTGCCCGCATGGAGCTTGTCTTCATCTACATAAAAGGAAAAGCGGTAACAATTCCCCAGGAAGTCCTCTTCCCGGATGACATCCTTTTCTATCGTCAGAAATGCCCCTTCGGTTTCCGCAAAAAGATTGGAATAACCCCAGCCGTTCCTCTGGATCACAATACGCCCTTCGGTAATCCCCTGCGGATCTTCCATGCGGATCTCCTGATTTTCGATTATATATTCAATCTGCTGTTTCTTTTTGATTTGTAATAAGAATTCTTCCAGATACTGTTCCTTCCGGCCGTTTTTCACAAGTCCCCGGTAGGTATTGAGATACTGCTTATCCGATCCCTGTAAGACCTGTTCAAAATCCTTAGAAAAAAACAGGTTCACAGCCTCCTCCCAGCTTGTCTTTGCCAGATTCGTAAAATGAAACAGATTCTTAATGCTTCCAAGACTGGAATTCAGGTTCTCGCTGCCAATTTCCACATGATATGGAATCAGATATTCCCCCTGATTGGAAATGATGCGGAATTCCCCCTTCAGGGAATCACCCTGCGTCATTCCGGCGGTGTCCACCACATAAGGAATCTCTTCCTCAGATCCGATAAAATGCTCCACCAGACACTTCATCCGAAGCTCGGTAGTCGAAACTGTTCCTTCGGTCATGACATTGGGTTTGCCGAAAATGGTAAAGCTTCCCTCATATTTCTCTCCGGGCTCTAACTTCAATTCAATCAATGGACTCGAAAAGTTCAAGGAATGTACATCATTATTAAAATTTCCTTCTAATATCCGGTCAACAGCTTCCCTCACGCCACTTATCCCTCCGGTAAAATGTGTATCTGCATATACATAGTTAGTATACCATTTTTTGTTGCAATTTCGCAACACTTTCGGATTGCATTCATTAAGTGCTTTACACAGGAGGATAATCACCCTCCTGTGTTTCCGGAATATAGCCCGATTCACCCCGGCTCTGCGATTCTCGATACCGCCACATAAATATTGGAAATGCTGTACCAGGTCGGGAAATCCACGATGCCGGACTGCGGAAGTCCAAAGATTCTCTGAAATGTCTTAACGGCATTTGCGGTTCCCTGTCCATAAATTCCATCCACCGATACAACCGGAATTGCCGGATAATTCTGGGCAATGCGGTTTAACTGCCGCTGGATCGTACGCACATTATCTCCGGAAGCGCCGATACTCAGGTTGTAGCCGGGCCAGGATGCCGGAACGCCCGATACACTCACTGCCGAATTGATATACATATCGCTTCCATAATAATAACGGATAATTTCAATCGGTGTATACCCCTGATCACCAAGGTATTTGGAACCCCACTGGCTCAATCCGCTGCAGGTCGTACGCTGTCCGTCGCAGTAGGAGGTAAAGATCGGCTGCCGTACGCCCGGCCTTGACAGATAGTTTGCGAAAATCGTGTCCACAATGAGGCTGATGTTGGAATAAATATTGCGCCCGTATATCCATTTCTGATCATAGGCTGTGGAAGAGGTGATCGTGAAATTGTAACCCCTGTTCCTGTACCATTCAGTATAAACGCGGTTTAAGGTAAAGGACATAATCGCAAGCACATTGGCATAAATCGTGCTCTCCGGCCAGGTCGCATAGATTTCGGAGGATGCCACATTCTTGATATAGTCCCGGTAACGCACATAATAATTTCTGGCGGTGGAATCATCCGGTACGCCGTCATGCACCACAATGTATTCCGGAATGACCACCCGGCTTAAGACAATCTCGCCCTCCTCAATGGGTTTGATTTCATCCTCCTCAATCTTCGGCGGATACTCTCCGTAGAGCGTATGATCCGGAATCACAATGACTTCATTTTCCTCTTCAGCGGTTTCCAACGGATTCATCTCGACATTCTGCCATGCCGTTACCTCCGGAAGAATCTCCGTTCCCGAAACCTCTACCGGCTCATAACCATCTGCCTCCACCCTTATATTATATTCGGAATAGGGCTGTTCCAGCTGATCCGGCTCTAAACTGTAACCAATCGGCGGGGATGGCAGATCAATCGTTTCCGTCTGTCCGGAATTGTCCGTACTAAGCTGCTCTACCGTAACATCCGGTACTCCTTTATAGGAAATGGTAATCCGCGCATTCTGCACCGGAATCATTCCAATGGAAGAAGTCACCATAATCCGCAGCCGGCCGGTTTCTCCTCCGGTGACTCTTCCTGTTTCATTCTCATTTTCAGGCATAAAAAACCTCTGCATAAGATATACTTAGTATATTTTATGCAGAGGTCCTGCTTATGACCTATTATTTCATTACTTCGTTAACAGCATCATAATATCGTTGCTTCTCTGAACGAACTTCGCCATTGCTTCCGGTTCAAGCGGTGCATGCTGTAACAGAGCCAGATCATACAACTGCTCACAGATCATATCGACGTTCTTGCCATCGGTATTCTGCATCACATACTCTACCAGAGGATGATTTGCATTGAGGATCAGAGTCTCGCCCTCTTTTCCGAATCCACCCATATCCATTCCCGGCATGGAATACATCTTCATCATATCCTGCATTCTGCGGCTTTCCTCAGAAAGGGTTACCATGGAGGCAATCTTCTTGTTTTTCAGCTTTTCTACCTTAACAGCAATGTTGTCTTTCTTTAAGACCTTCTTCATCACCTTGCTGATTGCTTCTGCTGCATCGGAAAGCTCCTTCTCTGCCTTCTTGCTGGTCTTTGCCTTAAAGGTATCGGTAAGATCGGCATCGATACGCATGAACTTGATTCCTTCATTCTTTGCTTCCAGCTGGGAGATAAACGGCTGGTCAATATTGTGGGTAAGTATCACGGCATCCATCTTGGCAGCCTTGAACATATTGATGTACTGCGCCTGCTGCTTTTCATCCGTTACATAGTAAATGATCTTCTCTTTCTTTTCTTCTTCCGCAGGTTCTTCGGGATCGGACTTCTCTTCACTTACCACATTGCCGTTCTCATCTACCACATCAGCTTCGGCTTCTTTCTCTTTATCCTCTACTTCATCCGGATCGGTCTTATTGACTTCCAGACATTCAGGCAGTGTCAGATACTTGCCATCCAGATTCTTAAAGAGGATGTAATCGGTCATCTTCTCACAGAACTTGTCATCCTTTAAACAGCCAAACTTGATAAACGGACTGATGTCATCCCAGTATTTGTCGTATTCTTCCTTCTCGGTCTTACACATACCGGAAAGCTTGTCTGCAACCTTCTTCGTAATATAATCGGAAATCTTCTTTACAAAACCATCGTTCTGCAGCGCACTTCTGGATACATTCAACGGCAGATCCGGACAGTCGATGACACCCTTCAACAGCATCAGGAACTCCGGAATGACTTCCTTAATATTATCTGCAATGAAGACCTGATTGTTATAAAGCTTAATCACACCTTCAATGGATTCGTATTCCATATTGATCTTCGGGAAGTACAGGATACCCTTTAAGTTAAACGGATAATCCATGTTCAGGTGGATCCAGAACAGAGGCTCCTTGTAATCCTGGAATACCTTACGGTAGAATTCCAGATATTCTTCCTTCGTACATTCATTCGGATGCTTCATCCAAAGAGGTTGTGTTTCATTTAACAGCTCCGGACGCTTCTGAATCTTCAGTTTCAGCTCGTCCTCTTCCTTCTCCGGTTTGATCTCCTCGATGACCACATCGGTATCCAACTTCTCAGACGCTTTGATGGTCTGTGTCTCTGTGGTGTTCTCCCTGGAAAGATAAATCTCGGTCGGCATGAAGGAGCAGTATTTCTTAATAACTTCCCTTGCGCGGTATTCATTACAGAATTCCAGTACATCTTCATTAAGGAAAAGTGTAATGGTCGTTCCGACATCGGTTTTCGTTCCTTCGGTCATATCAAATTCCGTACCACCGTCACATTCCCAGTGAACCGGCTTTGCATCCTTCTGCCAGGAAAGGGTATCGATGTGCACCTCGTTTGCTACCATAAATGCGGAGTAAAAGCCAAGACCGAAGTGACCGATGATCTGATCCTCGTTTGTCTTATCCTTATACTTCTCAATGAAATCGGTCGCACCGGAAAATGCGATCTGATTGATGTATTCTTCCACTTCATCCGCGGTCATACCAATACCATTATCGATGAACTTCAAGGTCTTCTCTTCCGGATTGACAATGACCTCAATCTTACCCTTGTAATCCTCGGGTAACGTATATTCACCCATCATATCCAGCTTTTTCAGCTTCGTAATTGCATCACAGCCATTGGATATCAGCTCTCTGAAGAAGATATCATGGTCGGAATATAACCATTTCTTGATAATGGGGAATATATTCTCACTATTAATTGATAAACTACCGTGTTTTTCTGCCACAATAATCACTCCTTTTTGTAACTGTAAATCTACAGAACAGTTACTGTTTTTCTTATATCAGTAAGTGTAAGTCCATTTGCAGAAAAAGTCAAGAAAAATTTAGCACTCATCAAGAATGAGTGCTAACAAATTTTAAAGGCAATGTTTATCCATCTTCTGCTGTTCTTTCATTACGTTATGTTAACCAAAATAATCATGATAGATATTGAAAAACTGCTGGGTGGTCACCTCTTCATCGTCCACAAGTGAAACAGATTCCCAGAGTTTTTGATTGATGTCCCGTGTAAGTCCCTGTGCAAATGCATCGTATTCTTCGCCGAAAACCTCTTCCCGCTTTTCTTCCACGATCTTCACCTTATTAGCACTCGTCTGGTCCTTGTCAAACGTACTTAGGCATTTGATGATATAAAAGCCGGACGGCGTCTCCACCAGATTGCTGATCTCCCCGGTTGCGAGGTTAAAGGCTGCCTGTTCGAAGCCTTCCTCGGTTTCGCCTTTTCCAAAAGAATAGGTTCCCTTATCCCCTTCACTGTACTTTAAAACCAGCTCCTTAAAGTCGCTCCCCTCTTCCTTCGCCTGCCGTAAAATGTCTTCAGCGAGTGCACGGGCTTCGTCCCGGTCTTCCTCGGAATACTCAATCTTTGTCCCCGTTCCGTCCGTCATATAAGTCTTAATCAGAATATAATCCACGGTAATCATCGCTGATTTCCGGGTTGATGTCCTTAATAATATATTCATACACCTTGTTGGCAAGGGCGTATTCCTCATACATCTGCGTTAAGATCTCTTCATCAACCTGCATCACGGCAATTTCCGTTTCGTTAAGACTCTCATAGTATTCCTTCGCCGCCTCTTTGGCAAACTGCTTCTCCATCTCATCGAGTGTCACATTGTGCTTCTGTGCCAGAAGATTCATCGCCTTTACCTGTGCCAGATTGGCAAGCACGGTATCCTTCACACTTTCTGACAGCGTTATTCCGTTCAGATCCCGCTGCCAGATCTCTTTCCCGTAGACACCCTCGTACTGCTCCTGCATATTCACAAGATACACCATAATTTCCGGAAGTGTCCCCGACATGGATTCAATTTTAAACACTTCGTTCCGTGCAAACCCACTGGTGAGCACCACGGTAGGTTCCTCCGCCACGTCCTGCGTTGTCTGACTGCTGCGCTGACAGCCGGTTAAGAGGAGTGCCGCCAGCATTGCCATGGCGATTCTTCTATATAAACTGTTCTTTCTCATAAAATCTCTTTCCTTCAATCCCTGTAACTGTTCCACAACCATTTCTTCTACTGTATCACAACTTCGGCGCGGCTTCCAGTATTCGTCTTATGAATGCGGATCTGATCCGGAATCTTCTCGGACAGTTCCGGCACATGGGAAATGAGTCCGATCAGCCGGTTGCTCTCCGTTAATCCCTGTAACACCAGACACGCCTGATCGAGGGACTCTCCATCGAGCGTACCAAAGCCCTCATCGATAAACATGGTTTCCACCTGAATTCCACCGCTCTGTGCCTGAATCACATCGCTCATGCCAAGGGCAAGGCTTAAGGATACCTTAAAGGATTCCCCTCCCGACAACGTTTTCACCGAACGATACTTGCCGGTGTAATAATCAAGCACTTCCATTTCCAGATTGTCCTTACTGCGGGCATCCACGATTCCCCGCACGCGCCGCAGCTCATATCTTCCACCGCTCATCGTCTGCAGCCGTAAGTTCGCCGCATACAGAATTTCTTCAAAATAAGAAATCAGAACATACTGTTCAAACACAAGCCGCTTCTTATTATTCCCGTTTGCCAGATCGTCCAGTCCTTTGACTAAACTATAACGCTCCATCGTCTCCTTGAGACTCACAAGCTTTGTTTTTAAAGAAGTAAAGGTTCTCTCCGTGAGATTCCGGCTTTCCTGCTTCTTCGAAAGACTCTGCTGCACTGCCACCTTTTCTTCCAAAGCGGTCTGCAGTTCCTCCTGCAGCTTTGCAGGATCCGGAAGCACAAGCTCCTGTACCTGCTCCTTCAGGTGCTGCAACAGTTCTTCATTCGCCTTGCAGTTCTTCTCATAGTCCTGCAGTTCTCTCTTCCCTTCCTCCATCTGCTCCTTGGAAAGAAGACTGTCCTGATATTCTTCCCTGGAAGCAAATCCATACTTCGTCAAGAGCACATCCCTTTCCTCTTCCCGCGCTTTTAAAAGCTCCTGTTCCTTTTGAAGCTCCTCCTGCAGACTGCGGATCTGCTCCTGCTTTTCCGCACGCTCAACGCGTAATGTTAAGAGGCGGTTCAGTTCCCCTTCAAAGGATTTCCGGGTATATTTCAACAAAAGCTCTTTGATTTCTGTGGGAAGCTGTTCCATCTCCTCCTGCATCTGTCCGATGGATTTTAAAAGCTCACCTCCCTTTTCCTTCGCCTGTTCTGCCTTTCCCTTCGCAGCCATGGTTTCCCCATGCTGACGCATCGTCTTTTCCTGCTTTTGGAGCCATGCCTTCTTTGCCTGATCGACCTTTTCCTTCGTCAGATGCTCTTCGCTGACAGCAGCCGGAGCCGGATGATGAAGAGATCCACAGACCGGACAGGGCTGGTTTTCTTCAAGCTCCGAAGACAGGATGCCCGCAAGGTTATGACGGTACAGCCGCTCTGTCTCTTCATACGCCTGCCGTGCAAGAGTCTCTTCCTGTTCCAGTCTTAAATAGACCTCCTGTAACTGTTTCAACTGCGCTTCCAGTTGTTTACATAATTTTATATTATGTTCGCTTTCCTGTTCCTGTTCAGAAAGTTTTTCCCTTAAATCACAGGCTGCTTCAAAGTCAGCCTGATATTCCGGCAGTTTCTGCAAAGAAAGAATCTGCTGTAATCCGGTTTCTTCCTGAAGATGCCGGATCTGCTGCCGGATCTTATCGATCTGCTTACCGGACTCCTCACATAGCAGCTCCTGCTGACGGATTTCCTTTGCCCGGTCTGCTTTCCACAGAAGTGTTTCCTTCTGCTGCATTTCTTCCTTCCGGCTGTCTAACAGACGCTTTCTGTCCGTTTCCCTCCCCAAACTCTTTTGCAGTTCTGCCGCCTTCTGCGCTTCCACAAGCTTTCCGTTCAGTGCAAACGTCCGCTCTTCCAGTTGCTGATACTGTGCAAAGACTTCCTTTTCTTCCTTCCCGATCCGCTTCTTTTCTTCCTTTAAGAATGCAAGTACGGCCTCATAATCATAGGCCTCCCCCTGCACCAGTGTCGCAAATTTTTCTGCGGATTCCTCCATGGGATGATACAGTTCCACATCCTCATCCATTTTGTGGCGGTATCCGCTCACCTCTTTATAAATCGCGTTGGAACGCTCCTTTAGGATCTGTGCCATCTTCTCGTACAGGCCGGTGTCAAAAATCTGCCGGAAGATCTTCGTTTTTTCCTGTGAGGATGCTGTCAGGAGCTTGGTAAACTCGCCCTGTGCGATCATGGAAATCTGCTTGAACTGGCGGTAGTCCAGGCAAAGCAGCTCCTCGATTTTCCGGGTGACCTCACTGCTGCCCTCGATACTGCTTCCATCGGGAAGTGTAAGTACCGCCTTTTCCTTCTCCTTCGTGAGTTCCTTTCCGTCTGCTCCCTTGCGCTTGCGGGGACGCAGATATTCCGGGTTCCGGTAAATGTGATAGCTTTCGCCCTTATGCGTCATCGAAAGCTCTACAAAGGTGGGCGTATCCGGCTTTGCAAAGTCTGACCGCACCGATCCCTTTTCCCGCACTTCACCACTCATGCAGCCATACAGGGCATACATGATCGCATCAAAAATCGTCGTCTTTCCGGCTCCGGTTGCGCCGGCAATCAGGAACAGTCCGCGTTCCTCCATCCTCGTAAAGTCAATCGTCTGAAGATCCTTGTAGGGTCCCCAGCCACTGATCCGTAATTCTACTGGTTTCATCCCTCAAGTCTCTCCTTTGCCTCCCGGATCACGCCGGTTATATAACGGAGCTGTTCCTCCGTCATGTCCTGTTCCCTGATTTCTGCATAAAAATCCTGAAACAAAGAACCGGCATCCCTTTTCTGCAAAATGCCATTTCCTGCCACAGATCTTAAATCAAACTCCATCTGGATTTCTTCCCTGTCGGCCCGGACAATCTGCATCGCATTCGGATAGACGCTCCGCAGTGTCTCCATCGGGTCAATCAGCTCCCCTTCATCGGTAAGACAGGCCTGCACATAGTCGAGGGCTTTTGTCCCCTCTTCTCTTCCCTGCTTTAAAAGCTCCTGCAGCGTTCCTTTGATCTTACGCATATCATGCAGCGGGGTAAGCGGCAGCTCCTCTACCTTCTTAAGTCCCGCATCGTCCACGGTAACAAGTAGCATTCCCTTCGTGCTTCCTGCTTCGCCAAACGAATATTTTAACGGTGCTCCCGCATAATAAATGGGGTGCTGCCCGATCTGCTGTTTCTTATGAATGTGACCCAACGCCACATAATCAAAGCCCTCGAACACGGACGCATCCACGTTATCAAGACTTCCTACATGGATCGTGGATTCACTGTCGGAAAGCTCCGGCTCTCTTCCGCTGTCGGTTACAAAATAATGAGTCACAAGGATCCGGCTCTTCTTTTGATCTGTTTCCTGT
>SAMEA104315436__coassemble_2065_pt1 | contig 9367 bp, 8 predicted proteins | sample SAMEA104315436__metabat2_high_PE_030 | metagenome-assembled genome bin SAMEA104315436 (sample SAMEA104315436) | gut metagenome | biome: Monkey gut; feature: monkey-associated habitat; material: faeces | place: China | collected 2013
CCTACACTGCAGAAAGCCCGTACTCTTTTGGGCATTCCGAAGATCCATTGCCACAGATCCAGATTGTGAGGCGCCTGATTCAAAAGGACTCCGCCACCTTCTCCGTTCCAGGAAGCACGCCATGTACCGGAATCATAATAGGCCTGTGTGCGGTACCAGTTCGTAATGATCCATACCAGTCGTTTGGGTTCGCCCAAAAGTCCACTTTTTACGATTTCACGGGCTTTAATGTAGATCGGATTAGTGCGTTGGTTGAACATAATGCCGAATTTCACACCGGAGCGGTCGGCGGCTTCATTCATTTTTCTTACCTGACGTGCAAAAACTCCGGCAGGCTTTTCAGTGAGTACATGAATTTTCCGCTCAAAACATTTTTGTGCATAAACAGGATGGTCATAGTGGGGAAGAGCGATAAGAACAGCATCCACAAGGGCGCTGTCCAACATTTCGTCCGCATTTGTAAAGCAGTGAGGACAGCCCTTTTCTGCAGGTATTTTCAATTTTTCCGGATTGATGTCACAAACGGCACTTACCGTAACGGAAGGACATTTTCCATCCAGAATATTTTGAAAGTGTCCGCTTCCCATATTTCCCATTCCAAGGATTCCGAGTCTGATTTTTTCCATAAGCTTCTCCATTTCTAAATCGTTTAAAATAATTGATCATATTTGTTTTATAGTAGTGTGCGTAATGCGTAAGCTGCTGCATCAAAAGCTGCTCTTGAATTGGGATAGCAGAAGCTATCATTCTTTGAGTTATTTCCGCTTTCAAGGGAGGAAAATCCATCAAATACGGAAAGATGAGGTTCTATGGTCAGTACACTGCCGGAATATTGGGAAAGCAGATAAGGCAGATTGCCGTTTCCCTTTCCGGCGGGAACAACGGTACCATCAGAAAGTGCATCCTTAATGTGCATGTATTCCACGTAGGGGGAAAGCAATTTCCATGCAGCAATGGTGTCCTCGCCACACTGGACGAAATTTGCCGGATCAAAAACTGCTTTTAACTCCGGAAAATTACGATGAATTTCTTCACAACGAAGAGCATTATCTCCATAAATTCCCTTTTCGTTTTCGTGGCAAAGAATCAGACCTGTTCCTTTGGCAGCAGAAATAAAACATTCCAACCGTTTCATAACCTCCTCGGAATAGAGTTCCTGTTTGCCTGAAGGACAATAGAAGCTGAACAGGCGGATGTGGGTTGCACCTAAAATTCCGGCAAGCTCCAATCCGTGACAGAAACGGTCAAGATGTACATTAAAATCCTCCGTAATGTCGATTTTTCCATAAGGAGAACCAAGGGACCATACAGAGAGTCCTGATTCAGAAAGTTTTTGTCGAACCTCTTTTGCTTTATCAACAGACAGATCTGCAATATTTTCGCCATCTACACCACGAATTTCCAAAAAGGAGATATGATTGTCGAGCATGGCCTGTATCTGTCCGGAAAGATCACTTGAGGCTTCATCTGCAAATGCAGCTAAAGTGTATTTCATTGGAACCTCCATTCTGTGAACCATCAACAGTGGTTACATCTGATAAATAAGTTTATAGTTGAATTATAGCAAGACGGTATTTGCATTGGAATTGACATTATAAGCAGAATATATTGCAAATTCACGCATAACAAGATAAGATATAAAACAGGATTGGATGATGAGTGTTGGTTCCGCGAGAAGGGAGGCAGCCCTATGCTTGATGAATACGATTGTGGAGAAATTTATATCAGACATGCAGTGGATAAAGAACCGGATGAGAAATATTTTGAGATGCATATTCATGACCGATGCGAAATTTATTTTTTCATATCGGGCAGGGTAAATTATCTGGTAGAAAGTACGGAATATTTTCTGGAAGAAAAAAGTCTCGTGATTATGCGGCCGGCAGAGGCGCATAAGGCCAGGATTGTGGAACGCGTTCAATACGAGCGATATGCCATAAATTTTCCAATGGCTTTTGTTTTGACATTTGATCCGAGGGGATATTTGCTGAGGGCCTTTACAGAACGTGCCCTTGGGAAGAACAATTATTATGGGCCGGAAGAACTTGATATGAAGCTGGTGGAGAGGATGTTTGAGGAAATGCTGGCAGAAACAGAGGACGATAAAAGACAACTGACTCTGACAATACATTTGTTATTTCTGCTTAGCGAATTGAACCGCGCTTTTGCCGAAAAAGGAAGAACAGACGAGTACCCACAAAGTCAGGCAGGAAAAATAGTGTCCTATGTGAACCATCATCTGTTTGAACCGCTATCAGTATCTGCACTGGCAGAACATTTTTATCTTAGCTGTTCCCAGTTTGGTCGTATATTTAAGGAGGCTACGGGAGCACCGCCGTGGGAATATATTGTCAGGAAGCGTTTGACCGTAGCCAAGGAAAAAATCCGGAATGGTTTGCCGGCGCAAAAAGCAGCAGAGAAGTGTGGATTTGGAAACTATTCTGCTTTTTACAGGGCTTATGTGGGGTATTTCGGGTGTTCTCCTATGGGGGAGAAGAACAGGGAATCGCATGAATCTTTGTAAAAGCAGGGTAGGTATCAGTGTTGTTGATTCAAGACCGGAGCATCCGGATTTAACTGCAGATAAGAAGATACCGAAGGATCCTTCATGTGAAAGGTACGGAACCATTCCTTGGTTTCCGCATTCTTTTCCGTGAGGGATCTGTTTTTGTATAAAAACCGGGTGAGGTCATAGCAGTCAATCCAGATCTCGTTGTTGCCCTCTTTCTGCGATTCATCAAAAATGAGCTGCAGACCGAAATGCAGATGCACGGTTTCAATGTTGTTCACATTTTCTTTGGCACTATAGCCGGTATGCCCCATGTAACCGATGACGTCCCCGGCGGTTACCACGCTTCCTTCCTTTAAATCCAGTGCATAAGGGAAATTCTGGCGAAGGTGTGCATAGTAGTAGTAACGCTTTTTATCAAAGCTGCGGATTCCGATGCGCCAGCCGCCGTACTGATTCCAGCCAAGGGCTTCCACGTAACCGGACTCCACCGCGATGATGGGTGTACCGGTCTGTATATAATATTGAATGATTTAGAAGGTGATTTTCAGATTCTCGCCATCGAAAATACAGCTCTTTATGATCTTACGAATCAGTTCGTTTTTCCCATGATAATCAATATCGTCAAAGTGGTTAAGCAAGTAGCAGATCGATTGATAGATCTGATCGACAGCGTTTGTGTTCTGGACTTGCTGTGCCTCTTTGAGCGCTGCATCACGAAGAGCAGCTTCCGTTATTTGCTTTTGACGGTCCAATTCTTCGATCTGTTTGATGATGTACTCAGAGGCACTGGATCCCATTGCCTGGGTAAGGGCATTGGTGAGGTTCATGATTGAGGCTTCAAGGTTATGTAAGATCTTCTTAAGATCTGCGGAAGATTGTATGAAAACATCCTCCGGATGATCCATGGTAACTCTGGCCGGATCCAGCTGGATTTGTTTCAGCTTATCCAGAAAGACGGAGTCGAGCTTCTTGACCGGAGTATATCCGCTGTTACAATATTCTTTCCCATAACGCTGCATCCGGCGGCAGTAATAGTAGGAAAACTGAATATTGTTCTTCGTGTAGGTGCGGACTTCCATAGAACCACCGCAGGAGCACTTCAGTACACCCTTTAAGATCCCGGCTTCATATTTGGCAGTCCGGATCATCTTATTGGTGCCGAGACGCTTCTGGGCGGCGATCCATTTGTCGGCAGGAATCACATAATCATGGATCCCGATGGCAATGGTCCATTCGGAAGAAGTGCGTTTGTGCTGGCTGTTGGTTCCTGTTTTGGTTTTGCCATATCCAATGAGACCGTGGTTTCCATCAAAGCCGGAAGCATCCGGGAGTTTACAGCCAAGATCACAGAAATAGTAATATGCATCGATACTGTTCTGGCAGTATACAGGGTTGGTAAGGATGTTATAGATCTGCGAAGTGTTCAGATACTTTCCGGTCTGACTCTTAATACCGTGATCCCTGCAGTACCGTTCAATCCTTGTTATGGGATTACCATCTAAAAGAAGCTCATATAACATCTTGGGACGCCAGATGGTGTCCGGATCGATCTGCAGATAAGAGTGGTACTTATCTCCGCATTGCATTCTTACCGACTTCATGCCACTTGGACAGACACCGCCAGTCCATTTGCCGGCAGTACCCAGGGCAAGCATACCGTCTGTGACACGTTCAGAAGTATTCTCACGTTCCAGCTGTGCAAAAGCGGCCAGAATATACATGACCGTCCTTCCCATGGGAGTGCTGGTGTCGAAAGATTCCTTAACCGATATGAAAGCTACCTGATGCTGGTTGAGAATTTCGTACATAGCAGAGAACTGTTGGACATTTCTGCTGATACGATCCAGCTTATAAACAACAACAGCGTTAAGAAGCCCGTTTTCAACATCATTCATCATGCGTTGAAAAGCTGGCCGCTTGGTATTTTTCCCGGAAAAGCCTTCATCAGAATCGTAAACACGGAATTCTAATTCCTTATCTTTATAAATGATGCCAGCATATTCTTTTCCGAGTTTCACTTGTACCTGGACGGAGTCCGAATTGTCTCGGTAAACGGACTTCCGGGCATAGATTCCTACAGTGAACATATTCATTCCTCCCGTATATTCTATGGCAGCAGGGCATAAAAATACCCGGTGCTTGTTGTAATTTCACCGGGAAGTATGATATAATTCACTTGCTTACGGTGAGTTATATCGGTACTCCCGATATAGTTCCAGCTCTGCTCCGGTATTGGCGTACCGGGGCAGATTTATTAAATATTTTTAGGTACTCTATAGTGTATCAAAATCATAGAATAATTCAAAGGAGGATGGAACTATGGCTAAAATAGCAAATTTGATTTTTAATGCTTTATTTTTTTCCTGGATGATGTTGTCCATCCTTGCCATTGAATGTAAGTTTATACAAATAGTAGCTCTTGAAGATTTTATTTTTAAAAACTTATTTGTATGTTCAGTAAGCGTACTTGCAATGCTTGCAATGGCTTTTATAGCTGCTCGTCATCTTCATCGATATTTTGCTCGGTTGCAGGAGAGGGGATAGGGGGTAAGGTCTCTGTTACCTTTATTTCCATGGACGTTGCACAATCATTTAATAAACTTAGTGACTTATCGAATGAAGCAGGGTCAATTCCAGCTTGGATTAATCTATTATAGAGATCAAGCTTCTTGTTCAAATTATCAAGTTCGATGCCTTTTAATTCAGCCTTTTTCATTTGCTGATCCGACTTGATTGATAGAATGTCTTTTATTATCTGGGGAACGCCAGGTAATTTTATTGTTAAAAAACTTCCTCCACCTAAGAAAACAATCATAGCTATGATCGGGAGATAATTGTCGCAGATAAAGTTAAAAATGTTGATTACAATATCTCCGGGGGATTCCAGTGCCAGTTTTGTAGATATAGTTTCTTGCGGAATGATAGAAGATAATGAGTCTGTTACTCCATAAAGAAACTTTGAAAGCTCAAGCAATCCGATATTTTTTTCTTTGGTTACATTAAATACGATGTGTGTTTCTGAACCAAAGGTATAATAATTATATAGTTGATCAAGGATTAAGGTGGCATATGGATCCAAGTTATTAATCCCATGATAGCTGGAAAGGGCTCTATACAAGTGATAATTTATATTTTCTGATCTGACAATTTTTATTATTTGGATGTGACGCCTTTTCTTATAAGGACAGCTTACATCATTTATGACAACTTCTTTCTGTTCGATTCTGTTGATAACAGTTTTTTCGATATCCAAAGTTTTATTTTGATCTTCATAATAATCACCAGCAATTGCAAAAGCTACAAGGCTGCTTCCTTTACTGGGGATTACTATAATATCCCCCTTTTTAACTTCATTAATAAAGCTTTTACATTTATTAATTACCAGCCTGGGTCTTTGAATTTCCGGATAATTTAACAATATATCATCTGCCAGGGAATCAATATCATTGAAATTTGAAGATGATGTAATATTATTCCAAGCCAAAGCAACAAAGCTTTTGCTGAGGAATTCATTATAAAAATATCCTTTTTTCGTGCGAATCATCCAGAATCTTGTGGATGTGGGTATCTGCTTAAAATCAAAATCTAAAAGTGCATCGAGAATAGTCTTTTCGTTTTGTGGATTCATGAAATTTCCCCTTTCATATGTAAAACTTTTACGATCATATAGAATTGCATAAAGACCATTTTGCCAACGTTGGCAAAATGGTCGATTGCTTACTGATTTCCAACCTTTTGGATTAAGGCATCCTGCAGCACCTGGGAGAAGTTGATGTTCATCTCAATAGCAGCCTGATTCAACCATTCCGGAATAGAAAGTGTCTTCTTCACAGCTCTGGAGTTGTGCTTGCGCTGATAAGAAAGCAGATCAAATTCGACCACAACACAAAATGAATCTGGTTCGGCAGGAATAGCATCCGGTTCGGAAGGAGTGGGAAGTGGTTCATTGCTTTCCTCACGGCTGACAATAGCCAGGCCGAGAGCATCAGAAGCCATTTCGTATGCTTCCTGCATATCATCACCTTCTGTTATACATTCGGGAAGATCGGGAAATGTGATCCAGAAGCCGCCTTCCTCTGCCTTGTGAAAAAGAGCTGGATAAAATAATTTCTTCATAAGATACCTCCTTCCAACGATTTTGTTGATGTCAACAAAATCGTATAAGCCGCATTTTTACTACCTTTGTATGTTTGGTCTACGCTGGAAAAACATATGACTACAAATATATTTTGAAGTGTACGATGAGAGCGTACGTTTCAACAATGAGGATAAAGCCGATTTTGCCAGCGTTGGCAAAATCGTAAATGCTGTATTTTTATTATCTCTGTATGTTTTGTTGATGCCAACAAAACATATAAAAAATGTACCAATAACGAAAGAAACCCCGCACAAGGCGAGGCTTCTTTGATAATAACTACAGTCATTTATAATGCCCTATAGGCGCAGTTTTTGTGGTGCATTTAACACCAGTGAAGTTATTATAAAATATAGCCTATTCGCCGTCAATCAAATTTTCGATCCAGTATTAGAGTACCGGACAGATTCGCTATTCAAATTGCATAATTGACAAGATAAGATGGTATGATATAATTCACACAAGATAACTTTGAAGGAATAACACTGGATCCTAGAAAGGGGTAAGTATTTACTGAACGTTCCCATGTGCCTAGGTTATCTTGTCAATAAGATGAGAACATAAACAGAAATGTTCTCAAAGTATTTAAGAGATAAGCTGATGGTGTTTCTGGTGAGTACCAGGAAATGTCTGTCAGCTTTTTCTCCGTTTATTTTTCAAGTGTACACAATCTGTGTACGTTTCAGTTTATCAAGTAACTGGAATTTATGAATAATACACTTGCTTACGGTGGATTATATCAGTACTCCAGATTATGCTTTTGGCAAGCAGCTAAGGAAAAATTTGAAATGTACGATGAGAGCGTACGTTTCAACAATAAGGATAAAGCCGATTTTGCAAACATTGGCAAAATCGTAAATGCCGTATTTTTACTATCATCGTATGTTTTGTTGACATTAACAAAACATATTTAAATTTATTCTTCATCTGGATCTTCGTTATCAATAGTATAGTCAGAAGTGTATACTTCATCGGATGAAATTGATTGCCTAAATTCTTCGGCCAGCATCGTTTTATTAAATTCCGCTGAAGGATCAATTTCATCAACAATAGTTTCGAGTTCATCCATTGATACTTTAAAGAATTCTTTCCGTAAATTAACTTTATTTACGCGGTTGGCATGTAAGCGTTGATGCATCTGAGCTTCAAGTGATACAGCATCATCTGAGAATATAAAGCTATGTACATCAAATTTAAACGGAACGCTTGCACTTCCTAATTCATTGACACGATCCTGGGGATCAAGACGGCGGGTCATGCCGATTTTGAATACATCTTCACCAAATGATCCTAAGTTACTAATAATATAGACGGTACCGGCTTTTCCATTCTGTAGGTTAGCAATTTCTTCTTTTTTAACAATTACCTGTCCTAATTGATTTTGCAGTTCTATAATTCTGGCATTGAGCTTGCTGAGTTCATCATCATCAGTAGTCAGAGAAATGCTTTGTTGAATTTTAGCAATTTCGTTATGGAATTTTTCTTCTTCCTTTTCGATTTTCTTACGCTCGTTTTCAAGAGCTTTCCGTTCTTCGGCCTCTTGCCGCATCTGCTCTTTGATTGCTAATTGCTCCTGACGTGCCTGCTCTTTCTTAACATAGTAGTTGTATTCAATTTTGACGGAGTTGATGAAAAGATATTCGATTTCACCAATAAATTTAGTAAGTGTACCTGCAATGCTCTGATTTCCTTCAGCTGCAATTTTGAGATACTTTGCAGTAACTGTCTTTACATCTTCAATGGATTTATCCAGCTTTTCATATTTTAGATTGTATAAAATATTCTGAATTTCAGCACGTAAAGCAATAACCATCAGGTTGTATATGGATTTATTGGCTTTAGTGGTATATCTGGCAGAGTATTGGCTTAAAAGATCTGTGATTTGTTTTTCGTTTTCCCGGTATGATTTCCGTAAACTCTTTACATCCATACAGTGTAACTTAAGGGTTACAGATGGAGCAATAAGATCAAGATCATCAAAATCCTTATCAGGAATTTTGCAATTGTAATATGGAATGTCTAAATCAAAGAAGTTATTAATGGCATGATCAACACTTTTGTATAATTCCTTACATCTTGAAAGTTTGCGTTGTTGAGAGGAAACCGATTTTTCAAGTTTGGAATCCTTTTCCTGTAAGGATGCTATTTCTGCATGCAAATTGGCAACGATTGAGTTGCTGGAAGTAATCTGTTCATTCAGGTTTTGCAGAGTAGCAGAAGACTCTTTTTGCATTTGTTCAATTTTAGCTTTGGTTTCATAATATTCATTCACACCAAGAGCATCCATTTTTGCCTGCATCTGGGCATTGTCAAACTGAAGCCTTTGGTTTTCGGCTTTGATCTGTGAAATTTTGAAAATATCAAATATTCCCATGTAAATTCTCCCTTCATAAGTTATGAGCATTGTCTTTAATCGTATTTAATGTATGAAAAGTATTATGAATAATATAATGCTTTTCATACTAGAAAGTGCGCCATAACAATCCCCCTTCCTGTTACATATGTGCGTTCTGTTCAATGGTATCCACATTATCCTTTTCGAAGGCATCATTTCAATATGTATGGATTAAAATTTCCCTCTAAGTTCTACAACCTTACCGATGATCCGCACTGGTTTTTCTTCGATTTCCTGATTGGTAAACATCATAGGATCGTATTTGGAATTCAAGGATATTAAACTAATGCCACCTGCATATTTCATAAGTCGCTTGCAAGTAGCG
>SAMEA104315436__coassemble_2069_pt1 | contig 9344 bp, 7 predicted proteins | sample SAMEA104315436__metabat2_high_PE_030 | metagenome-assembled genome bin SAMEA104315436 (sample SAMEA104315436) | gut metagenome | biome: Monkey gut; feature: monkey-associated habitat; material: faeces | place: China | collected 2013
TTACAGTGGCATGGGCAGGAACCATCTGCAGCGATCCGGCAATGGTGTCAATTTCCGTCAGGCCCTCCCGTTATTCCCATCATATGATCGAAGAGACGGGAGAATTTGTGATTAATCTGACGACAAGAGATCTGACATTTGCAACGGATTACTGTGGAGTGAAGAGCGGCAGGGATGTGGATAAGTTTAAAGAGCTTGGTCTTCATATGAGTCCCGCAGAGGAAGTAGGTGCCCCGCTTTTAGACGAAAGCCCGGTAAACATTGAATGTAAGGTGACGCAGGTGCTCCGGCTTGGAACACACGATATGTTTGTGGCGAAGGTTGTATCCGTACATGCGGATGAAAAGTATATGGATGAAAATGGAAAGTTTTCTCTTGAAAAGGCAGATCCGATTGCGTATTCACACGGAACGTATTACACCCTCGGAGAAAAGCTTGGGACATTTGGCTACAGCGTAAAGAAACGATAGAATCCGAAAGGGCTCTATCGTTTTTCCTTTGAGGATAAAAGGCTTCCACGCACAATTGCATCCTTGCCATACTTATTGCGGATGGCATCCAGGGCGTTATCGAGGGCATCGAGCTTTTCACGGGATGGACCTGTATTCTTCTCCGGCTGATCGGAGATCCGGTCGAATAAACTTAACTGGACAGGGGCATCCATATCGCTCAATTTGGTGGTGCGAACCCCCAGCAGACGGATGGGTGAACCGTTCCATAATTCGTCGAATAACTGACAGGAATTCCTGTAAAGGAGAGTGGTTGCATTCGTTGGCTCCGGGAGATTTCTCTGATGGGAAGCATTCCGGAAGTCGGCGTATTTGATTTCAACGCTTACCATGGAAGCGGACTGGCTTGCATGACGTAACCGCTCTCCGACGCTTTCACATAAGGATAAAAGAATCGGATAGGCTTCATTGGCGGTAGTAAGATCCTTTGCAACGGTAGTGGAATTACCGATTCCTTTTGCTTCCGCGGGTACAGAGGTGACACCGGAATCGTCGATGCCATTGGCATACTGCCACAAAAGAACACCATGGCTTTTGAGATGGGAGGCAATAATGGACACATCGGTTGCAGCAAGATCGCCAATCGTGCGGATTCCTAAATTATGAAGTGCCTGCACACTGGATTTACCACACATATATAAGGAAGAAACAGGCAGAGGCCACATCTTTTCTTTAATTTCATGCTGATAAAGGGTATGCACCTTATCAGGCTTTTCAAAATCGGAAGCCATTTTGGCAAGCACGCGCCTATCGGAAATGCCGACATTCACGGTGAAACCAAACCGGTTACGGATCTCGTCCCTGATATGGAAAGCCGCTTCTATGGGAGAAGTGTAGTGGTGCCGGATGGGCGTATAATCCATGAAGCATTCATCGACACTGAGCTGTTCAATATCGGGGCAGACAGAACGAAGATAGTTCATCAGCTCTTCGCTTTTCTGGTGGTAATAATGCATGTCCGGACTTTCCATGACGAGAGTGGGACATTTGCGGAAAGCGCTGACGATCGGTTCGGCAGTCTGGATCCCGTATTTCTTAGCGGGGATAGACTTGGCGAGAACGATGCCATGCCGCTTTTCCTGATCACCGCCGATGATGGAAGGAATGGTGCGCAGATCGAGCGGATCACCGTTTTGCAGACGGCGGATGGCACTCCAGCTTAAGTATGCAGAATTGACATCAATATGAAAAATGGTTTCGCCACTCACGATTGCCTTCCCTCCTTTTCCCTATTATATACGGAAATACATGGAAAGAACAGGCTCTTTACAAGTAAATTTAGAACTGTTAAAATAAAGCCGTTACCTTTTGGATATGGAAATAGAATAGGAATGATTTATGATACATTTTTCTTCACATTATAAACGGTTAAAAATGCGTTTTTTAAAGATTGCACTGCTGGCAGTTTTTGTCAGTATTTTTTTCATGCCGTCTTTTGTGAAATTTGTGAAAACCGGAGACAATATGTTTACGGTCTTTTTAAACGGACAGGAAGTCGGTGTAGTGGATTCGGTCGAAAATGCGAAAAGTTATGCGGTAGAAGCCAGAAGAAATGTGGCCTCTGAGAGTAATCATCTGGTTCTGGTAGAGAGTGAAATCGAAACCGTTGGACAGGAAGTGTTATGGGGCAGAGTGGATTCTCCGAAGCTTGTTATCAATAACATGGAGAAGGTCTATTCTTCGGACATGAAGGAATCCATGATTAAGTCCTATGTTGTCAAAATTAATGAAAAAATTATCAATCTTGCCAATCTGGATGAGGTCGTTGCACTTTTGCAGGCAGCGGTAAATAAATATGATGAAGCCAAAGAGTATCAGGTGGAACTGCAGCTTGATCCGACAAGAGAACTTCCGGTTATGAGTGCGTCTGTTGCAACGCGTGAAGAGGTAAAAGAACAGGAAGAAGCAGCAGAGGCTGTGGCATTGGAAGCCGGATTCCAGGCAGATATGACCGCATTGTTTGATCAGATTGAACCGGATGTCGAGAAGGACTTTGAGGACTATCAGCTTGGTATAATCTCAATGAATTTCGGGGATGATATAGAGGTAGCCGAGGCTTATCTGGATGAGAACGAGTTGACGGATATCAGCCTTGCCATTAATGAAGTGACAAGTGATGAAGAGAAAAATCAGATTTATAAGGTGGTTTCCGGTGATACGTTGTCCGGAATTGCCATTAAAACCAATGTTCCGCTGGACAAGCTGATTGAAATGAATGATTCCCTGGAGGATGAAAATTCGATGATCCGTCCGGATCAGGAACTGATTGTAACGGTAGAAGAACCGATGCTTGCTGTCCAGCGTCAGGAAGAAATGTATTATGAAGAAGATTATGACGCGGATGTGATTTATATTGATAATGATGACTGGTATACAACAGAAACCAAAGTGCATCAGCAGCCATCAGCAGGACACCGTAAGGTCGTTGCGGTTGTTTCCTTTGAAAATAATACGAAGGTTTCAGAGGAGATCATTAAGGAAGAGATTACTTATGTGGCAGTTCCGAAGATCGTGGAACGTGGAACGAAGATTCCGCCGACCTATATCAAGCCGATCTCCGGCGGACGTCTTTCTTCCAATTTCGGACGGCGTAATCGCCGACGAGAGGTGCAAGCTCTTACCATAAGGGTGTTGACTGGGCAACTCCGACAGGAACGGCGGTTTATGCTTCCTGTGGTGGTACAGTTGTAAAAGCCGGCTGGGGAAGCGGATACGGATATTGTGTATACATTAATCATCCGGATGGCAGACAGACACGATATGGACATTTAAGTAAGGTGCTCGTTTCTGCGGGACAGACGGTTTCCCAGGGACAAAGGATTGCTTTGAGTGGAAATACGGGTGTCAGCACAGGACCGCATCTGCACTTTGAGATCCTGATTAACGGTTCCCAGGTGAACCCGCTGAAATATCTGAATTAGCCCTAAACAGATGTTTGGGTTTACAGACTTTTACATTATGTTATAATGATAAAAGGGTTTTCGTACCAAATTCCGTTTGAGTTGATTGAAATAATGTGACTATGAAGAGATTAAATAGTTGCAGAATTACTGAAATATTACTACGCATGAAGATAAATACCGGATGGAATATATCAAACGCATTTCGAGGTATGCTATGGAACAGTATGCAATCAGAGGTGGCAATCCGTTAGTCGGCGAAGTCGAAATCGGTGGCGCAAAGAATGCGTCTTTAGCGATTCTGGCAGCAGCCGTTATGACGGATGAAACCGTATTAATAGAAAATATCCCGGATGTCCGTGACACCAATGTGATGATGCAAGCCATTGAAAGCATTGGAGGCATAGTGGAGCGTGTAGACCGTCACACTGCCCGGATTTCCGGCAAAAATATCAAGGATCTTGTAATCGAAGGGGATTACATTAAGAAGATCCGTGCTTCTTATTATCTGCTGGGTGCATTGCTTGGCAAGTATAAGAAGGCACAGGTTTCTTTACCCGGTGGCTGTAACATCGGACTGCGCCCCATCGATCAGCATATCAAAGGCTTTCGGGCACTCGGCGCGGATGTGAAGATTGCCAACGGGTTAATTTTTGCAGAAGCGGAGAAGCTCACGGGAAGTCATATATATATGGATGTGGTTACGGTTGGAGCAACGATCAATGTGATGCTGGCAGCCGTAATGGCAGAAGGACAGACAATTATTGAAAATGCAGCGAAGGAACCGCATGTCGTTGATGTGGCGAATTTCTTAAACTGCATGGGTGCCAATATCAAGGGTGCCGGTACAGATGTGATCCGTATCAAAGGTGTTTCAAGACTTCATGGCACAGAGTATACAATTATTCCGGATCAGATCGAGGCAGGAACCTTTATGTTTGCCGCAGCAGTAACAAAGGGCGATGTGATCGTTAAGAATGTCATCCCGAAACATTTGGAGTCCATCAGTGCAAAGCTCCTTGAAATCGGATGCGAAATTGAGGAATCCGACGATGCCGTACGTGTTGTGGCATCGAAGCCTCTTACTCATACACATGTAAAGACACTTCCCTATCCGGGATTTCCGACGGATATGCAGCCGCAGATCACGGTGACACTGGGACTTTCCAGGGGAACGAGTATTGTGACCGAGAGTATTTTTGAGAACCGGTTTAAGTATGTGGACGAGCTTACCAGAATGGGAGCGAATATCAAGGTTGAAGGAAATACGGCGATCATTGACGGGGTTCCCAAGTATACGGGTGCCAGTATCAGTGCACCGGATCTCCGTGCAGGAGCCGCACTTGTAATTGCCGCGCTGGCCGCAGAGGGAATTACAACGATTGATGATATTAAATATATTGAACGTGGATATGAGGATTTTCATCTGAAGCTTGCATCCCTTGGGGCACAGATTGATAAGATCAGTACGGAACGGGAGTTGCAGAAGTTCCGGTTGAAGACAGGCTGATCAGGATTCCCGTGGATGTAGGATGGAATTCGTGGTTCAAATAGTTCAGTGGTTCAAAGAATGATGGAAGGCTGTTGCTTCTGTACGTTGGAAGCGATGGTCTTTTTTGCTTCCGGAGAGAAGGGCATGCGCCCGTAACCGGTTGCTCCCGTTGGAACCTTCCGATTTTTCTATCATCCTGTGCAAGGTCAGTGTGGCGGTGCTGAAATCGAACGCAATCCTCTGCAAAAGAACATCCATGTCCTTTGCAGAGTAAGTCGTGCATCCGTGCACAACTTTTGCTGACTGTGTCTGCCCTTGCAGATGATGTAAGAAAAATCAGGAAGAACCCATAGGGGCTCAACCTGGTTACGGCAGCATGCCTCTGGCAGACGGAAGCTAATTAGGAAGATTAAATTCAAGCCACAGGGAGTGAAAACGCTGTTGCTCATGTTCTTTTATTTCAAATAATGGATTATATAAGACATGCTGCATAACATCGGCATCTTTCAGAATTTCGTCCAGAGAATCATGAACGTTGGACTTGTCGCTGTGATTGTAGATTGCTGTACAGATGGAATTTATTTCTTCTTTGTTAAATAAGTCTAAAGAAGCTAAGAGTTGGTGGGCCATCTGTGCACCCTTGTGAGCATGATCCTGTGAATCCATGTTGGCATAGGAATAAATGTCATGCAGCATACCTGCAATGACAGCCAGTTCAACATCTTCACCACGCTTTAAAGCTAATAAAGCACAGGCCTGTGCAACACCGTATAAGTGTAAATAGGCACATCTTCGTTCCGTTGGATCAGACATGTTCAATAGAATTTTATCTACAAGTTCTCTTGCAGCCTCAATTCGCATGCCATCTGGCAGTAATTTAGTTCCCAAATCGTTCATAAGCTTCTCCCTTACACCGTATTCTCAATTTTTTATTTATTTTAACATGAAAATGACGTGATAGATAAAAATAGTAGTATAATGATTCCAATATGAATATAGGAAAGGTGGAACTCGGCAATGGAAATAAGAAGTATCTTAATAAAGGACACAACAAAAGAAGAGCGGATACGCATCGTGCAGGAAGGGCTTAGTCAGTGTGGCGGTGCCTGCGATTTCTGCAACGGGTGTGATAATTTGGGCGGCGGCATCGTAGACTCCTTTTATGAGCCGTATATCAATGGAGAGAAGGAACTGCGTGAACTTAATGAAGAGTACAGGAGCAATGCAGGGCTGGTACGCTAAATCAGTGCCTCAATCTGCACATTAGACTGTGTGCTCAGGTCTACAAATCCACCGGCCGTTTTGATGGTCGGCGAAGAAAGCTTGTCCTTGTGGATAAATACAACGGTTCCGACAGTTCCATTTGTAAGGCGGACATTGTTGAGCAGATAGGTATTTACCACGTTTTCTAAGAAAGTCATGACAAACTTGGGATCGTACTTCTGCAGGCCTTCCTCTTCGAAAATAGAGATGGCAGAGAACGGGCATAAGGGACCACGGTAAACTCTGGCAGAGGTGGTTGCATCGTAAACATCGGCAATGGCAACCATCTTGGCATAGATTCCGATCTGGTTCGCCATAAGCCCTAAGGGATAGCCGCTTCCGTCACAACGTTCATGGTGCATCAGTACGGCATTTAATACATCCTGATCAAGCTTGGAATCCAGTAAAAGCCGGTAACCTTCCTGAGGATGGCGCTTGATGATGTTAAATTCCTGTTTGGTAAGCTTGTCCGGTTTTTTCAGAATGCTGCCGGGAATCTTGATCTTACCAATATCATGGAGAAGACCGCTTGTCGTAGCCTTCACAATTTCTTCTTCATCCATGCGCAGCCAGCGGGCAAAAATGTTACAGATCAGTGCCACATTCATGCTGTGCACATAGGTCTCGTCATCGTATTCGCGCATACAGTGCAGCATATCGAAGACATTGGGTGTGGTTGCCGCAAGGTCCAGAATGTTCAGGGTATGGTTCATTAATTTGTTGACATCCAAAGGAGATCCCTTTTCTACGACATCGTTCATGGCGCTTCGGAAGGAATCTACATCATTTTCAAATTCTGTGCGGAATCTGGTAAATTCAGGACTGCGCTTGATTCTGTCCGCATAGGACGTGGTATAATCATCCGTCTGGGCAGACTGTATTACAAGCTCATCCTCCACACGTACGGTAAGAACCGAATAAAAGGCAAGCTTTGTAATCGTGGAGTCTGTGAGAATGATTCCGCGAGGTAAAATAAGCTGATTATTGAAATTGTATACGTCCTCGGCAGTAACCATGCCGGGAACGAGATCAGATGTATTGACTCGTTTCATATGTCCCCCTGAAAGTGCCCCAACGCTTCCCTTATATTATAAGATAAATAAAGGAGTTATGTCAATAAATAGGCGGGATATAACAAAATGTGTGACAATTTATCGGGATGATAAAAGTTATCGTAAACACAACTATTTTTTCATTGACAAAGTATCGGGGATGGTGTAGCCTAAACTCAGATATGAAAATTCAATATTGTGATGAATCTCTTATTCAGAGTGGTGGAGGTACATAGGACCTATGAAGCCACGGCAACCCCTATAAGGAAGGTGCCTACCTGAGCGAGCAGCGAGCCTAATGGCGATCGAACAATAAGAGGATTTGATTATCGTGTATCAGGTCCGCTTAGTTAAGCGGACTTTCTTATTTTCTATCAAACAAAAAGGAGAAACCAAATGGAGAAAAGATTATTTACTTCCGAATCTGTAACCGAAGGACATCCGGACAAGGTCTGCGATGCCATTTCTGATGCCATCCTTGATGCCTGCATGGCAAAGGATCCGATGAGCCGTGTCGCATGTGAAACCGCAGTATGTACCGGATTCGCATTAGTAACCGGTGAAATTACAACCAACGCTTATGTAGATATTCAGAAGATCGTCCGTGATACCATTAAGGAAATCGGTTATACCAAGTCTGAATACGGCTTTGATGGCAATACCTGTGCTGTTTTAGTTGCCATTGACGAGCAGTCTTCCGATATTGCGATGGGGGTTGATAAGGCTCTTGAAGCAAAGCAGGGAGAAATTAAGGATGATTTAGATACCGGTGCCGGCGATCAGGGTATGATGTTTGGTTATGCAACCAACGAAACCGAAGAATATATGCCTTATCCGATTTCTTTGGCACACAAGCTGGCATTACAGCTTACCAAGGTTCGTAAGGACGGAACCTTAAAGTATTTAAGACCGGACGGCAAGAGCCAGGTTTCGGTTGAGTATGATGAAAACGGCAAGCCGCTTCGTCTTGAGGCTGTTGTTCTTTCTACCCAGCATGATGAAGATGTCACACAGGAACAGATCCATGAAGATATTAAGAAGTATGTATTTGACCCGATCCTTCCGGAGGAATTACTCGATGAGAATACCAAGTATTTCATCAATCCCACCGGACGTTTCGTAATCGGTGGACCTCACGGTGATGCAGGTCTTACCGGACGTAAGATTATCGTAGATACCTACGGTGGATATGCACGTCACGGCGGCGGCGCTTTCTCCGGAAAGGACTGCACGAAGGTAGACCGTTCCGCAGCTTATGCAGCACGTTATGTTGCTAAGAACATTGTTGCAGCAGGACTTGCTGACAAGTGTGAAATCCAGCTTTCCTACGCAATCGGTGTAGCACAGCCTACTTCCATCATGGTTGACACCTTCGGAACCGGAAAGGTTTCTGATGAAAAGCTCCTTGAAGCAATTCGTGAGAACTTCGACCTTCGTCCGGCAGGAATCATCAAGATGTTAGATCTTCGCCGTCCGATCTACAAGCAGACCGCAGCTTACGGACACTTTGGACGTAACGACCTGGATCTGCCCTGGGAGAAGCTTGATAAGGTGGAGGTATTAAAGAAGTGCCTGTAATCCCCACATGAGACAAACTACGTTGTGAAACAGCGGTTTTACGAATGTGGTTCTGAATAGTTACAAATATCTGCAATAAAGAATAGAGTTAATGTATAGGTGATTGATCCAATCAGACTTATATATTAACTCTATTTTTGTATTCCTTGCTTGCATCACCTCCCCATAAAGGGTAAACTGTAACTACATGAACATAGTACATAAAAATTCCGGAGGAACACCATGGCATTTACGCATCTTCATGTGCATACCGAATACAGCTTATTAGACGGATCCAATAAAATAAAAGAATATGTGAAACGTGTCAAGGAGCTTGGCATGGACAGCGCGGCGATCACGGATCACGGTGTCATGTATGGCGTGATTGATTTTTATAAGGCATGCAGGGCGGAGGGGATTAACCCGATTCTTGGATGCGAGGTTTATGTTGCGCCCAATTCCCGGTTTGATAAAGAACTGACCGGCGGAGAGGACCGTTATTACCATCTGGTGCTTCTGGCAGAGAATAACCAGGGCTACCAGAATCTTATGAAAATTGTATCAAAAAGCT
>SAMEA104315436__coassemble_2111_pt1 | contig 9152 bp, 3 predicted proteins | sample SAMEA104315436__metabat2_high_PE_030 | metagenome-assembled genome bin SAMEA104315436 (sample SAMEA104315436) | gut metagenome | biome: Monkey gut; feature: monkey-associated habitat; material: faeces | place: China | collected 2013
ACTACCATATTACAGAAGGAACAACGCTTTCCAATCCTCATTGGGAGTATTCCAGAAATAAGATTGCCTGTGAAGAGTTTTTAATGAAAATGTATCGTGAAAATGGATTCCCGGTTACGATTATCCGTCCGAGCCATACATACGATGAGAGAAATGTTCCTATTGGAGTTCATGGAGATAAAGGAAGTTTTCAGGTTTTAAAGAGAATGCTGGAGGGAAAACCGGTGATTGTTCATGGGGATGGAACTTCTTTGTGGACCGTTACCCATAATTCCGATTTCGCCAAGGGATTTGTAGGCTTAATGGGAAATCCAATGGCGATCGGCGAAGCATTCCAGATTACAAGCGATCAGTCTGTGACCTGGAACCAGATTTACCAGACTGTAGCGGATGCATTGCATGTTGAATACAAGCCTTACTATGTTTCATCTGCATATCTTGATGCAGCAGGCCCGTATGATTTTGAAGGAGCCCTGACTGGTGATAAGGCGAATACCGTAGTATTTGATAATAAGAAACTGAAGAATGCAGTTCCCGGTCTGTGCATGAATGTCCGTATGGAGCAGGGAATCCGGAATACCGTGGATTATGTTCTTTCCCATCCGGAATGTCAGGTGGAAGATCCGGAATTTGATGCATGGTGTGATAAGCTGATTGCAGTTCTGGAAAAGGCGAAAGAGGAGATGAAGATGTATGAGCAGCAAAAGTGATTCCAATCAGATTACGAGAGATTATTTTGACTCCATATTGTTAGAAACCCGGTATTGGGATTCCGATCTTCCTTCTACGAAGATGGAATTATATGGAGAGACATTCGAGACTCCTATTATGACAGCAGCACTTTCACATCTCCATGATATTTGTGACAATGCCATGGCAGAGTTTGGAAAGGGTGCGAAGGATGCAGGAGCGGTGCACTGGGTTGGCATGGGGGAAGATGATGAACTGGAGCAGATTCTTGCAACCGGAGCCAGAACAGTGAAAATCATTAAACCGCACAGAGAGGATGAAGTGATTTACCACAAGATCCGGCATGCTGCCGAACATGGGGCATTCGCTGTCGGTATGGATATTGACCACTGCTTTGCAGGAAATGGGGAATATGATGTGGTATGTGGTCTGCCGATGCATGCAAAGACAGCTTCGGATCTGGAAAATTATGTGAAAGCATCATCTGTACCATTTATTGTAAAGGGCGTGCTGAGTGCGAAGGATGCTGAGAAATGTGTGAAGGCAGGTGTATCGGGAATTCTTGTTTCCCATCATCATGGAATTATGCAGTATGCCGTACCTCCGCTGATGATTCTTCCTGAAATTGTAAAAGCAGTAGATGGACAGATCCCTGTTTTCGTAGATTGTGGGATTGAGAGTGGCATGGATGTCTTTAAGGCACTGGCACTGGGCGCAGATGCAGTGTGTGTCGGACGCGAACTGATGGGTCCCTTAAAGGATGGTGCAGCAGGTGTTACCAACCGTATGAATGAAATGAACCGGGAGCTGATGAGTATCATGGCAAGAACCGGAGCAAAATCCTTAAAGGAGATTGATCCCTCGGTGATTCATTACCGTCATTTCTGATGGTGTTCAGAGCTTAGAATAAATTGTAGATATCAATATATTGAATAGTTACAATTAATCTTTACAAAAGATGGAGGATGCATTATGAAAATAGGATTGTCTGTTCCTTTGGCACATGAAACTCCGCAGCAGTGGGCAAAGAAGCACAGAGAACTTGGATGCGGATCCGTTGTGTTTCCGGTTAACTGTGAAGCTTCCCCGGAGACCATTGATGCTTATCGGAAGGCTGCGGAACAGGAAGGGTTAATCATTGCCGAGGTCGGCATTTGGAAAAATGTTCTTGCTGTGGATAACAGGGAACGGGAAGAGGCAGTTGCTTACTCGATCAATCAGCTGAAAATGGCGGATGAGATTGGTGCAAAATGCTGTGTGAATATCGTTGGTACACCGCATGGACCGATCTGGGATGGTGGATATCCCGGGAATTTTTCCAAGGAGACGTGGAAAATGGCAGTTGATTCCATACAGCACATTATTGATGAAGCAAATCCTGTGAATACGAAGTTCAGTATTGAGCCAATGCCCTGGATGATTCCGACAGGTCCTGATGAATATCTCCGTCTGATCGGGGATGTAGACAGAGAGGCCTTTGGTGTGCATATGGATCTTATTAATATGGTAAATTGCCCACAGCGTTATTTCTTTGCAGAAGAATTTATGGAAGAATGCTTTTCGAAGCTGAAGGGAAGGATATTAAGCTGCCACATTAAGGATGTTCTTTTATTGAATGAATTTACCTTCCAGCTGAGGGAGTGCGCCTGTGGGGAAGGAACGTTACCTCTGGAGAAATATGCACAGCTTGCAGCAGAAAATCCAGACATGCCGATGATCATTGAGCATCTTCATTCGGATGAGGAATATTTACAGAGCCTTTCGTATCTGCAGAAAAGATTAAAAACGGATAGCTGTTGTTAGGGTTTTGTTTTGCAACACCGCTCGTGTGTGAAGAGTTCGCAGGCGAACTTTTTATTTCTTTATAGGAAAGTTCGCCTTTGGTGTTCTCTCCTGACTGAATATTTACATTTCCTGAGAGCTGCCTTTGGGCGGCTCTTAATTTTGGCAAAAATTGCTAAAATTTTGGTCAAATTTCTGGTTATATTTTCCTGAAAAATTTTATGTTCGGGGTGAGAGTTTTTTCATTTTCATGTACCTGTATAAGTAAAGATTTTTTTTAGGCTACATTTTCAGAAAAATCGGTGTAGGAATACAGCATGAAGGAACAGAAAGGAACAAACCAATGAAAAAACGATTCATCAGAACACTATTGGCTATGTGCATGATGCTCAGTCTGTTGGTTGGTCTGCTGCCTGCGGAGGCAATGGCATTTGCAGGAAGTATTTATCCGGCAAAGGATGCCGGGGGAACTGTACAGCAGATTAAACAACAGGACGGCTCACTTGTGCTGCAGAACGATTATATCCGTGTGACACTGCATCAGGATGGAAAGTCCGGAGGCACATATCTCACGACGTCTCCCACGGAAGCTGCAGGTGGGGAGCTCACCAGACAGACGCCGTACTGTACAATTACGACCTATCGCTATGGCGTGGGGAGTGTTGAGAACATGGATATGCTCCTGAAGCAGGCGGAGTTATGTAAAAAAACACCCCATGGGAATGCTCCTGCCATCAAGGCAACGTATACCCTGCGGGCGGGAACAAAAGTTGACGCAACGGTGACAGCCTACTACGAGCTTGTACAGCTCAAGGATGATACGTCCGGCTCCGGTCAGACCACATGGGGCGTGCTGACAACAGTCAGCGACGTATTCATCAATAATATGACTTCCGGGACTTTGTGGGGGGATCCGAGATTTACATGGGGCTATACCCTGAGCGGCTTTTCAGCGATGGGGCATAATGCCAATCTCGAAATGCAGAATGGTCCCGCGGTGAAATTGAGGCGTATTACCGTGCCGACAGGGGAAAATCCGACGATTACCTCTGAAAGCGTCACCCTCACCGCACCCGTGAAAGATATTTATACGCGGACTGTGCCCAAGGGCTATTACCAGTCGGGTGATCTGGATGGCGTATACATCACAGAGGCCTACGTGGATGGTTACAGCTGGGCAAATCCCTTTGTAGGATTGTCGGAGTACTATGCAAAGGATATTACCTCCACCGCAGGAGAGCGGATCAAAGTCAATTTACCGCCGTTCACAGATGTACAGCCAAACGGAAAGCCGCAAACTACATCCGTGCTGTGCAAAAGCAACACTGGTATGGCCTTTGAGAAGAAAAATATTGATGAGGATGCAATGCACTTTCTTTGGGGCTATCGTGATCTGGTGGACAAGTCGGAATATCTTCCCACAGAGCCGGATAAAGTCGATACCTCCATTACCGCCAAACGGCTGGCTGTCTTTTCCGGCGGCAGCGGCGTAACGGTGAAGTATGTTGCGGATGATACGGCACTTGCAGAGCTGAAAAAGCAATATGGTACCCCTGTCGCTCTTATCAATGGTGACTATGAAAGTACTGACGGCAGTTCCTTTACCTTCACAGGAGGAGCAGCATTGCTCTCACCCTCTGTCACGGCAACATGGCCAAAGGACGGAAAGCTTATTATCCATAGCGATGGAAGAGTGGAGCAGAGAGGGGTACATCTCAGCGCACCGACCTTCAAGTTTTACCAGCCAAAAAGCGGTGCAAACGACAGTCTGAGTATCTCTCTTAAGAAGGAGGGCTTTGTGTTTGACATCGTTCCCGAAAAGAACGATGCTCTTATTTATGTGGACATTCCCTACACTAAGGTAAAGCTTAAAAAGGCTGCTGCCGATGCTTCGGGGAACCTTATATTCAGTGGTGATATCGGGTTCAAGACTGTCCTTGACGGCGCAGAATTTTCTCTGGAAAAGCTGGGCTACGGACTGAAGGAAAAGAACGTGAACGGCAAAAAAACCTATGGATTCCAGCTGAATGGCGTACATGCCACAGGCAGCTTTGACACAGCCACCATGTTGGCGCTGGAGCTTGCCAAGGTTAAGGGCGAGGTCAACACCTTTGAAGGCGAGGAACGATATGCCTTTGAGCTGGAGCTGAATGTTTTTGATCTCTTTGAAACTGAAGCGAATCTGGCACTGGAACGAGCCAATAACGGTGTACTGATCCCTGATGAACTGTACTTCTATGTTGCTTCCAGCCCGGGTATTGTACTGATTCCGCCGGTGCCTGTGGGACAGCTCAACGGTGGCGGAGCAGGCTTCAAGAATCTGGCTGCCACAGTGAACGGCAACTATTTTGGCATTCCGCCCATTAAGCTGCGGGGTACGCTGAAGGGTACCTATCTCCACCTCGTCGAAGGAAAGGGAGATGTGATCATCGGTCCCAGCGAGTTCACACTGAAGGCATCCGAAGTGGGACTTGTGGGTAGTCCGAATGTCAAAGTCATTAAAAGCTTTGGCTATTCCCTGAAGGTTAACGGACAGAAACGGAACTATAAGGGTGTGGAATATGAGGGCATCTATTTTTCCGGCTCCGAGGAGCTGGAAGCTGCGCTGCCCAGTACGGAAATTGATATATTGGATCTGAATACCTCCATGGAAATGGGTGCCTTTGGTGGTGTGAATAACGCAAAGGATAACCTCTATCTTGGCATCGGCGCCAATGGCATTGTCAAGGGAGCTGTGCAGATCCCTGAAAAGATTAAGTGGATTGGTGGCACAAAACTGGCCTCAACGGATATCAACCTCATCATGGGTGGGCAGACGACCGTTCCCATCCAGGGAACCACCGTCAACGAAAGCATGAAGGAGGCATTTAAGAATGTTGATATTTATCTCGGCGCAATGGCAGGAGTATATGTGTACATCTTCGATGCGCGGGTATGGGTGCTGGTGCCTCAGATTGTGAAGACCGACTTCAAACAGGGCGGCGGCTGGGATATTGAAATGAAGTGGCTGAAAAAGCTGCCGAAGTGGAATTGGGAAGACCATGGCGTGACACCGGTGGTACAGAGTGTTTCTCTGATGAGTGAGGATCCTGACTTGCTGAGCAGCCTTTCCATGGAGGATGAAGAGGAGCCCGGCGAGGATACCGGAACCGGGCAGAGCACAGCAGGAGAGCAGGAAAGCAGCGAGAGCACAGGAACCGGGCAGGGTACGTCCGGAGAGCAGGAAAGCGGTGAAGGCACCGGAACCGGTCAGGGTACGTCCGGAGAACAGGGAAGCGGTGAAGGAAGCGGAACTGAGCAGGGTACGTCCGGAGAACAGGGAAGCGGTGAAGGAAGCGGAACTGGTCAGGGTACGTCCGGAGAACAGGGAAGCGGTGAAGGAAGCGGAACCGGTCAGGGCACGTCCGGAGAACAGGAAAGCAGTGAAAGTACGGTTTCTGAACAGAGTCTTCCGCAGGAAAATAATGCGGTGACTGTTTCTGTGCAGAGTGCACCACAGGAGAATACCGAGGCAGCCGCTCCTGTAATGAGAGCATTGCAGGCAAATAATGAAGCAGCTGTTCCTGTAATAAGTACATCACAGGCGAATATTGAAGGTGGCGGAACAGCCCAGGGCACATCACAAGAGAATACCGAAGGTGGCGGAACACCCCAGAGCACATCACAGGAGAATACCGAAGGTGGCGGAACAGCCCAGGGCACACCACAGGAGAATACCGAAGGTGGCGGAACACCCCAGAGCACATCACAGGAGAATGCAGGGGGTAGTGGTTCCACCCAGGGCACACCGCAGGGGAATACTGAAGGAAGCGGAACAACCCAGGGTACATCACAGGAGAATGCAGGGGGTAGTGGTTCTGCCCAGGGCACACCGCAGGGGAATACCGAAGGTGGCGGAACAGCCCAGGGTACATCACAGGAGAATACCGGGACAACCGGTTCTGCAGAGGGTGCTTTGTCAGAAGACGATGAGAAAACCGGAGCTCTGCAGACGGAAGAGCCGGTTGTTCTTGGAAACAGAGGAGGAGCTGTAACGAAAGAGATCACAGTGAATGCCGGTGCAGATGAAACACCGTATATTCTGCTGGCATTTGACAACCGCATCATGGAGGAGGAGATCAAACAGGCTCTGAAGGTTCAGAAGGATAGCACATATCTCCGTGTCAACTGGGTAGGAGAGGACGGAAGAATTGATCCTGCAGCAGACATTAATGCGGCAAGCACAGGTGATATGAAGAAGACGGTAGATGATGGCAACTACTATCGCCTGGTACTCCTTCGTCTGAAGGAAGGCGGTACATATTCGGTTAACACTGGTACACTGAGCTTTTCCGATGAAGAAGGGTTTACAGTTGAACCGTTTGAAAAGCTGGAGCTGACACAGAACACTAATAACCTTACCGGCAAGGTGAAGTATCCCGAAAACGGAAAAACCTATGTGCTGCGTACCTATCTGGGAAGCACCGAGGGTGATGCTGCCTATCTGGTGGACGAACAGACCGTAACAGACACGGATAATCTCTCCGTCAGCCTTCCTGATAGCGGCGAGCTTCTGCCTACGGGTAATTATTATGCAACATCGTTCCTGATGACAGAAAAGGAATTTACTCTTGAGGGCGGAGAAAAGGTGACTACACTTGCAGCTATTGATCATCAGAAGTTTAGTGCGTCGATCTCTTATACGAATACCATGCAGCCTGCTGCTCCTTCGACGGCTACGCTGGAATTTATCGGTAATGAGGTTATGTGTGCCAAATGGGATCCGGTTGTCGGTGCTGACGGCTATCATGTAACCATCTATCAGAAGGATGGCACAGACTGGAAGGATACGGGCTTTGGCTATGATCTTGGTGCCGACAAGAATACCATCGATATGGCACTGACTGTAGGTGGAAGTGCTGTTTCCTTTAACGGCGAGGGTGAAGCTGCTTCTGCTCCCGCAGAAAATCTTACCGCTGATAAGGACTATAAGATCGGAGTGCGCGCCTACAAACAAGAAACGATAGAGAAAGGAAAGGGAAAGTATTACAGTTCGGAAACAAGCTCCAACGAAGAAAAGCTGCCGAAATATACACCACTTAACATTTCACTTGCTGTAAACGGTGCTGACTGCACCAAGGATACGAATGGTGTATTTCAGGCTTATGTAGGAGGAAATACCAACTCCCTTACCGTGACCTGTGGGGAAGCAGAGCGTATTCAGGTCACACGGATGGACACAGATCAGAAGCTTACGGGAGATGGAAATAATACATTTACGATCCCCGATTTTACCGGAAGCCTGATGCTTTGCGTGAGTGGAATCAAGGGCAAGGATGTAACCAGTGAGTTCCTTCTGGTGAATATGGATAAGACAGATCCTGTGCTCACGCTCACCAGTCCGATCTTCTTCGCCAACCGGAGCACAGGTGCGTATACCATTACCGGAATGACAGAGGCCGGAAGCGAGGTCGTATATGACAGTGGAAGCGTCTATGCCGAAAGTGATGGCAGCTTTGCCATTACCGGAACGCTGCCGGAGGGAGAGACGGACAGATCCTTATTCCTTTATGCTAAGGATGATGCAGACAACCGCTCCACACCACAGCTTGCCATGATATCATGGCAGACAGCTCCCGATCCGGTGAATGAAAACACCGGAATCCCGTCACAGCCGGAAAACAGTGGCACAGCATCTGCATCCCATACGGATTCCGGCACCAATAATGGAGCCGGTACAGCTCCTGCAAGTCCGTTTTCTGCGACACCCGGTACAGAACCGGCTCCAGGTATCAAACCCGGTGCAGAGAATACCAGGCGTACGACGCCAAAGGACAGCATCCTGTTAAGGGAGTGGCAGGACAAACGCGATACCACGACGATCACCGGTGACCAGCCTGCTGCGGACGAAGAGGCAGAAGAAGGAAATAACCCGTTTACCGATGTTTCCAAAGACGACTGGTTTTATGATGACGTTATGTTTGTTTATGAAAACGGATTGATGGAGGGTATAAGCAGCACACAGTTTGGCCCATATGAAACGCAGACGCGCGGCAGGATGGCAGAAATTCTCTGGCGTATGGAGGGCAGCCCTGCATCGAAGGCTAAAAACAGCTTTGCCGATGTGGAAGACGGGGCGCGGTACGCAGATGCCATTGCATGGATCGCAGAGAATGACATTTTAAGCGGTTACAACAAGGACAGCTTCGGACCCGGGGATCCCATCACCTGGGAACAGCTTGCAGTCATGTTCTACCGTTATGCGCAATACAAGGGCTACGATATAAGTATTAAGGGTAGTCAGGAGGAGCTGAAGGATATGGACAGTACCATGGATGATGCAGGAAAGGCTGTGCTGTGGGCGGTCAGCAATGGATTGATACGGGAAGAAGCTGATGTCCTGTCTGCTTTGCAGGATCCGGTTTCCAGGGCGGAGATTGCTGCCATGCTTCATCGCTTCATTGATAGGTATAAGCTGGTACAGGGCATGACCCCGAATGGCCAGATGGGCTTTATAGCACCGGAGGAGATGGATCCTCCGCAGACAGACAGGAGCAGAGTGCCGGGATGGATAGGAATTTCTATCTGCGCAGCTCTTACAGGAGGTTTTGTACTGTTTATGCTATGGCTCAGACACAGACGCCGGGTTATGTAAGGAATGCTTTTAAGTCTGCAAGCTTTTCTTCACCGGCTTTGCGGCC
>SAMEA104315436__coassemble_2129_pt1 | contig 9045 bp, 6 predicted proteins | sample SAMEA104315436__metabat2_high_PE_030 | metagenome-assembled genome bin SAMEA104315436 (sample SAMEA104315436) | gut metagenome | biome: Monkey gut; feature: monkey-associated habitat; material: faeces | place: China | collected 2013
CGATTTCCTATTTTGAACCGTTCTTTATGGGAGTCAGCGATCATTTGCAGGATGATATCCGGGATAAGAACGTGAATTATGACGAGGAAGCATACCGTCAGAAGATTAATGTACAGAAGATGGAGATCAGGGATAAGATAGAATTAAAGGATATTGTTTATAAATACCCGAACACGGAGACATTGATTTTTGACCATGCGGATATGGTGATTCCCATTGGCCAGTCGGTAGGAATTGTGGGTACAACCGGTGCCGGAAAGTCTACCGTTGTGGATATCATGCTCGGACTTTTAAAGCTGCAGCAGGGAGAGATTCTTGCAGATGGCGTGGAGGTCCGCGATCATTACCAGTCCTGGCTCAAAAATGTGGGATATATTCCACAGAATATCTTTATGATTGATGATACCATCCGTAAGAACGTTGCGTTTGGTTATGCAGAGGAAGATATTGATGATGAAAAGGTCTGGGCGGCACTGAAGGAAGCCCAGCTTGATGAATTTGTAAGAAGCCTTCCGGAAGGACTCGATACCGGAATCGGCGAGCGTGGAATCCGTATTTCCGGAGGCCAGAGACAGCGAATCAGCATTGCAAGGGCACTTTTTGAAGATCCGGAGGTGCTGATTATGGATGAGGCAACCTCAGCCCTTGACAATGATACGGAAGCAGCCATTATGGATTCGATCAACCGTCTGCATGGACGGAAGACCATGGTGATTATTGCACACCGCTTACAGACCATCGAGAAGTGCGACATTGTTTATCGTGTCGAAGATGGCAAGGTGACGAGAGAACGATAAAGAAAGTCATTGTAAATTGGGAAAGGAAGCTGCATGGAAGGAAGAAAACGTCAGGCAGGAATTGAATTATTGCGTATGGTTGCCATGATGATGATTGTTACCATGCATTTTCTGGCAAATTCCGGGAATCTTTTAGAACCGGGCAAAGCGACAGAACTTCCTGCTGTTTTAGGAACGATTCTTGAAAATTTCTGCCTTGCGGCAGTGAATGCCTATGTGTTTATCAGTGGTTATTTTGGATACCGGGGATCATTACAAGTAAGAAGAGTCCTGCGGTTCCTTTGCCAGATCTGGTTTTACAGCCTGCTGATTCCCCTTGTTCTGATGTGTTTTGGAATCGGCACCGGCTTTCAGAATGGCATTTATGGAATTCTTCCGTATCTGTTTCCGATTGAGACAGAACACTATTGGTTTGCAACTTCGTTCCTGCTGTTGATGCTGATGATGCCTTTTTTGAACCGGGCGGCACAGTACCTTCCAAAGAAAACGTATCAGACGGCACTTGTCGTACTTTTTGTATTTTTAAGTGGAATTAAGAGTATCGTACCAGTGGCTTTTGCAACAGACCGGTATGGCTATGACCCGACCTGGTTTGTTTTCGTTTATCTTCTTGCAGCCTATGCAGGAAAGTATGATGAAAATGGAATTTTTCACCGGTTTAAAACAAACAGGGGGAATGCGGCGATTCTTTTTTTACTGAGTGCTGCGGTCGGAATGGCGATCCAGTTTCTGATGAAGGATCTGGGAAACTTCCTGCCTTCGTTACAGAATACCGGTGAATATTATTTTTCTGTGCCGTATCATTACAATACGGTTACGGTACTTACGGCGGCGATCGGGCTGTTTTATCTGTTCCGTTCCTTACAGATCCGAGAAGGAAAAGCAGCAGATCTGCTCCGGCGGCTTGGAAGCTTATGCTTTGGTATTTATTTATTACATGAACATATCGATATCCGCGGTAACTGGTATGGGTGGTTGAAAGCAATTGTGAATCCTGCCGGAAATGCCGGTGTACTTACCTGTTTTGCAGAATGGGTTTTCTGCCTGCTGGTGGTGTGTATTGCAGGCCTGTTGGCAGACTTTGTAAGAGAAAAGGTGTTTCATCTGGTTGGAAGCGGATTCGATAAGACAGCATTAGGAAAATGGATGAAAAATCCGGATGACAGGGAAAGCAGAGGAGGGAACAAATGAAAGCATATGCGGAACGATTAAAACCTCTTTATCATTTTGCAGAGAAAATTCTGTTTCCAGTAATCCTTGTACTGTTTCCTTTGCTTAAAGTAAATCAGGGGATTGATCTGACGGATACGGCGTACAGTCTTGGAAACTATGCGTTCTTTGGAGAAAATACCGTATTGTGGACACTCCTGACCTTTTTGTCCAATGTCCTTGGTTTTTTCTTCACGAAACTTCCGTTTGGAGGAACCATGCTTGGTATGAAGGTGTATACTTCCCTGCTGATCAGTGTCATGGCGTTACTTGGATACCGCTTTTTCCGGACAAAAATGCCGGCGGTCATTGCCTTTCTCGCAGAGCTTTCTGCAATTGGAATGTGCTGGTGTCCATCCGTGATTTTATATAATTATATGACCTATGCGCTATTGCTTACCGCAGTGATTCTGCTGTTCCGCGGACTGGTGCGGAAGCATCCGGGATGCCTTGTGGCAGCAGGAGTGGTTCTGGGACTCAATACCTTTGTACGCTTTCCGAATAACGGATTGGAAGTGTTATTGATCCTGGCTTTGTGGTATTATGGATATTTGAAGAAGAAAACCGTAGCGGAAATTGCGAAAGAAACAGGACTGTGCATAGCAGGTTATGCAGCAGGCTTTGTGACAGTTCTTGCGGGTATGATGCTTCTTTACGGAACGGGAACGTTTGGAACCATGATCGAAGGAGTCTTCGGTATGGCGGGTTCCGATTACACCTTTGGAGAAATGGTATGGATGATTACCGATGCCTATCTGCACGGGGCGAGATGGATGGCCTATATGGTGCTTTGTATTCTGCCCGGAATTCCGTTTTTTGCAATACAGAAGGAACGTTTTCCCCTGCTCCGCAAAGTAGTATATTGTATCTGTATTGTATTTTTGTTTGTCGTGCTCGGCAGATGGGGCATGTTTAACTTTAAATATTATCAGAAGGAAGCTGCTCTCCAGTGGGGAGTGATTTTCCTGATTTTGTCGTTGGGGATCTGCGTATGGATGCTGTTTAGCAGAATGCAGGACTGCGAATGGAAGCTGATTGCGGCGATGAGCCTTATCGTGATTCTGATCACCCCGCTTGGCAGTAACAATTATGTGTGGCCGGCTTTAAATAACCTGTTTTTTGTGGCACCGATTACGTTCTGGACCATATACCGCTTCGCAAGGTGGGGACGCCCGTATCTGGATGTAACCGGGAAGGTTCCGGTCTTTTCCGTAAAAGCGATGACCACGGCTATGGTAATTGCATTCTTGATTCAGGCGGTCGGAATTGGCTGCAATTATGTTTTTCTCGATGGGGAGGATGGACATAAAAGGGATACGACAGTAGAAGGAAGCCGGATTCTGCGTGGAATGAAAACCAATGCCGGAAATGCCGGAACACTCGAAGAGCTAAATACCTTTATGCTGGAAAATAATACGGAATACCGGAACAAAAAGGTGATTCTGTATGGAAATATTCCGGGGCTGTCCTATTATCTTCACAAGGCGCCGGCTGTTTATACATCATGGGCAGATCTTGATACGAACAGCTATGAACGGCTGGCAGAGGATCTCAATACTTTAAATCAAACGATGACGGAAGAGAATCGTCCGCTTGTTATCTTTTCGGAGGAAATCATGGCGCAGGTGCTTGATTTGCAGGAGAACGGAATGACGGGAGACGGCTCCGTCTGGGAGCAGAAGCTTAAGGCTATTCTGGATTTTATGACAGAGAATGAATACCGGAAGGCTTTTGAAAATGAGAAATATGCAGTGTTTGTGTAACTATTCAGAGCCATGCAAAATCTGATAAATATGATCGGAATGCTTGCATTCCAGAGCACATTTGACAGATTTTATATGGCGAAGTAACCACATGAGTAAAACTCAAGCTGTGAAACAGCGGTTTTACGAATGGGGTTCTGAATAGTTACCATTAGAAAGAATACCGATTTACAGGAGGAGAGAGAAATGATCCGATTTAATGTACCGCCCCTTACAGGGAAGGAAATGGATTATATGAAGCAGGCTGTAGAGAGCATGCATATCTGTGGGGATGGTGATTTCACAAAGAAATGCAGCAAATGGATTGAGGAACAGACCGGGACAGGCAAGTGCCTTCTGACAACATCCTGTACCCATGCACTGGAAATGGCAGCCCTTCTTTGTGATATTAAGGAAGGCGATGAGGTGATCATGCCGTCCTATACGTTTGTATCGACCGCAGATGCCTTTGTACTGCGCGGTGCCAGGATCGTATTTGTAGATATCCGTCCGGACACCATGAATATTGATGAAACCCTGATTGAGGATGCCATCACCGAGAAGACGAAAGCCATTGCCGTGGTACATTATGCCGGAGTTTCCTGTGAAATGAATACCATTCTTGACATTGCAAAGCGTCATCAGCTGCTGGTGGTAGAGGATGCTGCGCAGGGAGTGATGGCAAGCTATAAGGGCAAAGCACTTGGAACGATCGGTGATTTCGGCTGCTTCAGTTTCCATGAAACGAAGAATTACAGTATGGGTGAGGGCGGCGCATTACTTATCCGTGATGAACATTATGTGGAAGAAGCTGAGATCCTTCGTGAAAAGGGAACAGACCGGAGTAAATATTTCCGTGGACAGGTGGATAAGTATTGCTGGAGAAATTATGGTTCTTCTTATCTTCCGAGTGAAATTAATGCAGCATATCTTTATGCGCAGCTGGAAATCGCAGATCGGATTAATGAAGTGCGTCTTTCCAGATGGCAGCAGTATTATGATGCATTACTGCCATTGCAGGAAGCCGGGAAGCTTACCTTGCCGGTAGTTCCTAAGGACTGTAAGCATAACGGTCATATGTTTTATATCAAATGTAAGGATCTTGAGGAACGCACGAGGTTCATTTCCTTTATGAAGGAAAATGAGATCCTTTGTGTATTCCATTATGTACCGCTTCATTCGGCACCTGCCGGACTGAAATTTGGCCGTTTCCATGGGGAAGACCGTTATACGACAAAAGAAAGCGAACGTCTGGTGAGATTGCCGATGTTTTATCAGCTGACCGAAGAACAGACGGATTACATTATTTCTAAAGTGAAGGAATTCTATGAAGCTTAAGGAAGTTGTTTCGAAGAGACAGAATTTCATAATTTCTGTTGTGTTTCTTCTGATTCCGATGATTGCACTGGCCTGTCGTTTTGATTATTATTATGATTTAAACGATGATGTTCTGATGAAGGAAATCCTGAGCGGGAATTATACCGGTGTACCGGAAGGGCACAATATTCAGATGCTGTGGCTCATAAGCGCAGCAATCAGCCTGCTTTACCGTATCGTAAGGATTGCTCCGTGGTATGGTATTTTCCTGTGCACCTGTCAGTTCGGGGCACTGCTTCTGCTTCTGAACCGGAGCTTTACGGTCTGTAAAAGCCGGAAGGCCAAGTTTACGGTAGGACTTGTGGAAACACTGTTGTTCTTTTCCATGATGATGGAGCATCTTGTTGCAGTACAGTATACCATTACCTGTACCATGCTGGCTGCCGCTGCGGCATTCTGGTTTCTGACCTCGAAACCGCAGGAGGAACCGGCTAAATTTATCCGGAGCAATATTCCGGCGATTCTGATTGTATTCCTGGCGTATCTGATTCGGTCGGAAATGCTTCTTTTAGTGCTTCCGATGATCTGTGTCGCAGGTGTTGTGAAGTGGAGCTTTGAAGAAAAAGTGTTCACGAAAGAAAATTTCATGAAGTATCTTGGTGTGATCGGATTGATTCTGTTGAGCCTCCTGATCGGAGAAGCAACACACCGGATTGCCTATGGAAGCAAAGACTGGAGAACCTTTACTACACTGTTTGACAACCGTACAGAACTTTATGATTTTCAGAAAATACCTTCTTATCAGGCAAACAAAGCATTTTATGACAGTATTGGAATCAGCGAAAGTGAACAGATTCTGTTTGATAATTATAATTTTGGAATTGATGAAGAAATCGATGAAACCATCATGGGGCAGATTGCGGATTATGCCGGAGGGCTGAATCAGGAGGCACAGCCCTTTGTTCCCAAGCTTCAGAAATATTTTAAGCTGTATGTATATCGTTTCCTTGGAGGACCGATTTCTGTTGGGAGTGATTATCCCTGGAATTATATGACGATACTTCTGTATATTACGGTATTTTTACTGGCGCTGTGTCAGGGCTGGAACACAGAAGATAAGAGACATTACGGAATCTGGAAGCATCGTGTAATGATGGGGCTTTCCATTATTTGGAAGCTTTGTTTTCTTTTTGCCGTCCGGAGCGCACTTTGGATGTATATTCTCATGGGAGAACGTTTCCCGGCCAGAATTACCCATTCCCTGTATTTTATGGAGTTTGTAGTTCTTGCAGGTATCCTGTTTACCCTTATTATGCAAAAACGAGGACATGGCAGAACGCAGCTGGTACGCATGACCATGCTTATATGCTTTGGTCTGTTTTCCGTATTGCTTTTGCCGGGAAAGATCGGAGAGGTTTCACAGGATCAGAAGTACCGTGAGCAGCAGAATGAACCTTATCTGCAGGTTTATGAGTATTTTGCGCGCCATCCGGAGAATTTTTATTTTATGGATGTATATTCTTCGGTGAGTTATTCGGAAAAGATGTTTGCCAATGTGGATAACGGCATTCACAATTATGATATTATGGGAGGCTGGGCGAGCAAGAGTCCGCTTTACCGCAAGAAGCTCAAGACTTATCAGATCCCTGACATGGAAGAGGGTCTGCTTTCCATGGATAATGTTTATTTCGTAAGGAAAAAGACAGAGGACATGCACTGGCTTTCCAATTATTATGAAAGCCATGGTGAGAACATAAAGATTACATTGGTTGAAACGATAGACGATGTTTTTGAAATCTATCGGATTGAATCTGCCGGTTTGTGACAGGATCCGGTGCAATCGTATAAAGATTCCGTTGTTTATGAATACATGTAAGCAGAATCAGAAAGGAAAAATCGGACAATGATGATTTATGGAGAACGGATTGCGCTCCGTCCAATGGAGGAAAGGGATACGACAGACATTATCCGGTGGCGCAATACGGATTTCGTGAGGAAAAACTTCATTTTTCAGAAGCCTTTTACGGTAGAATCCCATCATCATTGGATTGAAACGATGGTAAATACCGGGAAAGTTGTGCAGTTTATGATCTGCCCGTATGAAGCCGGTAAATTGGAAAATGCAGTTGGAAGCGTCTTTCTGCGTGATATTGATGAGGTACATCATAAAGCAGAATATGGGATTTTCATTGGAGAAGAAGCAGCTCTTTCGCAGGGCTATGGAACAGAAGCGGCACAGCTCATGCTGCAATATGCCTTTGAAACCCTGCATCTGCATAAAGTGATGCTTCGTGTGCTGGCCGAAAATGTGCGGGCACAGAAAAGCTATGAAAAGGCAGGATTCCGGCAGGAAGCTTATCTAAAGGATGATGTTTTCTTAAACGGAAGGTTCTGTGATGTGATTCTGATGGCTTGTATCTGTGATGACAGTTCGGGTATGTAGAAATGATTGCAGCGCCCGTTAGCTTGTGAATGATATGGATTTGAATAGATAAATTCTTAATGAAAGATTTGGAGAAGATAGAAATGAAGAAGGTCAGTTTTGTAATTCCCTGTTACCGCTCGGCACAGACACTGCCGCATGTGGTAAAAGAAATTGATGATACGATGTCTGCCATGAAGGACTATTGCTATGAGATTATCATGGTGAATGACTGCTCACCGGATGATACTTTTGCAACCATCGAAAAGCTGTGTGCGGAGTCCCCAGGCGGCCCGAAGGTACAACGCAAGGGAATCAATCTTGCAAAGAATTTCGGACAGCACAGTGCATTGATGGCAGGCTTTCATTATGTGACGGGAGACATTGTTGTGTGTCTGGATGATGATGGACAGACTCCGGCGAATGAAGTTGGAAAGCTGCTTGACGGGATTGAACAGGGATCCGACGTAGTTTATGCGAAATATGCACATAAGCATCATTCCGGTTTCCGTAACTGGGGAAGTCATGTAAATGAGCTGATGATAAGAGTAATGCTCGGAAAGCCAAAGGAGCTCTATGTATCCAGTTATTTTGCAGCCAGACGTTTTGTGGTAGATGAAATGTGCCGCTATACCTATGCATTTCCTTATGTGATCGGACTAGTGCTCCGTACTACGAAGAATATTACGAATGTGGATGTGAATCACCGTGACCGGGAGGCAGGAGTTTCCGGGTATACATTGGGCAAGCTTTTAAATCTTTGGTTTAACGGGTTTACGGCATTCAGTGTGAAACCACTGCGGATTGCCACTGCAACCGGTACGGTTTGTGCCATTATAGGATTTCTGTATGGGATTTATACCATTATTAAAAAGTTATTCTTTAACCCCCCCGGACTGGTTACCGGATTCAGTGCACTGATGTCTGTTCTGGTTTTCATGGGAGGAATGCTCATGCTGATGCTGGGACTTGTGGGAGAATATATCGGAAGAATGTATGTGTCAATGAATAATTCTCCCCAGTATGTGATCCGCCAGACGACCTTCGAAGAGGAAGCTGCAAAGGAGTATGAGGCACGAAGCGTTGAGAATATTCAGGAAGAAAATACTGAGGAAATTCAAGCAGGAGAATCATAATGGGAACATGGATTTTTCCAATGGAAAATTATCTGGATTTCAGTAACAGCATTTTACCGGTGCTGATTGTACTGCTTGCATTTATGGTGATCCGGAAGATTCGTCCCGGAAAGCCGACCGTTATTTCCGTGCTGTTCGGGCTTGCTTTTTCGATTTGCATGATATTTGGCGCTCAGCTCGATCAAAAGGGCAGCGTTCCCTTCACGAATCCGTGGATGTGGCTTTCCATTCTTGCTTTTGCAGTAGTGATGACTCTGATGGTGAGCGGACTGTGGAATGCGATGGCGAAGAGACCGCAATCCCAAGTGGTTGGGCGACATTTAAAAGGTTCCCGGGAGGCTTATGAAATATCGGAAGCAGAAGTGAGTAAATCAAAAGAATGGAGCTCTTTTCTGCTGCGGACGGGCGGCGTGATCTTTCTT
>SAMEA104315436__coassemble_2154_pt1 | contig 8949 bp, 8 predicted proteins | sample SAMEA104315436__metabat2_high_PE_030 | metagenome-assembled genome bin SAMEA104315436 (sample SAMEA104315436) | gut metagenome | biome: Monkey gut; feature: monkey-associated habitat; material: faeces | place: China | collected 2013
GAATACCGAACAGGAGATTTTTAAGAATCTGCAGAAGGAAACAGGAAATAGTATGGTGCTGCTGATTTCACACCGGCTGTACCTGTTCCCGAAGCTGTCGAAGGTCATCTGGATGGAACAGGGTAGTACGGTTGTCGGAACCCATGAAGAACTGCTGAAAGAGGTTCCGGAATACCGGAGATTGTTTGAGGATCAGGAAGGGGGTGTGCAGCATGAATCATAGAAGCGTATCCAAAATGATTTTACTGGTGATGCGAAAGCACCTGCTTCTGGTAACCGGAATTGTGATTTCGGTCTGTGGAGCAATTCTGTTATCCCTAGTGCCGCCCATGATTCTGGCACGGATTATTGATGCACTGACTACACAGAAGATGACAGGCTTTGGAGGGATTCTGGCTTATTTTGGCATGCTGGCCTTAACGGGGCTTATGGAATCGACAAGAGAAGGACTGTTGATTGTATTCGGTCAGAAAATGACGCACGCCCTGCGCAGCGGCTTGATGGAAAAGCTCGTACATTTAAAGGCAGATGACTTAAACAAGCAGGAGCCGGGCGCGGTGGTATCACGGTTTGTCGGTGATGTGGACACGGTTGAGAACCTGTTTACTTCAGGAATTGTCAGTATGTTTGCCGATGCCTGCAAGATCATCAGTATCCTTGTGGTGATCTGGTTCCAAAACCGCGGATTATCCATTATTTTACTGATCCTGTTACCGTTCCTGTTTGTGTTTACCCGTTACGTGCAGAAGAATATGCTGGTTTCACAGCTGCAGAATCGGAAAGCGGTCAGCCGTGCGTCGGGACACGTTCCGGAAACCCTGCACAACATCCGGACCATTCACTGTCTTTCCAAGGAAAGCTATATGGAACGGAAATATGACGAATATATCGGGGACAGCTACCGTGCCATGGAGAAAACCAACTTCTATGATGCAGTGTATTCCCCGGTGATCCTGATATTGAATGCGATAGTGGTTGCCAGTGTCATGCTGCTTTCAGCATCGGGAAGTCCGCGCGTGCTTATGTTATTTGGAATGTCAGCCGGTACAGCCGTAGCGGTCATGAATTATATTTCACAGATTTTTACCCCGGTAGAAAGCCTTGGTATGGAGATCCAAACAATCCAGTCCGCCGTTGCCGGCATCCGTAGAATCAACGAATTCCTTTCCATGGAGGAACTTCCGGAACAGAAGGTGGTTTCGAAGGAAGAAGCAAAAGAGAAGGAAGCCGGAGCGTTTGTGGAATTCCGGAATGTAACGTTTGGATATGACGAGCGGAAAATTCTGAAACAGTTGAGCTTTCAGGTAAAACAGGGAGAACAGGTGACGCTCATGGGACGTACCGGAGCCGGAAAAAGTACGATTTTGAAACTCCTGCTTGGACTTTATGAACCGCAGGAGGGAGAAGTGCGGATTGAAGGGATCAATGCAACGGATATCCGGGATGAAGAGAAACGCCGGTTGTTCGGTTATGTGGAGCAGTCGTTCCATATGGTACCGGGAACCGTGAAGGATCAGATCACATTATTTGATTCTTCCATTACGGATCAGGAAGTGAAGGAGGTTGCTTCTCTTACCGGCTTACAGGAAACGATCGAAGCGCTTCCCGATGGATATGACACGATCTGTACACCGGAGCTTTTTTCCCAGGGACAATGGCAGCTCCTTTCCATTGCGCGTGCCGCAGCGGCAAGTCCCCAGTTACTGCTTCTTGATGAAATTACTGCTAATCTGGATGCCGAAACCGAAAAGGAAGTTTTACAGGCCTTAAAGCGGGTATCCAGGGAGCGCACTGTGATTTCCATTTCCCATAGGACATCCGCAGAGATGGGAAGAGTCATTCCGATTGGATAGAAGCAGGAAGAAATTGTTTTTTAATGAATGCAATTTTGCATGGCTCTGAATAGCTGCAAATGTATAAAACCCTTCTGATTTGTCAAAATAAAGGTAAGAGAGAATGTATTGCTTTTTATTTTGACAGGCAGGAGGGATTTTTTATGCAGGAAACAGTAGGTGCAATTTTTGAACAGGGAAAGGGAACAATCAAGATTCCGGTGCCTGTTTATATCCGGTCGTGTGCTTCCGTGGTGAGTAAAAAGGAAGGACAGGGGCCGCTCGGAGAATTGTTTGATCGGGTTTCGGAGGATGATAAATTCGGTGCGGATACCTGGGAGGGAGCGGAGAGCGCCCTGCAGAGAGAAGCACTTTCCCTGGCAATTGAAAAGTCAGGGTTAAAAAAGGAGAACATCAATCTGTTGTTTGCAGGAGACTTGCTTGGGCAGTCAATCGCAAGCAGTTTTGGAAATATGAATTTTGATATTCCGTTTGTGGGGCTTTACGGGGCGTGCTCCACCAGCGGACTGACCATTGCCATGGCGGCCATGATGATTGCAGGCGGGATGACAGAGAATGCAGCCTGCGTTACGTCCAGTCATTATGCCAGTGCGGAGAAAGAGTTCCGCTTCCCACTCGACTACGGAAACCAGCGTCCGATGTCCGCAACGACAACGGTGACAGGGAGTGGCGCCTTTATCTTAAGCGGGCAGAAAAGTGAGATGGATTATGCCAGGGTAACAGCGATCACCATCGGGAAGATCGTGGATATGGGAATCAAGGATTCCATGAATATGGGAGTGTGTATGGCACCGGCGGCCGCAGATACGATCGAACGCCATCTCCGGGATTTCCAGCGCAAACCGGAGGACTATGACCGGATCATTACCGGCGATCTTGGTATGATCGGCCAGACCGCACTTTTTGATCTGCTTCAGAAAAAGGGAATCGACATCACGGCACAGCACATGGACTGTGGAATCGAAATCTATGACGAATCGCAGGATGCGCATTCTGGAGGAAGCGGGTGTGGCTGTGCCGCCGTAACACTTGCCGCCTTCATTTTAAAGAAATTAAAGGATGGAAGCTATAAGCGTGTGCTTTTCGTGCCAACGGGAGCATTGCTTAGTAAGGTCAGCTTCAATGAAGGAAAGTCCATTCCCGGTGTAGCGCATGCGGTGGAGTTTGCCGGGTGAGGCGGTTGACATAATGTTGAATGAGTGCTTTTCATGATATATAGGAATCCATGTGCAATAAGAGAAGAACAAAAGCAACTTACACGGATGTGAAAGTTGCTTTTTAGATGTCTATTGTGTTGATTATGCAGATTACTTTTTATGTGCTATTCTACCAATCCATACGGCAATTAAAATGATAAGAATAATTGTAACTCCTATACCAAACACTACATAATGCCATACTGGAACAGGAATTACTCTGGTTTCAAGAACTTTCATGCATTTCAAACAGTAAATTTCTTCTTTTCCTGCGGAGAACAATCCGGATGGCGTTAAACGGGTATCAGTGTTTTCATGTCCGGTAGGATCAATGGATTCCGTGCGAATCTCTTCGTTACATACCTTACAGTACACGGTCTTTTCACCAGGTTCTGTACATGTCGGCTCTTTGGTAATGATAAACTGTCCATCCATATGTCCTTTGGCTTCAATGACCTCTGTGTAAGTATCCCCACATAAGCTGCATTTATATGTTCTTTCACCTTCTGTTGTGCAGGTTGGCTCTTTGGTTACGGTGTCTGTGTACTGGTGTTCCAACTGTGCAACCGGTTCTTCATAAGTGTCACCACAATCGCAGGTGTAAGTTAAAGTACCTTCTTCGTAACAGGTGGGATCTTTCGTAAGCTTTACACTGTACTTATGCTCATGCTTTGGTGTTGGAGTTGGTGTAGCAGATGGAGCTGGAGTAGCAGTAGTGGTAGTTGCCGGAGTGGAACTGTTACTGTTGTTGAAGTAACCAGAAGCTTCAGCTTCCTTCAATGCTTGAGTGCCACCAACAATGTCGTTTGCGTATCCGTGGCTTCGTAAATAATCTTTAATATCGTCTTTAGAAATACCGGAATCGATCAATTTTTGAACTTCCTTGCTAAAAGCACTTTGCTCATCCTGTGTCACCATACTTGACATAGAAAACAAGGAGCATAACGTAAGTCCGATAAGCAATGTCTTTAAAAGTTTATGATTCATAGATTTAATCTTCATTTAAACTCTCCTTTTGCATGATAAAGTCATCATGTTTCTCCTCCAATAAAGAAAAATTGACTGTGTTATTCAAATAACCAATCGAAGAGGTTAAATCCTTCTTTTGTTTGTAGAGGACATTTGCATACTGAATAATTTTATTTCTGTTTTTACGGATAAAAAGTAACTCTTTATATATGAGAGATTTGTAGGATAGATCCGGTTCATTTTCTATGTCATACATACTTAATTCAGAAGAAGGAACAGGTATCATATTGCTGAGCTTCAATGTACCCTTTAATTCCATTTCCCCGGAATCTGAAGGGGCGGGATCCGGATAATTGGAACAATACTCCGGCGGATCTTTCTTTTCCCATTAATGATCTGGTAATCGGTATTTTTAGGGGATGACAGTGGAATATAGTAGTCGTAATTATTGATGGTATGTACAATGCCTAAATATTTCCGCGTGTGGTTGCGGTCTTCTTCTTTGGCAGAAAAAACAAGTCTGTCAAAGGATCGAAGGTAAGAAATATATTCTTCTGAAATCTCATATAATTTCAAGGTATCCATAGTAATTCTCTCCAATTTAGAAAAAGGGCAGTCATAGTGACCACCCTTTGATTTTAAAGCTTCCCACTATCTGGCAGGGAATCTCCGATTTTAAAGTTTTCCACTATCTGGCAGGAACTCTCCTGATTTTAAAGTTTTCCACTTAGATGGTAGGAACTCACCTGACGATGATTGCTCATCATTAATATTATTATACGGTTCCGGTTATAATATGTCAACGAAAACAAATAATAAAATTCCGACGAAAGTTAGATAATGAATCGATAAAACAACAGCCTAATAATTTATTACCTTTCCTATTATCTGTTCTTTCCTTATATTTCCAATTTCGGAATATCTACTGTCAACACTGAGATTCCGGTTATCTCCCATTACGAAGTATTCGTTCTCCCCAAGAATTACCGGATAGGTTCTGTCACCAGTAAAGTACATTGGAAAGGTGATATTACCGTAGTTATCCTCATACAGAGCATTATTGATAAGCACCCTGCCATTCTCCGTAACCGTGACGGTTTCGCCGGGAAGCCCGATAATTCTTTTGGTAATTGCTTTCCATCCATCTTTTCGGCATACTACGATATCATTTCGCTGAAAATCTTTTTCCAGTTTGTTAATCAATAAAATGCTGGGAGAGGGGATGGTTGGACGCATGGAATCTCCGGTTGCAAGACCTATTGAAAAATATCTGCTGGCGGTCAAAATCAGTACAAGGATCAAAATATATATGAAATTGTTTTTTATTATTGTTTTCCATTTCATGATTTTCTCTCTTTGGTATCATTATATACGAACAGTGTAATAAATGGTTAGGAAAATATCATGCGTTTCTAAATTATTATGAAAGAAAACAATTTTCACATAAGAGAAACCTACGATTAATAGCAAGATGTGTTCTAGCATTCCGTAAAGCTCTGTGATAGCGTAAAAGAAATAAAGGATCAAACGGGGAAGAGAAGGTCCTTGGGAGATCCGGTTACGCGATGGAGGTAAGTACAATGGAAAAGATGAAGAACAAGGGGTTAATCGAACGGGAGCAGAAGATGAGCTACAAGAATTTTAATGTGGCGGTGTACTGTCCTGTTGGGAATGTGAATGAGATACAGGATCTGGAAGAATTCGACCGGAGGTTCGCGCTTCTTTATAAGAATGTAAAGCTTGGAAGGGCTTATCTTGAATGTTTCCGTGGAATGGAGTGGGCAACAAAGGAGCAGCTCCTTAAGGTGAAGGCTTATTTTGAGAGTAAAGGAATTGCCACCTCGGGCGGCATTACCACCTGTGCGGCAGACCAGAACGATGGATTTAATTCCCTGTGTTATTCCAGCGATGAGGATGTGGAAATCCTTCGTAAGGCTGTTGCATTGAATGCCGAAGTTTTTGATGAGCTGATCTTTGATGATTTCTATTTTTATAACTGCAGATGCAGGAAATGTATTGAACAAAAGGGAACGAAGAGCTGGAAGGAATTCCGGCTTGAAAAGATGAAATACATCACGGAAGAGGTCGTGATGAAGACCGCTAAGAGCATCAATCCGGAAATGAATGTGATCATCAAGTATCCGCAGTGGTTTGAGGTATATAATGAGACCGGCTATGACCTGACGACGCAGCCACAGATTGCGGATACGATTTATACCGGCACGGAAACCCGTAATCCGGATTACGCAGGACAGCATCTGCCGAAGTACTTAAGCTATTTTGTTATGCGATATCTGGAAAGTGCGGCACCCGGAAGAAACTTAGGCGGCTGGTTTGATCCATATGAATGTACCTATAACCTGACCTCTTATCTGGAGCAGGGATATCTGACTCTGTTTGCGAAGGCAAAGGAGGTAACGCTGTTCTGTTTAGGATCGCTGATCGAAGCTCCGGATTTCCGTTTATTCCCGGCCGCAGTAGGAGAAATGTTTGAGGAAGTGGATGAATATTTAAGTGAGCTTGGCAATCCCATCGGGGTTGCGGCATACCGTCCGGGACACTCTGCAGGAGAAGACAATCTGCACAGCTATCTTGGCATGTGCGGCATTCCATTCGAGGCACATATGCATTATCCCGAAGGAGAAAAGGTGGTATTCTTAGCTGAAAGTGCTGCCGATGATGGTGAAATCGTGGATAAAATGAAAGACAGCCTGATGAAGGGCTGTGATGTGGTAGTGACAAGCGGTTTTGTAGAAAAGCTTGGAGAAGTCTTCCGGCATGAATTCATGAATGTCTCTTATACTTCACGTAAAGCGATTGTAAGTGAATATGCAGGAACCGACAATTGCGGTATTAATATTTTCGGAAAATATCAGGGTGAAAAGCCGGTGCTGATTCCTCAGATGAGCTTCTGTACCAATGATGTGTGGGAGCTGGCAGCAGGCTATGGAACGGGAAATAACTTCCCGATCGTGCTGCGTTGTACCTATGCGGAGGGACATCTTTATGTAGTTACCATTCCGGATAACATGGGGGATCTGTATCATTACCCGGCAGCCGTGCTTTCCGTCATCCGCAAGGCACTCTGTGCTGGGCTTCCGGTACATATGGAAGGGAACAGTGGAATCCAGATGTTCCTATATGACAATAATAAGTTGATTTTACGCTCCGATGTGGCGTATTATGAACATGTAACCCTTCACTTTAAAGAGGATGTGAAGACGGTGAAGGAGCTTACCACAGGAAGAACCTATGAGGTTAAGGATCATGAACTGACCCTGCAGCTGTCTTCCTGCGTAAATTATGTATTGTCTTATATGTAACTATTAACAGCCATACGGATTATGACAATGTAAACGTCGAATGCTTGTGTTCGTAAGGACATCCGGCATGATTTATATGGTTCTGAATAGTTATATGTTTTATGGGCAGAACGGAGGCGTTTTGAAGAAAATATTGCGAAGAATCGGAATCCTGCTGGCTGTATTGCTGGCGGTGTGTATTGGCTACGTGATTTATGTCATGGTGGCATATTACCGGCTGCCGGATAACCAGCCACTGACCGTTTCCCAGTCGGGAGAATATGCACAGTTTGAGGATCGTGCTCCCGTTACAACGCGGAAGGCGTACTGGGTTATGACCTACAACATCGGATTTGGCGCTTATCAGAGAGATTACAGTTTCTTTATGGATGGAGGTAAGTACTCCAGAGCCAGGGATGAAGAAAGTGTGATTGCGGATATCTGTGGTGTAGGAGATGTCATTAATAATACGGCGGCAGATTTTGTTTTCCTGCAGGAAGTGGATATTGACGGGACGCGTTCCTACCATGTGAATGAGCTGGATCTGCTCAATGAGTTTGTGACAGGATATTATTATACCTTTGCACAGAATTATGATTCGCCGTATCTGATGGTGCCACCATGGGAACCGCATGGGGCGAACCAGTCCGGACTGGTCACCTATTCGAGAGGAGAAATCACGGATGCGATTCGCAGAAGCCTGCCGATTTCTGCTGGATTCAGTAAGTTTACCGATCTGGACCGGTGCTATTCCATTTCGAGGATACCGGTGGATAACGGAAAGATGCTCTGCCTTTATAATGTACATCTGTCTGCTTATGGAAGCAGTGAAGAGGTACGGAGCGGCCAGCTCGGTATGCTGTTTGCCGATATGAAAGCGGACTATGCGCGTGGAAACTACGTGATCTGCGGGGGGGATTTTAACCACAATCTCCGGGCAGATGCAAGCTCCAATGCGCCGGAATGGGCGCAGCCGTTCCCGAGAGAAGAGCTTCCGGAAGGCTTTCGCATGGGAATGGATACCCTCAGGGCTGCCGAGGATATTGCACATGATACCTGCCGGAATGCAGATGAGCCTTATAATGAAGAGACAACCATGACGGTTACACTTGATGGATTTATTATTTCCGATAATATTGCAATTAACTATTATAAGCATTCCGACTGGGGATATGAATATTCGGATCATGATCCGGTTGTTATGCAGTTCTTTTTAAATTAAAGATAATTGGTTTTGGACATATTACAGCTTTTCGAGGCATTTATATCCGGAAATTCTTTGAGTTTTGGATATAAGTGCTTCTTATTTTTTATTTATGTCCAATATGTTAAAATGACTTCATATTTTGACTGGAAATGCTTCATTTTGGACATAAATTACAATTTCGTTAGTAATATATCCAAAACTGTTCCGTGACCTTACTGCTATGATGGTTGTGAGGAAATCTAAACTTTAATCTAAACTTTTGATTGGACTAAATTGGGACTAAATCAAGACTAAATTGGGACTAAATTGAGACTAAATTAAGACCAAATCGAGACCAAATCGAGACTAAATTGGGGATAAATGGTTCACAATCATAGAGAGGATAAGGTAGAGAAGATAAAATAGAGAGGATAAGATAGAAA
>SAMEA104315436__coassemble_2197_pt1 | contig 8826 bp, 10 predicted proteins | sample SAMEA104315436__metabat2_high_PE_030 | metagenome-assembled genome bin SAMEA104315436 (sample SAMEA104315436) | gut metagenome | biome: Monkey gut; feature: monkey-associated habitat; material: faeces | place: China | collected 2013
AGGAGGAAGAGACGAACGGCTTCCTTGCAGGAAATGCAAGAAGCGGTTGGGATGGACTGGAAATTTTCGTAACCGGAAACGAGGACCGGATCCTTATATCGTCCCGGTTTGATAATCTTGGAAAGGGAGCTTCGGGTGCAGCCATCCAGTGCATGAACATCGTGATGGGCGTGGATGAAAAGAAGGGACAGAATTTATAAGATTCAGGAACGGCTCAGTAAGGAAAGATGATGAATAACAATTTTGAAATACGGACCATGACCATAGAGGACTATCAGGGTGTTCATGATCTGTGGATGACGATTAAGGGCTTTGCCATAAGAAGCATTGATGATTCAAAGGAAGGCGTTGCTTCCTTTTTAAAAAGAAATCCGACGACCAGCGTGGTTGCCGTTGCCGACGGGAAAATCGTAGGAAGTATCCTGTGCGGGCATGACGGACGAAGAGGGTGTCTGTATCACGTCTGTGTGGACGAAGCATACCGGATGCATGGGATTGGCAAGGGTATGGTGGTGTTTTGCATGCAGGAGCTGCAGAAGGAGCACATCAGCAAGGTTTCCCTCATTGCATTTACCAGGAACGACATCGGTAAAGCGTTCTGGAAGCAGATCGGCTGGACGAAGCGGGAAGATTTGAATTACTATGATTTTACATTAAATACGGAAAATATTATCCGTTATAATGAAGGGTGAGCAGGAGGATAAAATGAAACAGATTACAGGTGGAATCACTGCTGCGAAGGGATTTCAGGCAGCAGGTATTGAAGCAGGAATCAAATACCAGAACCGTAAGGATATGGCGATTATTTACAGTGAGAAGCCGTGTGTGGCGGCAGGAACCTTTACCAGCAATGTCGTAAAGGCCGCTCCCGTAAAATGGGATCGGAAGCTGGTGGAAGAATCTCCCTATGTACAGGCGGTGATTGTGAATACCGGAATTGCAAATGCAGGAACCGGCGCAGAGGGCATGAAGCTTTGTGAAGAGACTGCAAAGGAGGCTTCGAAGGTACTTGGTATTCCGGAAAATGCTGTACTGGTCGGCTCCACAGGTGTCATCGGAGCACAGCTCCCCATCGACCGGATCAAAGCAGGAATCAGCAGACTTGCCGAAGCAAAGAACAATTCCCTGGAAGCCGGAACCGATGCTTCCAAGGCAATCATGACAACCGATACCGTGAATAAAGAGCTGGCTGTACAGGTGGAAATCGGCGGTGTGACCGTAACACTCGGTGCAATGAGCAAGGGCTCCGGCATGATTCATCCGAATATGTGTACCATGCTCGGCTATGTGGCTACGGACGCGGTAATTGAAAAGGAAGTTTTACAGAAGATGCTCCGGGAGGATGTTGTGGATACCTACAACATGATTTCGGTTGATGGAGATACTTCAACGAATGATACGTTGCTGGTGCTTGCAAACGGAATGGCAGGCAATCCCACGATTCAGGAGGGAACGGCAGATTATGAAGCGTTCAGGGCAGCGCTTCACTATGTAAATGAAACACAGGCCAAGCGTCTTGCAGGAGATGGCGAGGGTGCAACAGCACTGGTAGAATGTCATGTATATCATGCAGATACGAAAGAAAATGCAAGAATTCTTGCAAAAAGCGTCATCTGTTCCAGCCTGACCAAGGCTGCTGTTTACGGACACGATGCCAACTGGGGAAGAATCCTGTGTGCACTTGGCTATTCCGGAGCGCAGTTTGATCCGGAGCATATGGAGCTGTATTATGCAGCAGGAGATCGGAAGATTCTCATTTATAAGGATGGCGGGGATGCCGGTTACAGTGAAGAAGAGGCCAGTGATATTTTGTCCCAGAAGGAAGTACAGATCCTGGCAGATATGAAGATGGGCGAAGCGGAAGCTACCGCATGGGGCTGCGATCTGACCTATGATTATGTCAAGATCAATGCAGATTACCGGAGTTGATGTCTAAGAGATTTTACTGTGTCACAGGATTTACAGACAAGGTGGCATTCACAGAAAGTAATCCGGAATAACTCCGGAAAGCTATCAAAATTTAAAGGATGGATCATAACATGGATAAGGATATGCAGGAAGTTTTAAAAAAGGCGGAAGTTTTGATCGAGGCGCTTCCGTACATTCAGCAGTTTAACCGCAAGATCATTGTTGTAAAATACGGCGGATCTGCCATGAGCAACGAGGAGTTACAGAAGAATGTCATTAAGGATGTAACGTTATTAAAGCTGGTTGGCTTCAAGCCGATCATTGTGCACGGCGGTGGAAAGGAAATCAGCCGTTGGGTAGGCAAAGTCGGCAAGGAAGCAAAGTTCGTGAACGGACTTCGTGTGACCGATGCAGAGACCATGGAAATTGCCGAAATGGTTTTAAATAAGGTAAATAAGAGTCTTGTGAATATGGTAGAAGAGCTTGGTGTGAATGCCGTTGGTTTAAGCGGTAAGGACGGCGGTCTCTTAAAGGTAGAGAAGCGTTACTCCGAGGGACAGGACATCGGCTTTGTCGGCAATATTACCGAAGTGAATCCGAAGATTCTGTTTGATATGTTAGAGAAAGATTTCCTGCCGATTGTTGCACCGATCGGATATGACGAGAATTTTGATACCTATAACATCAATGCGGATGATGCAGCCTGCGCCATTGCGAAGGCCGTCGGAGCCAACAAGCTGGTATTCCTTACGGATATCGAGGGCTTATATAAGGACATCAATGATAAGGATTCCTTTATTTCAAGAATCCGGGTTTCCGCAGCGGATGCGCTGATTCAGGAAGGTATTATTGGCGGAGGCATGCTTCCGAAGCTGAATAACTGTACTTCTGCAGTGAAGAATGGGGTAAGCCGGGTACATATCCTTGATGGCAGAATCCCTCACAGTATGCTGCTGGAAATCTTTACCCACAGCGGAATCGGAACAGCCATTGTTCCGGATGATGATCCGATCAGTGATGAAAAGTAAGAGATGCGGAAGAACCATAGGGATACAGATGAGTGAATAACAGGAAATTAAAAGCAGGGAGCTGAAAATAATGGGAACAATGAAGGAATATATTGACGAAGCAGAACGGGCTCTGCTTCATACCTATAACCGTTTTCAGATCGTGTTGGATCATGGTGACGGTGTTCATCTTTATGACATGGATGGAAAGGAATATCTTGATTTCTGTGCAGGAATTGCAGTATTTGCACTTGGTTACAATAATCAGAGATATAACGATGCGCTGAAGGCACAGATTGACAAGCTGATTCATACCTCGAATTATTATTACAATGTTCCGGCGATTGAAGCGGCAAAAAAATTGAAGGAAGTATCCGGCATGGACCGTGTATTCTTCACAAACAGCGGTGCGGAATCGGTGGAAGGAGCCATTAAGGCAGCCAGAAAATATGCTTATTTAAAGGATGGAACAACCGATCATGAAATCATCGCCATGGAGCATTCCTTCCATGGAAGAACGATGGGCGCACTTTCCGTTACCGGAAACCCCAAATACCGGGAAGCCTTTGAACCCATGATCGGCAACATCCGCTTTGCAAAAATGAATGACTTTGAAAGTGTGTTAAGCCAGGTGACGGACAAGACCTGTGCGATTTTGTTTGAGACCGTACAGGGCGAAGGCGGCATTTATCCTGCAGAAGAAGAATTCATGAAGAAGGTGAAGGCTCTCTGCGAGGAAAAGGATATCCTGCTGATTCTCGATGAGATTCAGTGTGGAATGGGCAGAACCGGATATATGTATGCATGGCAGAAGTATGGAGTAAAGCCTGATATTATGACAACTGCCAAAGCGCTTGGCTGTGGCGTGCCGGTCGGAGCATTCCTGATGACCGAAAAGGTCGCACAGCACTCCTTAACAAGCGGCGATCATGGAACGACTTATGGTGGAAATCCGCTTGCAGCAGCAGCCATTAATGTGGTACTTGATTTATTCAGGGAGAACCATATAATAGATAATGTGCAAAAAACAGGTGCGTATCTGGAAGAGAAGTTAAACGGGCTTGCAGAAAAGTACGACGTTATTGAGACACGCCGTGGTATCGGCATGATGCAGGGACTTGTCTTTAAGGTGCCGGTCGGACCTGTGATTAATAAAGCACTGGAAAAGGGACTGATCCTGATTAATGCAGGAACCGATATTATCCGTTTTGTTCCCCCTCTTGTGATTACGAAGGAGGATGTGGATCAGATGATTGGTATTCTCACCGAGAGCATTGACGAGGTTCTTTCCTGAGAATTTGATGTTTTGTAGCAGAAATGGAGTTTATATATGAAGAAACGACTCATGGCAATTTTACTTATTGCCCTGGCCGCGGCAGGTATTTTTGCGATCGGAAAATCCGGAATGCCTGTAAAGGAAAAGGAGCAGCAGGAAGAATCTTCCCTGTTTGACGGAAATAATAAGGACAGTATTTATCTCTGGTATACCGATGATGCGTTAACCACTTATCTAAGCAGTGCGGCAGTTGCCTATAACGAAACGCATGATGCCCGGATTGTGCCGGTGCTGGAATCAGGACTTGATTATGTCGAGACAATCAACCGGAATTCGATTGAATCCAATATGCCGGATTTGTATGTGATCAGTAATGATGCATTGGAAAAGGCTTATCTGGCAGGACTGGCCGTACCGGTCGAACCGACAGTCAACATGGAAGAAACCTTTATCGGAAAGGGACTTGCGGCTGCAACCTATAAGGATAAACTTTTGGGATATCCGTTTTATTTTGAGACGAGTTCCCTGCTTTATAACAAGACGTATCTGAGGGATCTTGCTGTTGCGCAGCTCACACAGGAGCAGGAAGAAGCGGCGGCGCAGGAAGCGCAGGAGAATGCGGATTCCGAAAGTGGAGATGCAGCACAGAGCAGTTCGGATACTGGAAGTGCGGATGCAGCACAGAGCAGCTCAGATACTGGAAGTTCAGACACAGCTACTGATAGTAGTGATTCGCAAACGACTGAAGCAGATGAAGAAGAATCTCCATTCACAGAGGAGCAGATTGAAGCCAAGATTCAGGAATATCTCCCAAAGACGATCGAGGATATCCAGACCTTTGGTGATATGTACGTCGCACCCGAGCAGGTAGAATCCGTATTTAAGTGGGATGTCACGGATATTTTCTACAATTACTTTTTCATCGGCAATGCCATCAATATGGGCGGCGCGAGCGGTTGGGATACGGAACAGGTGGACATTTATAATCTGAATGCGATCCAGAGTATGACCGCTTATCAGAACCTGAATAACTTCTTTTCAATTGATACGAGTGCAATCAGTTATGAAAGCACACTGAATGATTTCATGGAAGGTAAAGTGGTATTTACCGTGGCAACCTCTGATGCCGTAGCAACCCTGGAGCAGGCGAAGCAGGATGGAACCTTTGCCTATGAATATGGATTTGTAACAACGCCATCCTTTAAAGAGGAGGAGCCGTCCAGTTCCCTTTCGGTAACGAACTGTGTGGCAATCAATGGCTATTCGACGAATCAGGAAGCAGCAAATGATTTTGCAAGATACTTAACCTGCGAGTACAATGAAATTCTTTATGACCGTTCCGGTAAGGTTTCGGCGCAGAAGGATATGGAATATCCGTATGAAGCGTTACAGGTTTTTGCTAGGGAATACGAGACCTCCGTTCCGATTCCGAAGATGCTTGAAACGGGTAATTACTGGCTGAAGCTGGAAGCGCTTTTTGCCGAGATCTGGAATGGTGCAGATGCGAATGAGGAGTTAAAGACGCTTTCCGAACAGATTAAGTACCAGATTACCGGTGAGCAGATCGAAGAGACTTACATCGAGGATACGACCGAAGACAGTGAAGAGGATGAGGTGGAATATCTGGATGAAGACTATTACCGGCAGCAGGCTCTGGACAATCAAAGTGAATAAAAGGTAAGAATGAGATTCCAATCATGTGGGGATACTGTGGATAAAGTCCGGACGGACAGAAAGGCAGGAATTCATATGATTGGAATTTTTATTGCACTGCTTTCGGGAGCATTGATGAGCGTACAGGGAGTATTTAATACACAGGTGACGAAAACCACCGGTATCTGGGTGGCAAATGTGTTCGTGCAGTTCACGGCATTACTTGTCTGTCTTGCCGCATATTTCATTACCGACCGCAGCTCCTTCGGAAAGCTGATGCAGATCGAACCGAAATATATGCTTCTTGGCGGAGCAATCGGGGCATTTATCACGTACACGGTCATTAAGAGCATGGAAGCCTTACGCCCTGCAAAGGCCGTGATGATGATCATTATTTCACAGCTCATCGTCGCTTATATCATTGAAGTGTTCGGCTGGTTTGGCGTGGAGAAGCAGCCGTTTGAGTGGAAAAAGGTAATCGGCGCGATTATTGCCATTGTTGGAATGATCATTTTTAAAGCGGAATAGTGCTTGTAAATGTTCAATATTTCTATTACAATAATTAGTAATTGTTATAAGGGCTCCTTCCGAAATCGGAAAGGATGACAATGAAGAAAAAATATCGATTTCTGTTTCTTATTCCGGTGATTCTGCTGTGCACACTGTTCGGGTGCCGTAAGGAAAAAGTGGAATTGCTGTTTGAAGATACAGCGAAGATCATAGAAGAGGATCCGGCGGGTTCGTCAGAAAAGTCGGAAGAGAACCGGGAAGCCGGCAGAAGCGTGGACTCCGGTGGAGATGCCCGGAAAGAATCCAATATAGGAAAAATCGGGACGGCAGTTGAAGATACGGGGAGCATTAATTCAGGTATAATTGCTGCAGGGACGCATGAAGAAAATGAAGCGAAGGTGTCCTGCATGGTGCATGTCTGCGGAGCGGTGGAACAGCCTGGTGTTTATGAACTGCCGCAGGGAAGCCGCATTTATCAGGCAATTGCATGTGCAGGCGGATTAAGTGATGAGGCAGATCCCGATTACTTAAACCAGGCAGATTTTGTGTCCGATGGAGAGAAGGTTTATGTACCTACCCGTGAAGAGGTTATGGAAATGGACGACCGATTGCAGATTGTTTCGGGACAACCCGATGGATCTGGAGGAGCTTATCCTGTATTGGGGGCAGGCTCACAGAGCCAGGAGGAACAGGCAGCTTCAGGTCTGGTGAATCTGAATACGGCATCAGAGGAGCAGTTATGTACCCTGCCAGGGATCGGCAGCAGTAAGGCTAAGAGCATCATTGCCTACAGGGAAGAGCACGGCAGCTTTGACCGGATTGAGAGTGTGATGAATGTGGCCGGAATCAAGGATGGATTGTTTCAGAAAATCAAGGCATATATTACCGTATAGTGCGTGAAATAGAATGCGGTTGAGGTAGAGGAAAATGGCGAAGAAAGTTTTGGTAGTGGATGATGAAAAACTGATTGTAAAGGGAATCCGGTTCAGTCTGGAACAGGATGGAATGGAAGTGGACTGCGCCTATGACGGCGAGGAGGCGCTTGCCATGATTCAGAATAAAGAATACGACATCATTCTTCTGGATGTGATGCTTCCCAAGAAGGATGGGTTCGAGGTCTGCCAGCAGGTGCGGGAGTTTTCCGGTGTGCCTATTGTGATGCTGACCGCCAAAGGAGAGGATATGGATAAGATTCTCGGCCTTGAATACGGCGCGGATGATTATATTACGAAGCCGTTTAACATTCTTGAAGTGAAGGCAAGAATCAAGGCCATCATGCGCAGAACAACACCGAAACAGAAGGAAGCAGCCAGGGTGATTGAGGATGGAGATCTGAAGCTTTACTGTGATGACCGCAGGGCATTTGCGGCAGGCAGGGAGATGAACCTGACTGCCAAGGAATTTGATGTGTTAGAGCTTCTGGTTTTAAATCCCAATAAGGTTTACAGCAGAGAGAACCTTTTGAAGCTGATCTGGGGAAATGATTATCCGGGGGACGTGCGTACCGTGGATGTTCATATCCGCCGTCTGCGTGAAAAAATCGAAGATAATCCATCCAATCCCCGCTATGTACATACGAAATGGGGCGTTGGCTACTATTATAATCAGCAGAAATAATTATTTTTATTATTGCGATTTCATTAATATATGTTACACTTAAAACTAAACGAACGTTCAGTAATGAAAAGAAAGGTACATATGAAAGCGACGGAACAACAGCATAACGAGAAGAAACAGGAGATCATGGAAAAGTGCTTTGCATGTTATGCCGAAAACGGGTTGAATGGCACAGGAATCAAAGCATTGGCGAAGGCCTGCGGGTTCACGCAGGCAAATCTGTATGGCTATTTTGAGAATCTGGATGATCTGATTATCCAGTCCACCGCCTACTGCATGGCTAAAGCGGAGGATGATTTTATGAAGAAGGCTCCTGCCGATGCGGGGGATGTTATGCGGTTTATTGAGGAGATCCCTTATTGGACGGCAAGGGAGCATGGGAAGAAATACCGGCTGATGTATCAGGTTTATACGCACCCGAAATACATAGAACATGGCAAAAAATTTTTCCAGGGTGTCAATGAGCGTTATACTGAATATGCCAGACAGCTTGAACCGAAGCTCGGTATTCCCTATACGACCATTACGCCGCTGATTTTTATCTTGGTTCGTGCCTGTGTTCATTATGCAATGTTTGAGGATGAATATTACCTGAAAGCACAGCTGGAGGTTCTGAAACAGGCAGTAAATCTGTTTGCAGGCAAATATCGTACTGAATTTTCAGATGGAGGTAACAGAAAATGAAAAAACAATTACGCTGCATACTGCTTCTTGCTTTATGCATTATAGGACTTTGCCTTGTGCCGGTCACGGCAGACGCCGAGGGGGGAGAACGTCATTGAACTGACGCAGGATAATTATAGGGGTTTTTAAAAAACAGGCTCCTATAATAAATCCTACCTTCCAACAGGCAGT
>SAMEA104315436__coassemble_2266_pt1 | contig 8508 bp, 7 predicted proteins | sample SAMEA104315436__metabat2_high_PE_030 | metagenome-assembled genome bin SAMEA104315436 (sample SAMEA104315436) | gut metagenome | biome: Monkey gut; feature: monkey-associated habitat; material: faeces | place: China | collected 2013
CGGTCAGAACAAGCTCTGCTCCGTAAGCCTTCAGAATGTTTCTCCGCTCTATGCTCATGGTATCCGGCATAACAATGATTGTCCGGATTCCCTTTTCTGCGGCTACTGCGGCAAGTCCGATTCCGGTATTACCACTTGTCGGTTCAATGATGACGGAATCTCTTTTCAGAAGTCCTTTTTCCTGTGCATCCAGCAGCATGTAAAGCGCTACTCTGTCCTTCACACTGCCTGCCGGATTAAAATATTCAAGCTTTGCTAAAAGCTCTGCGTCCAGCTTCTTTTCTTTCTGATATCCATTCAGCCGCACAAGCGGTGTATTTCCGATTAAATCGGAAGCCTTTTCAAATACCTTCATAGCCTGTTCCTCTTTTTTATCCGTTTTTACTAATCTCTGAGCTTTGATGCAATAGGATTGATGGAAGCATCTGTAGAAAGCGTACGCTCCATCGGATTCCGGTCTGCCCAGTCCCTGGAATTCCATTTTGTTGTGGAAATCACGGACTGATAATCCTCTACACTCTCACCTTCGGGATGTTTCTTAAATACATTCTCGGGATCCTTCGATAATGCTTTTCTTGATCCGTCTGCTGCCCACAGCTTCTCATAAGGAACCTGGGAAGCAATACGCTTCTGATAGCTTGCGAAAATTCCCTTTGCATCATTCTTCGGAAATTCAAAGAAGGTATACTTCTTAAATACCGGAAGACTGAACAGATCCTCCACATATCCCCAAAGGTTCTTATATTCCGTGATTCTCTTTTTCATCGGTCCGATGTCTCCCAACGGACAAGCGTCACATAAAGCCGGATATCCGAATCGGTAATATAATCGCCAAACAGGAAACGGTTCTCTGCAAGTCTCTGATCCAGCTTTTCCACGGAATCAAAGAAATCCTGATAAGCCTCATCATAAGCTTCCCACGACTGGCAGAAAGCCATCCGGTAGTGTCCGTTATTTACGGTCGGGAAAAGCCAGTCATTAAATTCATCAATCTCCTTGCGGTACTTCACCGGATAAAGGTCCGGCGCATCGACCGGCTGGAATTCCCGGAACTGTACCTCGATATAATTGGTCAGTCTGTGATAGTCGTTATTTACGGCCTTCTTTTCTTTCACATCCACAAAAGTAGGGGTGGTTGCTCTTCCTGTAAATTCCGGATTGGCATTTTTATAAAACTCACTTAAGAAATGTGCTCCGCAGATCGGATCCTTGAAATCCTTCTGGTCTGCAAATCCATGTCCATAAATATTGGACTGACCGGAATGAGAGGTTGCGACATCACCGATGACATCGGTAAGTCCCAGAATATCACGTACAATCACGGGACGGTTTGACCAGTGGCATCCATGTGCCCAGTAGATCGCATAACGATTGGCTTCTGCCTTAAGGTCATTCTCTCCTTCTCCAAACGGCTGGATAAAGGCATTCGGCTGACGGATAAAAGCGCCCCGGTCATCAATCTCTGATTTCGTTTCCTTTGGTCTTGGCGCTACGCCTGCCTCCTTTGCAAACTGTTCTGCAAGTTCATCGGTGTATACCGCCTGTTCTTCTGTTCTGAATAATCCACATGCATTTGCCATGATTATGCCTCCTCATCATATAAGTCACTTGAAAGATATTTGTTTCCGTTATCCGGGAAAAGCACCACGATGTTCTTTCCCTTATTTTCCGGTCGTTTGGCAAGCTCTACTGCCGCCCAGAGCGCTGCGCCCGAAGAAATTCCAATCAGCAGGCCTTCCTTTTTCGGACAAAGCCTTGTGTATCGGTATGCATCCTCATCAGAGCAAAGCAGGATCTCTTTGTAAAGATTAAGATCAGTAATCAGACAGATCGCTCCACCACCGATTCCCTGAATCTTATGCGGCCCCGGCTGCCCTCCGTTTAAAACAGGACATCCTTTGGGTTCCACTCCGTATATTTCGATTTCCGGATTCCGGCTTTTTAAGAATCTTCCAATTCCACCGCTTGTACCACCGGTTCCGACCGTTGCCACGAACAGGTCCACTCTGCCGTCCAGATCCTTCCAGATCTCCGGTCCGGTATGTAAAATATGGGCTTCGGGATGATGTGGGTTTTCGCCCTGTGCGGGCCGAAAGGCACCTTCCTCTTCTTCAATTTCCTTTGCTCTTCCTCCGGCCCGGCCAAATCCTTCGTTCTTTGGTGTAAGCTCCACCTCTGCTCCATAGGCTTTCAGGATCTTGATCTTTTCTGCACTCGTTCCTTCCTGCATGCAGATTGTGGCATGGTAGTTTTTGACAGCGGACACAAGCGCGATTCCAATTCCCGTATTTCCGCTTGTTCCTTCAACAATCTTTCCACCCGGCTTTAGCTTTCCTTCTTTTTCGGCCGCCTCAATCATATTGAGTGCTGCCCGGTCTTTTACGCTTCCGCCCGGATTAAATCCTTCTACCTTCGCATAGATATTGGCTTCCAGTCCCTCTTCATCTTCAATTTTATGAAGATGAAGAATTGGTGTATTGCCGATAAGCTGTATCACATTGTCATATATCTTTCCCATACCACTGATCCCCTGACTACTGATTATCTGTATTGTACTGCTCTAAAAGTGATGCATAGAATGCATTGTCCGGATTTGCCTCCGCAAGCTCCGTAACCGCCTGTCCATATGCAGAAGCATCTACATTCTGCTTAATATCATAAGTTGCAAAATCAATACCTGCGCTCTGTAAGAGTCCGGAGTTGTTTGCTGCCTCAACGTACTTCACAATTCCTGCTGTATTCGGATCTGTTGCATATTTGGTAACACCACCGTAAAGATAAGTATCTACATAATCGGTTTCTTTTCCTGACCAGGAAGCTACGATATTCACCACATCCTGTCTCACACTATCATCTGTTTCACCCTGCTTATAATATTCAAAAGCACGGATTCTTGCTTTTTCGTAAGCAACAAAGGCATCTTTCTTCTCAGCAAGTCTTGCCTTTGAAGTTACTTCACGGCAGCATACATAATTTTCCTGAAGATCTCCGGCTTTCGCTACAACCTCAAGATCATAAGCATCTGCATAAAGGAGTGCATATTCAAGAGGTAAAAAGGCGAGATTTACTTCATCCTTCTGAACCGCCTGTGCAACGGCTGTCTGGTCCGCATAGTATGCGATGTTTCCGGTTGATTCATCTTCAATTGCGGTGATCTCATCTTCTGCCACACCGTTATCCAGAAGATATTGTCTGGTGATCACCCAGGCTGCTTCGTTTCTCTGTAAGCCAAGCTTTGCACTCTTTACAGCATCAAAGTTTAATATCGTTCCTGCATCCTTGTACTGATCTGCATTTCCCTTTTTCGTAATGATTGCACCGCCTTCTACAGCCGTTCCACCGATTACGGTAAGATCATATCCGGATCCAATTGCCTGAAGATCTGCCACAAAGCCTGTCGTCAAAAGATCCAGATTTCCGTCTGCGGAATTAATTGCGGTAAGTGCATCCATTCCTCCAAGGTTTACTTCTTCAACGGTTACGCCCTCTTCTTTAAAATAACCAAGCTGCTGTGCAAGGATATCAATGGCAATCCGGATGTTTCCGGTCGGGAACGATACATAAAGTGTTCCGTAGTCTTTTGCCTCAGTTGTCTCCTCTGCCGCATCCTGTGTATCTGCATCGGCGGTTTCCGTTTCTGCAGCGGTATCTGTTTCATTATCTGATGCAGCTTCTGCTGTTGTATCCGCTTCCTGTGCTGTATCTGCTGCGATGGTTCCTGTCTGTCCACATCCGGCAAGGGTTCCCACCGCGATTGCTGCTGTAAGTATTACACTCCATAATTTCTTTCTCATATTTGTCTCCTCATTTTTCTTCTACTCGGTCTAAATCTGGTGAAATAAAATACACCCAGTAAGTAATTCATTTACTCCCGGGCGTCTGACACATGATCATATAGGATAATCATAACCTTTAAGATGCACAACAAATGAGTCTACATCGGTGCCAGGTTACCGCCCGGGAGAAAGACATTCGACACATACAGTTCATACAGTTCTGACCAGTCATCATGTTTCTCATCTGCGTTGCACTCCTTTCCTTCTGTTACTGTTCACTCGTACCTCGTTCCAGTAACTTCGTTCTCTCTTTGTTGTACCTATCATACTACAGAATTGGTAGGTTGAAAATTTCATAGATTTAATTGCACGTGATAAGTTCTTCTTATCGCGCGAAGAGCAAGCCACAACTTGGGCTTGCTCCTCATTTTAATTCTTTATGTGCTCTACATGCTCTCCCGATACTTTAATAGCTCCTGAATATAAGCTTCTCCATATCTGGACAGGCTGCTTCCCTTCCGGGTAATATAACCGATCGTGAGCGGATCCTCTTCTTTCAGCTTAATCGACACAAGTCCCTGCAAAATGGCATCTTCACTGGACAGCATTCCGCATCCGACCGAATATCCAAGAAGCTCTGCCATGATTTCCATTGTAGTTGCACGGTCGTCCGTCTTAATCATTTTTTCGAAATCATAATCTGACATTGCTTCCTCGGTAAGATAAAAGTTACTGTCATCACTCTGGTCGAACGCAATACAGGGGTAATCCTTCAGCTCTTCCAGGGAAATTTCCTTCCGGGCTGCAAAGGGGTGTTCTTTCCATAAATAAGCATAGGTTTCTCTTTGCATCAGTGGGACAAATTCTAATTGAAACTCCTTGAACAGTTTTTTAATTACGGCTTCGTTCGCTCCCGAATAGGAAACGATCCCGACCTCACTCTTCAGATCCCGGACATTTTCAAGCACTTCGTTGGTCTTCGTTTCATGAATGGAAAAGACATATTTATCCGGTCCAAACCTGCGGATCATGTTGGTAAACGAACGGATAGCAAAATTGTAATGCTGTGTGGAAACGGAAAACTGCTCTTTGTCCTTATTGCGCGACAAATAACGGTCCTCCAGAATTTCATACTGCCCCAGCACCTTTTTTGCATAGGTAATAAATTCACGTCCGGCATCCGTGAGCCCGATTCCACGATTACTTCTTTCAAACAGCACAATTCCAAGCTCATTTTCCAGTTCGCTGATACTTAAGGAAAGGGCCGGCTGTGAAATATATAATTTCATTGCTGCTTCCCGTAAAGAGGAAGAATTTGCAACCGTAAGAATATATTTAAGCTGATTCATGTTCATCGGAAGGTACCTCAGATCTTTCTATTTGATTTTGTTGATCACTGCTCTATTTAGAATCACTTTCTATAAAACGTTGTTTCGGTTTCGGAAGTTTCCAATGGAAAAAGGCTGCTAAGAGCCGTAAGGCCACCACCAGGGAACCACCTATAAAGAACGCTGCCGAAAGGCTGATATAATTCTTAAGAATCACAATGGCCAATGCTCCAAAGAGCGAAGCACAGGCGTAGAAATGTTTTACAAAAACATAGGGTCGTTCGCCCGCCAGGACATCACGCAGGACTCCTCCTCCGACTCCCGTAAGAACTCCGAACGCTACAAGCAGAAATGCACCATAGGTTTCATCTTTGGCAAGTGCGGTCTGAATTCCCATCACCGTAAAGACACCAAGCCCCAGAGAATCCATAATCAGCATGATAATTTCATACGCCCGGTTCCCGGAAAGGAGCTTTTGTACCCACGGAAGAAATACCACGACCGAAACTGCTGCCGCGACAACCGCATAAACCGGATTCTGAAACATGGCCGGCGGGGTAATTCCAAGCATCATATCGCGCAGAACACCTCCGCCGAGAGCCGTGCAGGCTCCCAGAATCATAATTCCAAACAGATCCATCTGTTTGCGATAAGCCGTTACCGCTCCCGAAATCGAAAATGCAATAATACCGATTAATTCAACGACTAAAAATAACTCATCTTTCAAAGTAAATACCTCATTTGTACTGATTTATCAAATTCATCATACCATTATTTTTGTTTTACGCATAATTATTTTTCACGCTTTCAAAAGGTTACTCTTTTTGAAAATATAAAAGGGAGAGCAGGCACGCTCTGTGCTATACTCTCTCTCATATTTGTTACTATATTCACTAAAACCCTTTAACTTCTGACATAATTAAGTATCATTTCTTTTAATATAAGCAGTTCCGGTGTATAATCCCTGTTTTCTTCCGATCCCCAGATAAAACCTTCTACATAATACTCGCAGGCTGCCATCATGGTATGTACGGTTATGCGGAAAAATTCTTCTTCCGGGATATCCGTACGAAAAGTATGATCGGCTTTTGCCTTTTCATACATCATATGAAGCCGCGTATTGACGGAGTATAACGCATTGTGAAATTCTGTCAGGCGCTCGTTGTCCTTTTTTACTCCCATATGACTGACATAATAGTTAAAATTGTCGTTGTACCGGAGCAGATCCTTATGATTCTGGTACATATCAATGTAACCGTCCATGGTAAAGATGAGTCTGTCGATTGCCGGAATTTCTGCAACAGAACTGATCGGCCTTATCCTGTCCAGTTCGTCCATGTATTCCTTCCATTCCTTCGCACAGACCGCAATTACAAGCTCCAGTTTATTCGGATAATACCGAAAAAGACTTGCCCTGCCAATTCCGGCAGCTTCTGCAATTTCCCCCATGCTCACCGGCTCAATCTTTCTTTCTACAAAAATACGAAAGGCTGTTTCTAAAATCCTCCTGTTACGTTCACTTTCTTTCACTATTTGTTTTTCTGATTTACTCATAGATAAACCTCATTTTAATATGATCAGTCTCACGTATTGTATATAATTCAAAGAAGCGTGTCAATTGTCTTTATATAGTTTAAAAATTAATCTGCACAATCCTCATTTTCATAAAGCCGTCTCCGATTTTGGCCAAAATACGAAAAAATCCACTTACTGACGGGATTCTAAGGTCGTGATAGCCAAGCATATATCCTTTGGCAGATATCTTCGTGTCCGGAAGCCATACCTGCAAATCCGTACTCAGGTCATTGATGTAAAAATACTTGCTGATATCGGTGATACCTGCAGTCTTCACCCATGTTTTCAGCATCATCTTAACTGCAGATTTATTGGCCGTATCAAACACAAGCCGTCCACCCGGGAACCTTTTGGCCATAGCAGTAAACAGCTTCTTTACTTCATTGGAAAGGAAATAATAGAACACCCCTGCTGCAAAGAAAATCACGCCATTACTGTCATCAATTTCCTCAAACCACTTCGTATCATTCAGGTCCGAACCAATATTGGTTGTATTTGCTGCGGGTGGAATGAGTTTATTTCTTACCTCAATCACATCGGGACGGTCAATGTTATAAATTTTGCAGGCAGGTGTTGCATTGTTTTCCGCGGTGCAATCCAGACCACAGCCTAAATTTACAATGGCTGCTGCCGGATGGCTCTTTACATAAGCTCTTACCTCTGTTCCAAGATCCGTATATCTTGCAGCCGCTTCCAGATAACCAAAGCGGAACATCATATTATTTTTCTTTGCCTCAAGCGTGGAAAAATCATAATCCAGCTTTTCCATGATCTTCTTCGCCGTCGTGTCCTGATAAATTTCAGGATAAATCTCCGAACAATATTTTCTTCCCCACAACGGAATCACTAATGTCTCCTGAACAGTATTGGATTCAATATGCATTTTCTCGTTACTCATTTATTTTCCTCCTGGATTTATTATCTTTCTTTATTTATAATAAAACGGCAGCAGTTAGTGAAATCTAACTACTGTCATTTTATCATATCTTATATAAAAAGAAAACTTGCTTTCTGTACCCGGCTTAATGCCAGATGAGTAATCCGATGTGATAGAAAATAAATGCCAGCACAAGAGAAAATACCAGATAATAAGCAACCGAAAGCCCGATCCACTTCTTAGAATGGTTTTCGCGGAAGGTCGCTGCCACGGTCATCGTACACGGCACATTAAATACAATGGCCATAATAAATCCAAGAGCCTGTGCTTTTGTAATTACCTGCGGTAAGAGCGTAATCATTCCTTCGGTCATTCCCACAGATTTTGCATTAAATGCAGCATTGACCATATCGCTGTTGCTGTATAGCGCGTTGATAACGCCAAGCAGTGATTCCTTGGTAAGCATGGAGGAAATATATGCCATGAACATCTGCCAGGTCATGCCAAACTGGTTTGTTACCGGCTCAATCACCTGTCCGACTCTGGACAAAATGCTGTATTCTCCGCCAAACCAGTTATAGGACAACAGATAGAATACAATCGAAACCAACGTAATCACACGGGATGCCCTGCTGAAAATATCCCACGCCTTCATCAGCGTTGTCCGGATAATATGTCCCCACTTGGGTTTATGATAAGGGGGAAGCTCCATGATCATACTGCCCTGATCCTCTTCGCTGATCAGTTTTCCCTTATAAATTCTGGATACCAGAAACAGGGATCCAATAGTGATAAGCAGCATGAGGAGAACAATTACCATAGCTCCCACCGGACCATAGAATACTGTTGCAAGCATCGGTGCAAGGGAAAGTGTCGAGCCACACGGAATACTCCATACAAGAATCATCGTCAGAAACCGCTGCCCGGAATTGTCGATGACACGGCTTCCCGC
>SAMEA104315436__coassemble_2277_pt1 | contig 8444 bp, 8 predicted proteins | sample SAMEA104315436__metabat2_high_PE_030 | metagenome-assembled genome bin SAMEA104315436 (sample SAMEA104315436) | gut metagenome | biome: Monkey gut; feature: monkey-associated habitat; material: faeces | place: China | collected 2013
ATGTAAAGGTGTGAAGTTATTGAATTACATTGAAGATAACACAATTATTACAGAAAGACTTGTTGTAAGACCTGTAGCTGTTTCTGATACGGAAGAAATTCATGAGTATGCAGGCGATAAAGACATAGATATGATGCTTTTCCTGCCGCACCATGGCAGAAGGAGGATATATTTATAGGAGAAACCATTCAGGAGGGATTATCAGATGATGGAAAAAACAGATAAGATTTATGTGGCCGGACATCGGGGACTGGTTGGAAGCGCAATCGTGCGTAACCTCGAATCCAAGGGCTACACCAATATTATTGGAAGAACACACAGAGAGCTGGATCTGACCAACCAGCAGCAGGTACGTGATTTCTTCGAAGAAGAAAAGCCGGATGTGGTTGTCCTGGCAGCAGCCAAGGTGGGCGGCATCAATGCAAACAATACCACACCTGCCGAGTTTGCTTATGAGAATATGCAGATCCAGTGTAACGTGATCGAGTGCTGCCACAGATATAAGGTAAAGAAGCTGTTATTCTTAGGAAGCACCTGCATTTATCCGAAGATGGCACCGCAGCCGATTCCGGAGGACGCACTGCTCACCGGTCCTTTGGAAACAACGAATGAGGCGTATGCGATTGCCAAGATCGCCGGTCTTGAAATGTGCAAGTTTTATAAGAGACAGTATGGAGATGACTTTATCAGCTGTATGCCGACCAATCTTTACGGACCGCATGATAATTACGACTTACAGGGATCGCATGTAATGCCGGCCATGATCCGGAAATTCCATGAAGCAAAGGAAAACAAGTCCCCTTCCGTAGAGCTTTGGGGAACCGGAACACCGCTTCGTGAGTTCTTATATGTAGATGATATGGCGGATGCCTGTGTTTTCCTGCTTGAGAATTACAGTGGAGAACAGCATGTGAACATCGGAACCGGCAAGGAAGTAACCATCAAGGAACTTGCAGAAACCGTTAAGGAAGTTGTCGGATACGAGGGCGAGATCGTATGGAACAAGGATATGCCGGACGGCACACCGAGAAAGCTTACCAACGTGGATAAGCTTCACGGACTTGGCTGGACACATAAGGTTGAGCTGCGCGAAGGCGTACAGCTTGCTTATGACTGGTTTCGGGAAAACGTACAGAACGCAAGATTGTAAAATAGAGAACAGGATAAGAATGAAGCTGCACATTGAATCTCAATGTGTAGCTTTTTTGACTAAAAATGGTATATCTGATGTACAATTTTGCCTTTGGCATTGTATAATGAGATCCCTTTTGGTAACGTAAATTATGTGAAATACTGTGGGTGAAGATCGTAACGGGATGGGGAGCAAATGAAGAATATAAGAATACAGTGGTTTGTTTTATTCATAATGGTATTACTGCTGATGGGATGCGGTGTGCAAAAGAATGTAGACCTTAAATCTGATCAGGGGATGAAGATTGCCAATGCTTTACCCGTACGTGAAGATACCGGATGGGATCGCAGTAATTTGGACATACTGGACGAGATATTGGTTCAGTGTCTGACGGATTATGATATAAATAAAGGTGAAAACGAAGACTGGAGAATTTATGAGTGCGAACCGATTGAGGATACCCTTTATGCTGACTGCCCGGTAATTGAGGTTAAGAAGAATTTTACATCTGAAATACTTACCTACGAGGAGGCGAAGCCTTTTTTCCGGGACATCATCGACTATGACCAAATGTGGCATTATGTGGAAAATAATAACGAATATGGGATTGGGCAGATATTTGAAGCAGCTCAGGGTAATGAAGCTTATTATCTGTTGTTTTTGGAGAATGACTCCTTCCTGGTTCATGTAGAAGGAAAGCTTCGATTAGAATCGGAACTGACTTCACAACCGTGGGATCAGAAGGTCAGAAACCAGTATGGCAGGGAAATGGTGGAGTGCGCGGATGGCGCCATCGCACAGATTATAAGTGATATTTCTTTTGTGAACAGGGAAGCGCGGTATGAATTCTGTCTGGGTGAAGAAGAAACCTATCAGGCTGTACTGGAAATAGAAGATGGAGAACCAATGCAATATCACTTTACACTTTATCGAGGAAATAAAGAAATGCAGGACATAAGCTGGGCCTCCCGTTTTGAAAGTTATCCGGAATTCCTGGATGCCAACAGGGATGGCTATGTAGATATGATGGTAGCAACCGATCAGGTTCCCGCATATGAAATCCACGATTTGTATATATGGAATAATCAAAGTGGGTGCTTTGATCAAGTGGTATATGATGATGTTCTTGCGTGGATTGAAATAGAAGAGGACAGTATCCGGAACTGGATTAGAAATGGGGATGGGTATATTTTACAAACTTTGCAATGGAGAGGAAAGGAATTAATCCGGATAAAGGAAGAGGAAATAACGCCAATAAGTGAGACAGCACAATCCGGAGCGAAGAGCTTCGATAGCACACGTGACTTTCCTTATGAGAATATGCAGGCTGTAAGTGATGAAGTTTACGAAGTTCTTAAAGATGCTTATGGAAAAATGGACTTTAGTGTTGAATTTAAAGGAGGAAATATCGAGGATAATTCCGAGTATATTTATGCCGGTCTTAAACGTACAGAACAGGAAATGAAAAAGATAGATGAGCATTTTGATCCGCATGAATATATTTACTATGTATTTGACATGGATGGTGATTCACTCCCGGAAATCTGTGTCTGGAAATATATGACATATATTTTTAAATATGACGCGGAAGAGGATAAGGTTCATTTATGGCATGAAATAAAGTCGCCGTGGGAACAGGTCTTTGGAACAAACAAGTTAGGGTGGAACTGGGAAGGAGTGCGCTGCAGTATGTGCAGACTGGATCAGAATGGAGATACTGTCTCCGGGGTCTGTTTCATGGAAGAAGCAGCATGGAGCAATGGAAAAGAGACATTTCTCGTGACTATGCCATTTGATCTGTCTGATGATCAAAAATTTGTATGGACTGAGAAAATGGAAAACGAAGCATATTATAGCAGGGAAGATGATTCGTTCTTCTTTCCGGTCACAAAAGAGCAGTATCAGGAACTTACCAAACGATTTTATGAAGCAGAAACACTGGCAGACCAGGAACGAAAAAAGGTAGGTTATACCTATGATGAACTTTCAGGTAAAATAATGTGTGAACAGTGTACAAAAATGAAAGCGATCTATTTATAGGTTTGGTTGAGGAACAAATATAAAATATTACGTTTGATAAATTAGAGATGCCCTATCAGATATAAACACTATAGGACATCTCTATTGAATTAACTAATGGTATTACTTTCACACTCTGAATAAATTTTCTGAATGTCGCTTTCAGAAAAAATATAGGAGAATGTTGTCACAATCGTTGATAGGGGAACTCCATTTTTAATCAGAAGTTTGATGTTTTTAATGGAGTTTTCTTTGGTAGCTTCTTCCGTAGCCTTTTGCGCTGCCTCTTCTGCGGCTTTAGCACATTCAATTTCTACGATTTCTCTTACAATATCACTCATTTCGTTTTCTCCTTTCGGGGTTTCATCCTGTCAGCATACTTCCAACTGTTCATAGCTCTCCTTTCGTATCACAGGAGAAAAGGCAGTCATCTTATGCAATATCTATAGTAGATGCTGCATGGAAGAATAGAAAACACCTTACATACGGGTTCAAACATTCAGAAAAGTATGAGTATCCTGAAAATCTCCTGCTTATTAAAATAAGTAAATTGGAATAGTTAAAGCATAGACTTTCTATAATGAGTTTCCGGGAAACAAAACAGTGAGAACTGTTGTGCTATATGTGAAACAAAAGAATGTAAGAAACGGTATGCTTTGATAGGATATTAACACAAAATATATGGAAATAGCAACAGATTTCAGAAAAAGTGGATAGAGAAGTTTGAGGTGATTTTTTGTAACCTTTTACCATAGTGCAGGGGATCAGGAGTGAAAATAAAAAAGATAATTACATGAAATGATTAAAATTGTCATATCTTATGTATAATTTTGATATTTGTGTTGTATGGTTATTTTATTTACGTTAAAATAAATCTTAGAAAATAGATTATATCACTTTCTTGTGGGGAACAGGGAAAACAGATGAGAGGAACTTTACTATGAAAATTTATGAAATTCTTTTAGGGATTATTATGCTGGGAATGACGCAGCTAAGTCACAGAGTTTTATTATTACACAGATCGTACAACAGGACAGATCGCATGCCGGGAGCCTGGAATGTCATAGGAACGAACACTATTTTGGAGGAACGAACATGAGAAGTACAATGATTATTATGAGTCTGTTATTGGCTACATGGGTTGGATATGAAAAGCCGGAAACACAAATCGTAAAGGATTATGAATATACAAAGACAGAAGCAGAGATGGACACAGCCGAACAGGAAAACAGGAAGTGGTTTGAGAGTGATGAGGAGTGGGCAGACAGAAGAACGAAAAGTAATTCAACTCTGGAGGTTACCATAGAGCGTACAGATCATTCTGTTTTCAATGAAGAAGGCTTGCTGTTGGCTAGTATTTATTATGACAGACCGGTTGTTACCGGTGATACTGTTGCGGCGGAGAAAATTACGGAATTCTTTGAAGATGAGGAAATGGAGTGGTTTTTGGGATTTAGAAGTCCATTGGACTTTAAGGAAGAGGATACCAATTATTACAACCATGAGTTTGGAGACTTTTTATATGCTGTGCAAAAAATGCGTCAATGGTATGGTGATGAGGATGTGGCTGAATGGCCATGCATATATAGCATAGAAACCAGAATTGTGTATATGGATGATGATATATTGAGTATTATGCAGATTATGGAAAAACGTACAGAACGAAGGGAATATAATTATTTTGGAAGTACATTTGATCTAAATACAGGAGAACTTCTGAAGCTCACAGATCTGACAGATATGAGTAGTGAGGACGTGGGAAATATCTTATCCGAAGTCGGATATCCTGCTCCTTTTAATGAATTATCAGATGATTATACTCTTGTAAGTTATGGAGAAGAAATTAATATGGCCTATCAGTTTTTTGTGGATGAGCAGTACCTGTATCTGTTAGATAACACAAGGCGGAATTATAACGATGGGATCATATACCGGGTTGATGAGACAGGAGAGCCGGTCATGTTGGAATGCAGGATCGAAAGGAAAGACAATAAGAATAGAATCCGTTCAAGGATCATTACAGATTATTAAGCGTATCAGATGAAAAACAACTGTAAAACAGGACATTCTTATGAAGAACGGGAAAAGATGAGGGGAACTTTACAATGAAAGTTTATGAAATTATTTTAGGAATTATTCTGATAGGAATGACGCAGCTAAGTCAAATTCCGGCAGATATAGAGGTAAATGATGTTGTTGTGGAATCAGATTATTCGGATACAGAGGAAAATAATACTGCCACGGAGTCAGGCTGCCACTGCACAGAGAGAAGTGAGGCTGCTACTGAGTCAGATGATTCTGACACGGAGGTAAGTGATGTTACTACTGAGTCAGATGATTCTGACACGGAGATAAGTGATGCTGCGATAGAAGCAGATGAACAGGAAAATATGGAATGGCTTGAGAGTGATGAGGAATGGGAGGACAGAAGAACCAAAAGTAATTCGACTCTGGAAGTTACCATAGAACGTACAGACTATTCTATTTACAATGAGGATGGACTGACGATGGCCATTATTTATTATGACAGACCGGTTGTTTCTGGAGATAGCGTTGCAGCAGAGAAAATCACAGAATTTTTTGAAAAAGAAGAACAGGACTGGTTTGCAGGAACGGGAAGATTATTAGATTTTCCCGGAAATGATTATGATAATCTATTCGACTGCTTTTTAGGAAGAGTGGCTGATATGCGAGAGAGGTATGGTGATGAGGATGTGGCAGTAGAGCCGGGCTTATATAGCCTGGAAAGCAGGATTATGTATATGGATGATAATATTTTGAGTATCTTGCAGATTAAAGAAAAACGAGCGGAACGAGGGGGACATTATTATTATGGCTGTACATTTGACCTAAATACAGGTGAACTTCTGGAGCTTACGGATCTGGATATAAGTGCGGAGGATATAAGAAATATATTCTCAAAAGATAAATATCTGGATCACTTTAGTGAAATGTCGGAGGATTATATTGTTGTAGCGCATGAAGAAGAATTTGATATGACATACCAGTTCTATGTAGATGAGAAATATCTGTATCTGTTGGATAATACGGTAGAGAAATATAATGATGGAATCATATACCGGATTGATGAGGCGGGGGAACTGGTCACGCTGCGATATCTAGTGGAAAGGGAAGACAATAAGAATAGGATCTATTCAAGGATCATTACGAAAGACGGCGCATTGTGGTAGGTGCTGGCTGAATCGTGGGAAAGAAAGCAGGAAGAAGGAGAAATTATATAAACGTGTGTAAACAGAAAAATACAATTATTTTCGTTATAGCAGTCAGCATGATATTGTCTGCCTGCGGAGCGGCGGAAGTTCAGAAAGAAAACGATGCATATGTAGAAGAAACAGAAAATGAAGCTTTTGAAAATGCTCAGGAAGAGCCGAAAACAGAAGCTGTTCCGGAAGAGCAGGAAACCGATGAAAGTATAACAGAAGAAGCAAAAGGTCAAATACCGGAGGATGCCAAAGAATATCTGGAATATCTGTTTGATTATCTGCATCCGGACAGGTCGCAGATGGTGGATCTTAAGCTGTATGAAACAGAGGACAAGCTGTATTACGAGTGGAAATCCATAGACGAAGCAGGGGAACTGACGTATCCTATTGTGCTTGCCTATGAGGCGTATAAGCGGATAAGTAAGGATGAGGAGCGTTATGGTTATACGGAATACATGCGGGGATCATATTTTATGATTATACATTGCGGAGGATACTGGGAAATTGATCCGGAAACAGGAGAGATCATACCTGTTGCAAAAGAACTTCTGGAATATCTGTTTGATTATCTGCATCCGGACCGGGAAAGGATAGTGGATATTGAATTATATGAAACAGAAAGCCGGTTGTGTTATAAGTGGAAAATTGAATTTAAGTCGGGTGGGATTTCGGCACCCTATGTTCTTGCATATTATTCTTCAACACAGGATGGATTGTATCATCAATATGCAATATACAATGAGATATGGGACACGCATTATGATGAGAATGGAGAGACGTATAAGGAGCATACCAGAGACTCCTATTTGAATTTCTGGATGGTAAACAGTGAGACAAAGGAGATCATTCCGGAAAAGATATTCAACGAGGAATCAGAGGAGGAGTATATTATCTGGAATGAAAGATATTTGGATATGCTGCGTTTATATCCGGAGGAATCAGAGTAGCAGGAATCATGCGGATAGTTGTGGATCGTAGAAGGAGGGAAACGGAAGTGCTTCATAAAAAATTAATCTCCATATTAGGCTGCGTATTTCTGGTTATGATTTGCGGATGTGCGGACAATCGTATTGCAGCTGTAAAACAGAATGGTGCCTGGTACTTTATTGATCGGAATGGAGATCCTGCGAGTGATGCAATACAGATGGATGATCAGGAAGATGCGAAAGAAAATCTGAAGTATTTATTTAATAATTTGTATGCAGACCGGCCGGATATGGTGGGTGTTGGACTATATAAACTTGAGGATAGATTATATTATAAGTGGAAATGCGTAAACGAAGCAGGAGAACTGTCTGATTACAAGGTGCTTGCTTATATGATGGTCAGTGAGGATGGAGAGCGGTATGCTTATACTGCATATTCACAGAAGCCGTCCACTGAGGACGATGAGGCGGGGGAGTATGTACCGTGTTATAGTGGTTACTGGGAAGTTGACCGTAACACCAAAGAGATAGTACCGGTTGCCAAGATGCTTTTGCAATATTTGTTTAACTATTTGTATCCTGACCAGTCGGATATGGTGGATCTGAAATTATATGAAACAGACGACGGTCTGTATTATAAGTGGAAATTCAGACTCGATACCGGTGAGACAGGAGATCCCGTTATACTTCAATACAAGTTTTCAACCAGTGATGGATTGTACTTTCAGTACGGGATATATCAGGAGGTATGGGGGACTTATTACAATCATGTCGGGATGAAATGCAGGAAACATATCAGAGACTGTGAAGTTGATCAGATACTGGTTAATAAACAAAACTATGATGTGACAAGGCATTGGATACGAAATGAAGATAAAGAGGCAGAATTTTATTATGTAGAACTTTATTATCCGGAACTTTATAACATGGAAAATGAAGCATATGTAAAAATAATGGATTTGTATTAAATGATCAAAATCTGCATATCCGATGTACAATTTTATCATTTATATTGTGTGGACACGGGATCTTCGATACAGTAAACAGAAATAGAAGTTATATTGATTTATAATACATATACATGAGGAGGACCAAGGGAAATGGTGAGTGAACAGGAAGGACTGGAAAGATATCTGAAGGTTT
>SAMEA104315436__coassemble_2297_pt1 | contig 8388 bp, 7 predicted proteins | sample SAMEA104315436__metabat2_high_PE_030 | metagenome-assembled genome bin SAMEA104315436 (sample SAMEA104315436) | gut metagenome | biome: Monkey gut; feature: monkey-associated habitat; material: faeces | place: China | collected 2013
GCAAGCAAATACATTGCTTTGACATGACCGGAATGCATTTCATACTTACCTACATCCTCCAACTGGTTCCGTAACCTTCCCTGCCCCTGATACATGGTTTCTGTCGGTGCTGCCAGTAGATTCTCCTGTTTCACTCTCTGCTGTCCCTCATACAAAAATACATTCAGCAGATCTGCTGCTACATCCGGATACGCTTCAAAGTCCTTCATCACAAGATCCTTGGTGTCCCTGTTCTTCATCTTCCTCCTCCCGCAGAAGCATCAGCCGACAACATATAAGACCGGAAAAATATATACTTTCCAATATCATGCAGGAACGCTGTCCCTGAATCTTCTGCTTATTCATTCTTATATTATCTGGAAATAAGCATAGATTCCGGAAATGTAATACCTGATTTTCGAATAGTTCCCTGATCATCAATAAGTAACAGTTAAAGTCCGGTTTCAAAGCAACTGCAGGCAATAGCAGGCAATCATAAGCAATGATAACCGGGTAATAAAACAACAAGAAAGCTGCAAAATAAAGCACAAACTATCCCGGCATAATGTTTCCTGATTTGAAAATTGGTAACGAAGTGTTCCTTATTGATTTATAGATTTGGATTCAAACAATTCTGTCATATGCTTAATCTGATTTGATGAAGTCATCATATCAGATTGTCTGGTGGTTTTCAATAGTTTTTCGATAAGTTTTATCCCTGATATCCATACCATGATATATTTTGATTTTCCAGTAGACTTTAAAACTTTAGTATGTTAAAATATTACTGTGTGAATATCACTATGTAAAATATGTTCACGTTCATTTAATGGAGGTGTCTTATGAATAAGAAAATACAGACGGAAGCAGTCGATCATTTATTTGAAGCCATTCTTTCCCTTGAGAACAAGGAAGAATGCTATAGCTTTTTTGAAGATCTCTGCACGGTTAATGAACTGCTCTCTCTCTCCCAGCGTTACGAGGTAGCATCCATGTTGAAGGATCACAAAACCTACCTTGAAATTGCAGAGAAAACCGGAGCATCCACAGCTACGATCAGCCGGGTAAACCGTTCCTTAAACTACGGGAACGATGGATACGAACTTGTATTTTCCAGAATACATCATAGCTAATGAATATTATTATCATGTTTATAATAAATGGGTAAGCCCTGTGGCTTACCCATTTATTTCGATTAACGTCATCGGATCAATATATTCTTCATTCTGCGTGATTTCATAGCCAAGCTTCGTGTTATCTTCTCCTACCGTAAACAGGATATATCCCTTGCCCAGCGTCTCGCCGGTCTTTACAAGCGGTGTTCCATTATTCCGGTAAATGGACTGATACCCGTTTCCATGGTCAATCACAATTTTATTTCCATATTGCTCATCGGCATCAATGCTGAGCACAACTCCCGTACCGGTTGATACGATATTAACTCCATCTGCAGCCGTAAACTCTAACATGGGATGTTCATCCGCATCCATGGTTTCCTCCATCGTAGCGGTTCCGCTTAACGGGAAGCCCTTCGGCATTGCATTTTCACTTTCTTCCTGTGAAATCGCATCTTCCGTTGCCATCTTCTTGCTGACGGTTTCACTTAAAACTGTGATCTTACTGTTCAGGGTTGCATTCTCTACCGTGAGAGACTCGTTCTCATCTGTGAGCGTATTAATCTGGCTGATCTGGCTGATCATTTCCTGATGCATATTTTGAAGCGTGATCGAGTCATAAATCAACCGGCACACCACCAGTACAATCACTAAAAACAACGCAATACCTGCCAGTTCGATTGCTGTTGATCCAATATGGTGCTGACGGATGACTCCGTCCTCTTTCTCCGTTACCAACAGAAGAAAAAACTTGCTCTTACGTCTTTTTCTTTCCTTCACAGTCTCCGGCTCAGATCCCGTTTCGTTTTCCTTGTTATCCAGCTCTTTTGTATTAGTGCCCGGATTCTCGGATTGCTTTACATCTTCTGATTTCTTTACTTCTTCTGCCTCTTTTGTTTCTTCGGCAGCTTTCTGTTCTGATTGATCCGCAGCAGCAGTTTCAGCTTTTACTTCGGAAGTTTCTTTCCCTTCTTCGGTCTTCTCTGTCACCTGCCCGCTTTCAGTCTTTTCGACCTTCGTTTCCTCGACTTTGGATTGTTTCATTTTCATACACCTCCGGTCAATTAGGGACATTCTAACACAATTTTCCAAATCACACAACTATTACCATTTCGTACAAAGAAATTCCTTTACATTTAGGGTTTCCTGTGCTATTCTGAACTTGTTACAAATTACTGTAACGGCACTATATATTTTTAATTTTCTTGGAGGTATCTACAATGAACAAAGGTACAGTTAAGTGGTTTAACAACCAAAAAGGTTACGGATTCATCTCTGATGAGTTAGGCAATGACGTTTTCGTACATTACTCAGGATTAAACATGGAAGGCTTCAAGTCTCTTGAAGAAGGAGCTGCTGTAGAATTCGATGTAGTAAATGGCGAAAAAGGACCTCAGGCTGTAAACGTAACAAAGTTATAATTCTTCGGAATCGTAACGCTTTATTTAATTCAGTAACACGATGTGCCTGTTCTTAAATATAACTATTTAGAATTTGCTATTGTTTTAAGGAATTAAAGAAAACCCCATCCCAACCGATGGGGTTTTTCGTTGCCTTGCAGTTAGTGCAAAATATTGCTTTAAAGTATTTAAGGAGAACAATTTTTATGAAACGAGAATCTTTTAAATCCCGGCTTGGTTTCCTGCTGGTCAGCGCCGGATGCGCAATCGGAATCGGAAATGTCTGGCGTTTCCCCTTTGTTACCGGGCAGAACGGCGGCGGACTTTTCGTACTTTTATATCTGGTGTTTTTAGTAATTATGGGACTTCCCGTTCTTACGATGGAGCTTGCTGTCGGACGTGCCAGCCATAAGAGTGCCGTCCTCGGATATAAAGCGCTCGAAAAGCCCGGAAGCAAGTGGCACATTCATGGATGGTTTGCCATGTTCGGCTGCTACATGCTGATGATGTACTACACCACGGTCTCCGGATGGATGGTTTCCTATTGTGTAAAATTTGCAACCGGAAGCTTTGTATCCGGAATGACCACTGAGGATACCGGTGCGGTGTTTGGTAATCTGCTTGCCGATCCGGTTCAGATGGGACTCTGGATGACCGTTACCGTCGTTGCCGGCTTCCTGATCTGCAGCCGTGGTCTTCAGAACGGTCTTGAAAAGATCAGTAAGATCATGATGATTGCTTTACTCTTCCTGATCCTTTTACTTGCCGCGCACAGCTTCACTCTTTCCGGTGCCGGAGAAGGAATTAAATTCTATCTGGTTCCGAATCTTGATACTGTCCGCGATGTGGGTATCGGCAATGTGATTTCAGCTGCCATGAACCAGTCCTTCTTCACCTTAAGCCTCGGTGTTGCCGCAATGGAAATCTTCGGAAGCTACATGAGCAGGGATAACACCCTTGCAGGCGAAGGCGTCCAGATCTGCGCACTGGATACGTTTGTTGCCATCGCTTCCGGACTGATTATTTTCCCTGCCTGCTTCAGCTACGGTGTCGAGGTCAATGCAGGTCCCCAGTTGATTTTCATTACCCTTCCCAATGTTTTCGTCAATATGCAGGGTGGCCGAATCTGGGGAACCCTTTTCTTTCTGTTTATGACCTTTGCAAGCTTTTCCACGGTCATTGCTGTATTTGAAAATATCATGTCCTTCTGCATGGATATGTTCGGCATGAGCCGTAAAAAGGCAGCGCTCATCAACTGTATCATCATTCTGATTGCGAGTCTGCCCTGTGTTCTCAGTTACAACGTATGGAGTAATCTGCACCCGATTGGCGGACGTGATGTATTGGACAGTGAAGATTTTCTGGTAAGCAATCTGCTGCTTCCCTTAGGTTCCCTCGTTTATTTACTGTTCTGCGTAACGAAATGGGGATGGGGCTTTGACCACTATCTGGAGGAAGCCAATACCGGAAAGGGCCTGAAGCTTGGCCGTTTCTTAAAGCCTTACTTCCAGTTCATCCTTCCGATTTTAATTCTGATCATCTTAATTCAGGGACTTTTATAGAAAAAAACCAATAGAAAAGTTATCAAACCAAAAACCTACCGGAACAATCAGCCGGTAGGTTTTCTATTTTATATTCTTTTATTTTATATTTTTCTGTAACTATTCACAGATCTTAATCACCTTTTCAAAGCTCATCGTTCCACCAAATAAATCCAGCGCACTTCCGATCGTAACATCCACTTTTCCCATGCCAAGCTTCTTTAATAATGCAAGATCCTCATAGGAATGTACCCCACCGGCATAGGTTGCCGGAATGTCACAGTATTTTCCAAGCATCAAAGCGACTTCCTCTTCAATTCCATTCGCCTTTCCCTCCACGTCCACGGCATGAACCAGAAATTCATCACAATGGGAAGAAAGCTCTGCAATGGTCTGTTCGTTCAGCATGACATCCGTATAGTTCTGCCAGCGGTCGGTCACAATATAATAACCGCCATCTCTTTTGCGGCAGCTCAGATCCAGAACCAGATGCTTTTTCGAAACCGCCTGTTCCATCTCCTTCAACCGCTCATAACGAAGCTTCCCACCCTTAAATACATAGGACGTCACAATAACATGACTGGCGCCCGCTTTAAGGTACTCTCCTGCATTTTCCGGAGTGATTCCGCCTCCGATCTGGAGCCCTCCGGGATATACCTTAAGAGCCTCCATGGCCTGCTGCTTTGACTGTTCATAAAATTCAGAAGAAACAGGATTTAATAAAATAATATGCCCGCCAGCCAGTTTTTTAATCTGGTACAATCTGGCAAAATGTGCAGCCGTCTGCTGCGCCACAAAATTTTCCGTGGCCTGATTGCCGGCATCGACAAGGCTTCCGCCAACGATCTGCTTTACTTTTCCATTATGAATATCAATACATGGTCTGAATTTCATGGTAAGATCCTTTCTTTGTTCCGCATAGATTTCATATCCCGGGATATACTAACTGCGTAAACTGTACGAACGCAGTTTGAAAATATAAGGAGGACATTATGAAGACATCAAAAAAATGGCTTGTACTCACTCTTGCCTTTACCATGCTTTGTCTGCTTACTGCATGTGGAAATAACAACAAAGCGAATGGTAACGTAAATGGTGCCACAGCCGGTACAAACAACACCGGTGGCAACAAGGAACAGAATGGCACAATGGATACCGACAACAACACAACCAATAACACAACAGGCACAGGCACAAACAACACCACTGACAATGACAATTCTCTGATGGATGGTGCCGGAAACCTGGTGGACGACACCGGTAACGCGGTAGGCGATGCCATCGATGACGTTGGTAATACCGTAGGTGACGTAATCGACGATGCCGGAGACGCGGTAGGTGGTGCGGTAGACAATATCACAGATGGCGTTTCTGACATCACAGGTGACATTGTCGGCAATGGAGATGGTGCCGGAACCGACACCAATACGGCTACAGGCACCGGTAACGGTCCTGCAACAGGTGCAGCCGGTAACACAACCGGTAATGCCGGAAGATAATGCATGCTTATCCTTCAGCAGAATAATACCGGAAAGGGCATCGCGAACAGGCGATGCCCTTTTATTTGCCTTTATTTTCTTTTCTCTTATTTTTCTACAATAATACCATCCCGGTACGCCTGTAATAAAAGCTCGAGCTGCTTGATCTGATCCTTTAATTCGCGTCCGATATCGGTATCGGATACCCGGATACGCACAGGTGCCACCTCGATGACCGTGGAATCGGAGAAAATGTCGGATTCATGCAATACCGCTGCCTCCATGGATTCAAACGGTTCATGTGCAACCAGACGCATACCGTGCGAATTGGCAACCAGTGTATACCCTGCAATTCCGGTCTTGCTCTGATAAGCCTTGGAAAAGCCGCCGTCAATAATCAACAGCTTGCCGTCACATTTGATCGGGGACTCGCCCTTCTTTAATTCTACCGGAACATGTCCGTTCACAATATGGGACTTCTTCGTATCCAGTTCAAATTCATCCAGAATTTTATTTAAAATATCCTCGCGGTCAAGCAGGGAATAATAGGCATTCTTGGTCTCCTTATGGGTTTCCTTATCCTCGATAAAGTAACGCTCAAAGGTCGTCATCTTATCTTTACCGAAAACAGGTGAATTCGGTCCTGCCCAGATATACCAGATATAGTCCTGCGCCTTGCGCATCTCTGCCGGATCATTCTTCGCATAGTAGCCTTTCCGGGCATAATTATCGAGAATATCATATAACTGCTTTCCCTGATAATCCTTTCCATCCACATCCACGCTTAGGAAATTCCCCTCGGCATCCATCGGCATACAGCCATGGTATAACAGATTGGAATTGTATACCTTATAAAGACCGCCGTTGGAATACAGGAAACGTACATGCTTCTGAAGCTTTTCACACTTAAGGAAGGCCTGACGGATCCGCTCCATTACCTGCTCCTCATCCGGAGTAAGTGCATACGGATTGTTCGGATCGATGGTCGGGAAATCGGTATCGTTCATCGAATATTCCTTACCATATGCCATAACCGTCTTCTTCTCATAGTCAATCTTATCAAGCAGCAGCCGGTCATCCATCAGGAATTCCGGATGCTTCATAATGACCTGCCCCTCCAGCTTAAACTGCATGATGGCAATCGCCTTATGAATCTTCATATCAAGGCTTAAGTCCTTGGTATTATAATCGGTATTGTATTTGATGGAAAAGGTATCGCAGTTGGTATTCGAATAGGTATCGAGTGCAAAAGTGGCAAGCGGAATCAGGTTAATTCCGTAACCGTCCTCCAGCGTGTCCAGACTTCCGTAACGGGCTGCAATACGGATTACCGTCGCAATACAGGCAAGCTGTCCGCAGGCGGCTCCCATCCACAGAATGTCATGGTTTCCCCACTGGATATCCACCGAATGATAATTCATTAAGGTATCCAGAATGATATGCGGTCCCGGTCCACGGTCAAAAATATCACCGACAATATGTAAATGGTCAATGACCAGTCTCTGAATCAGATTACTCAGAGCAATAATGAAATCCTGTGCCCTGCCGATCCGGATAATGGTGTGGATAATCTCGTTGTAATATCCTTCTTTGTCCGAAATATCTGCTTTCTCGGTAATCAGCTCTTCGATAATATAGGCAAAATCCTTCGGAAGTGCTTTCCGAACCTTCGAACGGGTATATTTCGATGCCACCTTTTTCGTAATCTGAACCAGACGGTGCAGCGTAATCTTATACCAATCCTCAATATTATCCTCTTCGCTGATTACAATATCCAGTTTTTCTGCCGGATAATAAATCAACGTTGCCAGCGACTTCTTATCCTTATTGCTCAGTGCATTCTCGAATACCTCATCAATGGTACGGCGGACTGCGCCGGAACCATTCTTTAACACATGGGCGAACTGCTCATATTCTCCATGGATATCCGTCAGAAAATGCTCCGTTCCTTTCGGCAGATTAAGAATTGCCTGAAGATTAATAATTTCTGTGGAAGCCGCAGCAATATTGGGATACTGCCGCGCCAGACTCTTCAGATATTTCAGTTCCATGCTCTCCTGCTGGCTCATATTTTCCTTATCCTTTCCCTCTCACATCTGCAAAATGGGGAACTCTCCGGCTATCTCCTTCCTGAATTACCACATTGTGCAGTTCCTCTGTATGTCGGAATCGTCATCACTAATTACGCCTCATCAATGACCTGGCTCATCTGATAGTGTCCCGGTCCTTTGCCCTTCAGAAATTTTGCTGCCTGAATGGCTCCTTTTCCGAATACGGCCTTGGAATATGCCGTATGGGAGAATGTAATGACTTCATCTGTTCCCGCAAAAATAACATCATGGTCACCGACTATCGTACCGCCACGGACAGAAGAAAAGCCGATTTCCTTCTTAGGACGCTGCTGTCTGCGGGTGCTTCTGTCAAACACATATTTATATTCATTGTCTAATTCTTCATTAATGGAATCGGCAAGAGCAAGGGCTGTCCCGCTCGGTGCATCCAGCTTCAGATTATGATGCTTTTCCACGATCTCAATATCAAATCCGGCCGGTGCTAAAACTGCCGTCGCTTCCTTTAAAATTTTAAGCAGCATATTGATTCCAAGGGACATATTTGCGGAACGTAAGATCGCTACCTTTTTGGAAGCCTCTCTCACATAGTTAAGCTCCTCTTCGGAAAGTCCTGTTGTACAGACCACACAGGGAATCTGTCTTTCCACACAATACTCCATCAGCCCCTTAATTGCCGCGGGATTGCAGAAATCAATAATGACATCTGCCGCAACATCACAATCGTTGATATGCTTATATACCGGGAACGGATTCTTGCCCTGATCGTAAACATCGACACCTGCAACAAGCTTTACTTCCTCATC
>SAMEA104315436__coassemble_2313_pt1 | contig 8307 bp, 7 predicted proteins | sample SAMEA104315436__metabat2_high_PE_030 | metagenome-assembled genome bin SAMEA104315436 (sample SAMEA104315436) | gut metagenome | biome: Monkey gut; feature: monkey-associated habitat; material: faeces | place: China | collected 2013
GAAATTCGCATACTCTGCCATCCACAGATCCCTGCGGTATACGAAATCCAGCCAGTCCGGATCCTTCCAGTCAATTTTACGTGGAAGCTCCTTCCCGGTCTCCTTCTTGTAACGTTCCCGACAGCTCGCACAGTAGCACACCTCAGGGAAAAAGGTCATGTCGAGGAACATTCCCTCGAAATCATACATGGTGTTCATTTCTGTAAGGCATGCCTTCACATACTCCCGGTACTCCGGATTGTTCGGGCAGACAATTCCATAGCGTCCACTCTTAAAATCTTCCCCATGGCGGTACTCGCGCATCATCTTTCCCTCTGCCGTAACCAGTCTCCAGGACGGATGCTCTTCATATGCCCAGTTATCAAAAATCTGCGTAAAGTATGCAATCACGGCAATGCCGTTTTCATGACAGGTTTTCACCATATCACCAAAGAAATCATACCCCTTAAGTCCCCGGTGCATCCGTCCGACCTTGGTCGGATAGTAGCACAGTCCGGTATGCGGCTTTCCCTTTACCATTGCAGCCTGAACGCCTGCATCCTTCAGGGCTTCCACATACTCCTTCACATTGATTTTGGAAAGAAACTCCGGATTCCAGTCATCAATATGCATGTCCATTAAATTTCGTCTGTAGTTTCCTTTGATCCACATATTCTGCCCTCCCAATGAGCGGTTTTATTTAATTATATTCTATCCCCGTAATGTATTGAAAACAAGAAAAAATAAGGACAAACCATGTCGGACTTTCGTAATTTTCCGATTGATTTATCCCTATTCCTATTTGTTATAATGATATGGGAATCTGACACATCCTATATTTCCTTTTTATCGTTTTATGCAGTAATATCCAGAGCGTGCCAGTATTCATCATTTCCGGATCCGCAGGTTACGGTAAGCTTCTTTCCAACGACCAGAACCTTACAGTTGTTGACGCTTCTTAAAGCATCCAGCTTTAATTCCATTGTGCCGCCGTTAGTATCAAGGAACAATACCTTTTCCGTAGACTTGCCGGAAACCGTTCCGGTTACGGTAATCGTTGCAGAGGTATTCACAGATGCGGAACTGCTGCCACGTTCTCCGGTCAGGGTAGATGCATGCCAGTAACCGTCATTTCCGTTATATCCTCCAACAGTCATCTTATTTCCCGCAACATTTATCAGTCCATTGATGGTATTGGCATTACTGTCAATCTTAAATTCCATGGAGCCGTCCTTAGTATCAAGGAACAAAACGCCTTCTGTTGTTTTGGCTGATATTGTACCGGTGAAGGTGTTCGTAACGGTACCTGTGGTATTGCTGTTATTTCCACCTGTTGTTGTACCTTCTGCCACACGGTTCGCATGCAGATAAGCATCGTTACCACGATAAAACCATACCGTCAGCTTCGTTCCTGTTGTCTTCCACTTACCATTCGTGGCATCGGCATTTCCGTCTACCTTAAACTCCATTGTTCCATCCTTTGTATCAAGGAACAATACATCCCCTGTTGTCTTACTGGAAACTGTACCATTCACATAGGTTCCACCCATGCTGCTACTGTTGTTATTCTGCGTATTGGACGCATCCGCAATGGAAATCGCATGCATATAGGCATCCGAACCACGTGCACAGGTAATATTATACTTTCTGTTGGCAACCAGTACAGAACATCCGTTGATGTTGGTGGTCTGGTCATATTTAATCTGCATCTCTCCCTGTACTGTATCTACATAAAGCACATCACCATTTGTCTTGTCACTGATCGTTCCGGTTACAGTAGATGTCTTCGAAGTATCAATGGTAATTCCAACTGCAGCTCCGTTATATGTAATCTTGGTCGCATGCCAGTAGCCGTCTGATCCATGGGAAATCGCTACGGAAAGCTTCGTTTGCGGCAAAAGAATTCTCGCCTCACTGACATCGGTACTGCTGTCGATCTTAATCTCCATCCTGCCATCCTTCGTGGATAATATCAAAAGCTCTGCTGTAGTTCCAGATGCAACTGTTCCCTGCACATTGGCAGTTTCTGCTGCATATACCTCTGTCTGCAAAAACGGTGTCAGCATCATCGCTGCTGCCAGACATACCGCCAGACAGATTCTCCATCCTGTCCGCTTCTTCATTGTAAATACCCCTCCTGTAACCTGTTGCATTATCAACCTTGCCATAGTGGTTTTCATAATATTTTCCTTATGTAAACCATGGTACAACATATCCTCAAAAAAAGCAACTTTTTTCCACATATTGTAGAAAAAAATTGCTTTTTAGTTCACATAAAATATTTAGTTATTTGCAAGATTACTGCAGTTCCTTATAAAACTGCTGCAATACATAGAATGCCGGCTTGCGATATTTCTTATCTGCAGAAAGAAGTCCCTTCGTATTGTAATACTTCTGATTTACCGATGTTCTTCTTGGGCAGCGGAAATCGTACAGAATCCACGGCGTCATTCCCTTAATATAAGGAATGTTCCGGATGGTCTCAATCTGCTTTTCATAAACATATGCCTGACACTCCTCGGTTCCCTTATCGGTAATCGTACCATGCAGTCCGGCATAGGCATCTGCTCCGAATTCCGTAACAATCACCGGCTTCTGCGGCTTACTGTTTGCAAAAAGTGCAGGCAGCATCTTCAGATCTGCGGTGTACCATCCACAATATTCATTTAAACCGATGATATCCAGATACTGCTCTAACCGGTCTTCAATCGCATTTTTCTTAAAGTTCACAAGACAGGCTGCCGACACCGCTCTCGTATGATCGAGTTCATGCGCACATTTTGCCAGATTTCCCATAAATTGCAGTCTCGAATCCGTGTCTTCGTTTTCATTTCCAACAGACCAGATAATCACGCTGGCACGGTTGTAATCACGGTGAATCAGCTCCTTTAACTGGTTCTCGGCATCCTGATAAGTATCCTCCGAATCAAAGTGAATATTCCAGTATACCGGAACCTCTTCCCATAAAAGAATGCCAAGTTCATCTGCAAGCTGTGCCATTCTCTCATGATGCGGATAATGTGCCACTCTCATAAAGTTGCATCCCAGCTCCCTGGCAATCCGGATATTCTCAATCCGTTCCTCATCGGTAAGTGCCTTGCCATTTGGTACACTGTCCTCATGGCAGCTGATTCCATGTAAGAAAACCAGCTTTCCATTCAAGACAATATCCATTCCCTTGACACGGATTTCACGGAAACCGACACGATCACGCACTTCGTCTCCTTCGCAGGAAAGCTCCACATCGTAAAGTTTCGGATTCTCCGGTGACCAGACTTCCGGTTCTGCATCAAACAAAAGCTCACCCTTTCCTCCCCGAACCGGAATTTCCTTCTCAATTCCCAGTTCACGAATGGTCAGAATTGCCGTTCCTGTGATTTCTTCCGACATCCGTACAAATGCACGGATTTTTTTAAAATTGCTGTCCGGTTCCAGTGCAATCTTAAACTCCTTCACATGAACCCTCGGTACACGGATCAACTCAATATCACGATAAATTCCACCATAATTAAACCAGTCCGTATCCAGCGCCGGAACCTGATTGTTCCTTCTGGTGCTGTCCACCTGAATCAGAATCCGGTTCTCATGCTCTAACAGATCCGTAAGGTCAAAATAACACGGCGTAGAACCGCCACGATGCATGCCAACATATTTTTTGTTCAAAAAGACTCTGCACAGATAATTGGCTGCACCGATTTTTAAAATCATCCGTTCGTCATCCTTCTGCCTGGCGTAAAGGAATTTTCTCGTAAAAATCATGCTGCCGTCATACAGCTTGTATAAATCTGAAAAGGTATTGAAGCAGCAGGGAAGTGTCATCATTTCCCACTCGTCAAAGGAAAAGTCCACCGGCAGGGAATTCCCTCCTTCATCATAGTAATGTTCCTCATACCATTTTGCCCGGATACAGGTATCATACTGATCCACTGCATAATGCCAGTGTCCGTTCAATGATTCCTTCTTACGGAACCGGTCATAAATCATGTCATCCGCTGTCACCAGCTTTTCAAAATATTCCTTCATGTAAGTTTCCATCGTCCAGCTCTCCTTTTCTGTACTATTTACCTACGTCTCATTCCGGTAACAATCTACACTCAGATGAAATATGCATTTCCTTACCCTCATAGCTCCTGTCCTTGTGTATGGTTAAAGTATATTTGTTTAAAACGCAAAAGAAAATATCACAAATTGTTCTAATCCAATTGAAACATGTCAAAAATTGCTTTACTATAATCTTATGGGCACCTTCTCTTGACGAGCTGGCTGCTCACTTTTACGTGTCCAAATATTACCTCCTGCACCAGTTCAAGGAATATACGAAGACCACCATTCACCAGTACATCCTGATGAAACGGATTAACCTTGCAAAGGATTATCTGGAATCCGGCTTCTCTTCGACTTCCATTTATGAAAAGTGCGGCTTTTCTACCTATTCCAATTTTTATAAGGCATTTACCGGTCAGACGGGAATTTCCCCCGGAAATTACAAAAGGTAGAGGTTCATCGTCCATCACACACCGGTCGTATCAAAGTCCGGAATGAAACTCTCCTTCGCCACATCACCCTCCTGGATAAAGGCATTGGTAATTCCAAGCTGCAATGCATAATCCACCACCTGCTCATCCTCCCGTGCGGTTACCTTGCGCATGAGCTGTGGCTCCTGCCGTGCGGCCTCCTCCAGTTCCTTCTGGTTCCCGCTGTGCGAGGTCAGCTGTACCATCGGCGTGTACTGGTTCATCAGACTGATGTAAATCTTGTCCCCATAGGTTTCCCACAAATACTGCAGAACGGCTTTCGCATTTTTCTTATGCCCCGGCAGCAGTAAATGCCGGACAATCACGCCTCTTTGCATCATTCCCTCTTCATTGAAAAGAGGTTCGCCTGTTATTTTCACCATCTGTTCCAACGCGCATTTTGCCACCTCCGGATAATTCCCTGCATGGGAAAGCCTTCCTGCAAGTTCTCCGTCCATATACTTGAAATCCGTAAGAAAAATGTCCACCAGACCTTCTAATGCTGCAATTACATCGGCCTTCTCATATCCGCTTCCGTTATACACAACCGGAATATGAAGTCCCTGTTCTCTGGCTCTCAGAAGTGCCCATACAATATCCGGCAGATCATGATCCGGCGTCACCAGATTGATATTGGCTGCTCCCTGTGCCTGCAGCTCCAGAAAGATTTCCGCCAGTCTCTCCCTGCTGATTTCCTTTCCCCTTGTACCGGCTGCAATATCAAAGTTCTGACAATAGACACACCTTAGGTTACATCCAGAAAAGAATACGGCTCCCGAACCGCTTTTCCCTGAAATACATGGTTCCTCCCACATATGTAAGGCAGCCCTTGCCACCCACAGCGTTCCATCCATCTGACAAAACCCGGTCTGTCCTTCCTTCCGGTTCACCCCGCACTCTCTCGGACAAAGCCTGCATTCTTCATAAGCTTTTTCAAACATATCCTATTCCTTATTTTCATCATTCACATCTGACTATATGCTGTATTTACCATATTCCTTTATATACTGTGAAAAAAAAGGTAATGCAAATGAAATATATCCTTGTCTTGAATTCAATATACCTCTTTTAACCAGCCGATCCCTATACATAGAATAACTTCCTGCTTTATCTCCCATAAGCTTTAGAACCTCTTCTCGTTTATACTCTTCTTTTTCAACCAGAAGTTCCGCGAGAAATCGATCCATTGTCGTCATTTCTTCCCATATTTTTTCATAAGAATAAGCATAAAGTTCTGTCTTAAGTCTGAGTATTATATCATCCAATGTTTCATCATCACATTTCTTAAAATATAACACTCCCAATTCCTGAAAAGCATATGCATAACCCCGGGTAATAATTGCCATTTCGCGGGCCTCATCAATAGATATATTAAGCTTATTCCTATATACTTCTGTCATTCTTATCATATTTAAAGGCTCTGTTTTAATTGTTGTCGCTCTTCTAAAAAATGTCAGATTTTTCACATTGCAAAGTTCCTGTATGTTCTCATATAACCCCGTACATACAAAATATACGGGATATCCCGCTCTGAGCCATTTTCCATATTCAGATGCAAATTTAATCATCTCTTCTGATTTTGATACTTCATCAATCCCAATCAAAATCTTCTTTCCTTTTTTCTGAACCGCTTGTACCATCAGTTCAATTTCTACTCCGATATCAAAAAAAGCATCATTTGTCGCTTTTGTATATCCAAAACCTCCACCTGATCCCAACACGGTTGCAGAAATATTCACTCCCGTGGTTTTATCTACGGAACCATAGCCTTCCTTTACAAGCATTGCTGCTATCTGTCCCAGTATATCTCTGGTTGGATTTACGTCAAAGACAAGCCAATCACTATATTTACTTTGACTGCTTTTCAATTCCTCCTCTACTTTCGCCAGAATAACCGTTTTTCCAGATCCTCTGACTCCGGTTATCTTGTAAACAGACTCTGATGGATTATCATATGAAAAATTCTCTAATATCTCATCAATCATATTGGTATGGATATATGTGGATTCCGGTGTTTTACTAAATGTAGTTGTAAATGGATTCTGCATGTGATTACCTCATTTATAATTTTTTATACTTTTTCTATCTCTTTATACATTTTTATACTTTTTCTTTTATTTTATACTTTTTTATACTTTTTTCAAGTAGCTTTCCAAAGAATATTTTTTCTACTTTCTAACATACTAGCTGATATACACAGCAAATAAAAAATGCAACATTTTGTAATCAAATGTTGCATTTTAACGTTCACTAATAATATCGGCAAACCAGAAAATAACTTTAGGGCACATCTCAAAATTTTTTAAAATTTTTCTTACCATTTTTCTAATAGCAATCAATATCCGGATTTCTTACATTTTCACATACTACAACTTAATTTTCTCAAACACCTGATCTTTATCGTCCTGATCAATCCCAAGATACCGCTTTGTAATCTGATAGGAAGAATGATTATAAATATCCATCAGCATTGCCGGAGGCACACTCTGTTTCCACGCATGATAGCCGAATGTTTTTCGCAGGGAATGACAACTGATATGCTCCGGCATTCCTGCATATACGGCCGCCTGTTTGATAATACGATAAGCCTGATATCTGCTTAAAGGCATATCTTTATACTTACGGCTTGCAAAAAGGAACTCATTTGCATGTTTCTGTTTCAGTGAACACTGTTCCAGTGCATGCTGCACTTCTTTATTTATATAAATGGATGTCTGTTTCCCGGTCTTGCTTTCCATTACTTCAATATGCTTCCTGAATTTATTTTTGCCACAATCCCAGACATCCGATACATGCAGCTGCAGGATGTCCGAAATACGCAATGCTGTATTCAGTCCCAGAATAATCAAAGCATAATTCCGTTCCTCCGGAAAAATTTCCAAGTAATACTTTTTAAATTGATTCAGTTGTACCGTTGACCTGATAGGCTGTGTTGTGCTCATATGAACTCCCTTCTCCTGTTCTTTCCGTGATCCATTATACGTCAATTTTCCTATATTCCCTAAATATCCTGAACCATGTTAATTCATAAGTTGCAAGCAACTTATTTCATTGAGGGCTTCGCCCTATAAAAAGAGAATTTCAAATAGCCTAATGTGAGCAAGCTCCCACGGCTATTTGAAATTTTCTTTTTGCATGGTTCAGGATGCAACATTTGATTACAAAGTGTTGCATCAGAAAACAGCCAGGAGGCTCAGAGGAAACAGGAGGTTTCTATGTTAAGACTAACGGTAAGCACAGAAGAATATTTGATGATCGGTGACAACATCAAGGTCGTATTTCTTGGAGGTACCAAGAACCATCTTCGAATCATGGTGGATGCCCCCAAAGAGGTAAATATCGTGCGAAGCTCCACATTGGAGAAACAGATCACCGATCCGGAAGAAAAAGCAAGTCTTCCTAAATACTATGCAGAACCCGAAACGGATCCCAGGTATTTAAAGAAGAAAAAGTCTAACGTCGTAATTGCTCACGGCAATTTGGATCAATAACATTGGTAATAGCCGGAAGCTTTGAATATCACAAGTCAGGGCCCGTCTTTGAAGTTCGGGTTTCCGGTTACTATAAAGTAACAAAAAGAAACTATTCACAAAGCAACTGACACAAACGGATTTGTGCCAGTATTACAAGGAGGTAATATTATGGTAGTACAACACAATTTAACAGCAATGAACTCTAACAGAATGTTAGGCGTAACAACCAAGACACAGGCAAAGTCCACCGAGAAGTTATCTTCCGGTTACAAGATTAACCGCGCAGCAGATGATGCAGCAGGTCTTTCCATCAGTGAAAAGATGCGTAAGCAGATCAGAGG
>SAMEA104315436__coassemble_2361_pt1 | contig 8132 bp, 4 predicted proteins | sample SAMEA104315436__metabat2_high_PE_030 | metagenome-assembled genome bin SAMEA104315436 (sample SAMEA104315436) | gut metagenome | biome: Monkey gut; feature: monkey-associated habitat; material: faeces | place: China | collected 2013
TCTGCTGCGGCCGTATTAACATAAAGGCTTGGCTCGCTGATTACTTCGTAATTCATTTCAGATGCCTTTGCCTCACCCTTTAATACCTTTGCTGCCATACGTCCGGTCTGCTTTCCTAATTCGAAGTACTCAAGACCCATGGAAGCAACGCAGCCTGCTTTTACCTGCTCTACTTCAGATCCAAATACCGGAATACCGGCATCGGTTGCTTTTGCAATTACGGTCTGAAGAGCAGATACAACCGTGTTATCGGTGAGGTTTGTAATGCAATCTACCTTTGTTACCAGGTCTGCTGCTGCCAGATCGACATCTGCGATGGTATTGATACCGGAATCCACGATTTCAAATCCATAGCTTCCTGCAGCTTCTTTATACTGTTCAATCGTACTTACGGAGTTAGCTTCACTTGTTGTATACAGAATACCGATCTTCTTTGCATCCGGAAGAATTTCACGGATCATCTTAAGCTGTGCATCAACTGCAAGTGCATCAGAGGTACCGGTAATGTTACCAACCGGACTTCCATCTGCGTTTGCAAGACCTGCACCAACCGGATCAGATACTGCAGTATAAATTACCGGGATGTCCGTATTCATCGTGGAGTTATAAGCGCTCATTGCACTCGGCGTTGCAATAGCACAGATTAAGTTTACCTTCTTGGAAACATAATTATCGGAAATGGTACTTGCTGTTCCGGTATCAGCCTGTGCATTATCAAATAAAACGGTGAGATTGGTACCTTCTACAATACCCTCCTCCTCAAGTCCTGCCAGGAATCCTTCACGGCAGTTGTCTAAGGAACCATGCTCTGCGAACTGGGAAATACCAATCGTATAGGCAGCATCGGCTTCTGTGGCATCTTTACTTACCTCTGTATCTTCTGCTGCTTCTGTATCTGCCGTTCCGGTATCTGCTGCCTGCGTTGTTTCTTCTGCTGCAGCTGCGGTATCTGCTGTCGGAGTCTGTGTGGATGTACCACCACATGCGGTAAGTCCTAAAATCATGGTTGCGGAAAGAATTGCTGCTAATAACTGTTTCTTCATAAGTTACTCCTCTCTACGCTCTTTGGCGTTCTCAAAAATAAATAATGTGATTCTGATAGTTTTGAGACCGGTTTATATACTCACATGCCCGTGCTTCGCACTCTCTGTCTGACTAAAGTCAGACGCATGTTCGTTATTGGTGCAAGAAAAACAAATGTCTCCTTCGGAGCCGCTTGTTTTTCTTTTGCACACAATAAAGAACCGCCTCAAGATTAACTTGAGGCGGTAATAATCAATTAACGCGGTGCCACTCAATTTCGATGAAAGCTGTTAAATGAAAAGTGATATCTTTCATCCTTTCCTCCATGCACTATCATACATGTCGCCATGATAACGGGTGCAAGTCCCGCCGGTGCCTACTATTAGTTCGGACCGTCCTCGAAAGCCCATTCAGCAATTGTTCCTATACTGCCTTCCACCAAGCGGCAGCTCTCTGTGATAGTTTCAAAAGCCTACTCCTCTTTCTCTTAGGTTTGAAGCACTATTTATTTGTTGTTACTAACAATAAAACCTTTTGTAGAAATTGTCAACAACTTTTTGAAATAAATACTGACAGCCCGTCTTGGCGGCTTTGTATTACTTAATTGCCGTAAATGCTGACAATACCCAATCATAGGCACCCGTTGTAACAATGCTTCCACAGTATTCACACTTACCGAATGAGGTTCCGGTTAAAGGTGCTCCACAGTTCGGACATACCAGACCCTTTTCTTTATCCTTGGCATCTTTGGTAAGACTGCCTACAGATCTCATAAAGGTCATCTTGTACTGCATGTTCCATCTGGTTGTTTTATCTCCGAACAGGATCTCTCCGGTTGCTTCCTTTACCTGATAATCAATCATGCTGGCTGCCAGATATACATCCAGATATTCATACCTCTCATCCGTATGATAGGACATCAGATAAGATTTGTTTACACTGATTCTCTCTAAATGGTTCACCACACCATCCTGTATTTTCTTCTGAATCTGTTTCTCGGTCTGCTGATACAGATTCTGATGCAGTACTGCACGAACCGGTGTCAGATCACGCTTCTCCCACGCACTCTGGATATCCATATAAACATCGCCTGCAAATGCCAGGAAATCCTGTGCAGTAAATAACGGATCCTTCGCCTTGATCTGCTGACTGATTGATTCTGTCTGATCCGCAGGTGCCGGTGCCGGCGCACGATTCTGAGGTGCTCTCTGTGTTGCTGTTCCCGATGTCTTCTTATTCTTCTTTCTGCTGCTCTCAATAATGGAATAAACAACGATAATCAACCCAATAACAATGGCAATCGGACTAAATTCCCCGCTGCCGCCGTCATCATCATAATCATAGTCATAGCTGTCATAATCACTGTCCCAGCCCGAATCCCAACTGTCGCTGCTGTCCCAGTCACTGCTGCTGTCATAATCATTGAAATCGCCGAATCCGGCCTTTGCCGTAGTCTGTGTGCTGAATGCCATCACAAGCACCAGCATCATTACTGCCAACAGTCTCCGAAACAGGTTTTGTTTGTTTTTCATCTGCCCTTTCCTTTCTCTCCTTTGTCTGAATCATCCGTTGCCTGAATAATCTGCTCACTATATGTATTAAAGTATGCCTCAGCCGTTAACGGATTTCAAAAATTCTTGCCATAACCGGTTCTTTGAAGCTTACATGAAGCTGCTGATCTTCAGATACTTCATAGGACACATGTTCCTTTAAGCTTTCCTTCGGATAAGCAAGCCTTACTTCCTTTACAGGTTTTCCCTCGGTAAGCTTTTCAAGCGGTATATCATACTCAGAGGTCTCTCCGTATCTTCTCCATACCGCCAGATAGCTCTTTCCTTCTACCTTCCATCCGGCACATAAAAAGTGATCCAGACTCGTTGCAAAGCCATTCGGCCATACGGGAAGTGCTTTTTTGATATCCTGACGAATGGATTTATAATATTCTATGCCCTCCTTTACCAAAGCATGACGCTCTTTAGAAAGCTGTGCCAGGTGACCGCTCTGGTGGATGCGAAGCAGGAGTGCATTAACCATATTGTAAATCATCACCATCCTTAAGCGGATAGGACCAGATTGCTGCCTGCTCCGGAGTAAGTGCCGCTCCGGCATTTGCTGCGATCGTTGCATAGTTGCGGTAATCCTCCTGATCCGAGGTAGACTGGATACTGTATCTTGCAAGCATTGCATAATCGGTACGCAGACCACCGCTGGAACAGTTTTCGATCACCAGCTCCGGATACTTCTCAAATACGCCGTCAAGCCACTTCAGGTATGCTCTTTCATGCTCCAGCATCCCCTGTCCGACACTGTCCGCATAAAGCTCTGTGCCAATTCCGGGTTCAATATTATAATCCATCTTGATATAACCGACACCATACTGATTCACCACACGGTCAATGACCTCATTGACATGATCAATGACTGCCGGATTACGGAAGTCAAGCTGATATCTGCTGCGGTCGTAGACTCTTTTTCCATGGCGGATAAAGAACCAGTCATCCGGAACGCTCTTTGCCTTCTCGCAGTTAATTCCCATAACCTCAAGCTCTAACCATACACCGGGAACCATGCCCTTTTCACGGATATAATTGGTTACTTCCTCGATGCCGTTCGGAAAACGCTCATAGCACTGCTGCCATTCACCAACACTGTCCCACCATTCGCCGGGCGCATACCAGCCCGCATCAATGACATAATATTCACAGCCCATAGCTGCTGCCGCATCAATCAGCGGAAGCTCCTTTTCGGTTGTCGGATCACCGAACAGACAATTCATATAATCGTTAAAAATAACCGGAAGATTCTCATTATCCTTATTCGGGCGGCGGATCATACGACGATACTTCGTAAGCTCTCCCATTGCCGTATCAAAGCATCCTTCCGATACACCAACTGCAACCGGAACTGAGGTAAAGCTTTCGCCGGGCTTTAACTGCTTGAACCAGTGGGACTGTACTTCGGTCGGACCGCTCAGTGCCACATAAAAATGATTGTTGACATCACTGATTTCTGCGTGCCAGGAGCCATTATGCTCAATCTGCCAGAAAAGAGAAGTATCAGCTTCGGAATTTTCAAGATATCCCATCGGCAGGTATTTCTTCGTAGACCAGTTTCCGGTATTGGTCAGCTCAAATGTAACAGAGGTTCTCTGGTATACGGTCGGCTGAGTCTGTCCGAATCCAAGCTCCGGGAAGGTATTCGTCCGGAAATTCATTTCCTTCTGCCATCCGTGACAGGCATAGGTAAGGCTCATCTTATCGTCAGAGCTTAGCTTTCCTTCCTTTTCAATTCCAAGATAATAGAAGGAGGAAAGATACTCTAACGTCTGCGCCTCAGAGCCTTCGTTAATTACTTCATTGTACATGCGGATCACAGAGGTTCCCTGATAAAACTGCCAATAGGTAATTACTTTGGCTCCGGTCATCTCGTCCTTCTGGATAAAGGTAAGCTTACGTCCAAGCTCATTCCGCTCGTCCTTCAGATCCACAAAGGTAAGCAGATAACCGGGTGCGGTTACGATATGCTTGTTTCCGTGCTTCTCATAAGGCCGGTTATAGCCGGAAAAGTTCACCTGGACAAGCTGGAAGCCCTCCTTCATAAATAATTCACTCTCATCAAGCCCTTCAAACGGTTTGGAAGAAAAATGAAGGAACTTCAACTGATTCTCTTCGGTCACGCCGAAGACAAGATAAATTCCATTTTCTTCGATGTTAATCCATTTCTCAATATGTGCCATACTCTGTCTACCTTAACTGTGTTGATGTACAGTTGTTTCCTTTCTGATGCCTTATCATTAACGCTATTGATGTCAGGTCCAAAAGGTATTTTGCCCCTGACTTGATATCCACGAATTACCCTGTATATATCTGTTGTGTCTTTACGGGATCATATCCGCACGGAAAGGAATGACTGGAAGAGGCTCCTTCAAATGTTCACCGAGCAGCTTCTCCATCCAGACCATATTGTACCAGGTTCCGAACTTATATCCGCACCGATGGAATTCTCCCACCATTGAATAGCCCATTTTCTTGTGAAAACGCACGCTGTCTGCATTCAGATGTTCATCCTCTTCCTCCGGATAACCGATACATGCATTCACATTCAGGATATGCTGCTTACGGAGACATTCTTCCAGCACAGCATATAATGCCCTTCCAACCCCCATCCGTTTCATATCCTCACGCACATACACAGAGGTCTCGATGCTCCAGTCATAGGCAGCACGTTCTTTAAATGCACCGGCATAGGCATATCCAATCAGCCTGCCCTCGTACTCTGCCACAAGATAGGGATATTTCTGCAGGGTCTTCGTAATACGCGCTGCAAATTCTTCCACAGACGGCACCTCATATTCGAAGGTAATTGCCGTATGTTCCACGTAAGGTTTATAAATTTCCAGTAATTCCGCAGCATCCTCTATGGCAGCCGCACGGATCCGTAAATAACTCATTTTCCATCTCCTGTTCTTCGTTATTTATTCCGAATCAGCCGATTGTTCATTGCTTTCCATACGACTTAATTCCTGATAAAGTCTTGCCACCGGAAGTCCTACTACATTGCTGTATTCTCCGCGGATTTCCTTGATATAAATCACGCAGCCTCCCTGAATGGCATAAGCTCCGGCCTTGTCCATCGGTTCACCGGTTGCCACATAATTCTCAATCTCCTGCATGCTCATCGGATACATTTCAACCTCTGTATCCTCATAAAACGTATTCCGCTGCATCTGTCCCGACGCATCCTCCCATAAAAGAGTAACACCGGTATAAACATGATGAATCTTTCCACTCAGCTCCTGCAGCATGGAAATGGCATCCTGCTGATCCTTTGGCTTGCCAAGAATCCTACCGTGAATGGCAACAATCGTGTCAGCTCCGAGAACCAGCCTGCCTCTCCGCTCTGCTTCACTTAATTTTGAATATACATCAAAGGCCTTTTGCTGTGATAGCTCCATCACCACATCACATGGCTCTTTCTTCGTTGTAATCTCTTCACATTCACTTTTCACTACCCGGAATGGAATCCCAATCCATTGCAGTAATTCCTTCCGCCGCGGCGAACCCGAAGCCAGAATGATCTCTTCGATCGGATGATTCATTGTTATACTCCTGTTATACTATGAAATAAAGCTCTGGATAAGCTGTTCACATTCCTCTAACGTCATCGGGTATGCATAATCCGCAGTAAAGAACATCGTTACCGTTCCATCCTCACTGGCTGCAAAGTACTGATAAATACCATCGGATTCCCCTTCCACGATATGAATGGTTCCATGGGAACTGTCTAACGTTCCAATCTCCTCTAACTGATAAGTTCCAAAATAAGTATCCGTTTCTCCATCAAGGAAACGCTCCAACTCATCATCCTGCTTTTCATACAACGTAGCCTGGTAATCTCCGTTATCAAAGCTGTTGAAGTATTCACAGCTATAGGTGCACGTATAATCGCCCGGAATGGTGTAATACAATTCGTCCTCATTCAGCTCGGTAATTGCTTCTCCATACTCCGTACGCACAGCATATCCGGCAATTCCGCTTGCCAGAAAGTCGGAAATAATGCTATTCGTAATATCCAGTGCATTGTCGGTATCCATGGTATACACCGTTAAAAGATAGGTCTGACCTTCACCATCCTCACGAATGAATGAAAGCATAAGCAGATCTTCCATAATGCCGGTAATGTAGATTCCTTCCTCATGGTAATCCACGAAAGGTACTTCCCCGGAATTTTCCTTCATCAATTCGCTCATATTCTCTGCGAACTCAGACGCCGGATAATCTGTGAACACTCCAACTTCCAGAATGGATGCTGTTCCTTGCAGCTCATAGCCAATTTTCACATCACTCTCAACCCTAATGGCAGCTTCGGTTAACTGAAAGGACTTCCCATTTTCAAAGGTTACGGTTGTTGCATCCTCTGCTTCCGTAATATCCTCTTCCATTTCTTCAAAGAATTCCTCATCATTCCAAATATCTTCATCCAGAATATCTTCATCCAGAATTTCCTCTTCATCAGGAAATTCTACCTCTTCTATATCCTCTTCCACTACAGCCGGCTCATAATTCTCTGCAAGCTTCAGGGCCTGACCATAAGCGCTGCATCCCGTAGATGCAAGTAACATACTGACTGCAAGTAACATTGCAATAATTTTTCTCTTCATGTTCTCTCCCTCATCTGTATTGTATTTCCCTGATATGATTTTCTACAGGAAATACCCGTAATCCATCAAATATGCGATCCTAATATTAAACATACAACATGTTATCGATCCGTTCAACCTTTTTCTATCTCGTAAACCTTTGTTGCAATTTTTTCGCGGAAACGCACATCATGATCTACAATCAGCATCGTTGGCCGGTACTGCAAAATCAGCTTTTCAATCTGCATTCTGGAAAACACATCAATATAGTTTAAAGGCTCATCCCAGATATAAAGGTGTGCCGGTTTTAACAGACTTCCGGCTATCAGCACCTTCTTCTTCTGTCCCTCGGAATAGTCCTCCAGATTCTTCTGAAACTGTACCCGCTCCAGGTCAAGCTGCCTTAATGTGGAAAGAAACAGGCTTTCGTCCAGATCCTGTGCTTTGGCATACGCTTTAAGACTTCCTCTTAAATGGGAAGTGTCCTGATTAATATAGGAAATCACAAGCCCGGATCCAACCTGAAGTATTCCCTCCTGGATCATCCCCTGCTCTCCTAAAATTGCATGAATCAGGCTCGACTTACCGCATCCGTTCTTTCCATGAAGAAATACCCGTTCTCCCTGCCGAATTTCAAAACCAAAATTCCGGAAGATCCATTTGATGTGATCTGCATTGAATTCATTCAGTGTCTGCACCTGCTCCGTCTTCTGTAATTCTTCCTTAAGATATCCAAGTCCATATTCTCTCGCAGAAACTAAGACTTCCTTATGATATTTCAGAGGCATCAGCTTTAAATCAACCGGGTTCTCAATGTCTTGCAGGAGCCCTTCCTTTTCTTCAATCTCTCTCGAAATCCGGTTCTGCATCTGCTTCACACGGCTTTGCATCTTCTTGGTCTTGGCACCGATATACGCTCTGGTGCCGATACAGCGGTCATGCTCCTTAACCGGATTAAACCCGATTTTTG
>SAMEA104315436__coassemble_2362_pt1 | contig 8122 bp, 7 predicted proteins | sample SAMEA104315436__metabat2_high_PE_030 | metagenome-assembled genome bin SAMEA104315436 (sample SAMEA104315436) | gut metagenome | biome: Monkey gut; feature: monkey-associated habitat; material: faeces | place: China | collected 2013
GATTTCTTCCATCTTCTCAATATATCCACTCAATTGTGGCAGCTCAACCTTATTTTCTTTAATCAAATCGTATGTTTCCATACCGATAAAGCCATATATTTTAACCTTTTCATTCATTTTTTCTTCAATATCTTTTTTTAAAGCCTTTAAATTAACACTTCTTTCATTTCCAAACTTTGCGGGAATGGAAATCTTCATAAACTCTCTTATATCAGCCATTTCTGTTCCTCCTGTTATCGAATATTCTTCCACTCTTCAACAATTTCGCTCCAACGTTCATTTTCCATTCTTCCTGCTTCCTGTTGTGGGTTGACAATTGCACAATTTAAAATCAGCAAATACTCTGTTTCAAACTTCTCCACAGCATCTTTTAATTCTTCATCCAATGCATGCTGCAGGCACCCGTTCTGTGTAAAACCGATCAGTTCTTTTTTCAGGTACGCAGCACTTTTGGTACACATGGAACGCTCACAATGTTTCTTTATCATTTTCAAATATATTACATACACAACAACAACTAAAAGCAGCACAGCAACAGCAAGAAAAGTAAAAGATAACAACAGTTTGTCAAGCAAAGGTGTCTTTTCTAAAAGATCTAAAAAAGCATTTAAAGTCCTAGCTCTTTCAAGAAATGTTTTTTCCGTTGTTTCTTGACTTTGTCCCGATATCAGTCCACCAATGACATTGCCCCCAATAACAAATAACAATAACAGCCAAGGAAACACCGTTAATAATTTCCTCTTTATTTCTTCTTTCTTCACAATTTTTTTGACGGTTTTCCCTGTTTTCTTAGCAAAAGAAAGAATTTGCTCCTTTCCGGCACCTTTATTTTCCATCTCAGCCTGTATGCTCCTGCCAACATTTTCCTTCTGCTCATCCAGTTCAGCAAATACTTTTGCCTCCATCGCACCACTTCGAAATGCACCAACGCTGCGAAGCATACTTTTCATGTGATCCAGCATATGTGAATAATTATTTTTTAGCCCCTCAAACATTTCAGAAATAAGAAGCGCAACATCTTTTTCATATCCCCAGGCTATTGTTTCATAAAACTGCAGGTACTCTGCTTCACTCTGAATACATACTGTGTTTGAGTCTGTATAGGTAATTTCATTTATCTGATTACTATATTTTTGCAAAATCAGGTTCTTGCGCTCAGACATTCCCTCCACAAAACTTTCATTCTCTCTCTGACAATTTTGTGCCATTTTTTTCAGTTGTTCTTCTATATTCTGGGATGTTACTGTTTTCTCTGCATCATTTGCTATAACTGATCCTGCAGGTTCCTTTTTCCCAATACTGTTAAGCAATTCTTCTATCTCTGTCCGTAATCTGTCCTCATCCGTATCTGCATTATTCGCCAGATTTCTGCATTCGCCTATTCTGTCCCTGATTCTGGTGGAAAGCTCTGTATCACATGCATATTTCTCCAGCTTGTCCAGCCATTCTATCAATTCCTGTCTTTTTTTATCCACAGTATTTCTCCTCATTACCTTGCTCCTATTGCGTTCAGCAGACGATGAATTTCTTCTATTTTCGCTTCCATGAGCGGAAGCCTCTGTTCATCAATATGGACAGACATGCGGTACTCTGCAAAACACCCATCTACACTTGCTAATTCATTTGCAAAAATCTCTTTAATCTGCCCGGATACCTGCCCAATTATTTGCTGTCTTGTACGACTTACTTCCTCTTTAAACTGCTCAACACATTTCTGCACATTTTCTTCCATTCGATTGGCAGCTCCCGGTTCATAAAGAGTACTTGCAAGCTTTTTGATAATAACTGCCCCCAAAACAGCCCCTATTACAATTAATCCTGCCGTTCCCGATATCGCTATTAAACTATCAAACATTGCTTTTCCTCCAATTGTGCCCAACAAACCAACTGTGTTACTAATTGCCATACCACCTGCTATACCTGCGCAGGCACCACTCACACCGGCTAATGTCCGTTCTCTGGAAATCCTGTTATCGTACTTTTTTCTCTCCTCCCAAACTTGCAAAAACAGTGTCTCGGACGCTTCATATAACGCTTTATAATAATTACTGATGGTATATGTATTTTGCTTTGTATCCCTGACCATATTTTTTCTGCTGACAGATAGTGAACCATAAAATTTATCATTCAGGGCAAGTATATTTTCTCTTTCATTGAAAAACCCTATTGCATTCTCAAGCACGAGTTCCAGTTCATGCAGACAGTTCTTAATACTGTTTATCACTTTACGGTTTACAGAATCATTCAACATATTTTTATAATTATCATTTACTATGTTCAGATAATCTGTAAAATCCTTCTGACTTCGAAAGCGCTCTTTTATCTTATATGGGTTCATTTTGGAAATAATTTCGTTTTCATACGCATCAATTTCTCTGTTGATATCTTCCGTTACTTTCCCTATCAGTTCCGCTACTATTTGTTGCTGGTTAATGACATATTGATCCAAGCCCTGATCTATTTTTTTTAAGATTATGGCATCAGAATGATATTGCTTCCGACGCAACGCAAAAGATTGCTCCAATTGCTTCAAAAGCTCTCCGGCATGCTCTATATTATTCATTTGCTTTGTCAGAATCGGACTTGTTCCTACAATTTCATTTTTGATATATAGACATGCATCCTCTATAGGCGTGATTCCCTGCACCGTTATATCTCCAGTCAGACTAACTGGAAATACCACAGCAGAAATACCTGCTTCCTTCAAATAACATTTCACTTTATCAATTCTCGCAGCGAGCTCTTCTCCGGAAACAGAATCACATTTTGTCACAAAGAAAATCATATTTTTCGTATAAAATTCTTCAATAACATCCCATAATCCCGGACTGCTAATACGTTGTATGTCCAATACAACAAATACCACCCGCATTTTGCAATAACCTCACGAAGCTTATTCCTCGAAGTCTCTGCAAGACCGTTGATTCCTTTGGTATCGATAACAGAAATTCCTCTGAGATTTTCTAATGGCAGAAACTTTTTTTGAAAACCGTTTAATGGTTGCGTTGTAAATTTCTGCTCACCGTAACGGTATTCACAAATATCAGCCGTCATTTCTTCATTTATCTCTATGATATCTGCAAATATATTTTTTAAAAGAGTCGTTTTTCCAACAGCATCCTCTCCTACAAAGATGTAAGATACTGTTTCATTCATGCTATGTAGAATTTCCCGTATCTTCTCTTTTTCTTCACAATCATCACAATCCTGCAACAAATTAGACACTCTTTCGAAAAAATTCGTTACAATAACCTGTTCTTCCCTCTGGCACAAAATATTTTGTTTCACATCTTCCCCCTGACTTTATCAAATATAAAGATCTTTATCAATATGTTCCTTCACAATATCATTCAAAAACCTGCATTCCTGACAATATTTACAAAGCTATGCAAATGTATTATAACAATAATTAATTTGAAATGCAAATAAGAGTCCCCTCTTATTCAGGGATCTTTTTAGAATTTCCTATTGCGCCAACTTTCTTTTCATGCTATTTTATAGAAAAGCATACAACTTCTGTGGTATCTATATCAAATTCTTTTCAGAATTCCAAACATATACCCCAAGTATAAATTTGAAGTTTTATATTGTCACGATGTGGCTTTTGATGATGTTGACATTTGCAGTGTCGTACTTTCGATCTGTGTTACGATCTGTGATCTATTCAGTTTTATTTGTGGTATCTGTTTTTCAGGAATTCCCACCCACCCATTCAGGAAATCTATGCTTTTAAATTCCAGTAATTTTCATTATTTAAAGGCAGAGGATTTTCATTTCTATCTGACTACATCATAAAAGGAGAACCAATGGGAGAAAAAGATCATACCCAGAAAATGCTGATTGGATGCCGGGACGTTTTTGCAGAATTAATCAACGTTTTAGTCTATTCCGGCGAGAAAATTGTGAACGAGGCCGATCTGTTAGCCGGACCGACAGAGAGTCTTTATATCGAAGCGGATAAGCAGACTCATCAGCAGCTCCGTGACTGCAGCATGTATGAACTGCATAACGGCGAAATTCATGCACTTTATAACCTTGAAAACCAAAGTACCATAGATGCTTATATGCCGCTTCGCTGCGCAGGTTATGATGGTGCTGCTTACCGATCACAATGCAACGACTATAAAAACACATATAAAACTTACCCTGTATTTACGTTTGTCTTAAATTGGAGCAGAAAACCATGGAATAAGGCAACTTCTATCCTGGAGGCACTACACTTTAAACCTAATCCTGCAGCCTATCCATATTTCAACAATAGCAAAATGCCGGTATTTAATATGTGTTTTCTAAGCAAAGATGTCCGTGAGAAATTCCAGGGTGACCTACGCATCATCCTCGACTACTTATGTGACCGTGAAAGCCTGTTGAAACGGAACCAGACAATGAAGCACCCGGAAGAGGTGATCCGGATGCTCCATGCTCTGACCGGCGATGATCAATATTTACACTCTATTCCACTATTTACTTCACCTGCTAAGAAAGGAGAATCTACCGTGTGTGATTTAATTAATTCTTATTATACCAAAGGAGTAACCGAAGGACATAACACCGGGCTTATCGAAGGCCGCAATTTTGGCCTGATCGAAGGTCGGAATCAAGGTATTCAGGCTCTGATCCTCGCCTGCAAGGACTTTGGCTGTAGTTTTGAAAATACTCTCGCCCGCATTAAAGACAGCTTTTCTTTATCCGATGACGAAGCTCTGGAAGATATGAAGCTATACTGGTAGCTTATACTTTTCTTCCATATGTAATCATCATTCCTTCTACTTTAATAATCAGAGGATGGTTTCCTACCTTTATGTATTGCTCAATTTCTTTCTGCTGCCAATAATAATCCTTCGCTTCCAGTAGACTCATTCCATGCTTCATAAGGTTAGATATCATCCTCTTTTCCGATGCATTTCCTGTCCACTGTTCCAATTCTCTCAAATTGTCCAGTTCTTTAAGATATTCCGGGTTGTCGGGATCCAGATATAGTACTTTATCATTCATTCGACAATCAATATCCTTGAGTCCACACTGCTTCATATATTGGGGAAGTCTCATAGCAATCGCATAATCTCTCCCCTGCGTCTGTAACTGATGCTCCCACAAACTGCTCAACCCTGAATGCCGGCATATATTCCCATAATCCATTCCTTCCATATACAAACCAACTGTCTCAAATTCACGATTACATTCCATGCAGATCATCCAGCCTCCCGGCTTCAAAAATTCCGTCATCCTTTTTAACATCTTATTTGCATGATTTACATGTCGCAATACACACTGACAGATTACAAGATCATACCGTTGCTCCACAGGATAATCCATAATATCTGTTAGAATAAATTTTGCTCTCTGCTCGTTCCCTCTACATCTCTTTTTCGCTTCCAATAACATCTCTTCCGAAAAATCAATACCCGTATAAGTGGTTTCATCCGGTAGCATGGGCAGGATTCTTTCACCCAATCCACCATATCCACATCCGCAATCCAATATTTTCACAGGTTCATGAATTTTCCATACATTCTGAACAAGAAATTGCAGATAATCCTCATTCCATCTATTCTTTTCACGCCTTTGCAAATATAAAACCTGTTCTGACCAATATTCCCGTTTATCTGTGTCAGCGGCTTCATAACTGATATCCAACGGCGCAATTCCCAATAACATATCTGTTGTCACTCCAAAATATTCCGTCAATCGAACAAGCATTTCCAGATCCGGACAGGTCATACCATTTTCCCACTTGCTGATTGTCTGTGGTGACACCAGTAAAGTTTCTGCCAGTTCCTTCTGTGTAATTCCTCTTCGTTTTCTCAATTCCGCTAACTTGAAGTCCATCGTAGTTCCCCCTCCTCTATTGTTATCTAAACTTTAGCATAATTTTTCTTTGCTGTATTTACCAAATATGGAGAAACAACTCTCTTATTTCGGGAATATTTTTTCGTTTTACTATTGCATCCCTTTCCTTTTCATGCTATTTTATAGAAAAGCATACAACTTCTGTGGTATCTTATTAAATTCTTTTTCAGAATTCCAGACATATACCCCAAGTATGAATTTGAAGTTTTAAATGATTACAGTATAGATCTATGCGATATTGACACTTGCAGTGTCGTACCCACGATCTGTGTTACGATCTGCGATCTGGTCAGTTCTGTTTGCGGTATCTGTATTTTAGGAATTCCTAGCCACCCATTCAGAAAATCTATGCTTTTAAATTCCATTATTTTTTATATTTAAAGGCAGTGGATTTTCATTTCCGTCTGACTGCATCTGAAAAGGAGGACCAATGGGAGAAAAAGATTATACCCAGAAAATGCTGATTGGATGCCGGGATGTTTTTGCTGAACTAATCAACGTCTTAGTCTATTCCGGCGAAGAAGTTTTGAACGAGGCCGACCTGCTGGCTGGGCCAACGGAAACCTTCTATGTTGGAACGGACAGGCAGACACATCAGCAGTTTCGGGACTGTAGCATGTATGAACTGCATGACGGAGAGATTCATGCACTTTATAACCTTGAAAACCAAAGCACCATAGATACCCATATGCCGCTTCGCTGTGCAGGCTATGATGGTGCTGCTTACCGATCGCAATATCAGCACTTGGAGCGCGGCGTTTATCCAGTTATTACACTGGTTTTGAATTGGAGCAGGAAACCATGGAATACTTCCCGCTCTCTTATGGAATTATTCCGATATAAGCCACACCCTGCTGTAAATTCCTACATCAATGCTACTTCGCTTCATGTATTTGATATGTGTTTTCTTAAAAAGGAACTACATGAACTGTTTCAAGGAGACCTCCGCATCATCCTTGACTACTTATGCGATCGCGAAAGCCTGTTGAAGCGGAACCAGACTATGAAGCACCAGGAAGAGGTGATCCGGATGCTCCATGCCCTGACCGGCGACGATCAGTATTTAGACTCTATTCCATTATTTACCTCACCTGCTAAGAAAGGAGTATCTACTATGTGTGATTTAATTAATTCTTATTATACCAAAGGACATAATTCTGGACTGATCGAAGGCCGCAATTCTGGACTTATTGAAGGTCGGAATCAGGTTATCCAGGCTCTCATCAGCAACTGTAAAGATCTGGGCTGTAGCTTCGAAAATACGCTTGATCGAATCAAGAACAGTCTCCCTTTATCCGATGACGAAGCTCTGGAAGATATGAAGCTATACTGGTAAATCCTTCGCAGCCATAAACCTTTCGTAGACCTCCTGCCAGCACTCCTCCGGAATCATGGGCCATTGGCACCTTCCATACTTCCGGGTACACAATTCCATGGTCTGTGCAAGGAGGCTTCCATGTGAGGAATCAGCTCCCCGAAGCATCCATTCCGTAATTCTGGTCCAGTAAGGAGCAATTTCATATAAATGCTTCTGGCGCATCTCCCTGATCACGTCCTCCACAGCATAATCAATGGTAAGGAATTCCGGCACCCAGGATCCTCTGTCACCATGAAGAATCATGATCTGTGCCCCTTTTGCAGGAAGTCCAACCGCCCCGGGATTGAAAACAAGTTTTCCATGCTCTTCAAAGCTGGTCGTGCGATGTGTATGTCCGCTTAAAACATAGGTCTGCTTTATCTCCTTGAAGATCTCCCCATTCTTCTCATTATGAGCATAAAGATCTTCCCGCACATTACGCGGAGAGCCATGGCAAAGCATCAGTTCCGGCAGACCCTCTATTCTTACGATCCTGCTTATGGGCAGGTTTTTAAGAAAATCCAGATCTTTGGACTGCAACTGTGTTTTTCCATACCGCAGCATCCCTACCGTGCTGGGATAGGCATCCCACTCCGGATGCTCCTCCACGAGACTTCCTAACTGATACTCTTCCTTATTACCGCGGATGATATAGCAACACTCTTCTTCCATGAGCCGGTATAACATCTCCATGGTATGACGTATGCCCGGAAGTTCTCCGATATAATCTCCCAAGAGACAATAGGCATCTATGTCCTGCTGTTTAAGATAGGAAAGACACGCTTCAAAAGCAATGTCATTTCCGTGAATATCTGATAAAACTGCCAGTTTCATTTCTTTCTCCTTGTTCCTGCTTACTTGTAACTGTCAAATCCCTTCACAGTATAATTTATCTTTATTATAAACATTGCCCTT
>SAMEA104315436__coassemble_2363_pt1 | contig 8120 bp, 7 predicted proteins | sample SAMEA104315436__metabat2_high_PE_030 | metagenome-assembled genome bin SAMEA104315436 (sample SAMEA104315436) | gut metagenome | biome: Monkey gut; feature: monkey-associated habitat; material: faeces | place: China | collected 2013
TGGCGCCCTCCAACACCAACTAAAAATGAGTACCACTACAGGATTCCTCCATAGTGATACTCATCTGTACCTAACCTGTTTATTAACTTAAGAGTTAAATATTCAGCAGCTCACTGTAAACCTTCAGTGCTCCATCGGTATCATGTGCAAGCACTCTCTTTGCAAGCACCTTACCAAGCTGTACACCTTCCTGGTCGAAGCTGTTTACGTTCCACAGGAATCCCTGGAACATGATCTTATTCTCGAAGTGTGCAAGCAGTGCACCTAAAGCAGCCGGTGTCAATTCCTCACCGATAATAATGCTGGACGGACGGCCGCCTTCGAAATTCTTGTTACGGTTCTCATCTTCCTTACCACATGCAAATGCAACGATCTGGGCTGCTACGTTTGCACAGAGCTTCTGCTGGCTGGTGCTGTCCTGAATAACAACATCGGTGCCAATCTGGCTGTTCTTAAATCCGATGAACTGTAACGGTACAATATCGGTTCCCTGATGTAATAACTGATAGAAAGAATGCTGTCCGTTGGTTCCCGGTTCACCAAAGATGATCGGTCCTGTTACATAGTTGATTGGCTCGCCGAAACGGTTTACGGACTTGCCGTTAGATTCCATATCAAGCTGCTGTAAATGAGCAGGAAAACGGCTGAGTGCCTGGGAATAGGGAAGAACTGCGGTTGCTGGATATCCCAATACGTTACGCTCATAAACACCGATTAATGCATCGAGCATTTCCGGATTCTTCATAAGCTCCCTGTTTGCAGAAAGCTTATCCACTTCTGCTGCACCATCTAAGAACTGTGCGAACACTTCCGGTCCAAATGCCAGGGACAGAACTGCGCCGCCTACTGCGGAGGAAGAGGAATAACGGCCTCCGATGTAATCATCCATGAAGAAGGCTGCCAGATAATCTGCGCTCTTTGCAAGAGGGGAGGTTTCACTTGTAACTGCGATCATATGCCTGGAGGCATCTAATCCGGCCTTTGCAAGAGCATCCTTAACAAAAGATTCGTTTGTTAAGGTCTCTAAGGTTGTACCGGACTTGGAAACCAGTACGAACAGGGAATGTGCAACATCGATGGAATTTAATACGGCTGCCGCATCATCCGGATCCACATTACTGATGAACTTTGCTTCCATCTTGAAGGTATTGTTCTTCTTAGCCCAGTTCTCCAGTGCAAGATACATCGCACGGGGACCTAAGTCGCTTCCGCCGATACCGATCTGTACAACTGTGGTGAACTTCTCACCTGCTGCATTGGTGATCTCTCCGGCATGTACCTTATTTGCAAATTCTGCGATTCTCTTCTGCTGTGTCACATAAAATTCACGCTTATCCACACCATCAGCCTCTACCTTATTTCCCAGCTGTCCACGGGTAAGCTGATGCAGAACCAGACGCTTCTCGCCCGTGTTAATTACCGCACCATTGTAAAGGGATTCAAATTTCTCTACAAGCTGTGCTTCTTCCGCTAGCTTTGCAAGTACTTCAAGTACCTGATTGTCCACTGCCTTTGCAGCGTAATTATAAGTAAGACCTTCTACCATCGGGATGCTGTAATTCTTTACACGGTCTGCACCGTTTTCACCAGACATCACTTCTACCAGATTGACACGATCTGTCTTCTCAAGTTCCTGATAAGAAGCAAGGGTATCCAGATTTTTCCAGTTAAGCATAACTGATTCCTCCTTGTGTGCTTTTATAGTTATGTTCATATAAATCCGCATAAATTATACTATCATCTGACCGGAATTTCAATAAAGTTCTCAATCGGAATGTTATTACGGCTAAAAACATACGATTCAATGATTCATTACAGGTCAGTATATGATCCGGTCACGTCCCTTTTCTTTTCCGATGTACAGACGCTCATCTGCTATATTAATATTTTCATCCAGTCTAAGCTTCGTATTATATTCAACAAGTCCGAACGTCATTGTCACTTTAAGCTGCAGACCTTCGTAATTGATTACAGTATCACGGACAACACGTTGTAAATGATCCAATAACACCATTGCTTCATCTCCGTTCACACCCTCAAACACAAAGATGAATTCCTCTCCGCCCCATCTTGCCACTACACCGTGGCCTTCCATTTCCTTTTTAAAGACAGCTGCCAGTGTCCTTAATACCTCATCACCACACTCATGTCCATAGGTGTCATTGACCTTCTTAAAGAAATCGATGTCGCCAATCGCAATTGACATAAAAATATCCGGCGATGCAACCTTTTTCTCCATATACTGCATCAGAAAAAGCCTGTTCCATAGCTTTGTTAACATGTCCGTGTTAGCAGCCCTCTGAAGCTCTTTATTATACTTCATCAGCTTTCTTTCAATTACCTGCGAATCTCTGGCAAGCATCATTCCATTTAAATAGAGCATGAAAAATACAGCAACTGTTGTAAATACCTGTAAAAAGATATCATAAAAAATCTGCAGCTGTATGGTCGCAGCATACATCCGGCAATAAAAATACAAAGCAAGCCTTATCACACACAAAAGCATCACTACTACACATTGCTTCCATCTATTCCTACACGTAAAAATCAAATCTATCAAAACAAGTACAAACAGAAAATGCTGTATACCGCTGTTCCAGCCGATCAGACCCACATTAGAACAAACAGCCGCAACTGTAACCACATTATACCATATAAGTGCTTTTCTTGTATGATTGCGATAGGTCATTCCTATCAGATGTCCATATATTAACACAAATAACAGATTCCCAACTATCCATAGGACACGATGTACCATAACCGGCAGAACGGATATCACTGCCAGATATATCATCATAACAATGGCACTGATGCGCAAAGCAATAGGACCATCTGCTTTTTCATTTGGATTATCCACATCCATGAACAATATATTTTTCAACTTACCCATTTTATAACTCCCTTATCCCCATGCTTTTTATGATTCCATCAGATAGGAAAAGATAAGAAATGCCGTCTTTAATGCATTGTGTCTGATCTTCTCATCTTCAATGCAGAAAATATCATCCTCTATAATCTGAACCCCCATCTTTTCCAATGTAATATGATCCACCTGGACGATTCGCTTATTCTCTGCACTTAAATACCGTTCCCGCACATTCTCATCCACTGTTCCGTTATTTGCAACCACCAGATCGATCTTACGGGAACCCAGATACTCATTCAATATCTCCACATGCCGGCTGACTGTCTGGATATCCGTCTCACCGGGCTGTGTTACCAGATTGGATATGTATAAAAGCGGAGCCTTCGTTTCCTCCAGAGCGCTCCTCACTTCAGGAGCAAGCAGATGCGGAACAATACTGGTATACAGGCTTCCCGCGCTGAAAATAATCAGATCTGCCTCTTCGATCTTCTCCCGGATTTCCTGTTCAATTTTAATATCATGATCATAACTCAGACGGCTGATGTTCCTTATATTCCTACTGACAGCCTCTTCTCCAAAATATTCTCTTTCCGTGCTTTCACCAACCAGATCGATCTTTTCACCCGTCAGCGGAAGCACTGTCCCTTTAATATCCAGAAGCTTGCACATATATTTGGTTGCTTCCGTCAGATTTCCCTTCAGATCAATCAGGGCTGCAAGCACGATGTTTCTCACAGGATGATTATTCAGGGAGCCCTTTTCAAAGCGGTAGCTTAAAAGATCAATAAAATCTTCATCCACGTTAGCCATGGAAAGCAATACCTTTCCGACATCCCCTACTGCCGGTATATTTAGCTCTTCCTTCAGCTTCCCCGTGCTGCTTCCATTATCACTGACAGCAATTACCGTTGTCACATCGATCGGAAAAAGCTTTAGTCCGGACAAAATACAGGATAACCCTGTACCTCCTCCGAAAATAACAACCTTTTTCATAGCAGCTTTATTTCCCCTTTCCGGTTATTTTTGTATATTAATATCATAGCAAATTTCTCTTTAATTTTCAATTATACTGCACTCAATCTATACAATCCCATACAATCCGCCAGCTTATGAATGAGTAAGGCTGAACTGCCATGGCAATAAGTATTGTTTAGTACTTATGTACTACTTTTTGGGGTTTTTAATGAATTAATTGTCTATTTCACCAACTATTATTTTTTCCCGGATGACGATATACTATGGGTGTCAGAAAAAGCGGTAAGTTACAGGATCCGCCTGCAGCTTTAAACCATTCTACGAATGGAATTCTGAATAGTTACAATAATATTAAACTAAAGAAGGTGACAAAAAGGAGACACTTTACAATGAAAAACAAAAAACAGATAAAGGCTTCAGCTTAATTGAGCTTATCATTGTTATTGCAATCATGGCTGTGCTGGTTGTCGTATGTGCCCCCATGTATATCAAATATATCCATAATGCAGGTGTTGCCAGAGACTGGGCCAATCTGAGGCTTTATTATGATGAGCTTCAGGCTGATTATGTATCTACCGGAAAATATAATCCCAAAGTAAAGATCATGAAATATGAGGAGTCGGATATTTCTGCCTGGACCCAAAGAGAAATTTCTTCTTTGGATGGAAACAAAGTAAAAATGAAGGCCGGTTATTTTGTAATAACAACTTCTCCTTCAAATAACGGTTATCATCTGGCCTATTATTGCGATAAATGTGATACTGATTATGAGCATCACAAGGATACCTGTATACTGGTCTTAGGAACCTAATCCGGTCATCATTTCACAGAAATACTGATCTTAATGCAATTTGTCCATCCCCTGTCTCTTCATCCGGACAGAGGATGGACAAATTTTTTCCGTAAATTTTTTATCTCAAATATTCACCAAATCTTAACAGAAATTTTAAATCATTGATTGTATAATACAGCTATAGCTATCGATTCAGAACGTCATGATCACATGACTCTGAACAATTACCAAATAACAGGCAAAGGAGTGACCAATATCTTGAAACTGATCAGAATAACCCAATTTGTTTTTCTCCTTACCGGCATCCTGATGATCGTCTACGGTGCATTCCGGGGCGAAGCTGCCATTGTTCTAGGTAAGGCAATAAAATTATGTCTGGAGTGTGTGGGAATTGGATAAGAAAACAAACATGATATCAAAAAGATTAGAACAACTGAGAGGATGGATACAGGCTGCTGCCACGCTGCTTTCCAACATCCATCTTTCCAATTTTTTCAAAGGAAAAATCTATCAGGGGAATGCGAAAACCGTATGTGTTCCTGGACTGAACTGCTACTCCTGTCCTGCTGCCACAGGTGCCTGCCCAATTGGCGCGTTTCAGGCGGTAGTCGGATCATCCCGTTTTAAATTTTCCTACTATATAACCGGATTTTTTATATTATTCGGGGTAATCCTCGGACGATTCATATGTGGCTTTCTGTGCCCGTTCGGATGGTTTCAGGATCTGCTCCATAAGATTCCCTGCAAAAAATTTTCTACCGGAAGGCTTAAGCCGTTGAGATATCTGAAATATATCATCCTTCTCGTCTTCGTTATTCTGCTTCCCATGCTTGTAACGAATTCGGTTGGAATGGGCGATCCGTTTTTCTGTAAGTATCTATGTCCGCAGGGAGTTTTGGAGGGTGCCATCCCTCTTTCCCTCAGTAATGCTTCGATCCGCATGGCATTGGGTAAGCTGTTTACCTACAAAAGCTTTATTCTGATTGCTGTTGTGGTTTTAAGCATCCTGTTTTACAGACCCTTTTGCAAGTGGATCTGTCCGCTTGGAGCCATCTATTCCTTATTTAATAAAGTATCCTTCCTCCGCATTAAGGTGGAGAACGATCGTTGTGTCGGATGTATGCAGTGCACGAAGGCATGCAAAATGGATGTTAACGTCCTCGAAACACCTGACCACCCGGAATGCATACGATGTGGCGCCTGCATGAAAGCATGTCCGCACAATGCCATCCACTATCAGTTCATGGGAAAGGATCACCCGGCCAGATAACAGATTAGTCTGAATAGTTACAATAATTTGTAACTATTCAGAGCCATGCAAAATCTGTTTTTCATCATCTCACTCCCCGGCGTTTTTTAAATGCTTATCTGCATTTCTGCATATTTTCCCGAATACCCTCCTTTCTTCTTCCGTCACCAAGTAAAAACAAAAACTTCTTTCCAGATCGTAGGATATCTGAAAAAAAGTTTTTTCGTTTTCACTATATATAAACAATATTTTATGATATTAAACAATTAAACAAACTGCTCAATAAACTCAATTTTACTGCATGGTTTTCCAAAAAAATATCCCTGCAGATAATCAGCCTTCAGCCTCTTCATGGCCAGCTGCCATTCTCCTTTTTCTATGCCCTCTATGCAGATTTTGATCCCTATACGGTGTACCATTTCGATGATTTTCTCAAACAGCTCATAATCTCTCAGATTACTCATTGCTTTTGATGTAAAATCCTTGTCCATTTTGACACAGCCAGGATTCATGTCCCTGATACAATGCAGATTGGAATATCCTGTCCCGAAATCATCAATCACAAACGGAATCCCGTTCTCCTCAAGCTTTTCACGGAATTCGCAAAAAGCAGGCGTCATATCCATAAATCCGCTTTCGGTCATTTCCACACAGATGCACTCCGGCTTCAATTCATTTTCCTGTATTGCAGAAATAATCTTATCCGCAATCTTTCCCTGCAGAATCTGGACATAGGAAATGTTTATGTTCATCTTAAAGCCCGGAATATATTGCTGCATCTCACGGCACATTTTCGCTGCTTCACTCAGAATATATCTTCCTGCAGGAATAATTAATGCCGTCTCCTCCAACAGAGGAATAAACTCAAACGGAGAAATCCTTTCCACCTCTCCTTCGGAGATCATGGAAAAACGCATCAGTGCCTCTGCTCCTGTTATATGACTTGATGCACAATCCACAATCGGCTGATAATATACCTCAAAGCCTTCAAATTCATTTGCGATTGCATTACGCAGAGCAGTGACGATTTTTCCTTTCCGTAGGAACGACTCATAATCCTTCTGATTGAAAAAATAAAAGCCCTTCTTTCCTCTGGTCTTTGCCTGCTTCAGGGAAAACTCAAATTTCTTACGGCACTCCTCATAGCCCTCCGAAATAGTCGTTGCATCAATAACTCCGACAGAAACGGTAAATACCGTTTCATATTTTTCAGCAGCGATAAAATCCTCTATTCTGTCGCAGATCCTTTTTCTTAACTGTACAGCATCCTCCTTCGTATGGCTTTCCAGATCCGCAATCACATACTGATCCGCTACCAGGTGATACAGTCTCTGACCTCCGGAAAGACATTCTGTCATGCAGTCTGCTACACTTTTTAAGACATAGTCTCCGTAAAGAGAACCCCATGTTCCGTTAATTGCCCCGAAATTATCAATCCCTATATGCATAAGAAAGCCATGTGTAATCGGTTTTGCCTGTGAACGGAGATAAGAACAGAATTCTAATCCTCCCAAAAGTCCACTGACATTATCTGCTCTTTGTGGCTTTCCGGTTTCATTCAGACAGCCGATCAGATAACCCGGCCTGCCGTTCTCATCATCAATTACCACGCCACGGCAGTTAACCCACACCGGCATTCCCATTTTATCAAGCCAACGGTAGTGCAGATTGTGAATCCTTTCCTTCTGTGACACTTCGCATATGCTTGGCAAGCATCGCACGGTCTTCCTCATAGACCGCATGGAGAATCTCCTCCGATGCATTGTTAAGAAACCTGTCCGGTATCATGAAACGTCCTACCGCCGACTGTGAAATCTTCATCGTATCCTTCTGCAGATCAAAGATGTAAAGGAAATCATCCATGCAGGGGGCAATAATTTCAATAATATTCTGGGTATCAATCTCCTTAATTACCTTGTAAACATCCATACTCATAATACCGTGTACCTTCCCTCCCGATATTTCATGCCTTACTACACATATGGTATTAATTGTGTCCGGTACGATACTAAGCCTCGAATTTTGCGACCTTAAACTTACGGATCATTTCTCTCAGACCATCTGCCTCATCGCTCATCTGCTCACTGGCAGCTGCACATTCCTGCGATGTTGCGGAATTCGTCTGTACCACATCGTTAATCTGTTCAATTCCAAGATTAATCTGTTTCATTTCAGCGGCCTGTGTCTCCAGCGTCTCTGCAATACCGGTTACCTCACGTGTAATAATCTTGGAGGTG
>SAMEA104315436__coassemble_2412_pt1 | contig 7951 bp, 4 predicted proteins | sample SAMEA104315436__metabat2_high_PE_030 | metagenome-assembled genome bin SAMEA104315436 (sample SAMEA104315436) | gut metagenome | biome: Monkey gut; feature: monkey-associated habitat; material: faeces | place: China | collected 2013
AACCGCAGAGGAACCTGTGGCAGAAGTCCAGGAAGCCTTGACACAGGAGACGGCTTACGCGGAAACGACGGAGCAGCCTGTAGTAGAAAAGCAGGAAAAGTCACAACCGGTTCTGCGTCAGGATACCGATGAGATGAAGCTTATCACAGACGAAGACCTGAAACAGGCAGATGAAGAGGTATTCTTCGGTAACACTTCCGAGGTGAATGTGCAGGATGTTGTTTCCGAGCTTGCCGAGAAGAATGCGGACCGGACTGCTTTTCGTCCAGTGGAAGAAGAACAGGCAGAGGTCACACCGCGGGTAACACCGGTTTCCCTTGATGCCATGTCCAATACGGGGGTAATCCGTACCTTTAACAAGAAATCCGGATATGATGATATGCTTTCCCAGGAATATGATGGGCAGATCAGTCTGGTCGTACCGGAATCCGAGAAGGTAGAAAAGCAGATTACGGGACAGCTCAGTATTGAGGATGTTATGGCAGAATGGGAACGGATAAAGAAGGAGACCGAGGAAAAACGCCTCAAGGAAATCCGTGAACGTGTGCGTAAGCAGACAGATAACCTGTTTGCCGATTTTGATGAGTCTACGAAATCCGGACTTCTGGAAGAGCTGGAAAATGCCATGGTAACTGCGGCCATGAAGGAAGAAAAGCTTCGTGCCGATAAGGAAAAGCCGAAGGTTGTCAAGGTTTCCGATATTGAGAAGCAGCGTGAAGAAAAGGCAGCTCATCCGCAGGAAAGAGAAGAGGCTAAACCGGAACCTGTGAAGGAACAGGAAGAAATCATCGAAGAGTCTGTAGAAGAAGTAATTGAGGAACAGCCGGTGACCGAACCTGTTATGGAAGAAGTGCCGGTACAGGATGAACTGGTTGAGGATGCAGTAATCATTGATGAGGAAGAAGAGGCAGCGGATGAACCTGCAGAAGAAATCGTCGAAGAGTCTGCAGAGGAAGTAACCGGAGAAACTGTCGATGCAGAACCGACAGAAGAGAGTACGGAAGCAGAAGCTGCCGAGGAACCGGACGAGCCGGTACAAACGACCGGGGAAGTGATCTCCTCTACAGAAAGGGGACGCGAACTGACAGAGCAGGAAAGAGAAGAGTTTGCTCCGTTTATCCATCACCGCCGGACACGCCGTCAGATTGCGGAGGTCATCGATAACATCAGCCTTGCTTCCTACACTGGCAATGTTGTTGTCACCGGTGAAGAGGGAACGGAGTCTACGGCCTTCGCGAAGCTCCTGATCAAGGATGTGCAATCCAATGACAGTAATTTCTCCGGTAAGGTTGCGAAAATCTCCGGATCAGTTCTGAACAAGAAGGATATTGCAGAGACGTTAAATAAGCTGGCAAACGGTGCACTGATCGTGGAGGATGCCGCAGCACTTAAGAAGCCTTCTGTGGATGTTCTGCTTCGTGAGATGAATCAGGAGGAAAAGGGGCTGATTCTGGTTCTGGAGGATACCAAGAACCGGATGGACGCATTCCTTGCCAAGAATAAGGACTTACAGGAAGTATTTAATTTAAGAGTGGATCTGGAAGCACTGGATGACCAGACGCTTGTGAAATACGCAAGAAAATATGCTTTAGAGCAGGAATATTCGATTGATGATCTTGGAATTCTGGCCCTGCATACGAGAATTGCCGATCTGCAGACCGGTGATCATGAGGTAACGCTTTCCGAGATTGAAGAGCTTGTGGATGAAGCAATTTATTATGCGGATAAGAAGACACCAAAGCATTTCTTTGATGTTCTATTCGGAAATCGATATGATGATGAGGATATGATCATTTTAAGAGAAAAAGATTTCATGCATTACTAGAGAAAGGTGTGTAGAGGTATGGCAGAAAAGAAAAAGAAGCCAACAGTCTTCATTTCCCAGGATGACCAGTATCTGTTTGCACAGGGGACTCATTATGATATTTATGAGAAGCTGGGGGCGCATCCTTCCTGTGAAGACGGAGAAGAGGGAATGTTCTTTGCAGTTTGGGCTCCAAACGCAAAGCAGGTCTATGTGATCGGGGAATTTAACGATTGGAATGAGAGTGCAACTCCAATGACGAAGCTGGGACCGGGAGGAATTCATTCTGTATTTGTTAAAGGAGTCGGAACGGGGATATTGTACAAGTATCTGATTATTACGCAGGAAGGGGAGAAGCTGTATAAGGCAGATCCATTTGCAAACAGTGCAGAATTACGTCCTGGCACAGCGTCAAGAACAACGGATCTGACAAAGTTCCGCTGGACAGATACCACGTGGATGAAGGAACGTGATTTGAAGGATTATAATAAAGAGCCAATGGCAATTTATGAGTGTCATATTGGTTCCTGGATGCGTCATCCACGTCCGGAAGAGCAGGGATTCTACAATTATCGTGAGTTTGCAGACCGCATTGTGGAATACCTGACAGAAATGAAATATACTCATATTGAATTGATGGGAATTGCTGAGCATCCGTTTGATGGATCCTGGGGATATCAGGTGACCGGATACTATGCACCGACCTCCCGTTACGGAACGCCGGATGATTTCATGTATCTCATCAATCAGCTGCATAAGCATCACATCGGTGTAATTCTGGACTGGGTTCCGGCTCACTTTGCAACCGATGCCCATGGACTTGGACGGTTTGATGGAGAATGTATTTTTGAACATCCGGATCCGCGTCTGGGAGAACATCCGGACTGGGGAACCAAGATTTTTAATTACGGAAAGACGGAAGTAAAGAACTTCCTGATTGCCAATGTATTATTCTGGATCCGTAAGTTCCATGTTGATGGAATCCGTGTTGATGCGGTTGCATCCATGCTTTATCTCGATTACGGAAAGAAAGAGGGACAGTGGGTTCCCAACAAATATGGTGATAACAAGAATCTGGAAGCCATTGAATTCTTTAAGCACCTGAATTCCGTTGTCCGTGGAACGTATCCCGGATTCCTTACAATTGCGGAGGAATCTACTGCCTGGCCCAAGGTAACCGGTAAGATAGAAGACGGTGGACTTGATTTTTCCTTTAAGTGGAACATGGGATGGATGCACGATTTCTGCGAATATATGAAGCTGGATCCGTATTTCCGTAAGGATAACCACTATGCCATGACGTTTGCCATGACCTATAATGACAGTGAGAATTATATTCTTCCCCTGTCACACGATGAGGTCGTTCATCTGAAGTGCTCCATGGTCAATAAGATGCCCGGATATAAAACAGACAAATATGCGAATCTCCGTGCGGGCTATGCATATATGCTTGGCCATTCCGGTAAGAAGCTTCTGTTCATGGGACAGGATTTCGGACAGGAAAGAGAGTGGAGTGAAGCAAGAGAGCTTGACTGGTTCCTTCTTCAGGAGGATCTGAACAGGGGACTTCATGATTATGTGAAGAAATTACTGGAGCTTTACAACAAATATCCGTGCCTGTATGAGATTGATAACAGCTGGAACGGCTTTGAATGGCTGAATTGTGATGACAAGGACAGAAGTACATACAGCTTTTTCCGTAAGACCTCGGACGGTAAGAACAACCTCATGTTTATCATTAACATGACACCGATGAAATGGGAGAATTACAAGGTTGGTGTTCCGAGGAAAAAGAAATATAAGCTTCTGTTAAACAGTGACGATGTCCGGTTTGGCGGACAGGGTATGGAAGTGCCTGCGGAAATCACTTCAGTAAAGGAAAGCTGTGATTACCGTAATTACAGCCTGACCCTGGATCTGCCTCCGTACAGTGCATTGATTTTTGTATTCTAGAATCTTGCCGGGTTGATTTTAAATCCGGGGCGGTGGTTAAGAAATTAAAATAACATGCCGAAATAAAGGGTGAATGTGAAAGCATTCGCCCTTATTTTTAATTACCTTTTTAGGAGATTTACTCTATGAACGTTTATTTTCCTGGTGCGGAAACGGATTCCGCAAAGCCAAGTATAAATGTTGACAGAGCCACAACTGCATACCGTGCTTCCACCTGGAACGCAGAACGGGCAGGAAGAAGTTCATTTGCATTAGACATTTCTGGCACAGTTACGGATAACAGCGCTTACGCAGGTCACGGAAGGACCGCAGAAGAGGTTATGCGGATGGCGGGACAAGAGGATATTCAGGCTCGTCGTGACTATATGGCAGTAATGTCTAATTGTATGTCCGATGAAGATTTTGCGAAGCTGCAAAAGGAAGGCTTTCATCCGGGAAGTACGGAAATTGACACGGTTGTGACCATTGTCGATCATATAAAAGCGGCACTTGTAAAGGGTGGAACAGAGGTGGTCGGGTATACCGATACTTTAAGTGACGAAGAACTTTGCAAGATCACGGGGTCAGAAAGCTTTGCCAATGAACTGAAAGATCAGTTCCGCGACCGTGACATTCCACTGACCGAAGAGAATGTGCGGGCCGTAACCGATACTTATGAACAGATTAAGAATATTTCAGAGCTTTCGGAGGGTTCGGAGAAGTACATGGTGGAAAACCGGATGGAACCCACGCCGGAGGATCTTTATACCGCACAATATTCTGCACCGCAGAATGGCAGCCGTCAGGGCACAGGCTATTATGCGGATGGAACCGTGAACGGCTATTATGCGAAGAAGCCCGAACAGATTGATCTGGAAGCACTGCTTCCCCAGATCGTAAAGGTGATCAAAGATGCCGGACTGGAAGTATCCGAAGAAACCATCGGGCAGGCACAGTGGCTGATTGAAAAGGGAATTCCATTGGATGAGGAATCCATGCGGCGCTTACATAAGCTCGAAACGATTGAGTTTCCGATTCACATGGAGGACTATCTCAACAGTGTGACCGCAGCGATTGCAGATGGCATTCCGGTGAAAAATGCAGACCTTACCCGTAAGGAAACCTATCTGGAGGAAGTCCGGGGGAAGCGTCAGTTGGAAGAGACCAGACTTCAGATGTCCTTTGAAGCCAATTATTACGAAGCGGATATCAGTTGGATACGGCTTCGGTTGAAGAAACGGTGAAGCTCTTAAAGCAGCTTGAGGATCAGCTTTCTTTAAGCCTGACAGGGGAAGAGGACGTGGTTCAGGCGAAAGAGAAGTTATCCCTGTTTGACCAGTCCATGGAGCTCATCCAGAGTATCCGTACCGCACCGGTCTCTTTCGTGGAACAGATTGAACCTGAGGATACGTTAAAGGAGATCGCGGATACCGGAGAAGCGCAGCGCCGTACTTATGAAAAGGCATCCCAGAGCTACGAAGAGCTGATGACCGCACCGAGAAAGGATCTGGGCGATCAGATTACAAAGGCTTTCCGGAATGTGGATGATCTTCTTGACGAACTGAACCTTGCAACAACCGAGGAAAACCGCAGAGCGGTCCGGATCCTTGGTTACAACCAGATGGAAATTAACGAAGAGAACATTACGAAGGTCGAGGAAAAGGATACATTGCTGACCGGTGTCATCCGTGAGATGAAGCCGGGTAAGGTATTACAGATGATCCGTAAGGGCGTGAATCCCATTTCCATGAAATTAGAGGATCTGGATACGTTCTTAAAAGAAAATAAAGACACCGCAGATGACATGGAATCCTACAGCAAGTTCTTATACAGGCTGGAACAGGATCATGATATTACCGAAGAGGAGCGCAGCGCATACATCGGTATTTACCGTCTGATGCATCAGATCGAAAAGAACGATGCGGCTCCCCTGGGAGCGGCCATGCAGGCAGATATGGAGCTGACACTTGAAAACCTGCTCACGGCTCTGCGCAGTACGAAAAAGGAAGCATCCAGGAAGCTGGATTACCGGGTGGATAATAACTTTGGTGGTGTGACGGCCAAAGAAAGTGCGATCGAATCCATTACTTCCCAGATTGAAAAAGGTTATGCCGGAGACACCGCAGATTTTTATACGCTTTTGGATGAGGCAGGAAGTGAGGAAGCGCAGAAAGAATACGAGCAGGAGCTTTATGAGGAAGTAAGAAATGCCTATAAGTCTGAAGTCGATGTACTGCAGCAGTTAAGTGATTATGGACAGTCCGTTACCGCAGATCATCTGATGGCAATGGATACCCTGTTAAACGCATCTGCTGAAAGCTTCCGGAAGATGAATGATCTTCTGAAAAATAAAGAGGAAAAACAGAATTTCATTGCAAAGCATGGCGAAGAAATCCTGCGGCATATGAACAGCCGGGAAGAAACGGCACAGACCTACGAGAAAATGACAGAAGAAATTCAGGATACGTTTGAACAGGAGGCCTTTGATCCGGAAGATGACCATATCCGATATTTTTCAGACATTCGCAGCATGACTGGATTTTATAAGCAGATGGGTCTGATGAAATCTCTGGCAAGAGAAGAGAATTATGAGATACCGCTTGAGATCGATGGAACACTTACGGCGATTAATTTAAAGGTGATTCATAACGCAGAGGAAGAGGGAAAGGTAGCAATTACATTTACCTCGGAGCCTTTTGGGAAGACAGCAGCGGAATTCAGAATGACCGAACAGGGACTGAGCGGCTATTGTACCTGTGAGAAGGAAGTAGGAAGAGCACTTTTAGAAGAGCATAAGGATGAGTGGAAAGAACAGCTTACCCGGGAAGAGATTCAGCCGGGGGCAATTTATTTCACGAAGACCAGTGGCTTAAATCTTAAGGATTTTAATAAAAACCAGACGAAAGAACAAAAATCAGACAGCAAAGCAGACTCCGCACAACTCTATCGGGCAGCGAAAACGTTTATTGAGTTTGTCAGACAGACCGGGGATACAGAAAGGAAGAGCATATGAGAATTAATTTTAACGCATCAGCAGTCATTGCAAATAACGCATTAAATCGGAACGATAACCGTCTGCAGGCTTCCCTTGCAAGATTGTCCTCCGGACTTAAGATCGTCAATGCCAAGGATAATCCGTCGGGTCTTGCAATGTCCAAGAGACTGAATGCACAGATCAAGGGACTCGATCAGGCCAGTGATAACGCCGGAGACGGCATTTCCATTATTGAAATCGCGGATGGTGCGATGTCCGAAATGCATGAGATTTTACAGCGAATCAATGAGCTTGCCGTAAAGGGAAGTACCGGGACTATTACGGATGATGACCGTAAGCTGATTCAGGATGAAGCAAGTCAGTTAAAGCAGGAACTTACCAGAATTTCCGAAACAGTAGAGTTTAACGGTCAGACCATTCTGGACGGATCCTTTGACTTAAGAGGCTACAGCAACAAGCAGAATGCCAAGGTGGCTTACTATAGTGATGAGATTCTGACCGGAACCTATACGATCAATGAACTGGGTGTTGAATATAATACGGATGGAACCATTAAGGAAGTAACCACGAAGACTTTTGGAAATGGCTTTCCGCAGGATGCAGATGTAACTTCGATTGATGGAAATATTGTGACAATTGCCGGATCCGGTAATTTTGAGTTAAAGCTGCGCCTGACAAATGATACTTCATTTACCGGTCTTAATCTGGATCTGGAAGGCTTTGGTGCCATGGATATGCAGATCGGAGCAAATGAAGGACAGCAGCTTGGCATCCGTATTCCAAAGATGTCCTTAGAGAATATGGGAATTTCAAACGTAGATTTAAGTACCGCAGAGGGAGCGAACGAAGGAATTGACAAGGTAGACGAAGCGATTAAGTATGTATCTGCCAGCAGGAGCCGTCTGGGCGCATATCAGAACCGCCTGGAGCATACGGTGAACAATCTGGATGTATCCAGTGAAAATATGACGGCTGCTTATTCCAGAATCATGGATGTGGATATGGCAGAGGAAATGACCGAATACACAACCGTTCAGATTTTGTCCCAGGCAAGTACTTCCATGCTTGCACAGGCCAATGAACGTCCGTCCCAGGTACTGCAGCTTTTACAATAAGGGAATCAAAGTAACGATACGGAACAGTTACGAGTAACGAGGTGATGATCGGATGACAAAGGAAATGAAACAGAATTATACGTTGCGCATTTCACAGGCGAATAA
>SAMEA104315436__coassemble_2429_pt1 | contig 7891 bp, 6 predicted proteins | sample SAMEA104315436__metabat2_high_PE_030 | metagenome-assembled genome bin SAMEA104315436 (sample SAMEA104315436) | gut metagenome | biome: Monkey gut; feature: monkey-associated habitat; material: faeces | place: China | collected 2013
GATACGGTAGCATTTACCGTAACGATCAAAATTATCCTCGATAATACGTGCTGCATTGACAAGATAAACATCCCCGGCCCGGTGACCGTAATGATCATTACACTGCTTGAGATTGTTTAAATCAAAGGTCACGAGCATATAGCCGGCAAATTGCTTCTCATTTCTGACATAATAATCATAGGCATTCCGGTTATACATTCCCGTCATGGTATCATTCAGGGCAAACTGCTCAAGCTCCTCTGCCCTTCGTACCTTTTTTAGGCTTGCAACCGTTTGTCTGGCTGTAGCCATTCCAAACAGGAGAATAAAAATCAGAAATGCAATTCTTCCAAATACACCGGCGTTATTTCCGGTTCTATAATATCCGATCAGGTCGATTATGGCAGCCAGGAATACCAGTATCAATGCCCACACAAAATACTTAAGCTTCTGGTCAAGCTGCCGTTTCACCATTTTATTTATAACAGCCACAAGAACGTACACAATCACCAGAAGAATAATCAGATGTGTCATCCACAGGCTCTGCCTGAACTCATAAAGCCCTGTCATGTTCAGGATATGATCCAGAATGATCACAGCAAAGTTCATCGCAAAGATGATTATCCAGCACCGGTTATCATGGATCTCCAGAAAGCTCTTCACAAACAGGAGAAATGGCATCGGCATTACCATAAGGGTAATATACGACAGATAAAAGCCTGCCTGACGGTTGACAAAAATAAGTGTGGCCATGTTTGTCTCATTTGCGGACCACAATCCCAGCAAAACAGAAAAAATACCCAGATACAGTAGTGTTCCGTCAACCTGATTTCCTTTATTGACCACTGTCCAGTATAGAATAATATATAAACCTACAAGCCAAATAATCATACTTATGAGGAATGCGGGCATCGACTGCTGGAGAAGCCCCATATATATATCATTTCCTACACCGATATAGAAGATCTGCTCCTGCTCTGCTACTACCTGATAACATGGTGTAAGCTGTACACAGACCCGGCTCACCCCGTCCGGGAGCACGACAAAGCACCATCTCCAGCCCGGTGTATCTCCCCATATACTGTCCGAAGTCTCCAGTGTATAAATCTCTTCTCCGTCCGCATATACAGCAACGCTCTGATGTCCTGTGTAAAACACAATTGAACCGGGCGCCTTGCCATATGCTTCCATCAGAAAATCATACTGCTCTCTGCCATTCTCCTCAAAATGAACCGCATCCGGCACGCACTTCTTCAGCGGCTTTACAGAAACTGCACGGTCTGACGTAAAGAAAATACATAAAAACACCATCACCAATGCAGCTGTGACTACGGAAATCAGTATTCCCCGTTCCCTTTTCATATCGTAATTCCCTTCAATACAAGGTAAGCAAAGTGTTACTGTTTACTCCGAAATCATATTCCTGCGAAACCAGACAGTCCGTGTCCGGCAGCTATGTGTATAGTAACAACTAACTTACCATTTTTCCACATTTTTTAGTATAAGCACCATCTCTGGTAATTTGAAAATAGGATATAAGTACCATTTCTTGTTATTAGATATACCATATAAAAGTGCTATCGTCAATCAGAGAATTCCGGAAACAGAATGGCTGAAACAGGAGGTACGATTCCTGCTTTATTTTCATGATTCGTATAAAAATTCCTCCAGCAGGGCTTCCAGCTCCTGCTGCTGGGAAAAATTAACGATTCCCGGTTCTTTCGTTCTGTCAGAAACAGTTTTTCCCATAGTTTCCTTCTGCCTAAGCTCGTCCAGTGCCGACAGCTCTGTTTCCAGCCTCGGGCAAAGGTGATTGTCCAGATAATCTACCAGATTGATCTTAAGGAGCTTCTTCTTTTCCTCCAGATTCGTAAAACTCATCACGGAAAAGTACAGATACAAGCCCAGAATACTGATTAAATAATAGGGAACCATATCAAACAGTGTTTTGCCAAATGACAGCTGCAGGAAAATGCTGATCCCCGTTGATAAGATGAAGAAAAACATCATCTGTCCGGATAGCTGCAGGTATCTGGTCAAAGGTATCCCCAACAGCTTCAGCTTTTTGATGAATTTATCCACATACACGGATGTGTTTATCATTCTGCCATTTAATTTGTAATAATTTACATACTTTTGGCGGCATTGCTTCAATGCGTTACTCCGGATCATACTCATATTCTCAGATTCCTGCAATAAAACGTGGATCATCACACCTGCAATTGTCTGGAATATAATACTTAAAGATAGAAATACTATCATACAAACAGATAAAAAATGGAAATTTTGTAATAATGACAACATAATCCTTCCTCCATGCCTGTCTATAATTCTGAACAGTTATCTGAATATATTATATAATTATATATTTATTATGGGAGGGATCAGTTATCTGATTATTTCGACAAAAAACGGACTTTCTATGGAAAACGCAGAAGGAATCTGCTATACTTTCATGTATCGAACCAAAATGGGAGGCATCTGTATGGAACAATCAACTGGTTATAAAATTGTGCTGACCGGCGGCGGTACAGCCGGCCATGTTACTCCGAATATTGCACTGCTGCCGCATTTACAAAAGGCAGGCTTTGAAATATCTTATATCGGTTCCTATGACGGTATCGAAAAGAAACTGATCGAAGACTTTCATATTCCTTATTATGGTGTTTCCACCGGCAAATTCCGACGTTATCTTGATGTAAAGAATCTCACGGATCCCTTCAAGGTCATTAAAGGCTTTGGGGAGGCTAAGAAGATATTGAAGCTGCTTAAACCCGATGTGGTCTTTTCCAAAGGAGGCTTTGTCAGTGTTCCCGTCGTCCGGGCCGCTGCCGCTCTCCATATACCGTGTATCATCCATGAATCCGATATGACCCCCGGACTTGCCAACAGGCTTTGTATTCCTGTAGCCAAAAAGGTCTGCTGTAACTTCCCGGAAACACTCGCCATGCTTCCTAAAGATAAGGCGGTCTTATCCGGTTCGCCGATCCGTGAAGAACTTGCAAATGGCAATAAGGCAGACGGACTTTCCTTCTGTGGCTTTAATACTTCCAAACCGGTAATTATGGTGATCGGCGGAAGTCTCGGCGCGAACTCCATTAACATTGCCGTCCGCGATGCACTGCCTGTCCTGTTACAGGATTTTCAGGTCGTTCACATCTGTGGTAAGGATAAGGTTGATGAAAAGCTGAACGGTACTGCCGGATATAAGCAGTTTGATTATGTGAAATCGGAATTAAAAGATTTATTTGCTGCCGCAGACATTGTTATTTCCCGTGCAGGCGCAAATTCCATCTGTGAGCTGCTCGCTTTAAAGAAGCCCAACGCCCTCATTCCTTTATCCGCAAGCAGCAGCCGCGGTGACCAGATCTTGAATGCGAAATCCTTTGAATCACAGGGCTTCTCCGTTGTTTTGGATGACGATGCCCTGACGCCTGAGATGTTATGCGAAAAGGTGACAGAGCTCTTCTTCGAGCGTCAGCATTACATTGATGCCATGGCAAAAAGCAATCAGCTGAATGCTATTAAAACTATTATGAATCTCATTATGGAACAGGTGAGGAAGTAAGCCTAAGCTGCTATTCATCTACTATATCAACCTTGATCCGGTCTTCATACGGAAGAATCAGCTTCGTTACAATTTCTTCTGCCAGGGAACGCATATCCTCAATCGTTTCGTGGCAGTTTTCTTTTGTCACCTCAAATTTTCCTGCAATAAGATCCTCACAGATCTGATGGTTGATCTCATCGGAGAAGTGAAGAATATCCATATAATTCTCCAGATTTAAGATCGTCTCACGGTCATTCATGAAATAGAAGCACCGCACATTGTCATATTCCAGCAATGTGTTTAATGCCGTTTCCATATTGTACAGATAAGCATCAAGATCTCCGTCCCGATAGGTGCTGTCCCACCAGAGCATCGAATACGGTGGCATGAAAATATAAAACTGTGTTTCCGGATGTGCCTCAATGCGCTCCGTTAACAATGCGAGATTCCGGGAAAGCAGATCCTGATAAGAATCCTCCGGCTTTTCTTCCGCAATAGAGGGCTTACGGATATACAATCCCAGCGCCATATCCGAATTAAATTCCTTCCACTGCGCCCAGTTATAGGATTCATCCTCGTTATAGTCACCGGTTACAGACTTCGCAATCATATAAGGAATCTTCTCAAACAGGACTCCCTTATTCAGCACATACTGAATGTCATTGATATAATTATTATCATACAGATACATCGGGCAGCCCGTCAGCTCAAAGGTCGGCTCCGGATCTGCCACAAGTGCCGACGGATCCAGATTGTAGAACACATATCTTAACTGCTGATGCTCAAATGCCTCATCTAAGAGGTAACAAAGATCTGCCGTCGCACCGTAGGAACGGATCGCCTTAATCACGTGACAGTCAAAGCCCTCGTCAAACCAACTGTTGTTGTAGTTTTCTGCCACAGAGGAGCCTGCCACAACACTGTCATAATCGAAATTCTTCAAGGTTCCGACCACCTGATATTCCTTATCCGCAAGCACAGCTTTTAACCCCGGCAGTGCCTTATGATACTGGAAAAAAGGATCAAAGATCACCACAATGAGGATGCACAACAGCAGCAACGCGCCGCTTCCTATGAAAAATCGCTTTAAAAACTGTTTTGAAGTCATAACGTTTCCTCTAAAAATTGAAATAAATAAACGTACTTACCTGTGAGAAAGAAATCACAGACCATACGAAAATAAATACCACCCATGCACACAGCTTCTTACGGAACGGATTCTCTGCTACCATCTGGAGCGTATTCTTCCGGCTGATGACAATGGTACTGATGACAAGGAGCAGCAGGAACAATGCCACGTAAGCATATTGCAGCATATTCGGAAATTTTAAGGTAAGGGCCTGCTTTATGAGATAAAACTCCGGAATATCCAAATTCGCTGCCAGCTTAAAGAGATATCCTGTGTTCTTAAAAGCAAAAATATTTTTAAATAACTGAATTGCCGCTGTCATACTGCTGCTTCCGAAGAAAATCAGTGACAGATTAAAGAAGCCAAATGTAAAAATCCAGCCCAGCCATCTTGGAATATACCACTTTGCAGGCACTTTTTCATTGGATCCCTTCACACCGACAATTCCCAGATTATCCCAGATTACCAGAAGTCCCTGCATGGATCCCCATGCAATATAGGTCCAGTTTGCCCCATGCCAGAGCCCACTTAAGAAAAAGACCATAAACGTATTGAAGATCGTGCGCGCCTTGCCCTTGCGGCTTCCTCCCAGTGGAATGTACACATACTGGATGAAAAACCGGGACAACGTCATATGCCACCGCTGCCAGAGTTCCTTCACCGAGCAGGCTTTATACGGTGAATTAAAGTTTACGGGAAGCTCAATGTTAAACATCTTGCCAAGACCGATTGCCATATCGCTGTATCCACTGAAATCAAAATAAATCTGGAACGTGTAAGCCAGAATCATAAGCAGCGTAGACGGCGTATCCAGAAACAGATTCTGCTCAAATCCAAAGTTCACCGGAAGCGCAAGGTTGTCTGCAAGAAGCACCTTTTTCCCTAATCCGATCGTGAAAATAATGATTCCCTTCGCAAACTGATCGCTGTTAAAGCGCAGATTCTTTGTATCCTCAAACTGGGGCATCATTTCTTTATACAGAACAATCGGACCCGCAATCAACTGTGGGAAGAATGTAACGAAGGTCAGATAATTAATAAAGGAATAATGCTCTGCCTTGCCCTTCGCCCGGTCAATAATAAAGGAAAGCTGCTGAAACGTGAAGAAGCTGATACCAAGCGGCAGCAGAATATGCTTCAACGCAAAGTTTGTCCTAAAAACCGCATTGACATTCTCAAAGAAGAAATCGTAATACTTAAAGTAAAACAAAATGCCAAGATTTAAGAGCACACCTGCCCAGAGTCCGGCCCTGCATACCTTCGGTGATGAGAATTTCTTTAGCAGAAAGCTCAACAGGTAATTCACCAGAACGCTTCCAAGAATCACGAACAGATAATATAGATTAAAATAGCCGTAAAACCATAACGACATTACAGCCAGAAATAACTTCGCCATTTCATATGCCTTGCAGCGGTTCAGCCCATACCAGCCAAGCAGCGCAAGGGGCAGAAATAAAAATATAAATATATAGGAATTAAAAAGCATAAGCAACCTCGCTTAATCAAATCAGTAATCTGCACTTCTTGTAGTTTAGCATCAATTGTATAGTTTGTCTAATTTCTGGAAATAATCCTTCCTGTGCCCAGTATGCATAAATTTATTTTATCCTATACCCACTGCCACAAAGATCCTTCCAATTATAAGATACATAAATTCTTTATCTCAGAAAGGGGCTTAATTATGAATATAGTTACAAAAAAGACCATGCTTGTATTTTCTATCCTTGTCTGCATCTGTGGAAGCCTGTGTGGCTGCTCCTCCGTTTATAACACGTATCCTTCCACGGAAAGCTATGAAAATGAGGATTTCGAAACAGTAAATACTTCCAAGGTAGACAGTACCTACTCTTTATCGCCCGTTATGCGCGAGCTTCGGAAATCCGTCATGGAAATGCTGGGAGAGAATTACTGGCCGAATGCACTTTATACAGCAGAAGAATTTGAAGAATTAACCGGAATTTCGGAAGAGATGTACCACAGCTTTCTTGCCGAGTACGAACACACCGAAGCCGGTACGGATATGATGATCCTTGTGGAAGCAAAGGAAGAGGATGTTACGAACGTGGAACTCCTTCTTGACCAGTACCGGGAAAAGCTTCTGAAAACCTATGAAAAGCAGCCCTTAAATCATGCCAAGGTCGAAGCCTCCCGGATTGAAGTCATTGATAATTATATTTGTTTCGTACAATTAGGCGCCGATACCTCTGCCCTCAAAAATGCGGATGAGGACGCATTGGTCAGCTTCTGCCAGAACCAGAACGAACAGGCGCTTGATATCCTCGAAAAAAGACTTTATGCCATGAAAGGATTTTAAATAACTTAGTCTATATATCATCCGCATGGCAGTTTAAGGAATTTATTAATTTTCGTCAAGATCTACAAGACGTAAGCCTGCCGTATCGGTAACCGGAAGTGAGAATACTATGGTCTTTGCAGGGCTCTGCATCCCGGCCTGTTCCATGATTGCCTTCATAATGTTGTTCTTCTGATCCTTTTTGGTAACAATAAAGATCATGGCCTTTTCTGCGGCAATCGTCACGCCCAGATACTTTTCCGCATATTCCATGCCGGTTCCCTTCGCATGAATGACCGTTCCGCCATAGGCACCGGCACCGCGGGCTGCATCCATCACCATCTCAAGATTACCCTGATTTGCAATTGCAATAATTAATTCATATGTTGTATCTTTCAATGTCGATTCCTCACTTTCCGGCAACTCCTGTCTGTCGAGCAAAAACTGCAATGTCCTTTTTCCTCCGATACTGCTTAACGGTACGAGAAAGGCAATTCCCTCTCCGGGTGCGTCAATCTGAAGCTTCCGCTGCAGGTTCTTCTTCGTCAGCATCCAGTCATGCTGCTGCACGAAATTGAATATCACCATCTTCTCCGAAGCTTCCAGTCCCAGATAATCCAGAATATCCCCTCTGGCGGTTCCCTCTCCCAGAGTGATATACATGACCTCCAGCTTATCCTTCTTATATAAATCAAGGTATTTCTTACTATTCTTACGATCAATGATCGTCGTCATAATATAAACATCACTCATATTTTAACCTTTCCGCATACATTTCTATGTATGATATTATCTGCTTCTATCAAATCATTCTGACTACACAAATATCCTTACAGTTCGATAATATCCATATCCTCGGCTGCCAGAACCGCCACATCGGCACCAACTGCCACACGCTTGTGTGCCTGACTTTCCTTCACGCGGAACACCACACCAAGAA
>SAMEA104315436__coassemble_2522_pt1 | contig 7562 bp, 7 predicted proteins | sample SAMEA104315436__metabat2_high_PE_030 | metagenome-assembled genome bin SAMEA104315436 (sample SAMEA104315436) | gut metagenome | biome: Monkey gut; feature: monkey-associated habitat; material: faeces | place: China | collected 2013
GCAAACAGTTCGCTATACTGCTTTTCTTTATCAGAAACGGTATACTTAATTTTATCCAATCCCACCGGATTGTATACAAGATACCAGTCTTTTTTTGCTTCATGGAGTGCAAAAATGTTACGTTTCACATCATGGATAACAAAATTTTCCAAAGGAAGACGATCTGCAAAGTGTGGCATCAGAAAAGTAATGATGTTGTTCTTCGGTCCGATCTGCGCATACAGAATTCCGCTTTCCAGTTCTTCAAAACGTAAGAATTCTTTATGAAAATGGATTTCCTTGCCGACATTCCGGGCCATTACGAATGCGCGGTATACTCCCGGATCCCGCAGATCATTCAGTAATGTGAAGCCCAGCTTCTCCGAAAGCCCATGAACAATCGTCCTTAATATCGCTTCTGCCTTATCCTCCTCATGTGAAGCCGCTACCTCACAAAGTGAAAAGTAAGCATCCATGCCAAAGGTTTTCATGATTCTCGCTGCAACCTTCCTTGTCTTCTCCTTGTCTGGTACGCAGCTCTGATACTGCGCAAATAGCCGGTAATTATCCTCTTCCCCCGTCAGTAGATGTACCCTTCAAGGGGCTGCTTCCGTAAATACGCATCATATACCCCTGTGAAGATTCCTTCCAGGGAATCCTCACAAATCAGATAATATTCTTCCATATTACTTTCCTCAGATCTGTCTTTTCTTATACACATATACGCTTATATACATATTCCGTCTGAGTTTCCACACATGTTTCAAAATTCATTCATCCTGTGCTCTGTAATCTACTTCCTGCTATTCCAATTTCCTGCTTCCACTGCAGCACCTGTCCGTCATCGAATAAGGATAACTGCCGGTAGGTCATTCCATCCTTATCAAAGGGCAGCTTCTCCTTCGGATCAATGAGATTCCTCGTGATATAATCCTCATCCATCTTCGTTGGATACATCATACGGCCACTGCAGGTAATGAAATACAGGGCACGTTTCAGAACAACACCGATCTTTTTGAGATCTTCAAAGCTTAAGTTACCTGTTCTTCTTGCCTTCACAATGCGTTTTGCACTCGTCACACCGATTCCCGGCACGCGCAGGATCATCCGATAATCTGCACGGTTAATCTCCACCGGGAACTGCTCCAGATGCCGCAACGCCCAGTCTGCTTTCGGATCCAGCATAATATTAAAATTGGGCCTCTGTTCACTTAACAGCTCCTTAGCCTCAAATCCGTAGAACCGCAGCAGCCAGTCTGCCTGATACAGCCTGTGTTCCCGCAGCAATGGCGGTCCTCCCGGCAGTGCCGGAAGATCCTTATCCTCATTCACACTCACAAATGCTGAATAATAGACGCGCTTTAAATCAAATTTGCGATACAGGCTCTCTGCCACCGTCATAATCTGATAGTCATTCTCCGGCGTTGCTCCCACGATCATCTGCGTGGACTGTCCTCCCGGAACAAAGCTTCCTGCATGCCGGTATACCACAAGTTCGTTCTTATTCTGTGCAATCCCCTGCTGGATCATCCGCATGGGACCTAAGATATTCTTCCGGTGCTTATTCGGCGCAAGCGTTTTGAGACTCTCTGCGGTTGGCAGCTCCAGATTCACACTCATACGGTCTGCCAGCATGCCAAGACGCTCAATCAGCATGGGATCTGCGCCCGGAATGGCCTTCACATGAATATAGCCCTGAAAGCGGTACACGGTGCGAAGCTTCAAAATGGCTTCATAAATTAATTCCATCGTATAGGTCGGACTCTGGATAATTCCGGAGCTTAAGAATAATCCTTCGATATAATTTCTCCGGTAAAACTCAATCGTCAGTTCACAGATCTCGTCCGGTGTAAACGAGGCACGCGGTACGTCATTGGATCTGCGGTTAATACAATACTTACAGTCATAGATGCACTCATTGGTAAAGAGAATCTTCAAAAGAGAAATACACCGTCCATCCGAACTGAAACTGTGACAGATTCCGGCACTCTCTGTATTCCCGATGCCAGTTCCATCGCCCTTCCTGCCAACGCCGCTGCTGCTGCAGGAAACATCATATTTCGCCGCATCCGACAGGATCTTAAGCTTCTCTTTCACAGTCAGCTGCTCTTTTTGATAAATCTGCAGGCTCTCCTGCTTCAGAACAACAAAATTCTCCATAACATACCTCTATGAACCATACAACCTCGGTTCTGAATAATGACTTATTCAGAACATATGTTCATTTTAGTATACTATGGAGAATTTTTCAAGTCTTTTTAGAACATTTGTTCGTATTATTTTTCCTGTAATTCTTTTCTTCTGTTTTTAATGGAAGAAAGTCTCTCTTTCAGTTCCTTTTCCTCACCCTGCCCATCCGGCAGATAATATTCCCTGTCCTTTATGGATTCCGGCAGGCAGCTCATACCGGTCAGCTTCTCCTCAGTATCATGTGCATACTGATAGCCCTGCCCGTAATGCAGATCCTGCATCAGGTCTGTCACCGCATTCCGGATCTGCAACGGCACCGGCTCATACAACATCTTCTGTGCATCGGCACTTGCTTTCCCATACCCGACATACAACGCATTCGACTTCGGTGCCAGCGAAAGATAAACGACAACCTGTGCAAGATTCACGCTGCACTCCGGCATGCCGATGAAATGACACGCCTGATACGCTGCCACAGCAAGCGGAAGCGCCTCATGATCGGCAAGTCCCACATCCTCACTTGCAAACCGGATCAGCCTGCGTGCCACATAAAGCGGATCCTCTCCTGCCTCCAGCATTCGTGATAACCAGTACATTGCAGCATCCGGATCACTGTTCCGCATGGACTTATGCAACGCGGAAATCAGATTATAATGCTCTTCTCCATTCCGGTCGTAAAGCAGCATTTTCTTACCCGTGCACTGCTCCAGGACCTCTTCCTTCACGGTAATAGAACCGTCCGGACCGATCTCTCCGTTTAGAACTGCCATATCCAGTGTATTTAACGCCATCCGGCCGTCCCCGTTGGCAAAAACAGCAATTCCATGGAGAATCCTCTCTTCCATATGAATCGTCTGATTGCCGAATCCACGCGGATCCTTTAGTGCATGGCGAAGCAGTTTCTCTATATGATCGGTGGTAAGTGCCTGTAATACGAACACCTTACACCGCGATAATAATGCGGAATTGATCTCAAAGGACGGATTTTCCGTTGTAGCTCCAATCAGAATAATGCTTCCCTTCTCTACATAAGGAAGAAACGCATCCTGCTGTGCCTTATTGAAACGATGGATTTCGTCCACGAAGACAATCGTTTTCATTCCCATCATCTGACTATCTTCGGCACGTTTCATCACCTCTTTAATCTCTTTGATTCCACTTGTGACAGCACTGAAATCAATGAATGACGCATGCGTCATATGGGCGATAATCCGCGCAAGCGTGGTTTTTCCTACTCCCGGCGGTCCCCAGAAAATCATCGAAGAAATCATATCCTTCTCGATCATCTGGCGAAGTACCTTCCCTTTTCCAACCAGATGTTCCTGACCCACGTAGTCATCCAACGATTCGGGGCGCAGGCGGCTTGCCAGCGGACTGCTCATATTCACCTGTTCCTGAAACAGGGACATCTGTCCCAAAGTCATCTGTTCCATTTCTTTTGCCTCACCTGTCATTCCGGTCAGAACTTCCATTCTAAACCTTCTATACCGAATTCCATTTGTAAAATCATCGTCTCACAGCCTGCGATTTATACCGTTAAACCGCTGCCCAGTTTCTGACGGATGGTCTGCACACATTCATTCAACATGGCAAGATCCACCTTTCCATCCGGTCCAAATGCCGTAGCCTCTACCGTAAAGGTGTCATCATAGCCAATCTCATGGATAAATGCAAAGAACCGGTCAAAATCAATCCAGCCTTTTCCGACCGGAAGCGTTTTCAGTTTCCCCCACTCCATATAACCGCCACCATAATCATTCACATGGAAATGCCGGATATGATGCTCCTTCCATAAAAAGCTATACTTTTCCTCATATAAAAGATCAAGCTGCCCGTGAAAAGCAGCCATTTTTGTATCAAATATGAAATGAATATCCGGATATCGGTCTGCCAACTGGCAGAAATGAAGCATCGGCTCCTCCCAATTGCATACCACATTCTCAATCAGAAGATCAACTCCGTAATCTGCCGCCACCTCTGACAACTGCAGTTCTCCATACGCTTTCAAATTGTTCTCAAAATACCGGTCACTGGTCATTCCGTCCCAAAGATGCATCACCATCTTACCTGCTCCGATTTTCTTCGCGATCTGACAGTTAATCTCAAATCTTGAAAAAGCATCCTTCCAGTTCTCCGCACCTCCGAGGCTGATAGCCTCTCCGACAGATTTCTGACAATGCATCACCGGAAATTCTACCGGAATAGCCAGTAATTCTTCCAGTAACGCATCCACCTCCGGATACCAGTCACTGTACATCATAAATTCCAGTCCGTCATAATGCAGTTCTTTCACAAATTCACGGATCAGATGATAGTTTCTTCCGTTCGGCCGTCCGATCAGACAGCCTGTTGAGCACAAAATCTTACTCATGATTTCTTTCATTCCTTATCTTTATTGTATCAGATTCCCCCACAATTTTTTTTATGGTCTTTTGATCTTTTGGTCTTTTGGTCTTTTGATCTTTCATCACTTCATGATTCTACCTTGCATGAAATGTTCCATCCGCAGATACCTATGACTATATTTGACTATATTAAATGTTACCATTGGACATATTATAGTCTTCTATTCCATTTATATCCAAGATACATTCCATCTTCGGACATAATAGCTTTATTTTGCCGTTTTATGTCCAATCCCACTCAAAATCAGCCTGTTTTGCTGCTATATTTCCATCCTTTTGGACATAAAACTGTTACTATGCCATCATATGTCCAAATCCTTACCACATTAAGATTTTTTACTTTCATTATGCAACGTTCCTGCACGCTTTGGCATCTTCCAATTTATATACCAGAAGCATACACCTGTTATCAAAACACTCACTATAGTTGCTATGATGCAGGTTTTACGGCTCAATCCGGCCAACCGGTTCCCATAGGTAATACTATACACACCTAAGTTTGCTACCATATGTACCAGCACCGGTGCAAGAAATCCTGCATATTTTTCATATACCCAAGCTAAAAGAATTCCCATAAGAGTCCCATAAACCGCCTGTTCCCAGTTTCCATGAAGTCCTCCAAAGATTAACGCCGAGATCAGCATCGCCGGTATCACTCCAAAGGTACGTTTCAGGCGCTGATAGGTAATCCCACGATAAATGATCTCCTCCGTAATCGGAGAAACCACTCCATATAGGAAGAGTCCAATAAAAAAGCTGACTCCGTACTGTGCATCTGCCACCTGTTGATAACCGGCAGAATTCAAACCCGCACTCAAAAGTCCCATGCCAAAGTTCAAACTGAACGCTGCCCCAAGTCCGAGAATCGCAATCCATAAGTATTTCTGTACCACCGGAAAATCTGTGAGCTTTTCATCATTCATAACACTCGATATTTCATTCCGGATCATGGTCTTAAACGGCAGAAGTGCCAGAATCACAGTGACTGCATACAAAATCCCCTTCAAGGTATCGGAATGCTCACTTAAATAAGCAATGACCTGATCTCCTGCCATATCGGCCCCATAATTTATCAATGCCCATAAGAGTATTTCTATCAGATCCTGCAGCAGGGAATAAAATGCAATGGGCAGCAGAACATAAAGCACCTTGACCATAGACCGCCATGTTGCAATTTCTTCCTTATTCCATTTTGTTTTCAGCCATGTCAAATAATACTTCATTGTTTTCGCCTGTCCATTCACTCTTTCATCAGAAACTGTGCCATCTCTTCTACGGAATCTACAATATAATCAGCTCCCGCCTGTTCCAGTTCTCCTTCATCGGCAAATCCGAAGCTGACTCCGACAGCGGTTACTCCGTGCGTTTTCGCTCCACAGATATCAAATTTGCGGTCTCCTACCATTGCACATTGACTGTATCGGTCTTCAACTGATAACGCCTGTACTCCAAGTTCTGATAACGCCCGTTCTACAATTTCTTCTTTCTTTCCATGGCTGCCATCCGGAGCACTTCCGACCACCACATCAAAATATTGCATTAAGTCAAAGTGTTCCAGAATCTTCCGCACGGAAACCTCCGGTTTACTCGATGCAATAGCGATCTGGATTCCTTTTTCCTTCATCTGCTGCAGCATCTCCGGCACACCTTCGAAGACCTTATTTTCATAAGCACCGATCGGAATGAACCGCTCCCGGTACACTGCACAGGCTTCCCAGGCCTTTTTCTCAGGGAATCCATAAAACTGCATGAAACTGTCCGTAAGCGGCGGTCCGATAAACGGTTCCAGCTTCGTAAGATCCGGTTCTTCAATGCCATAATGATGCAAGGCATACTGCACGCATTTTGTAATTCCTTCCCTGGGATCCGTCAACGTTCCATCGAGATCAAATAAACAATATTGGTACATTTTTCTTCCTTCTTATTGTCCTGTATTTTAAGAAAATTGCTATTCTGTTTGAATGCAAGCAATTTTGCATGGCTCTCAATAGTTACAGTTTCAGCTTTGCAAACAAATCCCCAAGGCTTGTCCCTACACTTTCGTTGGAACTGAAGGAAGCCGTATCAAAATCCTCTACTTCCGAAGCTTCCTGTTCTTCTGCTACAGCCTTAATGCTTAAGGAAATCTTGCCATCATTCGTATTAAGTACCTTAACCTTGACCTTATCCCCTACCTTCAGCACCTCGGACGGCTTCTTAATACGCTTCTGGCAGATCTGTGATATATGTACCAGTCCGCTTAATCCGTCCTTCAGATCAATAAATGCTCCATAGGTCTGCAGGCTTTCTACCGTTCCTTCCAGAATCGTTCCCGGTACGATCATCGCTACTTTGTGGTCATGCTCTTCTTTCTGCTGCTCTTTCAGGATCTCTTTTGCGGATAACACCAGTTTTTCTTTTTCCTGATCTACGGTGGTCACACGGACTTTCAGCGTTTTTCCTACATAAGCAGATGGATCCTCTACATAATTCAGATCAAGCTGGGAAGCCGGAATAAATCCCCGAATTCCTTCTACATACGCTACTGCGCCGCCATTGACCGCTTCGGACACTTTTACGGTAACATCTGTTTTTTCTTCCTTCATCTGCTCTAAAACATCCCAGGAAAGCACTTCATTGGCTTCTTTTTTTGAAAGAAGAATGTTGCCCTGTCCATCATCCATACGAACGACCGTCGCTTCAATGACATCTCCCTCTTTCACATCATTCAGAAGGGAAAACGTCGGATCGTTACTCATGTCCTCTGCCTTGATAATTCCCTGTGTGTAATATTTCAGATCCAGTGTGACCTCTTCCTCGTCGACATCAATTACTGTGCCACTGATCACATCTCCTTCTCTGATTTTGCGGAAGGATGCTTCTAACTCCTTCTCATATTCCTTCATGGTTTCTTCCATAATCGTGTCCTCCTTCTTTCTGGCAATCTATAAATTATTGAAATATTTAACTCTTTGCAACTCACATGCCCGTGCTTCGCACTCTCTGTCT
>SAMEA104315436__coassemble_2551_pt1 | contig 7475 bp, 5 predicted proteins | sample SAMEA104315436__metabat2_high_PE_030 | metagenome-assembled genome bin SAMEA104315436 (sample SAMEA104315436) | gut metagenome | biome: Monkey gut; feature: monkey-associated habitat; material: faeces | place: China | collected 2013
TATCTGATCTGTCTCGTTCTGGCGGCTGTGGGTATTATGCTGCTGGTTCTGTTATTGGTCGGTGGCTCTCTGGCTGCCGAACAGCAGACTTCGCAGGTTATGTGGAATCAGCTGAATACGGTTTCGGAAAAATTATCGAGGGAAATGGAAGTCTATACGGGATATGGACTTCAGTTATCAAGAGATTTGAAGCAGGATATAGAAAACTATCTGGATGAGAACGGCTTAACCGTATCCGATCTGAATGACCGTCCTGAGGATCTCCTGCAAATACAACGGCTAATGTATTCGGAATTGAATACTTCCATCCGACTGGGGCGCAGCAGCGGTGCATTTGCCGTAGTAAACGCAACGGTAAACACGCAGCTGCCGGAGGCGGAACATTCGCGTTGTGGAGTATATCTGCGATTAATCAACATCAGCAGTAATGTGATTTTAAGTCCGGAGACGATATTGTTTCGAGGCAATGCGGAAATAGCACAGGATAATGGCCTGGAGCTGCATAACCGGTGGAATATGGAAATGGATGCATATGCCATGCCGGGTTATCGGCAGATCGAGGGCAGTTTATCAAAGTGCGCAGACTATTACTGGACAACACGGGTCAATTTAAAGAATACATGGGAAAATGTAATTCTGCTGATGATCCCGATGTATACAGATACAGGGGAATTTCTGGGTGTGAGTGGAATTGAATTGAATTCCGTTCATTTCAATCTGGAATATCCGGCAGAGCAAAGTCCTTATGGTTCGATGATTATGGCAGCGGCACCTATGGAAAAGGATTGTCTGTATCTGGAACAGGGATTTACCGGTAATGCTGAGGGAACGTGGCTGAATGGAAATGAGACCTTAGCAATCAAGGAGAAAAAATCGTATTATAACACGTATCATACGAACAAAGGTGACTATTATGGCGTTCAGACCAATCTGGAGCTGCCGGACAGAGAGGGAAGGACATGGGTGACTGCCATTCTGATTCCGAAGGAAAATGTGGATACCTATGTTATGAAAAGCAGGCTCATCATCATGGGTATCATACTGGCTGTTACACTTGTTATGCTGATCATTGCATGGACTTTGTCGAAGCGGTTTGTTAAGCCGATTCTGCAGAGCTTTCAGGATATCTGCGAAGGACTGAATGTGGAGGGCAGAAAGCATAGCATAACAGAATTGGAGGAACTGCGATGCTGGGTGACAGAAAATTCATTTGTAAGAGGGGAACTGCCTCCGGACATGGAGAAGCTGTTTGACAGCTTTGCCTGGAATGTTAAGACACTGACCAACGCGGAATACCATATTTTCCAATATTATATGAAGGGATATGAGGTGGCACAGATTCCGGCGGCAGCATGCATCAGTATGAGTACAGTTAAGAAACACAATGGCAGCATATACAGGAAGCTCGGAATTTCGTCAAACGATGAGCTGATGATGTATCTGGATCTGTTTCGGAGATGCGACCGTATTGAAAAATTGTTGCCGGATGAGCAGACCACAGAAACCTGTATATAGAACGGTAAAGAGAACAGAAACCATGGAAAATATCTGTGACTTTTGTACCGTATACCGGGTCTACTTTTGTTTTTATGGCTTCCAAAGTAGACCGGGTACCATAGATTTCCACTGCTTTCATGAATAAGATGGTAGTAAAGAAACGTACACGGAAAAGCCGTAAAGGGCTGATCTGAGAAAATGAAACAGGAGGAAAAAGAATGGAACAGACAACAAAGGGAGCAAAATTTTTGAAGGTGACAGGTATCCTCATGATTATTGGCGGGGCACTGTCTTTGATCATCAGCATCATTGCAATCGTTGGAATTGCGGCACTGGCTTATATTTCCAGTGGAGAAATCTCTTCCGGTTTACTTTATGCGTCCGGAATCCTGATGCTGATCAGTTCGGCAGCAGAACTGATTGCCGGAATTATCGGTGTGAAAAACAGTAAGAATCCGGAGAGGGCCGGAACCTGTATCGTATGGGGTGTTATTGTTGCAGTGTTGAGTATCATAGGCATGATACTGAATTCTGTTGGCGGAGGCAGTTTCAGTGCAACGTCACTGCTGACCAGCTTAGTACTTCCGGTTCTGTATATCATAGGTGCATTTCAGAATAAGCAAAGCTAAAGAGCAGAGAGGATTTGAAGTGAAAAAAATAATGATCGTATTGTTAATTCTGATTCTTTTGGGAACATGCGGGTTCTTTTTGTTCCGGTATTTTGTTACGAATCAGATTATGGATCGCGGTGGCATGGAGAACCCATATGTTATGGCAGAGGATGAACAGAGTGGAACAGAATAAGAATAGTCAGGGAGGAAATATAGAATGAAAAAAATCAACAGAATATTAACACTGTTAGGAGTACTTATCATGATACTTGGATTGACAGCTTGCGGAGGCAGCGGTGGAAGCAATGACGAAGGTGCAGATTCGGGGGAACAAGTGAATGATAATCCTTACAATCTGGATTATGAATCTTCCGAATTACAGCCCATGAGCGATGAGCGTGCTGACAAGGAAACACTATTAGAGACCCAAAATGATTTCTTTCAGGGGTTGACGATCTTTACCGGTACAGAACTTACTAAAATGACTTACGAGGATGTGGTGAAGCATATAGGTGTGGATCCGTCAGCATACCAGTATTCCTATGGACGTCGGATTTATATCTGGTACGTCGAAGATAGTAATGGTCCCTGCCTGCTTGTTTACTTTGACGGAGATGGTTCTCTCTATGGATGCGGTTCTACCAATCTGAGTTAATCGCAACGAGGAGGAATGGTGTGAATAGAAATCTAAAAAAGTATATAGCAATCATGTTATCATTAGCGATGCTGTTGTGTCTGGGAGCTTGTGGGAAGAAGGTAGCGGAGGCACCTTCGGATCCGAACCGGATCGTGATTGGTGACTACGAGGTACTTTATCAGAAATCGGAAATTATGAAGGATGAAGATGGAACTGATGTTGTGGTTTTTATTGGTCAGTTCACAAACAACAGCAAAGCAGTAGCCTGTTATGCGTGGAATGTTTATGAAAAGGTCTATCAGGACGGAACGGAGCTGGATGCAGCAGTCATTTTTCTGAGTGAAGAATCCTATGAAGCTTTGAATGATTCACAGTTTACCGAAATCCAGCCGGGAAATTCCCTGGAGATTAAGTCAGCCTATAAGCTGCGTGACAGGGAACATCCGGTTCAGATTCAGTATTCTGATCTGATGGATAAGTATACAGCGGAACTGACGATTGACCTTGCAGATGCAGAGTTGATTGAAGAGAATGAGGAAGGCGATAGCGAAGCGGAAAGCGGGGATGGTGAAGACACTCTTGACTCCTTATGGGAGCCGGACGATGGAATCGGCATGGACGGAGCTGGTGTATGGACGCTGCAGGAGATTCGTGATCTGGCAGAAGCAAATGGTGACATATGCTCGGCAATTTTGCTGGGATATAGCACAGACATATCCTCTCTTTTGACGGAAATGGATTTGACAGACTGTCCGTTTATCCAGGAAATTCCGAAGGAAAACTATATAGAGCTGACAGATGGGGGAACTGAGATTTACTGTATTATCCCCACAGATCCATCTGCATCTCTTGCCGTAAATGAGTGGATCATGGATGAAACCAATGGATTTTATGGTGAAACAGGGCAGGTTCTCTATCGGAGCGAAAGCGGAGACCCGATTCTGCTTCGCGCTAATCCCAGTGACGTGGTTCCAAGCACCCAGGTGGTCATTGTGGACAGTGCAGGGGAAAGCCTGGACTGGAATCCGTCCGTCTCTCTTTATGATGGAAAAATGCAGATACCCTGGTATTCTCCTGGAGTGACGGATCTTACGGATTATGGGGACTGATTCGTGTAAAGGGTTTTCGTAAAGGAGAGCCGGCATTACTGACAAAATGGTAATGCCGGCTCTTATCCTACATGTGCGCCCTGCGGCGCACATTCCTAATGGGTGAAAGTCCCTAATCCACCCTAGTGAGAAGGATACAGCCAAGACCAAGGGTGTCCTGTTCATAGCAAAGACTATGATTGGCGTGAGGGGAACCTGAAGGAAGGCGGCGGTTATGAAAAGCTATACATTATGCAAAGTAGAAGATAGAAAAACTTATAAATAAAGGATTAATCTTTGCATCAGCCAAACCGATTCGTTTCATTTCATTTGCTCTTTGGCAGCATCAATTAAAGAAAAAATATCGTTGTTCAAATGAAACTGGAAGCTCTTAATATCTTTCGTTAATGTAGTTAAGGAAATTGCTTGTGATGTTATCCATCATTGCCTCATTCTGGCGGGAATATTCTGCGGCATTCATTCCGATCGTATTGGTAATGGACATGCTTTCCTTTATATATTCATCCGTGAAGCGGAAGCTGCACAGTGATTCAATCAATGCAGGAGAAACAGAGGTAAACTGCTCCTTCGGGGCAATCACACCGAACACATCCATGGCGCATACACTTGGTGACGGAAAAGAAGAGGCATAAGGGTTGGCATCTGCAATGGATCCCTGAAAAATACCGCTGCATGCGTTTCCGGTCGTAGAAGTCAGATCAGCAAGAACCATACTTTCTGATTCTGCAACACCGGACAGGAAGGTTGTTACCGGCTGTTCGGAGATGTTGGAAAGCTGACGGATTACAGGAAAATCGTGGTAAGGTGTTGAGGTTGCATTGTAGGCCTGTTCATAATCATCAAAACTGCTAATACAGCCTAAAACGGTTTTAGGGTTCAATACGGACAGCTTTGTAAGCGGATCACCGGACTGTGAGTATTGCTGGTACATTGATTTATCTTCTGCACTTCTGAAATAAGGACCAAGTTCTCCGTAAAAGAAGATCTGTACATCCGGATTCTGCGGATCATAAGCATGAAAACCAAATCCGGCATATGCTCCGGCTGTTTCAATTACGAAGCCCTTTGGCAGTTTCATGGTAAAGATGCCTCCGTCATAGTTTTCCAGAGTATAGGAGGCAGTCTGACTGCCTGAGGATGGTGTAGAAGGTTCTCCGGCAGGATTGTTATTGTTGTTACCGGAGGCTTCACCCGTATAATATCCGGCATCAGGCATAAAGCTGTTCAGGGCATCGGTGAGGGCATTCATAATAGCATTGGAAGCAGCTTCATCATCGTCATAGAAGGAGGCGGTGAATACGGCAGCGCTGCGATCCTCCAGATTTTCCGCAAAGCTTGTGACAATACGGATTTTATTGGAATCTTCTTCTGTATAAGCAAGCTGGATTCCATAGATATCACGCCCTTCGACGCCGAGAGAAACGGGTTCACCTTCATCCAGAACAAGCCGGTCTGCAAACTGGATCTGAATGCTCATCCGCTGTTCGGACAGATATTGTTCTGCAGAAGGTCCATTGACAACGCGGATTACCTGAAAGAAGGGAACGCCCTGTACACCGCCGGTATAGATAACGGCACCTCCTCCGGTAGTCATTTGCGCAGCATAGGAGGGAAGATACAGGAAGGAAAATCCCATCTCCGGACTGCTAAATACCGCATAATTTCCCTGTGTATCGGAAGAGGTGTCAGGAACAGGTGAGGAATCTTCATCGCCGGTATCCTCAGAGGAAGAGGGAGTAATTTCAGCGGGAATTACAGAGGAATTAAGATCTGAAGGATCCAGTGTGTTTTCTAAAATGGTGATATAGGCAGCAGTAAATACATCATCAATGCCCTCTGCCTCATAAATAGTATCCTTAATTCTGACGCAGTCATCCGCAAGAAGAACAAAGTTCTGCTTTGAGCCATCTGCATTGGTGAAACAAAAAGTATAGGTAGTGTCAGAAGCATCTGCTTCGCCTTTTTTTCCAATAGTAACATCGGAAAGGGCATCAAACACCTGATTAATGACATCGGGGCTGCTGATCTGATGTGGTTCTTCCGCATAGGAATCCGTTTCGATATATACCGTGAGGGAGGGCGGATCTGTCCGATTGTACTGATCGGCCCAGTTTACTGCTGATTTCCCGGAGACCTCAAATAAAGAGTTACTGCGTACCTGGCTGCCGCATCCGATGGACAGCATTATAACCAGCAGGGATAAAGTAATTTGCCTGAAATATTTTGCCATGATGATTTTCCTCCTGTTTAGTAAGCAAGACCTTTTATGTTCAATATTTTTGCAAGATCACAGTCCACAATATAGACCATGCCGCCTGACTGTTGAGCCTTCTGACTGCTCTGGGACAGATATTCAGCCCAGTCTTCACTGCTGTAAAGAGCGGTGAGGGTATTCATATCATCTACCGAAGCATCAAAGGGAAGGTTCGTGGTTTCAATCAGGAAGTACTGACCGGAACCGCTCCAGCTTTCCACTGCAACCTGTGCATGACCGGGAGTAAAAACAATCATGGGATGCATATCGGCAGACTGGAGGACACTTGCCATCAGCACGGCAGTTTCAATACAGATTCCAGACTGACTTGCAAGTACCGCATCTGGCATGAGGACACGCTGGGTAGCGTTCAGGGAGTAAGGCCCCATATTATAACGGACACCCATGGCGCTGATCGCACTCTGGATTGCAGCAATCTGAATATAGGTAATGTTAGCTTCTTCTCCATTGCCATACCCATAGGCGGGCTGGTAGCCCGGAAGCATTCCTGCATCCCGTCCAAGATTCTGCTCAAGCCATGCAACTGCATTCCGGCGGACAGCAAGTACACCTTCCGATTCCGGTGTCATCCATGCCAGAATGTTATCATTCTGGATTACACCAAATTCATCACTGTTACTGCGGTAATCATAAATACTGTACAGTTTGATGGACCGACTTTCCTGTGCAACAATGTCACCCGTAATATTGTCCGTGATTTTGAAGATTAACTGGGTATCCTTCGCGGAGGACAGATCAGGCATATCGGACAGTACAGGCGGTTTAATCATGAGATAAGTAATCTCCGGTGTAATCGTAAGTTTCTGCTCATATACCTGTGTGAATCCGGGAATTTCAGCAGTAATGGTAACATCCCGGAAGTCCTTATCGGTATAGATGGCAAGATTTACGATAGAATTGGTTGCCGGATACAGGTTGGGATAAATCTCATCTATGAGGGTATAGTTTGTAAAAAGAACACTGGACATCTGCATATAGCTGTCCTGCGGAAGTGTTCCATTCTTACATCCATCCAGAATTTCCATTCCGAGAACTTTAAGATTCTGATCAATGACATCTTCGCAATGAATGTATTCGCGGGCCATCAGTTCATAAATGGCATTTTCATAGGCAGAAGCAACGATTCCCATGCGGTTGATGAGCTGAGCAGAGGAATATTCACGCAGAACATCACCTGCAGCTCCCCAGGACTGTGCATACAGATACTGGGTGAACATATCGATGGAAGAGGTATAGAGAGGCCATAGCTCTTCAAGATAGGAAGGGGTGTCAAGCTGCAGGTAATCATCCTTAACGGAAAGAGCGGTATCGTATACAACAGAAAGATACTGCTGGTAGTCATCCTG
>SAMEA104315436__coassemble_2560_pt1 | contig 7451 bp, 6 predicted proteins | sample SAMEA104315436__metabat2_high_PE_030 | metagenome-assembled genome bin SAMEA104315436 (sample SAMEA104315436) | gut metagenome | biome: Monkey gut; feature: monkey-associated habitat; material: faeces | place: China | collected 2013
CAAAAGCCCGCCGATAAAATCATCGATGGCAAGCGGTCCATGCGGCAGGTTGGTATAGGGGGAATCCATTGCCTTAAACTCTTTTACAAACCGGTCATTCTTATAAAGTTTCACACTGTCTGCATTCGTCACGGCATAGACATCCCTGATGAGGCACGCCGGATACTCCCCGATGTCCATGGACGAAGTAATTTCCAGCACATCCTCTTCCCCCTGGCTTGCATAAAGCGCCGCTGCCAGCTTCGGATTCCGGAACAGGTCAAGCACGCCATGATAGCAGACCCGGTCACCGCTTCCAAAATCCTTGTGGGTATTATAATCAAACATGCACCAGCCAAAGCCCCCGGCAATCTCCTCTTCCCCATAATAGGCATCCAGGACATTCGCATGACGCAGCAGATGCTCGACCCGGTGCTGTTCGCAGTCAAAGGATTTCGTTGGAAACATATGCCCATTGTACTCACTGATCAGATATCCCTTCGAAACGTCCGGTGTCACGTCCTTTTTCTTCCGGCATCCCCGGTTGTTTCCCTCATGCGAAAAGTCATTGAACGCATACACATCCTCAAGCAGCGAACTTTTTTGCAGGTAACGCACTCCACTGGTCTGCCGCATCGGATCCAGTCTGTGTGCTGCCTCATTTGTCCTTTGATAAAACGCATCGTCATCCTCGGATTCGTTGATGCGTACGCCCCACAAAATAATTGACGGATGATTCCGGTACTGCACCACCATGTCTTCGGTGTTCCGTACGGCCTGATCCTGCCACTCCTGATCTCCGATGTACTGCCACCCCGGAATCTCCGTGACACCAGAAGCCCCAGTTCATCGCACCGGTCAAGAAAATGATGCGACTGCGGATAATGCGAGGTACGCACCGCATTCAACTTCAGTTCATTTTTCAAAATCTCCGCATCCCGTTTCTGCATGGATTCCGGCATCGCATATCCCACATAAGGATAGCTCTGGTGCCGGTTCAGTCCCCGGAGTTTCAGCTTCTTTCCATTCAGATAAAAGCCGGTCCTGCGAAAAACCGCTTCCCGGAACCCGATCCGCGTTTCCACCGCATCTAAGCACTCCCCGTCCCGGTACAGCTCCGTACGCAGTGTATACAGGAATGGATGCTCCACATCCCACACGTTGATCTCCTCAAAGGTGTGCTCCAGCACATTCCGATCGAGTAAATAAACACTGGAAGAAGCCTCTTCCTCCTTTGTCCACAGAAGTGTCTGCCGGATCGTCAGTCCATTTTTTGACAGCTTTTCCTGAAAATCAGGCAGATTTTTCGCATTCAGGGTGATTTTTTCTCCATGAAGCTGCAAAGTAATTTCACTTTGGAGCGTCCACTTCTTATATGGAACATCCCTATCATTTTCTGCAGATTGTTTCTCATTATCCATATCGGATGATAGCACTGCCGGAATTGTCATGGCATACACGTCGGCAATGTAATCCTGCTCCTTCACTTCCAGATATACTTCCCGATAAAGACCGCCAAAGGTCATATAATCAATCACTTTTCCAAAGGGAGGAATATTCTGGCTCTCTGTGCTGTCCACCTTCACCACCAGCACATTTTCTTCCCCATAAATAAGTGCCGGTGAAAGATCGGTCTGAAATGCCGTGTAGCCGCAATGATGCTCGTTCAGAAGTTCTCCGTTTAAGTATACCCATGCACTGTGCCCTGCTGCCTCAATCGTAAGCAGTACCCGCTTTCCCTGCCAGTCCGCATCCGGCCGGAACACCTTCCGGTAAGTGAAAATCCCCTGATACAGGCTCTCATCAAAATAATGCAGCGGCACTTCCTGCACGGTATGCGGAAGCTCTGCCTGCTCCACTTCCTGAACTTTCCCAATCGCCTGCAGTCCAAGGTATGACTCCTCAAAACCTTTTAAAAACTGCCAACTCCGGTTCCAGTAAATTCGCTTCTGCTTTTCTTCCATCCATCTTTCTCCTCCCTTATTCATCTGCATTGTCTTTCATAGCAGGCCTCTCTGCCGGTACATCGTTGTTCCTTCCAGACGCACTAAACGGTACATCATCATTTTCCTCACGGATTCCGCCAATCAAGATTCGAATCATCTCCTGCAGGGCATCCTCGTAGGAAATTCCATTCCGGATCAGCACATCACTTGCAAAAAACTGTTGAATCGTGCTTTCCAGCATCGTCTTTAAAACCGGTATGGAAATCTTCCGGATCTTTCCCTCCTGTATTCCCTGCTCCAGCAACGAAATGGTGGCATCCCAGTCCGTTTCCAGATACTTCTCCGTTCGCTGATAGACATGCGGATATTTTTCCTTCAGCTGATAAAGATTACTCAACCCGATATTCTGATATTTCTCCGGCAGAACGACCATGATCCTCTCAATCTTCGTTAAGACATCCATGGATTCGTCCTGCAAAATGGCCTTTTCACTTTTCTTAATATCCTGAAAACAGTAGTCCGCCAGTGCAAGCAGCATCTCTTCCTTGCTTTCATAGATCGTATAAATCGTCTTCTTGCTCATACCAAGGTTCTTCGCCACATCATTCATGGTGAATTTCAAGCCCCGCTGTGCAAACTCTTCAATTGCCGCATTCAGGATCTTTTCCTGTATTTCCGTAACCATCGGTCTCTCCTTCTGAATTTCGTTTTCTTATAAATCTGCTTTTTATTATTTCGCTTTCCTGTAAATTCTCTTTCTTATAGATTATCTTTCTTAATAGATTCTCTTTCCTGACTCTTCCTTTTCTTCTTTGTGGAAACTCGTTTTCCAATTTGGGTTTCCATGAATTTGAAAAAAGTGGAAACCAGTTTTCTTCTTTCGGTTTCCACTTTCATCCTATCACAGAGCATCCCATGACACAATTCACAAAATACTCAAATATTCTTTTCTATCTTTGTACATTTGTCACAATTCAAAGTCACTTTCATACAGAATAGCAATTTTTTATATCAAACTAGCCACATAAGTAACGGCTCAGTAGCTCTTCACATCAACCTCACCAAACAGGATTTTCTTAATCGCTCCTTCGTTCAGGTTCTCCCCAATCGCAATGATCACTTCCTGCCCTGTCGGGATCGGCTGAAAGTCGAAGGCATCCTTTGACGCATTGAGCTGATACCAGGCCCCTGTCTCATCCTTCAAAAAGCCCTTCACGCGGAAGATCTTTCCACACTCCGGATTCTGCAGGATCTGCTTTACCTTATCGGGAAGCGTCTCTTTCGTAACCGGCGCATTCATAAAATACAGGGAATCAAATTCCAGATGATTTTCCAGATCCATTTTGCGATAGCTGGAAGAAACATATCCGCATCCGGACAATTCCTGTAACTGCGCATCCGTCAGAGCCTCCATATTACCGGCTATGATCTCATCTTCTGTGAGCTTCCGGCTGCACTGGATATTCTCCATAGCCTGCTGCAAATGCCGGATCGTTCCTTCGATCTGCTCCTTCGTTGCCAGATCCGCATGACTTAACACGATTTTCCCTGCGCTTGCCGCCTCCGATGCCAGAATAAAATCTGCCTCCTGTGACAGCTTCTTTTCCAGCTTGGCATCGACAATGGCAATCACATTCTTTACCTCGTACCACTGATCGAGCGGTTCTTCGTGAAGTGCATCGAAAAATTCATCCACATCATAAATTCCGGACGGCTCTACCAGCACCCGGTCATACCCGGACATGCCCATCGCAATCAGCTTCGTTTTAAACCGTCTTCTGTGACAGTCGCTGTCACATCCGCCGGAAACCATTTCCAGATCACACTGATCTCCTAACAATTCCTGTAAAAGAAGCATATCCACATTGACTGCGCCGAAATCATTCTCCAAAATTCCGATCTTCAGTCCCTGTTTCATCAGGTACTGCGCATATGCTTTGATGAATGTTGTTTTACCGGATCCCAGAAAACCGGTAATTAAATCAATCTGTACCATAGGACACCTCTTTCCATGCTATATTCAAGCTCTCTTATATATTCATATATTCGAACCCTCTTATATCTCTTATTGCTGTTTTGCCGTCACCACGTCTCTATCAATAATCCTGCAATGCCTCCGACCAGATTGCAATCAGCTTTTCCAGTCCGAATGCTGCATTGGCCGGGCTTGTGGAAGGCAGCACCTCCGCCGTCATTCCCAGTGTTTTCTGCTGATATTTCTCAAAATATTTTCCCGACGTCCTGCCATTACAGTAAATATGCTGAATCTTCGACTGTTCCACTATCGTACGAAGGTCGGTCGGCACCACATTCTTAATGCTGCTGTCACTCGATCCGATAATGTCGCAGCTGTAAATTGTATCCCACAAGGCAACATGATGAACTGACAGCAGTGTTTTCTTTTCTTCAATCGTGGTTGGTACGCTCTCATGAAGCACTGCACTGATCACCTTCCAGAACCGGTTCTGCGGATGCCCGTAAAAGAACATCTGCTCTCTGGATTTGACCGATGGAAGACTCCCCAGAATCAGGATCTTTGAATCGGCATCATATAATGGTGGAAACGGATGGGTAATATGCTCGTATTTTTCTTCCTTTAAAGTCTTCTTATTCAACGGAATTTCCTCTGTTTTTGTTAACCAAATTGTATTTTTGATAGCATACTTACACTTTAAACTTCATTTGTCTTTGAAGCAGGCTCCCAAACAACTTTATTGTCTGATCTATCCTATCTTTCGTCATAAGTATCTAAGAAATGATGCCGCACTCCTTTTTCCTTATAAGCAATGACGGTATCAATATGCACATTTTCCACACTTCGGAAAATACACTTCTCTACATCCGGATTGTTTTCCTTTAATTTGCGGATCAGCTCCTTCGTTTCCTGACGCTTGGAGTGATTCTGCCCGTTGTTGCAGGTCGTACAGGTATCCGTAAACTTGCAGGCACACTGAATAAAATGAAGCCCGTTATAATCACGCCATGCCTTGATATCATCCTCGCGGATATAATACAGTGGACGGATCAGCTCCATTCCCTCAAAGTTCGTGCTGTGGAGCTTCGGCATCATCGACTGGATCTGGGCACCATACAGCATTCCCATTAAGATCGTTTCAATCACATCGTCATAATGATGTCCCAGTGCGATTTTGTTGCATCCCAGTTCCCTTGCAAACGCATAAAGATTTCCGCGGCGCATTCTTGCGCACAGATAGCAGGGGGACTTTTCCACCGTATATACCGAATCAAAAATGTCACTTTCAAAAATCGTAATCGGAATCTGAAGTGCTCTGGCATTGTCCTCAATCACCTGACGGTTTTCCTTATTATAGCCCGGATCCATTACCAGATATTTGACTTCAAAATCCACCTTGCTGTATTTCTTCAATTCCTGAAACAGCTTCGCCATCAGCATGGAATCCTTACCACCGGACATACAGACCGCCACCCGGTCTCCATCCTTAACCAGTTCATAATCCTTTAATGCCTTGATAAACGGACTCATCAGGGAAGTACGGAACTTCTTTTGCAGACTGTGTTCCACCTTCCTGCAAAGCTCGTCCTCCTGCTGGTTCTGCATGTCATAGCGCAGCCATCCCAGATACCCTTCCTGCAGACTGTAAGCTTCATAGCCCTGATCGCACAAAGCCTGTGCCAGATCCACACTGATAATTCCCCGGGCACAATACAGAATGATCTTCTTTGACTTATCCTCGGGCGGATTCGATACAATCTCCTGCGCATCGGCCCAGACCGCTCCCGGAATCAGTCCATAGTTCCGGTCATATTCGTTCCGGATGTCGATAATCAGAAGCTCCTCCGGGTTCATTTCCATAAGTTCTTTTGCTGTTATTTCCATTGCTGTTTCTTCCTGCTCCAATCTATATTCCTGTAAATGAATCGTAACTGTTTCTTACGGCTTCTTCCTCTTTCCGGTTCTGCGACAGCGTACCGATCGTAATTCCTAAAAATACGATGGCAAGCAGCATCATCGGCGCCACCACATAGCCATGCAGCGAATCCAGTATGGTGATTCTCGTAAGATACTTTACGCCTTTCATTCCCATATAGCGGTTCATGACAATCGCACCGACTCTCGCTCCCGCATTAATCACCAGATTTAAAACCAGTGCCACAATGCTCATGATAAAGCCGGTTCTCTTTGAAGCACACATCAAAACGATGCAACTCACCAGATAAAGAAGGAATATCAGAATCGTTGACCAGAGGTTCACAGTATGAACCACCGGCTCATCCAACTGGATTACTGCACTAAACAACGGGAGAAAATTTTCCTGATTACTATGAAGCAGGATTTCCAAAGCAACTCCTAAAAATGTGAATACGGTTGCAATTACCATTAAAATCTTTGAAGTCCGTGTAACCATAACTACCTCCCTTTAGATTGTCTCTTTTTCTCTGTGGCTCATTATACAATAAATAAATGAAAAAGTCACCGTTTCCTCTTTCATACCTTTTCAAAAATTACCTGTCCGTTTTGCCAATAGCCTACAACTCCATGATTCACACTGAATCCCAACTGCACCGCCTTTTCCACGCCAGTGAAAGTCTTACTTCTCTCATATCCTCCTTCCCATGAAATCTTAATTAACGTGCACTTCATTTCCTCTTCCACAAAGCCATAAAGAAATTCCTCATCACAGGTTCCATAATTTACGATTTCCTGATCATGTGCCCCGGCTTCATAAAGTAATTCTGCTGTTTCTCCGTTCCAGCTCTGCAAATAAATATTTTCTGCCAGGTCCTTATATACCACTCCCCGGTTACTTAACAACACATCACTTTGTGCATCTGTAATTTCTTTAATCCGGTTTCCCGTATCCGTATCATAAATAAAAATCCGGCTCTGTGCAGGATCCCGGCATACCAGCTTATGATATTGGAACATTGCATTGGTATATCCGGCAGGAAGCATTGCGGCATCCTCTTTCGAATAACCGCACCTTACTAATATCTGATATACCATCTGCTGATCTTCCGGTACTTTCTCAACATGATCTCCCTTTTGCATATATTCTTCACAGGAATCTGCAAGCTCGATATAAATTTCCTCTTCGCAGGCATAAATATTACGACATGTCCACAATTCTTCGGACCATGCTGCAAGCTGTTCTTCCTGCCGGTTTTCAATCGACATCCGTATCAATCCTGTAAGACTCTCCTTTTCGACCGGATATCGGATATAATACAGGAAATCTCCATCAAAATTTCCAAGCTTCACATTTCCTTCTGCCAGTTTCTCTACCTTGGCAGTCTCTTCTGAAACCCGCTTCAATCCTTCTGCGTCCGGGAAATAAAAATATCCATCTGCCCATTTCACCACATTATATGTAGAATCCACCTGATCGCTGCCATCTCCATTCTGTACCTTCAGCTTTTCATCCTCTTTTTCCCGGTTTTCCTCCTCTGAGTTTAGAGCTCCCGGTATCACCTCATTCATGCTATCGCCCTGCCTGTCATCCGGAACACTTTTTACTTCCGAAATATTCTGAGATACTGTTTCTC